>Ga0187845_1000993_pt1 | contig 16468 bp, 12 predicted proteins | sample SpaLakP09_SKY_68_FD_134515 | JGI IMG/M metagenome (GOLD analysis project Ga0187845, IMG submission 134515) | Oligotrophic lake water microbial communities from Sparkling Lake, Wisconsin, USA - SP09_SKY_68 | ecosystem: Environmental > Aquatic > Freshwater > Lake | place: USA: Sparkling Lake... | reverse complement strand
TGGCCAGCAGCACGTCCTCGTCCGTCTGGAACAGCTCGTCGCGCGGCCAGGTTTCCAGGATGTTGCGCAGCCGCTTGCCGTTGTGGCTGTCGGGATCCTTGCCGGCGCTGTCGAGAACATGGGCCACCTTGCGGCGGATCAGCGGCACGTCGTGGGCCGGCGTCTCATAGGCTTCGGCGGTGAACAGGCCGACAAAGCGGACCTCGCCCGACGGCTTGCCGTCGGCTCCGTACCGGCGCACGCCGACATAGTCCATGTAGCCGCGGCGGTGCACGCGCGAGCGCAGGTTGGACTTGGCCACCACGATCGGCTCGCCGATCTCGATATGGGTGCGGACGGCGCGCGACAGGATCGCAGGCTCGCTGCTGCGGCGAAGCACCGTACGGCTCTGGTCGCGCAGGACGCCCAGGCTGCCTTCCGGCTGGTACAGGGGCTCCTCGGCCGCATAGCCGCCGTCGGCGGTGCGCGGATATTCATAGACCCGGGCGCCCAGGAACACGAAGTGATCGGCGGCCAGCCATTCGAGGAAGTCCATGTCCTCGGCCCGCTCCTCGGCGGGAATGTCGACCTGGGTGTCGCGCAGGTCGGCGACCGTGCGGCGCATCAGGCCTCGCATGGCTTCGAAGTCCTGCACGGCCAGGCGCACATCGGTAAGGGCCTCGGTCACGGCCGCCATCAGCGCCGCCTCCCGGTCCTCGCCGACCGGGGCGAGGTAGATCTGGATCATCGACCGGCGCTGGCCGTCGGCCACCACCACCGGGTGGAACAGGGCCCGCACCGAGAAGCCGGCCTCGGCCACGGCACCCATGATGCTGTCGACCAGGAAGGGCCGGTCGGGCTGGACGATTTCGAGAATGTCGCTGGAGAGGTCGGTGCCGTCCGGCTTGCGGGCCCGGCGCAGGCGCAGGGCGGGATCGGACAGGTCGGAGGCCTCGACCCCGTAGCGCCAGAAATCGGCCAGGGCGTGGGCGGTGTCGGCGGCATCGACTCCCGGCAGCTCGTCGGCCGACCAGTCATCCTGGGCCTGGACGACGAAGGCGGCCGCCTCTGCGGGCAGGGCATCGACCGACTGGCCGAGCGCCTCGGCGAAGGCTTTCGCCAGCGGTCCGTCCAGAGCGCCTGATGCCTTGAGGTCAATTTTTGCACCGACCATGAGATTTCCTCGCTATTTTTTGGCGATAACCTAGCCTTTTCGGGCCGGGATTCAACCTATCTATGAGAGTCCTGAAAAGGATCTTGCTGTTTTTCAGAAAGGCTGGAGACGGCCGGGAAACGGAAGCGCCGCCGGTGGGGGAACCGGCGGCGCAGGCCCGCCAGGGGGGACGGCGGGCATCTTCCGCTTCGGACGCGCCTCGGAAAGCAGGCTGCGTCGCGCGGGGTTCGGTTGGGGGGTGCCGAACAAACCAGAGATAGGATCCGCTTTCACGATTTTAAGTCCCCCTGCTCGACTTTCCGTCGGGGCGCGGACTTTCGCGCCGGCCTCGGCGCGGCAGGCTCCGCAACAGGGTCCTGATCTGCGGCTGCGGCCGATCCCTCCGGCACGCCCCCCTGAGGATCGCCGTCTTCGGACAGCAGGATGGCGATCCAGCGTGAGCCGTCGAACTGGGCCAGAATGACCATGCAGGCGACGGTCAGCGGCGTGGACAGGAACATGCCCGGCACGCCCCAGAGCGCGCCCCAGACCGACAGGGACAGCAGGACCACGGTGGGATCCATGTTCAGACTGTCGCCCTGCATACGGGGCAGAACGATATTGCCGACCACGAAATAGATGGCCTGCAGGGATACAAACAGCACCAGGGCCGGCATGAAGCTGTCGGGGAACTGCACGATGGCGAACAGCGGCGGCAGGAAGCAGCCGATGGCTCCGCCCAGGATCGGGATGTAGCTGGCCAGGAAAATCAGGAAGGCCCAGAAAAAGGCGTTGTCGAGGCCCAGCAGGGCCATCACCACCCAGGCCCCGACCGCGATCATCAGGCCGGTGACCGTCTGGATCCAGAGATACTGCTCGACCCCGTCACGGATACGGTGAAACAGCACCATGGCCCCGTCGCGCTCGGCGCGCTGCGGAAACAGCGCCACGATCTTGCGCGTGAAGCCCCGGCGCGAGGCGATGATGAAGCCGAGATAGATCAGCACGAGAACGGCGCTGGCCGCAAAGTTCTGCAGGCTCTGGGCTGCGGCCCCGACATAGCGGGAGGGGCTCAGCTGGGTGATCAGCTCACCGAGGGTCGGGGCCACATGAATACCGACCGCATGGGCGATCCGGGCGATCACGTCATTGAGACGCGGCGCATAGTCCTTCAGCTGGTTGACGAAGCCGGCGCTGTTTTCCGCCACAACCCAGACCGACAGGCCAAACAGCACGATCGACAGTACCACCGCCGTCGGCAGGGCGACGCGCTGCGGCAGCTTCGGGATGCGGGCCATCATCACCCGGGCGAAGCTGTCGATCATCACCGCCAGAAAGGCCGCCAGGGCCAGGGGCGTGAGGATGTCGCGCATCCAGAACAGGGCCGCGCCGCCGGCAATCACCGCCAGGAACACAACGGCGTTGCGGGTGGCAGACGGCGACGTAACGGTCATTCAGGCGCTCCGGGAAGTTGCATCGACTTTGCCCTCGCCGATTGGCGCGACGCAAGGGTACGGCTAGGCTTAGCGCCTCTGTTTGAAGGATGTTGCAGATGACGTTGTCGATTGGTGAAGGCGAACTGCTGATCGGACTGGGCGAAGGCCCCGTGACCCAGAGGCTGGACCGCTCCAATCGCCACGGCGTCGTTGCCGGGGCGACCGGTACGGGCAAGACCGTAACCCTGCAGATCATGGCCCAGGCCTTTTCCGACGCCGGCGTTCCGGTGTTCGCCGCCGACGTGAAGGGCGACCTTTCCGGCATCGCCATGCCGGGCAACCCGAACGAGAAGATGCAGGCCCGGGCCGCCTCGATGGACCTGACCCTGACGCCGGCGGCCCCGCCGACCATCTTCTGGGACCTGTTCGGCCTCAAGGGTCACCCGATCCGGACCACCATTTCGGAGATGGGACCCCTGCTGCTGTCACGCCTGCTGGAGCTGAACGACGTGCAGGAAGGCGTGCTGACCATCGTCTTCCACGTCGCCGACAAGGACGGCCTGCTGCTGCTCGACCTCAAGGACCTGCAGGCGGCGCTGAAATATGTCGCCGACCATGCCTCGGAGATCGGGACCCTGTACGGCAACGTCTCGGCGGCGACGGTAGGGTCGATCCAGCGCAAGCTGCTGACCCTGCAGACCCAGGGTGCGGAAAACTTCTTCGGCGAGCCGGCCCTGAAACTGGCCGACATCATGCGCACCGACGTCGCGGGTCGCGGCTATGTCAACCTGCTGGCCGCCGACCGGCTGATCCAGTCGCCCAAGCTCTATTCGACCTTCCTGCTGTGGCTGCTGTCGGAGCTGTTCGAGGAACTGCCCGAGATCGGCGATCCGGAAAAGCCTCGCCTCGTCTTCTTCTTCGACGAGGCGCACCTGCTGTTCAACGACGCCCCCAAGCCCCTGGTGGAGAAGGTCGAGCAGGTCGTCCGACTGATCCGCTCCAAGGGCGTCGGCATCTATTTCGTCACCCAGAACCCGGCTGACATCCCCGATGCCGTGCTGGGCCAGCTGGGCGCGCGCGTGCAGCATGCCCTGCGCGCCTACACCCCCGCTGACCAGAAGGGCCTGAAGGCCGCCGCCCAGTCGTTCCGGGTCAATCCGGGCTTTGATACCGCCGAAACCATCCAGGCGCTCGGCGTGGGTGAGGCCCTGGTCTCGACCCTGGACGCCAAGGGCGCGCCCTGCGTGGTGCAGAAGACCCTGATCCGTCCGCCGGTCTCGCGGCTCGGTCCGCTGACGCCGGAAGAGCGCACCGCCCTGATCGCCAAGAGCCCGGTCGCGGGTCTCTATGACACCGCCCAGGATCGGGATTCGGCCTACGAGATCCTTCAGGGTCGTGCCCAGCAGGCCCAGCGTGAGTCAGACGCGGAAAAGGCCGAGGCCGAGGCCGAAAAGGCGCGGGCCGCCGAAGACAGGATCCGGGACCGCGAAGAGGCGCGCGAGGCCCGCGAAAGCCGCGCCGCACCGCGCGCCCGTGCGTCCAGCCGCCAGGGCATGGCCGAGACCTTCGCCAAGTCGCTGCTGCGCACGGTCGCCAGCCAGGCGGGCCGCGAGATCATGCGCGGCCTGATGGGCGGCCTGAAGCGGCGGCGCTAAGCCGGGGGCAGAGTTTCGCTCAGGCCGCAGCCGTGCGGCCGGGGCTCGCGCCCGTCTCGGGCTTTTCCGGTGCGGCCACATCGGTCCAGCCACAGATTCCGGCCAGCGGGACGGGGCGACCGATCGCATAGCCCTGCAGTTCGGCGCAGTTTTCACCGCGCAGGAAGATGATCTGCTCGTCAGTCTCGACGCCCTCGGCGACGACCGGGATTTCAAGGCTTCGGCCCAGTCCGAGAACCGCCCGTACAATGACCGTGGCCCGGTCATGGCGGTTGATGCTCTCGACGAAGCTCTTGTCGATCTTGATCTTGTCAAACGGGAAGGACTGCAGGGTCGACAGGGACGAGAAGCCCGTGCCGAAGTCATCCATGGCGATGCGCACGCCCAGGGCCTTCAGGCGGCGGAGGTTGTCGAGGGCCCGCTGATAGTCCTTGAACAGGGCGCTCTCTGTCACCTCCAGCTCCAGCCGTTGCGGCGGGAGACCGGTCTCGATCAGGACCTCGTGGACCAGGGTCGGCAGGGCCGGATTGTTCAGTTGCAGCGGCGACAGGTTCACCGCAATGCGCAGCGGCTTTTCCCAGGCGGCGGCATCGGCGCAGGCCCGGCGCAGCACCCATTCGCCCAGCGGTGCGATCAGGCCGCTCTCCTCGGCGATCGGGATGAAGTCCAGCGGCGGGATCATGCCGCGGGTCGGGTGGCACCAGCGAACCAGAGCCTCAAAGCCGCAGACCTCGCCGTCGGCGGCACGGGCCAGGGGCTGGTAGTGGACGACCAGTTCACCGTCGATGATGCCCTGGCGCAGATCCCGGGCCAGCGCCCGGCGCTCGCGGACCGACTCGTCCATTTCACGCTTGAAGAAGCGATAGACGCCGCGACCGCTTTCCTTGGCCCTCAAGAGGGCCATGTCGGCATTGGCCATCAGGGCTTCGGCCGTGCGGCCGTCATCCGGGTAGAGGCTGACCCCGAGACTGGCTCCCATCTGGATCTCGACACCCTCACTGGTCGTCGGCTCCAGCAGCGCCTCCAGCAGTCGCCCCGAAAGCTCGGCGGCTGCCGCAGCCTGATCGCCGCCGGCCACCTGCACCACGATGAACTCGTCGCCGCCCAGGCGGGCCGAGAAAGAGGGGGCGACCACCAGGGCCTGAAGGCGGCGTGCGGCCTCGACCAGCAGTGCGTCGCCCGCAACGTGACCATGCTGGTCGTTGGCTTCCTTGAAATTGTCCAGGTCGATGCAGATCACCGACAGGCTCTCGTTCGAGGCCTCGACCCGGTCGATGGCCGCAGCCAGCCTGACCTGCAGTGAATGGCGGTTCGGCAGGCCCGTCAGGCCGTCATGTTCGGCCAGATAGCGGATCTTTTCCTCGGCCGACCGGCGCTCGCGCAGGTCGCGGACCGCAAGGACCGTGAGGCCGGACGTTTCGGTCCGGGCCCCGTCGTCCATCAGGCGCGAAAAGATTTCGACCGGGATCTCGCGCCCACCGGCCAGCGGGGTCAGCAGGCCTTCGCAGCGCTGGCCCTCGAGCAGCACGTCGGCGTCGCTGTAGCTGAGAATCTCGCCGAACAGGGTCCGGCCGCGCAGGTCCTGCAGCTCCGCCCCGACCAGCTCGCAGAAGGCGGCATTGGCATCGTTGATGCAGCCGTCCTGCACGACCACGATGCCCTCATAGGCGGCATTGGCCAGGCGGCGAATGCGGTCGAGTGCCGAACGCGAGGTCTGGGACTCGATGGCGACGGCCCCGAGGCCGCCGAGAATGATCAGGGCGGTGATGCTGATCACTGCCAGGGTCAGGACCCCGCCGGACAGCATCTGCTCCGGCACGACCACCGCCGGATCAGGCAGGATGGTAATGGCACCCATACCGATGAAGTGAAGGGAACAGACGGCGATGGTCAGGATACCGCCACCCAGGGCCTGGCGGCTGACGCTTCGGGCCCGACCGGCGGCCATCAGGGCCAGGGTCGCGCCGCCGACGCCCAGCAGGACCGAGGCCGCCACCGTCGCCTGCTCCCAGACCAGATGGCCCTGGGTCACGAAGGCGCTCATGCCGGTGTAGTGCATGGCCGCGATGCCCATGCCCAGCATCAGGCCGCCCGCGACCTCATTGGTGCGGGTGCGCTGGGCCGAGGCCACGACGAAGCCGATGCCGACGAACAGTACGGCGATCATCAGGGACAGCAGGGTTCCGCTGGGGCTGTAGCCGGTCTTCAGACCGGGCGAATAGGCCACCATGCCGATGAAATGCGTCGCCCAGACACCCGAACCGGCGACCAGGCCGGTCAGCAGCAGCCAGGCTCCGCGCACGACTCCCTTGGCGCCGCGCATACGGGAATAGAGCCGGAACGCGGTGAAACAGGCAGCGAAACAAACCAGGCCTGCAACCGGGATGAGCCGCAAATCGTGCTCGGTGGTCAGACAGGCGATAACCTTCAGCACGACAGATCCCCTAAAGTCATCAGGGGTCAGAGTATGATGAACATGCAAACAAAAGGTTTGCGTGTCGCCGATATAGAATAGGCTCTTCAAAGTCGAATTTGTAAGGAAGTATAAACTGCGCGTTATCGAAGTATGAATTGCTTAATTCTGATTTTACCACGGTTCTTAATCACGGATTGAGCGCCGGGGCCTACCGTCGATCCATAAACGGAGTGGCTCCATGACCCTGATGCCCAGCAACATCGTGACCTTTGCCCGCGCCGCACTGTTCGTGCTGACGCCCGGGGTCGCGGTCCTTTGCCTGGCGCCCGGACAGCCGCTTCAGGCCCTGCCGATCAGTGAAAGTGCGGCCCAGGCGGCCCTGTTCTACGGGATAACCGCCACCGCCTTCGTGGCCTTTCCGCGTTTGCGCCGCTCGGACATGGCCGCGACGGCCCTCGTCCTGGCGGGTGTGATCGAGCTGATCCAGCTGGCCAGCGGCCAGGCGGCCAGCCTGCGCGACTGGCTGTCAGCCGGGATCGGGATCGGTGCCCTCTATGTCCCCAGCCTGGTTGAGCAGATGCGTCACATGGCCCGCAAGCATGCCTTCAGCACGTTCAGCGACCTGGCCGCCAATGACCGTCGCAAGCGCGCCCGTCGCAAGCCCGTCGTGGCCGAGTCGGCTGTCGACCGCTTCTCGCCCCAGGCCTGAGATCAGGACCGCGGCCCGAGGGCCACGGTCTCGTCGATGAGGCTGCGCCAGCGCGGCAGGCAGATCTGGCGGCGATCGAACTCCGTGGTCACCACCGCCCGGGCGGCGCGGCGCATGGCGGAGTAGCGCTCAGGCTCCCGACAGGCCGAGATCCGGGCCTCCGACAGGGCGGGTATGTCAAAGAAGTCCAGCAGGATCCCGCTTTCGCCCGAGACGATCGCATCGCGAACGGGGGCCGTGTCCGACCCGATGATCATGCAGCCCGAGGCCATTGCCTCCAGCAGCGACCAGCTCAGCACGAACGGGTAGGTGTAGTAGACATGGGCCGCCGAGACGGCCAGGGCGTCCAGCATCCGGCCATGCGGCAGCCGGCCGACGAAATGCACCCGGTCCAGGTCCAGCTGACCCTCCAGGGCCTCGAGGGCGACAGACTTCCAGGTCTTGCCTTCGGGCGGCGTCCGGCCGTAGCCCGAACCGTCCTCCGAGCCGATCATCAGGACCTGCGCCTCCGGCACGGCCTTCAGCAGGGCCGGCAGGGCCCGCATGAAGACGTGGAAACCGCGCAATGGTTCGAACCGGCGATTGATAAAGGTGATGACCGGGGTCGCGCGATCCAGGACGCGACCGTTCGCCAGGGTGAACCGGACACCTTCGCGCGGCGCGATCGCCTGGGTATCGACACCCTCGTGGATGATCGAGATGCGCGACTTCAGGGTCTCGGGAAAGACACTGGCCTGAAACCGGGTGGGGCAGACGAGGCGATCGGCACTGAGATAGGCCAGGCCCAGGGTCGCGTTCTTGGCGTGGACACGGAAACGCTCTTCCTGGTCCATTTCGCCGAACTCGGGGTCGAAGCCCACATCGCCGCCGGTGGCCCGGTAAAAGAACTCGCCGTGCAGGATCTGGCGGGCCTCGGGGAACACCTCTTCCATGAACAGGGTCTCGCCCCAGCCGGGGTGGCCGATGACGATGTCTGGCTTCAGGCCCTTGTTCCGCAACAGCATGGCGCATTCCGCCGCCGCGCGCCCGCGGATCAGATCGGCTTCCGCCCGGGTCGCAGGACCATAGATGCCGGGCGTCGAGCCCCGGGCCGTACGCCAGCGGGCCATGGGCATGGCGGCGACGGGCGTGGCCGTTTCCGAGCCGATCGCGGCACAGATCCAGCCGTCGGCCACCATCGCCTCGGCCAGAAAGCCGAACTGGCCCGGAAAGTTGTTGTGGACGAAGAGGGCCTGCTTGCGTGTTCCGCCGCCGCTCATCTGCAGCGCCTCAGACCAGGAGCTGGCGGAAACGTTCCATCACGACCGGCGTATCGACCTCGCGCTCGACGAAGTCGCGGCCGGCCGCGCCCATGGCCTGCCGGCGTTCAGTCTGGGACAGCAGGTCGAGACAGGCCTGGGCGAAGGCCCGGGCATCGCCCGGCGGCACGCAGACGAACGACCCGCTGCGGTCGGCCAGCTGGGCCAGGGGCGAGCCGGCCTCGGCCGTCGCCACGAACGGACGGCCCGCCGCCATGATCGTGAAGGCCTTGCTCGGCACGGCGAACTCCTGCCCGCCCGGCAGCTGGGGCACCAGATGCACATCGCCCTCGGCCATGGATTCGCAAACCTTGGCGCGGTCGACCAGCGGCTCGAAGATCACGTTGGTCAGGCCTTCGGCCTGGGCCCGCGCGATCAGGCTGTCCTTGGTGGCCCCGTCGCCGCGAATGATGATCCGGACCGACGGGTCCATCGCCTTCAGCTCGGCGGCCATGTCGAGCAGCTGGTCCAGGCCCTGCTTGCGGCCCAGATTGCCGCTGTACATCAGGGTCGGCGGCGCGCCTTCCGGCTTGGGCATCGGCCGGACGCTGGAGGCGTCGACATGCGGGGGCAGGACGAGCATCGGCGTCCTGACGCCGATCTCCTTGAGAATGCGGCCCATGTCCTCGGACAGGACCACGACGGAATCGACCCGGTTGAGGGTCCAGGCCTCGACCTTGCGCAGCACACGGATGATGGCCCCCGCGCCGCCGAGACCGAGTGCGGCCCCGAGGCCGGACTGGATGTCATGGACAATGGCCACATGGCGACCGCCCCGGCTGCGCAGGGCCAGCGCACCGGTCACCGTCAGGATCGACGGACAGAGCGACACGACCAGCCGGCTCGGCTTGATCGCGCCGGTCAGTCGACCGAGGAACAGGTCGATCATGAACCGGGATTCGGGGATCGCCCGTGCCAGCATGCCCTTTGAGCCGACCGCCGTGGTCGGAAGGCGAAGGACCTGGACGCCGTTTTCGACGACATTGTCCTTCTGGCCCAGCTCATAGCCCGGAAAGATCTGGGCTTCGGGATAGCTCGGCCGGACCGTGACGGTCTCGACCGCATAGCCGGCCCCCGCCAGCCATTCGGCCAGTTGCTGCAGGACCGGGGCGCTGCCCGTCGGTTCGGGCGCGTAGTGACGCGTCGCCAGCAGAAGTCGCTCGCGGTTGTCCGGCATGCTCATCCTTCGAGGGCGTTTTCGAGGAACCAGGCATAGGTCGAGGCGATTCCGTCGCGCAGGGCGATCCGGGGCGTCCAGCCTTCGCTGCGCAGGCGGTCGGCACTCATCAGCTTGCGCGGCGTGCCGTCGGGCTTGGACGGATCGGTGACGATCCTGCCCTCAAAGCCCACGACCTCGGCCACCAGGGTGGCCAGTTCCAGAATGGTCAGATCCTCACCGGAGCCCACATTGACGTGGGTGTCGCCCGAATAGGACTTCATCAGGTGAACCAGGGCGTCGGCGCAGTCGTCGACGTGCAGGAATTCCCGCTTGGGACTGCCCGTACCCCAGATCATCATCTCGTCACGACCATTGACCTTGGCGTCGTGGGCCTTGCGCAGAAGCGCAGGCAGGACGTGGCTGGACTGCAGGTCGAAATTGTCGCCGGGACCATAGAGGTTGGTCGGCATGGCCGAGATGTAGTCGACCCCGTGCTGGCGGCGATAGGCCTGGGCCATCTTGATGCCGGCGATCTTGGCGATCGCATACCACTCGTTGGTGGATTCCAGCGGGCCGGTCAGCAGGGCATCTTCATTGATCGGCTGGGGTGCGAGCCGCGGATAGATGCAGCTCGACCCCAGGAACAGCAGCTTCAGCACGCCCTGACGGAACGAGGCCTCGATGATATTGGCCTCGATCATCAGGTTGTCGTACAGAAAATCGGCCGGATAGGTGTCGTTGGCCAGGATGCCGCCGACCTTCGCCGCAGCGAGGAAGACGGCATCCGGCTTGTTCTCGGCCACCCAGCGCTCGGTCTGGTCCTGACGCTTCAGGTCCACACCGGCGCGGGTGGAGATCAGTACTTCGCAGCCTTCGCTCGCCAGTCGGCGCACCAGGGCGGAACCGACCATCCCACGATGGCCGGCCACCCAAACCCGCTTGCCGGCGAGCGAATAGACGGCGTTACTCACCATTGGCGCGTTGCTCCTTGGCCACCGCGATCAGGTCGGCCGCAACCATTTCAGCGCACAGGGCGTCCCACTTGGTGTCGTGGACCCAGCCCAGCTTTTCCTTGGCCTTGGTCGGATCACCGATCAGCAGTTCCACCTCGGTCGGACGGAAGTAGCGCGGATCAACTTCGACCAGCACGCGGCCGGTCTCGGTGCAGGTGCCCTTCTCATCGACGCCCGTGCCCGACCAGGCCAGGGTGATGCCGACTTCCGAGAAGGCCTTGGTCACGAAATCACGGATCATCGTGGTCTCGCCGGTGGCCAGCACGTAGTCGTCAGCCTCTTCCTGCTGCAGCATCAGCCACATGCCGCGGACATATTCGCGGGCATGGCCCCAGTCGCGCTTGGCGTCCAGATTGCCCAGATAGAGCTTGTCCTGCAGGCCCAGCTTGATGCCGGCGACAGCGCGCGTGATCTTGCGGGTGACGAAGGTTTCGCCGCGCAGAGGGCTTTCGTGGTTGAACAGGATGCCGTTCGACGCGTGGATGCCATAGGCTTCGCGATAGTTCACGACGATCCAGTAGGCGTAGAGCTTGGCGGCCGCATAGGGCGAACGCGGATAGAACGGCGTGGTTTCGCTCTGCGGGACCTGCTGGACCAGACCGTACAGTTCCGAGGTCGAGGCCTGGTAGAACTTGGTCTTCTTTTCCAGGCCCAGGATCCGGATGGCTTCCAGGATACGCAGGGTACCGATGCCGTCGGCATTGGCGGTGTATTCCGGCGTCTCGAAGCTGACCTGGACGTGGCTCTGGGCCGCGAGGTTGTAAATTTCGTCGGGCTGAACCTGCTGGATGATCCGGATGAGGTTCGTGCTGTCGGTCATGTCGCCGTAGTGCAGAATGTAACGGCGAGAGTCGACGTGCGGATCTTCATACAGATGTTCAATACGGCCGGTATTGAACGACGAAGAGCGGCGCTTCACACCGTGAACGGTGTAACCCTTTTCGAGAAGAAGCTCAGAAAGATAAGCTCCATCCTGACCCGTAACGCCCGTGATCAAGGCGACCTTTCCAGTTTCAGCCATAGTCTCTCTGTCCTTGCTTCCAAAAAGTCCGCGCTACCAATAGCGCCTGATACACGCTTTGACGAGGCGCACGCCTCAAGACCGCACAAGTCTGTTAAAAACGCCCTGCTTTGTCGCCAATTGGTACGCTGCAGGCCGAATATGCTGATTTCATGCCATTCCTAGACGGCGTTCTATGAAGACTTCTTGACGAACGGCGGCGAAATTCAGCCATAGCGATAGATCCTCCGCCCCAGGAAGCTGCTCATGGCCCCGGCGGCGAAGCACAGCCGGAACACACTGGTCAGCAGGCGGACCTTGCTGAAGCGCAGGGCCGAGACCAGCACCCCGATCAGGGCCTTGACGAAGTTTCCGGCATGCGACTTCAGGGCGGCCGCCAGCCCGTCATGCTCCCGGTCGATCTGGGCCATGTAGTTGCCCGTCGAATAGTAGCGGTGGAAAACCGCCCCCGGAGTCAGACGATCGAGTTCAACGTCTTCCACGGCGTCGGCCTCGTCGGCCCAGACAAAGCGGGCTTCAGCCTTGCTGGCCCGGCGGAAGAACTCGTAGTCCTCGCCTCCGGACAGGCCATAGCGGCTCTGAAAGTGCGGCGCGGCGATCCTGTCCAGCAGGCTGCGGCGGATCAGGGTGTTGCCGGTGCCGCCGATCGGCGGACAGGGCCCCGTCGCCCGGCGCGGGCGCTGAACGAAAATGCTGTTGGCGACGATGAAGCTCAGTCCCTGCTCGGGCTTGCAGGCATAGGGGCCACCGACAATGTCGCCCTCATGGGCCAGGCCGGCGGCCGTCATCTGCTCCAGCCAGTCCGGCTTGACGGTCAGGTCGTCGTCGACCATGGCCAGCCAGGGCGCATCGCGCGTCGCGAAGACCGAGATCAGGGTGTTGCGCACGGCGCTGATGCCCCGCTCCGGCACCGGCACATAGGTCGTCTTCGGCCAGATTGCCCGGAAGGCCTCGACCACAGCCTCGCTCTCGGCGGCACAGGCATTGTCCGCCACCACGACCTCGGCGTCGAACGCCCGCAGGGACGGCTCGAGCGACTCCAGCAGGGCCTTCAGCCGGGCCGGACGCTTATAGGTCGGCACACCCACCACGGTGCGGCGCTCGGGTGCCACGCTCATGGGACCATTCCGGTGATTGAGGTTTGAACAGCCATCGGCAGGGTCCGTCAGGCCAGGGTCTCGCGCTCGACGCGCACCAGTTCCTTGACCATCTGCGGCACGCGGGTCTGGGCGACCCAGCCCAGTTCGCGCTCGGCACGGCTGGCATCGGCATAGCTGGTCATGATGTCGGTGGCGCGGAACAGCGATTCGTCGACGTCGGTATGGTCCTTCCAGTCGAGCCCGTTCTCGGCGAAGGCGGCGGCGATGAAGTCTTCCAGACGGCAGCTCTCGCCGGTAGCGATCACATAATCGCGGGGCGTGTCGCTCTGCAGCATCCGCCACATGGCGTCGACATATTCCGGGGCCCAGCCCCAGTCGCGCACAACCCGGATATCCCCGATCTGCAGGCGCTCGCCCGAGCCCTGGGCGATGCGGCAGGCGGTGCGCACGACCTTGCGGGTGACGAAGCGGGCCGGGCGCAGCGGCGATTCATGATTGAACAGCAGGCCCGAGCAGGCAAACAGGCCATAGGCCTCGCGATAGTTGGCCACTTCCCAGAAGGCGGCCGACTTGGCGACGCCATAGGGGCTGCGCGGCCGCAGGGGCGAGTCTTCCGTCGCCGGGGCCTCGCGCGTGGTCTGGCCGAAGCAGTCCCCCGAAGCGGCATTATAGAGGCGGCCGGGCAGCTTCAGGAACCGCATGGCCTCAAGCAGGTTCAGCGTGCCGAGGGCGATGCTCTCCATCGTCTCGACCGGCTGGTTGAACGACAGCCCGACCGAGCTCTGGCCCGCCAGATTGTAGATCTCGTCCGGCTCGACCTCGGCCAGCACCTGCAGCACGCTGCGGAAATCGTTCAGCGTCATAGACCGGAAGGTCATCCGGTCCCGGACACCCAGTCGCGCCAGGTGCTCGAAACGCGACATCTCGGCGTCTCGCGAGACACCGACGCCCTCATAGCCCTTGTCGACCAGGAGTTTCGAAAGATAGGCGCCGTCCTGACCGGATACGCCGCAGACCAGGGCTCGTGTCACGCTACGTTCTCCAGGGGGCGGCCGGTCGAAAGGCGGCTGGTCACGGCGTCGCCCAGCGGGGCGAGGCAGGCTTCCCATTCATAGCGCGCCATGCAGGCGGCCTTGAACTCGCGGAACCGCTCGACCACATCCTCATGAGGCTGGGCCAGGATGGACTCGATCGCCCGCCGGGCCTCGGCCTTAGTGGGTGTTATCCGCATGAACTCTTCCGCATGCGGAATGCCCTCATACTCGATGGCGATGTCCGACATGCTCAGCACGATGCAGTTGTTGGCGATGTACTCGAGCGACTTGAGCTTGAACCCGCCCACGAAAGCATCGGTGATCAGGCCAAAGCGCAGGCCCGCGGACCAGTCGACTTCGGAGGCCTCAACCTTGCGGCCCTCGTCGCCGAGAATCTCCAGCGCCAGGGGGTCGGTGGCCAGGACCGGGGTTCCCAGGGAATCTCCGGCCGCAAAGGCCTTCAGGTCGCGGCGCTTGCGCCACCAGCCGTAGGAGCCAGTCAGGACCGCCTCGTTCAGGATTGGCGCACCGGCGGCGAGCGGCTTGGCCGGAGGGGCACCTGCCGGGGCAATCCAGAGGTCTTTCGTCCGGTGAATGCCGGCGGCCTTGAGCCCCTCGACGTCGGCCCGCGAGATGCAGACCAGGGCCAGGCCCGGATCGGCATACCAGCGCCGCTCGAAGGCGACCGCCATCGGCCGCAGCAGCCGCGCGATCGCCGACGGATCCGTCGCCGCGACCAGCGAGTGGACGTTCTGGGCGATCAGGACGACGGGGATCCCCGCAGCCTTGACCTGACCCGCATAGGAGAAGGTCACCTCGTTGAACAGGCAAACCACATCGAACGACGAGGCCGCGAGCACGGCGGCCAGGCGCTCGGCATTGTCACCGCCGGTGAAGCGGGTCGCCTCTGGTGGGGCACCGCGGAAGATCTCGAGGATCTGACGGACCTTGCCCACGGGCTGCAGCTCGAAAAGCTCGGTGTCGGCCGAGCGCTGCAGATAGGCGATCGAGCGCTTGTAGATCACCTCGTCGCCGCCATTGGCACCGCCGACCGCCGGCGCGGGCCGGACGATCAGATAGCGGGGCCGGCGAACGGCGGGTTCGGTCGAAGTCGCTGAAGTCACGCCTGGGCCTCTCGCAAAGTACGGTCGCCCCGGATGACCGCGGGTGAGCCTGCATAGATCTTGTAGGGTTCGGTATCGCGCATCACCACCGAACGCGCGGCGACCACGGATCCCCGACCGATGGTCACGCCGGGATGGACCAGGACACCGGAGGCCACCCAGGCCTCGTCTTCGACCCGGATGGGCTTGGCATAGATGTCGAAGGCGACGGACCGGTGGTCATGCGAGCCGGTACACAGATAGGCATACTGCGACACGACGGCGTCGGACCCGATCTCGATCTCGCCCAGGGAATAGAGTTCGGCATAGTCGCCGATCCAGCTGCGGTCCCCGATCGAGACCTTCCACGGATAGGTGATCCGAACGGACGGGCGGACAAGCACATCCTTGCCGATCCGGGCCCCGAACTGCCGGAGCAGCCAGTTTCTCCAGCCATACAGGAACTGTGGCGAACAGGCGAACAGCGTGGACTGAACAATCCACCAGAGCTGCGTGACCACGGCCGAGCGTCCGCGAAACCCCTCGGGCAATACAAACCGGCTGAGATCTTGAACCCGAGGCTCGATCATTTCGCTCATCCCTGGCGGTCTTTTCCCGGACAAGTCGACAAGGCCAGGCCAAGTCTCGCCGGGAAGATCAAGGTCGCTTGCTCCCGACCGCCCATTACAGTCGACCGTTAGGCCGGAAAACAGACATAGCCGTCAAGGAAGACAGTCCCTTGAAGGCCCGACATGCGGTCAGTCGCTCGATTGTGCGCCCAAGGCCGCTGAATTATGCCCAGCAACCTTACTAAGACGCTTCCGTTAACGAAGTTTCGCCGACGTCCAGTCACAGCGCAGGTTATTTCGAGCAGCATCTGCTCCTCTGAAGGACTAAGCGACAGTGACACGCGGTTCGCGCCCCGCGCGAACAATAGTCACAGAGTCCTTTTAAACTGGCATGACTCTTGCGGAACAGCGGCGCGGGCCCCTGAAGTGCACAAACATGGCTGCTAAGGTCGTGAATGTGCGTTAAGGGTTTCCCGGGTATTAACAGGACTGGGGTACAGGCGTGGCCACAATTTCAGGAACCGTAGACGCCGATCTTCTGGCGGGCGGACCCGAGAACAACACGCTGATCGGCGGCCTGGGCAACGACACCCTGCAGGGTGGCGATGGAGCGGACGTCGCCGTCTATGCCGGTGCCCGGTCGCGCTATGTCGTCACGCCGGACGGCTTCGGCGGGTTCTATGTCCGGGACACGATCGCCGACGTCGCGCTGAACGAGGGTCAGGACCGCCTGACCGGCATCGAGCAGCTTCAGTTCACGGACGGCCTGTTTACCCCCGCAACCACGGCGACCGGCGCGGCCCTCGTCTCGGCCGGAGCCGGC
>Ga0187845_1000988_pt1 | contig 16510 bp, 13 predicted proteins | sample SpaLakP09_SKY_68_FD_134515 | JGI IMG/M metagenome (GOLD analysis project Ga0187845, IMG submission 134515) | Oligotrophic lake water microbial communities from Sparkling Lake, Wisconsin, USA - SP09_SKY_68 | ecosystem: Environmental > Aquatic > Freshwater > Lake | place: USA: Sparkling Lake... | reverse complement strand
ATGGTCTGACCTTGCTTAAGCTCAAAGCCAACCTTACGCAAGACTTGATGGCGTGGAGACTTTTTATACCAAGCTACTGAGTCCGTTCCTGGATAAGAGACCGATAAGTTCTCAGTCTTCAATAGCACGGGTGCCAATGGCATAACTGGCGCTAGATCACGTGTTGGCTCGCTATTAACCAGCGCTTTTGTATAAGGATCTTCTGGATACTTAAACACTTGTGAAGTTAGACCAACTTCTATGAGCTTGCCTTGATTTAGTACGGCAACTCTATGAGCAAAATGTTTAACCAAATTAAGATCGTGGGTGATTAGCAAAATCGCCATACCGCCAGCATCCTTAGATTCTTCTTGAAGCTCTTTGAGTAACTCCAGTATCTGTAGACGCAAGCTCACATCCAAAGCAGTAGTAGGCTCATCAGCGATCAACAGTCGTGGTTTACAAGCTAAGGCCATCGCAATCATGGCGCGTTGGCGTTGACCACCTGATAATTGATGGGGATAAGAATAGAAACGTTTTTCTGGCTCAGGAATTCCCGTCTTTTTGAGCAAATCTATCGCAGCAGATATGCAATCTGCTTTAGAAATCAGAGGTTGATATACCTGCACGGCTTCAACAATTTGATTACCTACAGTAAACAAGGGGTTGAGCGCGGTCATCGGCTCCTGAAAGACCATAGCAATCTCACGACCCCGAATATCCCGAATATCTTGTATCGGTAGTGAAAGTAAATCAACAGGCTCAGTATTGGCTTGATTACTTACTTGCTGATTTGATTGCGCATTTGATTTATTAGCGCCACTCCACAGAATTCGGCCCGAGGTTTTAGAACCTTCAGGCTCCAACCTTAATGGGGCTAGCGCAGTAAGCGTTTTTCCAGATCCTGATTCACCAACGAGAGCAACTCGCTCACCTACGCCAATTTCTAAATCTAAATGGCTAACAGCAAACTTCTCTCGACGTCCAGAGCCAAAAGAAATAGAGAAGTCTTCATAACGCAATAATGGGGTCACTGGTTTTGCCAATTCACTCGCTGTGCTCATGAGCGTCCTCCACTCATAGCGCCTGATTTACGAGAATCAAAAGCATCGCGCAGCGCCTCACCCATAAAGGTCAGCAATAGCAAGGTAGCAACTAACACTACAAAAGTTGATAGTGAAATCCACCACGCATCTAAATTGCTCTTTCCCTGTGAAAGTAATTCTCCAAGACTTGGAGTTCCCGGTGGAACACCAAGACCTAAGAAATCTAAACTCGTGAGCGACAAAATTGCGGCGCTCATTCTGAAGGGGAGAAAGGTAATGACTGGCGTCAAGCTATTGGGTAGGATATGGCGACGCATGATTTGCAAGTTCGTCAAACCTAATGCCCTGGCAGCACGAACATACTCTAGAGCGCGATTACGAAAGAACTCTGCGCGCACATAATCTGATAAACCCATCCAACCAAAAGCAGCAAGCAGAATAATTAAAAGCCAAATACTCGGATTAAAAATAGAGGCAAAAATAATGAGTAGATATAGCTCTGGCATCGCAGACCAAATCTCAATTAAGCGCTGAGAAATAAGATCAAACTTACCGCCAAAGAAGCCCATTAAAGAACCAGTGATGATGCCCACACTCACGCCCACAATGGTTAAGGCTAAACCAAACAGAATAGATAAGCGGAAACCATAAATTAAGCGTGACAAGACATCACGCCCACGATCATCAGTCCCTAACCAATTATCCAAAGACGGCGGTGCAGGATTAGGTACTTTTGAAAAATAGTTCAGCGTCTCAGAGCTATACGGAATGGGGGGATAGATTGCCCAATTACCATTGCTTGTAATGTTATGACGAATATCAGGATCTAAAAAATCCGTTGGCGTGGCAAAGTCCCCGCCAAAGACTCGCTCTGGTTGAGTCTTGATGATCGGGAAGTAAAACTTGCCTTGGTAACGCACAACTAAGGGCTTATCGTTTGCAATCAACTCAGCGCACATACTCAGACCAAACGAGATCATGAAGATCCATAAACTGGCATAACCCATGCGGCTATTTTTAAAACGATGCCACCGACTCATGATCCACCTCCGGCACCAAACTGAATGCGAGGATCTATGTAGACATAGCAAAGATCGGAAATCAACTTGGTAAACAAGCCAATTAATGTAAAGAGGTATAAGGTTCCAAAAACTACGGGATAGTCACGGCGCATGACTGACTCGTAAGAAAGTAATCCTAGTCCATCTAGGGAGAACAGCGTTTCAATCAAGAGTGAACCCGTAAAGAAGGCGCCAATAAATGCTGCGGGAAAGCCGGTAACCAAAGGTAATAATGCATTGCGGAATACATGCTTCCAAAGTACTTGTCTCTCGGTAAGCCCTTTTGCTCTGGCTGTCAGGACATACTGCTTACGAATCTCCTCCAAGAATGAATTCTTGGTCAGCATTGTGATGACTGCAAAGCTACCTAAAACAGATGCAGTAATTGGCAGTACGAGGTGCCATAAGTAATCCATCACCTTAGCCATCATGCTTAGCTCAGCCCAATTATCTGAAGTGAGGCCGCGCAGCGGAAAGATTTGCAAGAAACTACCGCCACCAAAGATCACAAGTAAAAGAACGCCCAATACAAATCCAGGAATGGCATAGCCCACTAAGATCATTGTGCTAGTGATCGCATCAAAACGTGAGCCTTCTCTTACTGCTTTGGCGATGCCTAAGGGTATTGATACCAAGTACGTGAGAAAAAAAGTCCACAAACCAATACTGATCGATACTGGTAATTTAGAAACGACTAACTGCCAAACACTTTGGTGCTGGTAATAACTTTGTCCTAAATCAAATTGCGCAAAACGTTTAAGCATCATGAAATAGCGCTCTAACGGTGGCTTATCAAACCCATATAAAGCCTTAACCTCTGCTAAGCGCTCCGCATCTACACCTTGACGTCCACGGTAGTTACTGCCACCACCGGAAGACTCGGCACTGCTCACCGCAGCATCACCCTTACCTTTTAACTCCAGCATGAGTTGCTCAACTGGACCACCCGGCACGAATTGCACCACAGCAAAAGTGAGTGTAAGAACGCCCAGCAAGGTAGGAATCATCAAGAGCATGCGCTTGAAAATATAAGACCATATTTGACCCTGCATCAGCGTGCTCCCTCTTTCCACCAATTGAGCAGAATCCAAGATTCAGCGGTGTAATACAAAGGAGGTTCTGGATAGCGCATCTCTTTACGATACGCGATTCGGTGGGTGGGGTTGTACCACTGTGGAATAACGTAATAGCTATTCCAAAGAACGCGATCTAAAGCTCTGGTAGCAGTTCGTAATTCTTCACGGGTTTGCGCTTTAACAATTGCATCCACCAAAGCATCCACTACTGGAGATTGAACTCCTATTACATTATCAGAACCTTTTTCTTTGGCTGCTTGACTACCAAAACGATCCCATAGCTCATTGCCAGGACTTTGTGAATCCGGGAAACGAATCGTCGTCATATCAAAGTCGTATTCATCCATGCGTTTCTGATGCAATGCAAAGTCGCTCGTCCGAATATCGACCTGAATTCCCAACTTCTCTAGGTTACGTACATAAGATGAAATCACTCTCAAGAAAAATGGGCCATCCTCTACCATCTCAAATCGGAAAGGCTCCCCCTGCATATTGCGCAAAGCTCCATCGCGATATTGCCAACCAGCCTGAGCTAATAAATCACGGGCTTTACGCAGATTTTGACGTAGGCTATCTGGCGAAACTGTTGAGGGTGCAGCAGGCATAGGTTCAAAAACAGCATCAGGCACCCATTTAGGATATTGCGCCTTGAGAGGTTTAAGTAATTTCAACTCCGCTTCTGTCGGTTTACGAGGGCCATCATAATTCGCACTAAGGTCACTATTAGTAAAGTAACTATTGATGCGACTGTATTGCTCAAAGAAAAGTTGACGGTTTAGCCACTCGAAATCAAGTGCGTAACCTAAAGCCTGTCGTACACGGGGATCCTGAAAAATTGGTCGACGAACATTCAGAGCAAAGCCTTGCATACCTGCACCGTTATGATTCAGAAAGGCTTTCTTTTCTAAAGTTCCGTCATTAAATCTCGGACCAACATAACTCTTCGCCCAATTCTTAGCGCGGTACTCCACCAAAGCATCAAACTCGCCGGCCTTGAAGGCTTCTAGACGAACGGCATCGTCGCTATAGAGCTTGTAATGAATTCGGTCAAAGTTATAAAAACCCACGCGGACATTGAGTGTCTTACCAGATTGGTTAGCCCAATAGCTCGGATTACGCTTAAAGGTCATGGTCTTACCCGCCTTGTAAGACTCAATCACATAAGGGCCGCTCGCTATGGGTAGCTCAAAGGTCAGCTTATCAAATGGGGTAATCGTGCCATCGGGTTTCTTGCCCCAGTTTTGCGAGAACACTGGTAGGGTACCGACCATTACTGGTAATTCTGGATTACGATTCTTAAAATCAAAACGGATCACGCGGTCAGAAACGACTACTGCTTGTTTCACATCGGCATAGACCGTTTTAAATTGAGGGTTAGCAAGAGAGCTCATTAAGGTATCAAAGCTGTATTTCACATCGCTGGCCAAAATAGCACTACCGTCTGAGAACTTGGCTTCCGGGCGAATACGGAACACCACCGACATCTTGTCAGGCGCTACAGCGATATCTTCGGCAATGAGTCCATAGGCACTAGAAACCTCATCTGCACTACCTACCGCTAGAGATTCAAACATCAGCTGAGCTACCCCAGGAGCTGTAACACCTCGCAAAGTAAACGGATTGAACTTATCAAAGCTGGTGCGGCGATCAGGGTTGGGCAGAGTTAAAGTGCCACCCCTCGGAGCATTGGGGTTCACATAGTCAAAATGGCTAAATCCATCGGCGTACTTAGGTTTACCGTACTGAGCAATTCCTTGAGCACCATAGGCTAAATTAACCGTTAGCCCAGCCAGAATGGCTAGGAGAAGGAAAGTGGCGCTTTTGCGGATGGCAGGGAACATAGGCATATATGCAACAATTGTAGATAGCAAATCACATTTGAAGCAAAGGACACAATATGGGCTTTCTCGCTGGCAAAAAAATTCTAATTACCGGCCTTCTTTCTAACCGCTCTATTGCCTATGGTATCGCCAAGGCATGCCATCGCGAAGGGGCTGAATTAGCCTTTACCTACGTAGGTGAGCGCTTTAAAGACCGAATTGTCGATTTTGCTAAAGAATTCAATACTGAACTCATTTTTGACTGTGATGTTGGCAGCGACGAGCAGATTTCTGCCCTCTTTCAGGATTTAGCCAAAACCTGGCCTCAGTTTGATGGTTTTGTTCACGCCATTGGTTTTGCACCCCGCGAAGCCATTGCTGGTGACTTTTTGGAAGGCCTTTCTCGCGAAGGCTTCAAAATTGCCCATGATATTTCTGCCTATAGCTTCCCGGCAATGGCAAAAGAAGCATTGCCAATGCTACGTGATAAGTCATCTTTACTAACACTGACTTACCTGGGTAGCATGCGCAACGTTCCCAACTACAACACCATGGGTCTTGCCAAGGCTTCACTAGAAGCATCAGTTCGTTATATCGCCGGCTCAGTTGGACCTAAGGGCATTCGCGCTAATGGCATCTCTGCTGGCCCAATCAAAACTTTGGCCGCAGCCGGAATCAAAGGTTTTGGCAAGATTTTGGAGGCTGTTGAGCAAACTGCTCCAATGCGTCGTAATGTCACGATTGATGATGTTGGTAATACTGCCGCCTTCTTGCTGTCCGATTTAGCAAACGGTATTACTGGTGAAATCATTTATGTAGATAACGGCTTTAGCCAAGTAGTTGGTGGAATGGAAGACGCTTGAGTGTTCCACTGCGCGAGGCCCTGAAGTTTTGGGCTAAGCTGGGCTTTATTAGCTTTGGTGGACCTGCAGGACAAATCGCCGTCCTTCATCAAGAGCTTGTTGAAAAGCGTCGCTGGATTTCTGAGCGGCGCTTTTTACATGCACTCAACTATTGCATGCTCCTTCCTGGACCTGAAGCCCAACAGCTAGTGACCTATATCGGCTGGCTCATGCATCGAACTTGGGGTGGCATTCTAGCTGGCGCCCTCTTTGTGCTCCCCTCACTATTTATCTTGATTGGTTTATCTTGGGTCTATCTCACATTTGGGCAAGTGCCTTGGATTGCAGCGATCTTCTTTGGCATTAAACCCGCAGTGACCGCTATCGTGCTCCATGCTGCCATCAGAATTGGTAAGCGCACTCTCCACAATCAAGCTCTGCGGGTGATTGCGCTGATTTCCTTTCTAGCGATCTTCATACTTAATCTTGCATTCCCTTTTATTGTCTTGTGCGCCGCCTTGATCGGTATTTGGGGTGGCAAACGTTATCCAGAATATTTCCAGCAAACCACGTCGCACGGCCAAGGCAAGGATACACATTACGGCCCTGCGTTAATTGACGATGACACGCCTACTCCAGACCATGCCAAGTTTTCTTCCAAGAAAATTATGCTACAGAGCTCTATCGTTATAGCGCTCTGGTCCATTCCGTTTGTTGCACTTGCCCTGATCTTTGGTTGGAAAACACTCTACCCACAAATTGCTTGGTTCTTTACTAAAGCGGCCTTTCTGACTTTTGGTGGAGCTTACGCAGTTCTACCCTACGTCTACCAAGGAGCAGTGGATCAATTTCAATGGCTTAGCGCTAGTCAAATGATAGATGGCTTAGCCCTTGGTGAAGCTACCCCTGGACCACTGATCATGGTGGTAGCATTTGTTGGCTACTTAGCAGGTCATATTCAAAATCTCATTGGCAACACCGATCCATTTTGGTTTGGCGTTCTTGGTGCCTGTGTTGCCACCTGGTTTACATTTTTACCTTCCTTTTTTCTAATATTGGTCGGTGGCCCAATCATCGAGTCTACTCATGGCAAGCTTAGCTTCACCGCGCCCCTCACTGCAATTTCTGCGGCAGTGGTTGGCGTCATTACTAACTTAGGCCTGTTCTTTGCTTATCACGTCTTTTTTCCGCATGGTCTTGGAGGCTCAATCTCTTGGATCTCTATCGCCATCAGCATATTTGCTGGAGTTGCACTCTTCAGATTTCAAAAAGGAGTAATTAGCGTTTTGACTGGTTCCGCGCTTGCAGGGCTTCTCAGTTATTTACTGACCACTTTATTGATCTAGCAAAGCGGTATTAGGGGCTGAAATTGGCATAATGGAACTTATGCGAATCGAAGCTCAAACTATTACCCATCTTCAAGAGTGGCTCGGCAAGACCGAATCTCTCGAAGACACCGTTACCGCTGCGCCTGTGAAAGCCTTATCAGCAACACTTGACCGATCTGATCCGGCGCCCATTAAGGGCACATTACTGCCTGAGTTATGGCATTGGCTCTATTTTTTACCCTCTGCCCCTCAATCAGAGATTGGTTCCGACGGTCACCCAAAACGTGGCGGGTTTTTACCACCTGTACCTTTGCCGCGCCGGATGTGGGCAGGCAGTCGAATTCAATGGTTAGCACCCTTAGCAGTGGGCGATGAAATCAAACGTATTTCCAAAATTGAATCTGTTACCCACAAGGCAGGTCGTACTGGTGACCTCATTTTTGTTTTAGTCAGGCATGAGATCTTCAATCAACATGGCTTAGCTTTAATTGAAGAACACGACATTGTGTATCGTGATGCGCCAGCTCCAGACGAAAAACCGGTTGCACCAACACCTGCGCCTAGCGATGCGAAGTGGACTAAGACCATTACACCGGATGATGTTTTATTATTCCGTTACTCAGCCCTCACGTTCAATGGTCATCGCATTCATTACGACCGCAAATACGTTACTGAGGTTGAAGGTTATCCCGGGCTGATTGTTCACGGCCCTTTAATTGCAACTTTGCTAGTAGATCTCATACGTCAAAGTATTCCAGGTTGCACTCTCAAAAGTTTTGAATTCCGCGCTATTCGTCCGACTTTTGATATCAATGTTTTTAAAGTCAGTGCTAAACCCGATCTTGAAAAAGACCTTTCCGGAAAAACCATCTCCATTTGGGCTGAAGATCACGAAGGATGGCTCACGATGCAGGCAACTGCCGTATTAGCATAATCAACAAATAATTTATCTATGACAACTCCACACCCATCCAAAACCTTAGCTACGTTTGCCTCGCAATTAAAGATTGGTGATATCCCAGAAGAGGTAATCGCACGTTCCGAAGATTTATTAGTAGATTGGTTTGGCTCAGCCATTGCTGGCAAAGGTTCTCGCCCAGTAGAAAGTATTACGCAATTTGCACAAAATATGGGTGGCTTTAGCACAACCAATCCCGGTAGTGCTGAAATCCTTATTCATCGCACTAGCTCTAGCCCTTTCTTGGCTGCTTTAGCTAATGCAGCAGCTTCACACGTAGCCGAGCAAGATGATGTGCATAATGGCTCCGTATTTCATCCAGCGACAGTGGTATTTCCTGCGGCACTAGCAACTGCACAAACGATTGGCGCCTCAGGTGAAGATTTGCTAGTCGCTGCTATTGCTGGCTATGAAGTTGGTATTCGGGTAGGCGAATTCTTAGGTCGCTCTCACTATAAAGTCTTTCACACGACAGGAACGGCTGGCACATTAGCAGCAGCAGCGGCTGTAGGTCATCTGCTCAAACTCAATCCTGGCCAAATGTTGCATGCCTTTGGTTCTGCTGGTACTCAGTCTGCTGGCCTGTGGGAGTTTCTCCGTGATGCAGCAGACTCCAAACAGTTGCACACCGCACATGCTTCTTCAGCTGGACTCATGTCAGCCTACCTAGCACAATCGGGCTTTACTGGTGCAGAACATATTCTTGAAGGCAAACAAGGTTTAGCTGCCGGCATGTCAAGTGATGCAGATCCAAACAAGCTGATAGATAGATTAGGGAGTCGCTGGGCTACTGCGGAGACGAGCTTTAAATATCACGCCTCCTGTCGTCACACGCACCCTGCTGCAGATGCACTCCTGCAGGTGATGCTGGCGCACCATATCAAACCCGACGATATTGCCAAAGTAGAAACTTTAGTACATCAAGGTGCAATCGATGTACTCGGTCCAGTAACTCATCCCGCAACTGTGCATCAATCTAAGTTTTCAATGGGCACTGTCTTAGCGCTGATTGCTCATTATCAATTTGCTGGCCTGCAAGAATTCGATCAATATTTTCATGATCAAGCAATTTGCGCATTTCGTGATCGCGTCACCATGATTTTGGACTCCGAAGTGGATAGAGCTTATCCGCAATGCTGGATTGGTAAGGTCAAAGTCTATTTACAGAATGGTAATGTAATCGAAGGTCGAGTTGATGAACCCAAGGGTGATCCTGGCAATACCTTAAGTCGTGCTGAGATCACCGATAAAGCCATGCGTCTTGCCGCATTTAGTGGAGGCGCGACTCCCAGTGAAATGAGTGCAGCAGTTGAGCGCTTGTGGAATATCCGTAAACAAGCCAAGATGGGCTTGTTGATCTCTTAACTTTTCTTCACATCCACTTTTTAGCTACATTACTTAAAGCCTCATATGAACCCACTCGACACACCCATTGGCTTTAGTAGTGCCTTCTTATTTGTTCCAGGAACGCGCCCAGAGCGTTTTGCCAAAGCTCTAGATAGTGGTGCTGATGGCGTCATCATTGACCTAGAAGATGCGGTTGCGGAAGAGGATAAGAAAAGGGCACGAGATGCCATCCGTTCTGCGTGGCCTACATTCAATGCTGAACAGAAAAAACGTTTGATCATTCGCTCAAACTCTCCTGGCAGCCAGTTTTATGCAGCAGACTTGATTTTGGCGCAAGAACTAGATGTGGCTTGCTTACTGATACCCAAAAGTGAATCACTCGATCAAATTAATGGTGCTGCGCAGATTTTGCCAAATACCGCGATCATTCCAATGATTGAAACTGCTATCGGCCTTGATCGCATCAATGACATCGCAACTGCCGAACAAGTGCTGCGCTTGGCTATAGGTAATCTTGATTTACAGGCAGACCTAGGGATGGTGTGCGACTCCCAGGAAAGTGAACTACAAACCGCCCGCTTTCAGATTGTTCTGGCCTCACGCCTAGCTCAAATTGCCCCTCCAATTGATGGGGTCACACCCTCAACTGATGATATTGAGCGGATCACTAATGATGCCGAACGGGCTAAAAGAATGGGCTTTGGAGGCAAGTTGTGTATTCATCCAAAACAGGTTCCCTTGGTTAAAGCTGCCTTTTTACCTAGTGCTGAAGAGATTTCCTGGGCATTTAGAGTCATTGAGGCGGATAAAGCGTCTAAAGGCGGTGCAGTAAAATTAGATGGACGTATGATTGATCATCCAGTGGTTTTACTGGCACAGAGAACACTAGCTTCTTCAGGAAAAAACTGAACATATTAGTATTTAAAGGTGGCAAAATCGGCACGTAGCTCACATTAACGGAGACTTAAATGAAATTAAAGAAAACACTATTCGCTGGAATTGCTGCTTTTGCAGGTGCCAGCGCTCTATTCACCAGCAATATTACCTATGCCCAAAAAGATTGGCCAACTAAAGCCGTTCAATTGGTCGTACCTTTTGCTGCCGGTGGACCAACTGACACTATCGCTCGATTAATTTCAGTGCCTATGGGTCAAAGTTTGGGTCAAACTGTTGTAGTTGAGAACGTTCCTGGTGCTGGCGGAACAATCGCCTCTACTAAAGTAGCACGAGCAGCTCCAGATGGCTACACCATCTATATTCATCATATGGGCATGGCAACAGCACAAGCTTTGTATGACAAGCTTCCTTACGATCCAATGACTAGCTTTGAGTACATCGGCCAAGTAGCTGACGTACCAATGGTATTGCTAGGTAAAAAAGATTTGCCGGCCAATAACTTTAAAGAACTAGAAGCCTACATCAAAGCTAATGGATCAAAAGTTACGATGGCTAATGCCGGTCCTGGTGCAGTTTCACAACTGTGCGGCCTCTTGTTCCAAAGTCGCATGGGCGTTAGATTGACCAACATCCCTTACAAGGGTACCGGTCCTGCTTTGACCGATCTCTTGGGCGGTCAGGTTGACCTCTTGTGCGACCAAACTACGCAAACTATTCCTTATATTAAGGACGGACGTGTAAAAGCATTCGGCACAACCACTATGCAACGTTTGCCAGCCATTCCTAACGTACCAACTTTGAACGAACAAGGTCTTAAAGGTTTTGAAGTTAAAGTTTGGCATGGTGTATATGCGCCAAAAGGAACTCCTCAACCCGTCTTAGATAAAATCAATACTGCCCTCAAGCAGGCATTGAATAATCCTGACGTGAAGAAACGCTTGGAAGATGCCAATATTGATATCGTCCCAACAGCTAAAATTTCTGCCAAAGGATTGAAAGATCACCTTGATAGAGAAATCAACGTCTGGGGTCCAGTTATTCGTAAAGCAAATATTCCAGATTAATTTCGGAGTAGCAGTCAATAAAAAAGCCAGCAGATCAAATCGCTGGCTTTTTTGTTACCTAAAAATTTACTATACGCTATTGAATTCACTAAATGATTCGTTGAGGATTAACCCGCCCTAAAGAGATAACTCGACTGTGCTTTATCACGACGCTTGATATAGATAGCGCTTAAGGTTGCAAACAAGGCCCAAATAGCCAGGAAGGGGTCTAAGAGATAGTCCCAGAGATTTGCTGATTCATGCCAATGCGCTGCCCAAGCAATCATCGCAATAGAAAAGATCCAAACACCTTTGGTCCAAGGTGCAAGGCCGCAGAAAGTGGCAAAGAGAATTACTGAAATTAAGAAACCGATAGAGCCATAACCCCATGCATACGGGTCAAACATGCCAAAGCCTAACGCCAGCGGGTAAAACAAAACAGCTACCAATGCAACCGGCACTTTAAATCCGAGCGGAGTCTTTTTGGCAAAGGGAAGTATCGATCCCCACAGCAAGAGCATGCTCACAATACTGAGATCGCCGGTGACGCCACGTACATAAGCAGACAAGGGAAGCTCAAGCGACATACCAAGCGGCCAGAAGAATAGGTTACCCAATAGTAGGACTAAAGCTAAGCGAGCAAAAATTGGAATCTCTATTGAGGATAACTTTTGCAAAAGAACAATCAACACTACCGCACAAGTAAGTGACATTTCTAGAAGTGCAATAGTTTGCAAATATGGATTCATCGTTGTGATTCCTTATCTTTAAGACTGCTTGCTGCATACTGAAACCAAGCTGCTGGAAAGTAAACATGCCTAATTTTTTTTCTGTCCCAGGTATAGGTAAGATGGGCATCTTCACCATTAGATGAAATTAAAAATGGGTAAGAAAATTCTCGATGCAGACCATTAACCAAAGAGGCATCATCCTCAAGTACCTGTATTACCTGCCATTGCTGAGAGTGAGGTTCCTGCATTACCATTACTAGACGATAGCGCCCTGCTTCAATATTATTGAGCACCATCAATTTCATACCATTTGCTAAAGTCAGTGCAGCAAGCGCTGCATTTGGATTTGGAATCTCTAGATCTTTTGCAGTGACCCAAGACTGCCCAGAATCCTTGGTTTCACTAACTGGAATTTGCTTTACTTGAGAGCTAGATCGTGTTTGACGAAAGAATGCACCTGCATTCTGTGCACTATCCACAAATACCACTGGCTGAATCGCGCCTCTACCAGCACTCATACGACGTTTATCAATCACCTGACTCTCTTCAATCCTGAGGAGCTCACCAAAGCGACCAATCCACTCGTGATATGCCGGCAAACCCAATCGCCCATCAGCAAAAGAAAGAGCAGGCGACTTAACCAAGGTGCTCATATTAGTCAGCGGGGAACTAATTAAGCGCTGAGGCTGACCCCAAGTGAGCCCCTCGTCATCAGAAATCACAGAAGAGATTGAGCTACCTGCCCAACCCCCAATAGATACGGTTACAAAAAATAATTGCAGACGGCCATCGGCCATTCTTGCTGGAACGGGGTTACCTAATTTAGCAATGTAACGGGATAAACCTTTTTCTGCGCGGACTCGATCCATCACCACTGTTGGAGAACTCCACCTTGAAGTTTGCGAATCAAAGACAGCTGTATTGATTACTACATCCGGCGCGCCCTCTCTACTACCCGCAAACCAGAAGGCCCTGACTGCGCCATTCTTCAGGGGAATTAAAGATGCAGCATGTACTGAAGGTGCACTTGTATCTGGCAGCCAATCCATGCGCAGACTTGGCTGAGCAGTTTTTACTAGCCCAATATTTTTAAGCTCCTTCACTGACTTGCCAGCTTCCGTTAGATCCCGTGACAGCTCAGATCCAGCAATACCTTCGACTGAATGAGCAACTAGAAATGGCGCCCACACTGGACGACTATCGATATGGAGATAAGCTAATACTGAGGCGAGTAATAAGAAACAAAAGGCAAGCAGACGGCTCATCGACAAGCATCCTTACCTGCCAATGGTAGCGTCATTTTTGCAGGGGTAGAAATTAAATATTCATTCACAAACAGGTGTTCTCCAACTTGACCCATGAGTATCGCCGTAATCTCCGCATCCGAATGGCGAGCTCGCATCTCCATACGTTTACCGACAATCTTGCAAGATTCACACAGCACAGGCTCTATGCCTATCGGTGACTGCACAGCCACTAAGGGATAAGTATTACTTAGTAAATTAATTTGACCAGCATCCTTTGCAAGATAGCCATGCAATATTGCACCCGGTAGTAAAAGTCGATACTCCTCATCTTTGGCGCGATAGTCGCAAGGTACCCAAACATCTTGCCCTACTACGCCTTGGATAGTAGATTGCTGATATCGACCTAAGGAAGCCTCTAGGGGCAACAGACTGCTAGTGAGAGCGCAATAGCAAAAGAAGCACCCAGCCAAGGCTAAGGTCTTACAACGAACTGAATTGAATAGCCCTAACAATACTAGAGCAATGGAGGCACTCATGAGACCCCAATGCCAGACGGAGTAATTCCAAATACCCGGCTGGCCTAAGAAATTCGATAACTGTAAATTTCCACCGACCCAAGTCAATGCGGTGAGCAATATTAACTGCAAGACTAATGCAACTCGAAATCCCCATAAGGGCAGCCGATCCCAGTACAAGGCAATCAAGGCGGCTAATGCTGGCATCACTGGCAGTAAGTAGCGACCAGAGCGTTGGCTCGGCATACTAAATATGATGAAGAAAGCTAAAGCTAGTAGCAACAGCAAGCTCTCTTCTATAGAAATAAAGCGCCGCTCTCGCCAGCTCTGCATCAAAGCAGAAATCAATACAAAAGTGAATAGACCTGCATTAGCCAGCGTCGTTAAAGCCAACATCCAAATACTGTCGCCGCCACGTACTAAATCTAAAAGATAGTTGGAGCTACGCGCTTCAAACTTGCCTGCATTTTCACCAAGAACAAATTCTTTCCAAACTGCCTCCGGAAATGGATCTAGAGCAAACCAGAGTGCAAATACACCCAGGGCTAGAGCAGCAATCAATAGTACTTTGTACAAGTCTTGCATCAAGACTTGCGGAAGACTCCACTCACGCCAGCGCCAATAAAAAAATCCCAATGCTAATGAAGCTGGAACGATGTAAGCAAAGGACTTCGATAACAAAGCCATACCAAAGCAGACGCCTGCCAATAATGGAAAGAGTAGTTTGGAATCAAAAGCAGCCCTACCCCAATATAGAAGTGCAAAAAATGGCAGGCTTAGCCAAAATACTTCTGGGGGATCCGTCAGAAACGGGCGACCATAGCGATAAGTTGCAAAAAAGGAGAGCCATACTAAAGCTGCTAGTAAACCAGTCTGTTTTTTGCCGGTAAAACGAGCCACCGCCAGAAATAAGAAAAATGCGGTTAAGCCGGTATATAAAACACTCGGCCAACGCAGCGCTAGTAGCGTCCAATCACTGCCCCACCCAGTACTGGCAATACCTCCCCAAAATACTAAAGGGGGTTTGGTATTTTTGATGCCATCCATCTCCGATTGCAAGGGTAACCATGCTCCTGCATCAGCAGTCGTGCGAACAATATGCATGTATGGATATTCATCCCCATTTTTTGGGGCAAAGCGACTATCCAAACCATACAAATAGGTAAATACACCTAGAAGCAGGATAAAGATAGCGCTGCGGTAGGTAAAAGTGCCTCGCATATCCATAGTTTATAGGTCTTGATAGCGAAATCGTAAACCTTGGATCCAAACTACCCTTTTTTACTCTAAACATATTGAAAATCAGTCTAAGTAAAAACACCAATTTTGAGCGTACTTGATTAATATAGAGCCATTAAGTATTGCCCCTTAAAACAGCTTTATGTAAGACGGAGACTATTCCTATGCGAGTGAAGTATTTAAAACCAATAGTTGTGGTTAGTGTTTTGCTTGGACTAAGCCAATGGAGTGCACTCAGCGCTGCACAAACTGCCGACCAACTCTATAAACGCGGTTTAGCGGCAACTTGCGCTAACTGCCATGGAACAGATGGTAAAGGAGTGGTTGATGGCGGAATGCCCCTGATTAACAACCTGACTAGCGAGCAAATGCTGGGGAAATTAAAGGCATATAAATCTGGGGCTTTAGAGGGCACCATCATGCCGCAAATCGCCAAAGGCTATACGGACGAACAACTCATCACTATTGCCAATCAACTTGGCAAAAAACAATAAGGAGGCGTCATGGATCGTCGACATTTTATAGGTCATAGCGCTGCAGCAGTAGGTCTACTTGCAGGTCTCTCTGGTCAAACCAGAGCAGCTAGTTTGCAAAAAGCAGAAATCTTAGTAATTGGTGGTGGATATGGCGGTGCTACTGCCGCTAAATATTTGCGTTTGTTCTCCAACAATACTGCTCGAGTTACTCTGATCGAGCCAAACACTTCTTTTATCTCCTGCCCAATGTCTAACTTAGTCATTGGCGGCTCGCGCACCATAGCCGAAATTACCTCGCCATATGACACTCTCAGCAAGCGTCATGGAATTAAGATTATTAAGGACAGCGTAGGGAGTATTGATGCCGATAAAAAAACGGTAACACTCGCCTCTGGCAAGACTTTACGTTACGACAAAGCAATCGTATCTCCTGGTGTGTCAATGAACATGAGTACGGTCGAAGGACTTGCTCAAGCCAACAAAGACGGAGTAACTCTGCAGGCCTGGAAAGCAGGACCAGAGACCGTGGCTCTGCATAAGCAAATTGCTGCAATGCGTGAAGGTGGTGTCTTTGCCATCAGCATTCCGGAAGCTCCTTATCGTTGCCCTCCAGGACCTTACGAACGTGCGTGCCAAGTGGCTAATTACCTCAAGCAACATAATCCTAAAGGTAAGGTGCTAGTTTTAGATGCAAACCAAGATGTGGTGTCAAAGGGCGCCTTGTTCAAGAAAGTATGGGCAGAGCAGTACGCTGGCATGATTGAGTACCGCCCAAAGAGTAATGTCATTGGTGTGGATGCCAAAAATAAAACTTTGAAGCTCGAAGTAGAGGATGACATAAAAGCCGATGTTCTCAATGTCTTGCCGCAAATGGCTGCTGGTGAAATCGCTATCAAAGCCGGATT
>Ga0187845_1000986_pt1 | contig 16520 bp, 17 predicted proteins | sample SpaLakP09_SKY_68_FD_134515 | JGI IMG/M metagenome (GOLD analysis project Ga0187845, IMG submission 134515) | Oligotrophic lake water microbial communities from Sparkling Lake, Wisconsin, USA - SP09_SKY_68 | ecosystem: Environmental > Aquatic > Freshwater > Lake | place: USA: Sparkling Lake... | reverse complement strand
TGCCGATAATTCGAAAGACTGTAACCCTTGCACCTGCCTCCCGGCGCCAGCACAGGCGCCAAATCGCCCCCCAGTTCATGAGCACTGCTTCAATCCGCCAAGAAATTGACAAGTCCCGCGCCAGCGGTGTGCTCAAACAGATCATCATCCCCCCCTGCCCCGAGCTGCTGGCCCGCCTGCAACAGGCCATGAACGCGGCCGAACCCGACCTCAACGAAATCGCCCGCATCGCCGCCAGCGATGTCGCCATGTCGGCCACCCTGCTGCGCATCGCCAACAGCCCTCTGCACATTGCCGACGGCATGCCCTGCACGACCGTGGGCCAGGCCATGACGCGCATCGGCCTCAACGAAACCGCGGCCGTGATGACCGGCTTTCTCTTGCGCCACGCCATTCCCGTCAACAGCCCGCACCTGGCCCGCTTCTGGGAACGCTCGACCAAGCGCGCCCTGGCCTGCGCCTTCATCGCCCGCCAGCTGCCGGGGCTCTCACCCGACCTGGCTCACACCTACGGCCTGTTCTGCCACATCGGCATGCCGGTGCTGCTGCAAAGCCTGCGCGGCTATGGCAGCACCATGGTGGAGGCCGCCGCGCGCATTGACCGCAGCTACATCGCCACCGAGAACACCAACCACCGCAGCGACCACGCGGTGGCCGGTGCCCTGCTGGCGCGCGCTTGGAATATGGCGCCTGAGCTGATGGCCGCCATCCGCCTGCATCACGACCTGGAGTCCCTGGGCCACGCCGGCATCGATCCTGAGGTCCACACCTTGGTGGCGGCCGGCTTGGTGGCCGAACATCTGATGCGCCAGCACGAAGGCCTCAGCGAAGACGCCGACTGGGCCCAGCACCACCAGGCCGCCCTCGACTGGCTGCACATCAGCCTGGACGATTTGGAGCATTGGGACGAGCTTTTGCGCCCCATCCTTGATCAGGCTTGAGGCTTGTCGGTTTTCTACTCACAGCGACGGCCCATTGCAGCGAGAGCTTCATAGTGGAACGCCATGAATCTGCTCCGCACGCAGCGCGTGTGGCGACGACGGCCATGACTCGCCAGGGCTCAGTCCTGCTTCAGCTCGGCGCCCCGCAAGCGCAGCGCGTTGGTGATGACCGAGGCCGAGCTCAGGCTCATCGCGAGCGCCGCGATCATTGGCGACAACAGCCAGCCGGTGAAGGGATACAGCAAGCCAGCCGCCAGCGGCACTCCAAGGGCGTTGTAGACGAAGGCGAAGCCCAGGTTCTGCTTCATATTGGCTACAGTCGCAACCGAAAGCGCGCGTGCCGTGGCGATGCCGCGTAGGTCGCCCTTGACGAGCGTGAGCTGCGCGCTGTTCATGGCCACGTCGGTGCCGGTGCCCATGACGATACCGACATCGGCGCGGGCCAATGCCGGTGCATCGTTGATTCCATCGCCGGCCATCGCGACGATGCAGCCTTCAGCTTGCAGCTTCTCGACCAGCTTGAGCTTGTCCTCCGGCTTCACTTCGCCGTGCACCTCCTCGATGCCCAGACGCTTGGCCACGGCCTGGGCCGTGGTCAAGCCGTCGCCTGTGGCCATGATGACGCGGATGTGTGCCTTGCGCAGAGCCGCCAGTGCGTCGGCGGTGGTCGCCTTCACAGGGTCCGATACCGCGATGATTCCGGCCAGCTTGGCGTCCACCGCCAGGTGCATCACGCTCGCCCCTTCGGCACGCAGCGCCTTGGCCTGCGCTGCCAAGGAAGCCACATCCACGCCAAGTTGAGCCATCCACGCGGTATTGCCCAGACCCAGCGACTTGCCAGCCAAGCTGCCACGCACGCCGATGCCGGACGCCGAGTCGAACTGCTCGGGTTTTTCGAATACGAGCTTCTTCTCGCGCGCCGCCGCCACGATCGCTGCGGCCAGCGGGTGCTCGCTGCCCTGGTCGAGGCTGGCCGCCAGGCGCAGCACCTCGTCCGGCTCGAAGCCACTCGCACCGACCGCCTTCTCGAAGGTCGGGCGGCCTTCGGTCAGGGTTCCGGTCTTGTCGACGATCAGGGTGTCGACCTTGCGCAAGTTCTCGATCGCGGCCGCGTCCCGGAACAGCACGCCATGGCTCGCTCCGCGCCCAGTGGCCACCATGATGGACATGGGCGTGGCCAGGCCCAGCGCGCAGGGGCAGGCAATGATCAGCACCGACACTGCGTTGATCAGGCCGAAGACCCAGCTGGGCTGAGGGCCGAAGAATCCCCAGGCCAGCAAGGTCAGAAGGGCCGCCGCCACCACGCCATAGACGAAGTAGGCGGCCACAGCGTCCGCCATGCCTTGCATCGGGGCGCGCGAGCGCTGGGCAAGGGCCACCATCTGGACGATTTGGGACAGCACCGTGGCCGAACCGACATGATCGGACTGCATCACCAGCGCGCCGCTGGTGTTGAGCGTGGCGCCGATCAGCTTGTCGCCCACGCGCTTGGTGACCGGCAAGGGCTCACCGGTCAGCATTGACTCGTCCAGAGCGCTGCTGCCCTCGACCACAACGCCGTCGACCGGCACCTTCTCGCCCGGCCGCACGCGCAGCCTATCGCCGACGTGCACATGGGCCAGTGGGATGTCCTCTTCCGACCCATCCGCCGCGATGCGTCGCGCGGTCTTGGGGGACAGGCCCAGCAGCGATTTGATCGCCGCCGAGGTCTGCGAACGCGCCTTCAGCTCCAACAACTGACCCAGCAGCGTCAACGAGATGATCACCGCCGCCGCCTCGAAGTAGACCGCGACGCGGCCCATCGAAATGAAGGAGTCCGGAAACACCTGGGGAGCCACGGTGGCCACCACGCTGTAGGCGAAGGCCGAGCCGGTGCCCAGGCTGATCAGGGTCCACATATTGGGACTGCGATTCCAGACCGACTGCGCACCGCGCAGGAAAAACGGCCAGCCGGCCCACAGGACGATGGGCAGCGTCAAGGCCAGTTCGATCCAGCTCTGCAAGGCCATGTCGAACCAGCCCTGGCTGTGGCCGAACATGGCCAGCACGGTGACGACCACGGTCAGAGGCAGCGTCCACGAGAAGCGGCGCCTGAAGTCGACGAATTCGGGGTTCTCGGCGTCGTCAAGCGCTGGCAGCACCGGCTCCAGGGTCATGCCGCACTTGGGGCAGTTGCCGGGATGGCCCTGGCGGATCTCGGGATGCATCGGGCAGGTGTAGATCGTGCCCGCTGTTACCGCGGTTGCAGGTGGCTCTGAAAGCGACTCAGAAGGCGTGGGCGGTGCGGGGTGGGCGTATCGCCCGGGCTCCGCGGTGAACCTGGTTTGGCACTTCGCGCTGCAGAAGTAGTACGGACGCCCCTCGTACTCGGCACGGTGGGGCGACTTTGGGTTGACCGTCATGCCGCACACCGGGTCCTTCAGTGCCGCGGGGTCAGGGGCGGGCGCCAAATGCTTGTGCCCCTGTCCGCCATCGTGAGCATGGGTAGGGTCGTGGTCACGCGATTGCACATCGGCTGGCTGGCTGCCATGCGAGTGGCCTGTTTGGCCGGCGTTTGACTTCCTGTCCATGGCCTTAGGCGTCGAGATTCGTTGATCGACCCGTACTCGCATCGCGGCGGCGCCGCTGCGCGTGCCCGCCGTGGCCGTGGAACAGGTGCAGCACCGGGCAAGCCAGCAGCAGCAGCAGGTAGGGCCAGTAACCGGCGAGGTGTCCCCAATGCTCGCGCAGCAGGAAGAAGGCGCCGATCAGCGCCGTCATCGCTGCCGCAATCCACAGCGCACGCCCAGGCCGCGATGACGCGGTGGACGGGTTCGGTGCAGGACGGTGGTCGGTCGACATGGTGGGTTCCTCGGGGGTTCAAGCAGGCGGCAGGGCTCGATCACTATGAACTTAGACCCTCCCATGATGTAAAGGTCAAGCGGGCGCTTCGGGCGTGGTGCCAGGGAGCAAATGCATCTCTAGGACGGTGGATCGCTCAAGCTGGATGCGAGATCCCGCACGCGTCGATCAGGTCGCTGGTCGTCACTTGGCCGAGGGCGGATTCGGCATGCGCTGCATCATCATGTTCATCATCATCAGCATCATGTCCATGCGCCCTTGCATCATCTGGTGGTGCTTGGCCATCTCGGCGGGCATGTCCTTGCTGTCACCCATGCCCTTCATCATCTCCATACCGTCCTGCATGGACTTCATGTGGTCGGCCATCAGGGCCTGGCGCTCGGCCGGTGTCTTCGCGTTCATCATCTTGTCGTGCATCTCGCGCATGGCCTTGCTGCGCTCTTGCATGGCCGGCATCGCTGCTGCCGTCGCCGAGGCCATCGCGTCGGGGTGATGGCCGCTGTGCTCGTCGGCCTTTGCGGAGCTGGGTGCACCAGGGCTGGCGCAGGCCGAGATGAGGGCAAGGGTCGTGATCGCGGCAAGGGTCTTGAGGGAAGACATGGAGGTCTCCTGGTGGATGGAAGGGAGCACAGTTCGCAGCGACAGGCAGTCGCATCTCAGCTGGATGGACAGGCGCCGCCAGCAGCGCAGCACTGCGCCTGCCGCCGGCACGGGAGCCAATCCCGTCGGCGGCTAGGCCAACAGACCTATACGGTCAGCCGCAAGAAGCGAATGGCCAGCGGCGGCCCCTGTGAGCCGGAGCGTTCGAGCGACTTCCGAAACCCGGCGGCGCAAAACTTCAGGCACAGGCCTCTACCTGTGTTCTGCCTTTGGTTCAGATGGTCAAGCGCCGCAGTCCGCTCGTGAAGCGACCCGATGGCATTGGCAGGCGGTGCGCCGGCATGCTCATGGCGCGCCAGGGAGTCATCCAGCAGACAAGCGCGGGCCACCGGCCCGGCCGGTGTCAGCGCGCAGGCGCTAATGAGCCCTGCCGCAAGGGCCAAGACCCAAACCGTCAGCGTCGCCCAGACGGAGCGGTCCAGTTGTCGGCCATCGAAGTAAAGAGCTGCCATTGGCCGAATATCTGCCATTGCAGGCGACGACTCTGTTCGGCAGCACACTTGAGCAGCGCACTTGAGCAGCGCCCATCGGCGCTGCCATTCTTCCTGGGGAACCTACTTGCGCGTGAGCGCGACGGACAGCTTCGCCGCTGGCCTGGTCTTGTTGACCCACATCCAGCAGTAGTCGTGCCTGGCTTCGACCGCCAGCTCGCCCTCCAGGCTCTCGACCTGATCGTGATTCGCTGGGTAGTGCACGTCCTTGTCCACGTGATAGTGGATGTTGAAGTTGACCGCACGGTCTGCCTTGAAGGACCAATTGATCGCCGGTCCCGCCTCCAGCGGACCGCAGAGCTCCGCAAATCTTCCGGGTGCGATCGTCAGCTCGCGCTCGAAGCGACCGCCCTGCTGCCATTGGAGGTCTATGACTTCCGCACGCGCAAGGCCAACACCTATCCACAGCGCGGTGCCGGCCAGCAAGCTGGCTGCGGCAACCGGCCTGAGGGCTCCACGCATCCCTTGGCGCTTCATTTCGCAGCCTGGATGTCGGTCACCACGAAGCCCGTGTCGGACTTCTGCACGGCGAAGCGGATCTTGTCCCCGGTCTTGAGCGTGTCGAGCAGGCCGGCGCCCTTGACCTGGAACACCATGGTCATTGGCGGCATGTCAAGGTTCTTGATCTCGCTGTGTTTGATCGTGAGCTTCTTCGCGGCCTTGTCGACCTTGCGGATCTCGCCCTCGACCATGTCGGCTGCCGCTGCGCTTGCTGCGGGATGGTGGGCCGCGTGATCGTCGGCCTTTTGCTGAGCCCGGACCGGTGTCGCGAGCGCGACGAGCAGGGTTGCGATGGTGATCGTCTTCACGATAAGGGGCTTTCTGAATGATGCGTGGAGGGCTGAGGCTAGGCCTGGCGCAGGCCGGGCTTCACTTGGCGGAAACGGTAATCTTGCCGACCATACCCGCCTGGTAGTGGCCCGCGATCAGGCAGGCGAAGTCGAAGTCACCTGTCCGGTTGAAGGTCCAGATGATCTCGGCCGTCTTGCCGGCCGGGACGTGGGCCATGTAGGGCTCTTCGTGTTCCATGTTCGGAAACTTCAGCATCAGCGCGGCGTGCTTATCGAGCTCCTGCTTGGTTCCCAGCACGAACTCGCGCAGTTGCTTGCCGTCGTTGCGGAAGACGAACCTCACGGTCTCGCCCCGCTTCACATGGATAGCGTCCGGGGTGAACCGCATCGCATCGCTCATACCGACCTGTATCGTTCGCTTGACGGACTTGGCCTCTCCGGCGATCCCCCAGTCCTTCTGCTCCTTGCGAACAGGCCCCGTCTTCTTGTGGGTTTCGTTGCCATGCGCCCATGCGCTCATGGAGAGGCCCATGGCTACGAGCAACATTGCAGTCCTGATCAGATTCATGGCGTTCCTGTCGTTGGATGGATGGATGGGGTAGCTTGGGCGCGGGGTCAATGACTGCCATGACCGCCGGCCGGCTTACGGTAAGTGATTTCAACGCCGGTCTTGGGCTGTCCCATGGGCTTCATCGGCCCACGCCCACGGAGTCGCACGGGGCTTCGGCCCGTGCGACGGTCATGAGCCGGTTCGGCAACCCGATGGAACTCCTTGACGCCGTTATTCATGGACCGGGGCAGCGTCCAAGCATTGGGCTTGATCCCAGGGCTGTAGGTCCGGCCGGTGTGGCGCACGAACGGCGGCATGGGTCTAGCCTTGGGGTCGGGTTTGGCGAGCGCTGCTGCAGGCGCAGAAGGCGCCGAATCGAGCGGCTGCGCCTCGCTGGCACAGGCATTCCAACGAGCCACAGCGTCGGGGCTGCTCATCGAATCGGGAAAACATGGCGCGTGCGCGGCTTGGATGCTACGGTGAGCGCCTCATCGCCCTCGGCGGCCAGGTTCTCCAGAATGGGACAGTCGGGACGCTCATCGCCCTTGCAGCACTGCACCAGGTGTTCGAGTGTGGTCTTCATGGCGAGGATCTCCTCAGCCTTCTGCTCCAGTTCAATGATGTGGGCTTGAGCCAGCGCCTTGACCTGTCGGCTGGGTCGGCTGCGGTCCTGCCAGAGGCCCACCAACTCGCCGATGGAGTGAATGGAAAAGCCGAGATCACGTGCATGACGGATGAAACGAAGCGTGTGGACCTCGGCCGCAGAGTACTGTCGGTAGCCAGCATCCGTGCGCCGAGTTGCCGCAAGCAGGCCCACCACTTCGTAGTGGCGAATCATCTTTGCCGACACGCCGGAGGCTTTGGCGGCATCGCCGATGTTCATCATTTTCAAGATGGGTGTCCTCACGAAGTGGGCCGACATGCGCATCTGTGACCGTCATGTGGCCAAGAGCGTGGTCCTTGCCATGGTGGCAAGGTCAAGGCTGGTAGGTAACTCCATCACTCCCTCCCGGTCTTGCATCGATCTGAGTTGACATTCCCCTCGTTGGAGGCTTGAAGCTGGGGCGGTCAACAACAGCGATAGAGGATTCCCATGCTTTCCTTCGAAGTCAAGGACATGAGCTGTGCTCATTGTGTCAGCGCGATCACCCAGGCAGTCGAGGCTGCGGACCCAGGTGCGCAGGTACGGATCGACCTGGCCAAGCACCGGGTCGAGGTTCAGCCGGTGTCCGGTGACCGAGCCCGACTCGCCGAGGCCATCTCAGCAGCAGGCTACAGCCCAACCAAAGTGGAGGTTGAAGGCGAACTGAGCGCGCCAGCAAGGCAGGATGGTTGTTGCTGCAGGTGAAGGCGGACCCGCTGCCTGCGTGTACCCACGGTCGCTACGGCGAGTGTGAAGCCGACGAACACTTCGTGCCAGTCTCGGTAGATCCGAGTGCTGGCCACGGAGGTCGGCTCACTGGGCATATTTCTGCCACTGACGCCTGAAGACCTACCGGCCCCTTTGGGTGAATGCGGCCATTGAAGCCGGATCGCTTCCATCGCTGTCGCAGCAGCTTTGGCGCGCTGGTAGGCCAGCCGCAGTCACTGTGCCGCGGGGCACGCAGCCCTTGTGGCGCGCCCCCGCTCCGAGCCCTTGATCTGCCGTGGCCACTAGGGAAGCTCTGCATAAATCAGCCCGGCCCCTGCTAGCGCGACCTCGGGCGGTCTGCGGTGTTGCGCTTTTCGCCAATAGCTACGGCTATTGGCTTCAAACCGCGCCTTGCAGCCCATCCCGATCCGCACTACACGGTCTCGCTCCGATTTATGCAGAGCTTCCCTAGAGCAATTTCCTTGGCGGCTCACGGCACCTGCCGCATCAACCTTACAGCCGTTCGCGACGAAGTCCCTCGGGCTTTGAGTTTCAAGCCGGCTTCAGCTCACGCGTCGCACCCGTGCGAAATGAGGCCTTGCGGATGCGTCCATCCTGCACCTCGTAGATGCACAACATCTCCACCTGGCCCAGGCCCTCGGGCAGATTGCGGGTGATCAACTCGACGGCCACGACCACCGCCCCCAGCGAGCGTGCAAAAGCCTAAGTGCTAACGAGGCCTGTCGCTCCATTGCCAGGCAATCGCGCTGAGCTGATGCTTTGAGTAGCCAGAGATGTCGATGACCATGGAGGAACACGTCGTTCTACGCTTCCTTGACATGGTGACCATCTACTCCGAGAAGACTTTCACTTTGGCGACGCGCAACATCTTTCTCGGCGCCAATTTGGCCTTCTCGTGCAACGCAAACTACCGGTGGAGCGATGCGCGGTCAGATCTCAGTCGATCGCGCCTATTTGGGGATGCGCCTCTGCCCCCTCCAGAATTCTTGGCAGTGGTCTTACGGGCCGTATTCAGGGTGGGCATGGAGGCACTTGGAAAGGGCCTTGCACTCAGTGCACGAAGATGGCGATCAAGATGATGATCGGAATTGGAATGCCGAGAAAAAGCAGAAGCAGTGATCGCATGTGACAGTCCAGTTGTGTGGGGAGGCAAAGCTTCAGGCGTCGCGCCGACGGCCACCGAAGGTCGCTGTGAAGCTGGCCACGAAGGCGCCGATGAGCAGCGAGACAAACAGCCAGAGCGCTGCATAGGCCGATGCCTTTCGAGCCTTGTTTGCGGCATCGCGAGCGGCCAACTCTGCGTTCTGCCAGCGGGCCTGAGCGCTGGCATAGACCTCAGCGACACGAGCTCGTGCTTCCTGGGGTGCTAGCCCAGTGCGCTGAGCGACGATCTGGGCCACATAAGCCAGATCAGACGGCGGCAAGGGATCCGTGCGGCTGACATTCATGAAGATCCGACCGACCTCAGCAGCATCCTTGGCGGCGTTGCGATCGGACACTTCCGCGATTCTGCCGGGCTTCTCGTCGGCCGTACGGCGGAACAGGGTGTCGATGAAATAGTCCATCGGGCCGTTCGGGTCGCCCGTCATCGAACGGGCGGCGCTCGGCGATGCGGCGGCCGTGACCGTGCCTGCCGCTGCGCCCACCACTGAAGCACCCGCCTGCGCGCCCGCACCGATGATCGAGCCGATCACCGAAGTCAGCAAAGCGGCCGTGGCGAGTGAAGCTACCGCCCAGGCCAGAAAGCCATGCGCGGTGTCGCGAAAGTAGACCTCGTCGGCATGCACCTCGGTCCAGCGCGTGCGGAGTCGGCCGGCAAGATAGCCACCCATGGCCGAGGCGAGCAACTGGGTGAGTGTCAGCCATACGATCGTGGACACGCCGAGGCTGGCAGCGCTGATGCCGTCCAGCGCCCAAGGGGAGACAGACGACAAGCCCAGGCCAACGCCCAGGATCAGCAGGATCAAGGACAGCGAAGCGGCAGCAGCAGCGCCGGCAAGGACAGCGCTCCAGGAAACGGCGCTTGCCAGAGAGCGGGTCTGCTCGGCCGCAGCGTTGGAGCTGAGGCGCTGTCGATAGCTGTCATCGCTGGCAGCTGTGATCAATGTGTCCATGACGGTCCCGAAATGCAAGAAGGCAAGCTCGGCCGGCGGCAGTGCCAGTCCGTGGAGCTTGTTGAGGGCTCAAAGTTAGGCCCATGTGCTGGCAACGTCTGTACGGTGTCTAACGAACGCCGACAGCGATTCGTTTGAAGCTCTGCCGGCCTGGGCTGCTTTGTTCGGTTCCCAACGGACGCAGCCTTGACGAGCCCCTAGCGTCCCATCTGCAGGCACTGGCTTGGTGCGCTGCGAACGGACGACCCATGTGTTTCAGCAAGTACGCTCAAGGAGATGACGATGAACAGGTATCTGGCTGCTTACATCACGATGGTCGTGGTGATGCTTGCGCTGGACATGCTCTGGCTGGGCGTGGTCGCAAAGTCGGCGTATCAGAGCGGCATCGGTCACCTCATGGCCGCCCAAGCCAACGTGGTCGCAGCGGGGCTGTTCTATCTCGTGTACGCGCTGGGCCTGTCGATCTTCGTACTCGCCCCTCAGGCCGATACACCCGCCTGGTCAACTACGGTTGTGAAGGGCGCACTGTTCGGCTTCTTTGCGTACGCCACCTACGACTTGAGCAATCTGGCCACACTGCGCGCATGGCCGGTCTCCCTGACCCTTTTGGATCTGGCTTGGGGAACGACCTTGTCTGCTGCCTGCGCGGCAGCTGGTAAGGCCGCAATGCACTTCAAGCAGATTGCGTAGACCCAGCCGTTTTCATCGGAAGGCTTCATTCCTGCCCGCCCAAACTGCCTCGCCCTGCTCGACTGCGCCGCGTGATCGGCACCGGTCAGGCACTTGTTCGGCAGTAGACGCAAGACAAACGCCGTTGATCAGCGTCGGCCAACGCACAGACCTGGCGTCGCCATGCTGACCCAATCGGTTTCTCCACCCCTCTTCATGCCCCCGAAGGACCTCACTTGAACGAACGCCTGAATTGGCTGGCTCTTTGCTTGAATCTCGGATGGCCGCTCATGCTGACGCTTGCCGAAGCGGATCGCACTTCGAAGCGGGCGACGTACCAGCGGAATCCCAAACTGGGTTGCCTCGTCCAGTCGGCCGAATGGTGATCGACCTCGGTCCTTGGGAGGAGCACCGGCTTTTGGCCTTCATGAACGAGGCAATTCGACAGCAGTGCTGCCGCTGTGTGCCTGTGGGGAGGCAGCGGAGCTGTCGCTCGCGCAATGCCGTGCTGGGATTCCCACCAAGCCCTCGCCCACCACGAGGCTGCGAGCAAACATGAACATCGCAATGGCCAAGGCAGGGCCTTTGGACAAGATGCCGCTTTCAGCCGCCGGCATTGAGTCGGCAGTGGCATCGGGTGCGTCACGGTGGTGTCACCGATCGAAGGCTTGGCATTGAGTCGCCGCGCCACGGCTACAAGCTGGGCGCGGGCGATGCAACGCAATTTCACGGCATTGGCTCGTTTGCTCGGCGGGCCCAGTGTTCACGCTTCGGTTCGCAGGGCGGCACGCCCGCCCAAGGGCGTGTTGGTCAAGCATCGCAAGGACAAAGCGGGAACGTGGCTACCCGGCGTGGTGATGGGGGCTTTCGGCATGCGCCGCTACCGCCTGTATCAACCGGCGGGGGTCGGCGTCAGCGAGCGGCTGCCGCTGAAGGTGATGCTGCACGGCTGCGGGCAAGACGCCAACAGTTTCGCGCTGAGTACGCGCATGAACCGATTGGCCGAGCGTGAGCGATTTTTGGTGCTCTATCCGGAGCAAGACCGCCTGTCCAACAGCCAAGGGTGCTGGAACTGGTTCGATACCGACACCGGTCGCGCACAGGCTGAAGCTGCCTTGATCTTGCAAGGCGTCGATCAGGTCAGCCTGATGCACCCGGTTGACAAAGCACGGGTGGCGATTGCCGGACTGTCCTCCGGCGGCAGCATGGCGGCTCTGCTTGCGACACGCTATCCAGACCGGTTCAAGGCGGTGGTGATGCACTCGGGTGTTCCTCCCGGATTTGCACATTCGGCTAGCTCAGCCCTGGGAGCCATGCGAGGCCGCCGCACGGCCATTGCACTGACATCTGAACCCTCGTTGCAGGTGTCAGCGTGGCCGCCCCTGCTGGCCATCCACGGCGATGCCGATGCCATCGTGTCGCCAAACAACAGTGAGGCTGCGTCCCTCTTGTGGGCGCAGGCTGGCGACGCTCGGTCCGGCACCGCCCGCCACATGCGCCGTGGCCAGCGCTACCCAATGTCGGTTACCGAATTCAAATGCAGAGGTGTCACGGTCGCGAAGCTGGTGACCATCGCCGGGCTGGCTCACGCCTGGAGCGGTGGGGCCGCTGGCCAAGCTTTCAGCGACGCAAAAGGCCCTGACGCTTCCCGCATGATCTGGGCATTCGCACGCAAACAGTTTGAGGCGAGCGACGGATGAGGCCCTCGCGCTCGACGGTTTTCGGCGAGGCGGCAGCCTCACACACTCGTCGAACTAGAGTGTTTGAGAACGTATGCAAGTAGAGATCCGACAGCTTCTGCTGGAGCCGCGTCCGGTCAGCAAGCGGAGCCTAGGACTGCGCAGTATTGGCCTTCTCCACGGCACTGACGTCTCGCCTCAGCAGGGCTGGAGCAGCCCCTGTGCCCGCCACACTGCGCCGGCCAAGCCTCGGCCATGGCAGCCTGGCTCAGCCCAATGGGTTCCATCAGTTCCGGGCCGATTGAGCCGCCGCTGGAGTGCGGCAGCTTTAGGGTGTCACCTATTCGGCAGGCCCGGTGCTGGCTACTTCGACCTTCGCCCTCCACACCCACTATTGTTCGAGAGCGTCCAAGTCGTATGCGTACCCGCATCCTGCGCGCTTTGCCCGATACATCGCCTTGTCCGCGCTGGCAATCAGCAGACGGTCCGTGCTGCCGTTGCGCGGAAAAATTGCGATTCCGATGCTGCATCTGACGCTGACCGTTACTGGCTCGGCAGCTGTCTCAAGTTCAAACGGCTCGCCCACACGAGCCATGATCTTTTCAGCGATCACAGATGCATCCGAATCTTGCTTCAGCTCCATCAGGAGGTAGAGAAACTCGTCTCCACCGTGGCGACTGACGGTGTCGTCCTCGCGTGTCATGCTCTTTAGCCGAGATGCAATCGTCTTGAGCACCTGATCTCCTGCCGTATGCCCATACGAATCGTTGATGGCCTTGAAGCCATCCAGATCGATGAACATCACCGCAAGCGTCCATCCATGCCTTTTTGCCTGAGCGAGCCCATGTTTGAGGCGGTCATTGAAAAGACTGCGATTCGGCAATGAAGTGAGCGGATCGTGAAGAGAAGCCATGCGTGTTGCCGCCGCTTCTTGATGTGCAGTGTTCAGTTCTTGCTCAAGCAAATGCCGCTCGTGGATCTCAAGCTTCAAGGCCTGGTTTACATGGGTCAGGTCGTGTGCGCAAAGCTGCACCTTGGCTTCCACGGATTGGCTTTGTTCAAGCGCGTCTTCCAGGGCAGGCTGCGCGGGGCCGTTTGAAAGTGTCTCTTCAAGCGTTGAATTGACGGAGGACAACTCGGCGGCGCATTCGGCAACCGCGCCATGGATTTGTTCGCTCTGATCGACGACGACGTTCAAGCCATGCAGCACGGAAGCCTGCAAACTTGCTTTGACCGGTTCACTCATCCCCTGCACCTGCGCATGGTTAACCTCTAGATTGCCTGCTCTTTCCTTGCGAAGCATCCCGCAGGCGCGCAAGCACTTCTGTGCGCAAGCGCACCAACGCAGGTCTGGAATGCGTTCAAGCCGGCTCGAGAACCCCGGCCCAGCAAAAATTCAACCGACACATGGCAAAAGGACGGCCCCTGTCGGCCTGAGTCGCCACTGGTTCAAGAAGACCCAAGCCATGAGCGAACTACTCGGGCCATGGGCCAGTTCAGGCCAAACGACCGACAGATGCTGGTCGTGCTGATGAGACCGGCAGGGGACTCAGTGGGCGGGGCCAGGCCGATGCATCGCTGCGCAGCCTTTCGTAGGCCTGTTTCACAACGCCATAGCACTCACAGCTGCGAGCCTCCAGCCCGCGCTTGTCGAGTACTTGTATGCGCCCGCGGGCATAACGAATCAGGCCCGCACATTGAAGCTTCAGCGCGGCACCGGTTATGCCCTCTCGGCGCACGCCCAGCATGCCAGCGATGCGCTCCTGCGTGATTCGAAGCTCATTTCCCGACTGCCGATCCAGGTGCTGCAGGAGCCACCGGCAGAGTTGGGGGGCCAGTTGATGATGCCGATGACAGGCCGAGGACTGCGCCATATTCGTGAAGAGCGCTTGGGTGTAGCGCAGCAATTGCTGCATCACCGGAACGGACTCGCGCGCCAAGTCGGCAATGTCCCTTGCACTCATGCGCCAAGCCCTGCCCGCGCGTTGCACGACGGCGCTGCTCAACGCCTTGCCGCCGCCCATGAATGCACACACACCCACGACGCCCTCGCTACCAACCACCGCCACCTCGGCGCAATCTCCATCGATCAGTGGCGACACCAGTGACACCACGGCCGAAACCGGAAAGTACACAAAGCGCAAGACAGTGCCCGCCTCGTAGAGCATGTCACCGTTGGCCAGATCAACGGCCTCTACACGGCACTGCATGAAATCCTTGATCTCGGGCGGCAGCGAGGCCAACAGTTGATTGTTCGGATCCGTATGAAGGGTAGCGCTCACGGCGTGATGCATCTCATAAATGACCCGGGGGTCGGAGGTATGAAATCTAGAGTTCGCACGTCCCCGCAGCTACGTCGAAAGACGTAGCGCCAAATTAAGACAAGCTATCGCACTTGGCGCTGGCTACGATCAGACCAGCGGACGCGCCGGGGGGCGGCCATCGCCGTAGAGGTCCGCCAGCCGAGCCATGGCTTTCACATCCCGCAGGTACAGGCGACCCTCGGCGATACGATGCAGGCCGCGCCGCTCCAGCTTGCGCAAGGTTTTGTGGGTATGCACCAGCGACAAGCCCAACCCATCGGCGATATGTTGCTGCGTCAGCGGAAAAAGCACGCCGCCCGCTCCCGCATCAGGCTGCAATGCGGCGGCACGCTTGAACAGCAGAATGAGCATCGAAGCAATCCGCTCTTCAGCGCTGCGTCGCCCCACTGAGAGCAAGGTGTCATCAACCATCGACTCCTCGTGCGCAGTGAGCCATGTGACATTGAATCCCATCATCGGGCTGCGCCGGTGGAGTTCCCACAAGGCATCGCGCTGGAACACGCAGAACTGCGAGTTCGTCAGGGTCTCCACGCCATGGGCCGCCGCGACACCCATCTTCTGCTGAACGCCGATGAAGTCCCCGGCAAGCAGGAAGCTGAGGATCTGACGACGTCCGTCGCTGAGCGTTTTGTAGCGGAAGGCCCAGCCCTGCAGCAAGGTGTACAGCGGTGCGTCGGTCTGGCCTTCGTGGATCAACGCTTCGCCTGCACCTAGGCGTCGCTCTCGGCGCTTGAGTGACTGCACAAGTTCGAGTTCCTCCCCGGTAGGCTCATGAAACAGCTTCAAGGGCCGCAGGGGGCAGTCGCGGCAGGCCGTTTCGGCACTCGGGGCTGGCAGTGCTTCATCGGCGGCAGGGGTGGGCGGGCTCATGCCTTGGAGTATGACGCCGCTCGGCCCGCTCGCGACTGACGATCGTCCTCATCGCTGACCTTGGGTAATGGCCAATTCATGCGGATAGCCGAGACTCAAGGAGGCCGAGCTGAGGACTGCAAGGAGCACATTCCCGCCACTGAGGCCTGAAGACCTACCGGCTCCTTTGGGTGAAACCAGTCATTGAAGGCAGATCGCTTCCGCGGCTGTCGAAGCAATGGAGACGCAGGACACGCATCCCTTGTGGCGCCGCCCGCTCCGAGCGCTTGATCTGCCTTGGCCGCTCACGGCACCGGCCGCATCAAACTTGCAGCCGTTCGCGACGAAATACTTCAGGCTTTGAGCTTCAGACCGGCTTCAGCACACGCGTCGCGCCTGTGCGGAATGAAGCCTTGCGGATGCGTCCGTCCTGCACCTCATAGATGCACAGCATCTCGACCTGACCCAGACCCTCGGGCAAGTTGCGGGTGATCAACTCGAAGTCCACGACCACGGCACCCAGCACGGTGCGCGAGATCAGCTTCGCATGGAGATCGGGTTCAGCAAGGCGGACCGCAAAGCGCTCGCGCATTTGGGCATGTCCTTGGGCCAAGCGCTCCCCATGCAGATTGAACTGCTCGGCGTCCTCGGCATAGGTGGCCAGCAGGCGCTCCATGTCGCGGGCGTTGTAAGCGTCCAGCTGTTCCTGGACGACGGCAAGCGGAGAAGGTGAATGCATCGCGAGAATTTCCGGTGGTTTGGCCCCTGGCGGGCGGCGGGCTTAGATTTGGGCCGGCCGATTGTGCATGCCCAGCCCCCTCGCTGACCCTTACATTGGCCGAGCCGTAGATTTGCCATCATTCGCCATCAGCTATCCCGGAGCCTCGCCATGATCCACAAAGCCATCGCCACCGCCTGCCTGGCCCTGTTCAGCCTGGCGGCTCAAGCGCAGCCGACCGCCCCGGCCGCAAGTTCGGCAGTGGCTGCGTCCCCGTACGACGCCGCCCTGGCCAAGACCCTGGGCGCCGACGAGCGCGGCATGCGCCCCTATGTGCTGGTGATCCTCAAGAGCGGGCCGAACAAGCTGCCGGCCGGGCCCGAGCGCGACGCCATGTTCAAAGGCCATTTCGCCAATATGAGTCGGCTGGCGGCCGAGGGCAAGCTGGCCGTGGCCGGCCCGCTGGACGGCGTCGATGGCTGGCGCGGCCTGTTTGTCTTTGCCGTGGCCGACCTGGAGGA
>Ga0187845_1000985_pt1 | contig 16528 bp, 11 predicted proteins | sample SpaLakP09_SKY_68_FD_134515 | JGI IMG/M metagenome (GOLD analysis project Ga0187845, IMG submission 134515) | Oligotrophic lake water microbial communities from Sparkling Lake, Wisconsin, USA - SP09_SKY_68 | ecosystem: Environmental > Aquatic > Freshwater > Lake | place: USA: Sparkling Lake... | reverse complement strand
GGGCACACGAAATATTTCGATCGATAACCTTGAAAAAATTGCGCTTGCGCTAGGAGTTCTTCCTTACGTATTGTTGCTTTCCGAAAATTGACGGGCAAAAGCTACCCCAATCCGGGCGAAGCTTCCGCAGTACGGAAGTGCTCAGCCACACGGTGCTTGCGCCTTCTTGAAAGCAGGTCTGCAGGAGAAAGCACATTTCTTTGCTTGAGCTGGGCACGCAGAAGCCCATGCTTACCTCGATTTGTAAGCCAAGTTCGGCCTCAACATCAAGTCAGTCGACCAGCTCGGCAATACGGCCGGTGATGTATTCACAATGGTCGAACTGCGGCCGTCGTGACAGTCAGTGATTTTTCCAGCTTGGCAAGATGTTATGCTGAGGCTGATGGCTGGGCTCGGCCAGAAGGAAACAGTTGCCAAGGTCCGGTCTACGTATGTCGAATGCAATAAAGATCTGATTTCGCCTTCGTCAATGATGCATGTGGCCAAGTTGGTCCCGTAGACTCATAGGTCAGGAGAGAAGAACAATATGATCAAAGAAGAGGTCGACTCCTCCCGGGGATCGCTGTGGAACCGCTGGGACCCGCACATCCACGCGCCTGGCACAGCGATGAACGACCAGTATTCCGGGGCCGATCCTTGGCGCGAGTTCTTCGAGCGGGTCGACGGGCAAGACCCGCCGATCCGCGCACTAGGAATCACCGACTACTTCCTGATCGACACCTATGAGCAAGCGTGCCAGGCCAAGGCTGAGGGCAGCCTGCCAGGCGTGCACTTCCTGTTCCCCAATATCGAGATCCGGCTCTCTACTGGTACGGTGAGCAGCTCGGCGATCAACGCGCATCTGCTCTTCTCGCCGAGCGACGCCGATCACCTCGAGCGGATCCGTCGGTTGATGGGCGGCTTCAAGTTCCGCTATCTGCGTGACGAATTCCGCTGTGAGCGATCGGAACTTATTCGTCTCGGGCGTGCGCACGATACGTCCATCGTCGATGAGCGCGCAGCCCTGACCGCCGGCGTCAACCAATTCAAGATCGACTTCGAGGAACTGCGTCAGGTCTGGGAGACCAACGACTGGTTCAGGAACAACTGCCTGGTGGCGGTTGCTGCCGGCGAGCGTGACGGTACTTCCGGGCTTCGCGACGAGAACGGTTCGTTCGCAGCGACGCGAATGAATATCGAGGGCTTCGCGCACATCATCTTCAGCGGCAACCCGAAGCAGGCCGAGTTCTATTCAGGCAGGGGGCGCGTCTCGTTGGAGGAGCTCAACGCCAAGTGGGGTGGCGTCAAACCTTGCCTGCACGGGTCCGACGCCCATGCGCATGCGACGGTCGGCAAGCCCGCGCTGGATCGATTCTGCTGGATTAAGGGCGCGCTAAGCTTCGAGACGCTGCGTCAAGCGTGCATGAATCCAGAAGGACGTGCCTTCATCGGTAAGGAGCCGCCGCGCGGCGCGCTGCCCAGCAACGCCATCCGTTCCGTGACGGTGAGCAAAGCTCCCTGGATGTCGCCTGCGTCTATCGAGCTCAATCCGGGACTGATCGCAATTATCGGTGCCCGCGGATCCGGCAAGACGGCATTGGCGGACTTCATCGCTATGGGCGGTTGCGCCGTGTCGCGCCACTTGAGCGACAAGTCATTCCTTCGCCGGGCCGCTGATCACCTGAAGGACTCCGAGGCCCGCCTACAATGGGAGTTTGGCGACGAAACCTTCAATACCTTCGCTGGTCTGGACGCCGAGGATCTCGTCGACGCGCCACACGTGCAATACCTGTCGCAGCAGTTCGTTGACCAGCTGTGCTCCGCCGAGGGCTTGGAAGACCCGCTCGTGCGCGAGATCGAGCGTGTAGTTTTTGACGCGCATTCTGATGCCGACCGGCTCGACGCTACTTCGTTTGACGAGTTGCTGGCTATCCGGCTCAAGGGTGCGCGTACCAGCCGTTCACGCCATGTCGAGACAATCTCGAAGGTGTCGGAAGCGATGACGGTCGAGCAGGCTCGTAGGGACGGCTTGCCGGTGCTTACGAAGGATCGGGAGGAGAGGAACCGCGCCATCCTCAAAGACGAGGCGGACATGAAGGCCTTGATGCCCAAAGGCGACGTGGCTCGTGCCAAGCTGCACGATCAAGTGTCCGAGGCGGTTGACGCCAAGCGCGCCCAGGTCCTAAAGGTCAAAGTGAGGCTGGAAGCGCTCCAGCATCTCATGGCGGACGTCAAGAACCTGCGTGAGCATCAACTGCCGGATCTAATCCAAAGCTTGCGGCTAGAACGGGAGGAGGCAACCTTAAGCGCCGCAGACTGGGAGAAGTTTCGCCTGGTCTTTGTTGGAGATGTCGACGACGTGTTGACACAGCGTGTGCTGGAGACGCGCCGGCTGCTGCGCAGCCTCGAGGGCGAGCCTGTGGCGTCGGTCCCCCAACCCGCGGCTGACCCGAACGTGTCTTTTGTGGGTGAGCAGGACGATCTGTCCACGTATCCGTTGAACGTGCTCGAACGCGAGCTGGAACGGCTGCGTAAGCTGGTGGGCATGGATGCTCAGAACGCACGGCGCTTCAAGGCCATCGCCGATCGCGTGTCCAAGGCCAAGGTCGCCCTTGCCAAGGTTGACGCGGAGATTGTTAAGGGCAACGGCGTGGCCGAGCGAATCGAAGCGCTGCGTCAGCAGCGGCGTGCCGCTTACGTCGGTGTATTCCAAGCGGTGCTAGATGAGGAGGCGGCGCTCGCCGAGCTCTATGCACCGCTCAAGGCTCGCATTGCACAAGCTTCCGGATCGCTTACTAAGCTTGCCTTCACCGTGCGGCGTTATGTGGATCTGGCCACGTGGTGCGAAAAAGGTGAGTCGCTGCTGGACCTGCGCTCTTCGGGCGCATTCAAAGGTAAAGGAAGCCTACGGGTTTCGGCGGAATTGACGTTGGCGGACGCCTGGCGCCACGGCGATGCCGCGCAGGCTGGCGAGGCCCTGCAAAAGTTCGTGGGCGACTATTCCAGTGATCTGCGGGCCCAACGGCCGGATCACATGGCACCTAAAGAGTGGGCGCAACGCGTGTCGGAATGGCTCTTCAGCACCGACCACATCGCCGTGGGGTACGGACTGGAGTTCGACGGAGTTCCCATCGAGCGTCTCTCGCCTGGCACCCGGGGTATCGTGTTGCTGCTGCTGTACCTCGCGGTTGACTCGCAGGATGACCGGCCGCTGATCGTAGACCAGCCGGAAGAGAACCTCGACCCACAGTCAATTTACGACGAATTAGTCGTCGAGTTCCAGCGCGCGAAGCTACGGCGGCAGGTGATCATCGTCACCCATAACGCCAACTTGGTCGTCAACACTGACGCCGATCAGGTGATTGTGACGCGCTGTGGCAACCACGAACCAGGGCACCTGCCGCGCATGAGCTACGTATCTGGTGGGCTGGAGGAGCCGGCGATCCGCGAAGCGGTCTGCGCCATCCTGGAGGGTGGCAAGCGTGCGTTCCAGGAGCGTGCCAAGCGACTGCGTGTCTCGGTCTGACCGAGGTCCTGAGGTGGGCACGGATCGCGTCAGTTCACGACCGCTTTTAAAAGCCAAACCCCAGCAACCTACTACTGCAAGGGGTCGGCTGCTGTCGTACACTGAACGACCGAGGTCGGCCATAAGCGGCCCTTGTTACATTGAACGACCAGCATAAACCTGCCTTATAGTGCCTAATAAAACCTTGAGAACATGGCGCATCCTTGAAGTTAGTACGCTAGCACGGCGAGATAATGCAACGCTGCCATGGAGCTTTTGTTAAGCGCTTTTAATCGCGATATGCTGATGAAAATCACTTCTGAGAATGCTTCGCGTGGCATTGGTGGACCAGAATAAAAAACACAAACTCGAATTAAAGAGCGAGAAAAAATTCCTGTAAATTAAAAATGAGAATAGCATGAAAATTAAAACGGTATCGGACGATTTATATACATTCATAATGCGTGACATTGTCGGCGCTAGGTTCGAGCAATTTGCAAAACGCGTCTTTGCAGCTGTCTTTGGCGAAAATTTTATTCCCTTGGGCGGAATACATGATGGTGGTGCGGATGGAGTTATTTCAAGCTACGTGCAAGAGGTGTCTGGAAAGCCAAACACTTTCATACAATTTTCCGCCACCGATGCTGATGGTGCGAAGAAGAAAATTAAAGATACGATTTTAGCTCTCAGAAAGGCTGGGCGCGACCCGCGAACGGTTATTTACGGAACTAGCGAAGCAATACCAAAGGCAGATATTATTATTAATGAGCTTCATGATGAATTTTCTGTCCTCACGCAAATACGTGATGTCGAACGCATAAAACATTACGTCAATAGTCATGAGGGCGCGAACTTTGCTTTTTACGAAAGTTTCGCAGATAAGATTGACAGCTTGGCAAAAGCAGCAAACCTAGATTTGCCCGTAAAAAGCCAGTATGCGCTTGATCCTACGGTTTATGTTTTTTTGAATCATGAGTTGCGCGATCGTTTTTCAAAAGACAAGTTGAATGATAAGGTTCTTGATGCGTTGATCTATTGGGCCTTACGAGAAACGGACCCGGACAAAAATATATTAGTAACAAGAAGTGCTTTGGCGCAGACGATACAGGAAAAATTTGCCACTGCTAAGACTATTTTGATGCCCAGAATGAAGGACAGACTTGCAGAATTGTGCAAGAAAAGGGCCGGTGAGGCTGAAAGAGTCCGATATTACCCAAAAACAGATAGCTTCTGCTTGCCTTTCGAGATGCGCCAGTCATTGGCTCGTGAAGCAGCATCGATAGTAGTGAGGCAAGAAAAATTTAAAGACTCTCTCAGAACAAGAATTAAAGATATTAGGGAAGCCTTCAACGGCAAGGTTCTAGACGCGTGCATTGAGCTAGTCTTCTCAACAATTCATCGATATTTTATAGATCAAGGAATCATACTGGCGGCGTTCTTGGAAAAGCATCTCGAACGCATCCATATTTCTGATCAAATTGTAGAAGATGAGATGGCAAAGTCTCTAGCAAATATAGCAAACGGTGGCTCTGTGACTCCCGAAGCTTTCGGAACGTGTTTGGCTGTAGCTAGAGGAATTTTTTACAATGCCACATCTGAGGAACGAGAGTATTTAGCCTACCTTGCTCGCACCTCGTGTTTGCTTGTAACTCTTCAGTCTGCCCCAAAACTCCTAGAATATTTAAACCAGATGGGCGGCAATTTTAAGCTATTGGTCGGCACCGACTTGCTTGTGAAGGCATTGTCGGAAAACTATCTTCAAGACGAGCAGAAGCAGGTTACTAATCTTTTGTTGGCAGCAAAAAAACTAGGTTCACAGCTTATACTTACCGAGCCGGTGCTAGAAGAGGTTTTTACACATCTTCGCGCTGCTCACTTGGAGTTCGAGAATCACTATGCAACTCAAGAGCAATATTTAAAGTCCGATGATATTGCAGAATGTGATCGCATATTAATTAGAGCGTATTTCCATGCGCGCCGTTTGAAAAACGGCCCTATGACATGGGGCGCTTTTGTTAATCAGTTTGCAGATCCGGTGGGGCTGAGGAGCCGTTCTGCAGGCGCCAGGACTGGACTGAAAGGATTTTTAGTTCAGCGCTTCGGTATGCAGTACATGTCTACGGATGATTTAAAGGCAACGGTTTCTAATGAAAGAGTAAATGCGCTGGCTCAAACTTTAGAGGAAGCGCGGGGAATAGATAAACATCAGGATCTTTCTCAAAATGATGCGCTCATGGTATATGCAACGTATGCTCAAAGGCGGATAAATCATGAGGAGGGGATTTATGACGGATTTGGGTATCGAACGTGGTGGCTCACGAAAGAAACTCACATTGTGAGAATGACTGGAAGCCTTGTTCAATCTGAAGGTGGAATTCCTTATGTAATGAGACCGGAATTCTTGCTGAACTTTATAACATTAGCCCCTAAAGCGGCAACGGTCCGCGAATCGTTTTCAGAATTTTTGCCAACGACTGCTGGTCTGCAGTTGGGCCAATATTTGGATGGTGACGTCATGCATAGTTTGTTGAAAGATGTGAATGAATGGTCTCAACTTCCTCCTGAGCGAATCAGCGTCCTTTTAGGAGAAAAGGTTAATAAACTAAAATATGATCGCTTTAAGCAGTACACCCACAACGTAGATTGATAGTGCGGCCTCTTGGATGTGGCCGCAGGAATGGGCACATCGGGTCGAAGGCTGCTGTTCACGACAGGCAGAACGGGCTAAGATCGCTTGAAGCGAATGTAATACACGTATCCGTCGTCGAATTCTTAGCCGTTCATGGAGTATTTATGCAAAGAAGGGATGAGTGATTGAACTAGTACTGCCACTCTTCGTGCCTGACTGGCAGGCTGTTGAGCTGTTTTCTCAAATGGTGCCAATGCGGTAGATATAAGTCCATCAGTGCCGAGAACCGGTCGTTGTGCGTTGGCTCGAGCAGGTGCACCAGTTCGTGGACCACGATATATTCCAAGCATTCCGGCGGCTTCTTAGCCAGATCAGTGTTGAGCCGAATGTACCTCGCCTCAGGTGTGCAGCTTCCCCATTTGGTCTTCATGCGCTGTATGAACACCCGGGAGGTCTTTACTCCGAGCAGTGGCTCCCATTTGGCCAGTAGCGCCGGCAGTGCATCGCGGATCTGTTGCCGATACCAAGCATCAAGCACCTCTTCACACTGTGCTGCATCTGTACCTGGGCGCACTTGCAGCTTCAGCTTGCGCGGCGTGAGGCTCACTGTTGGTGCCGCTTCGGCAAAGCTGAGCTCCAAAAGATAGCGCTTGCCCCACAGGTAGTGACTTTCCTTGTTCAGAAATTCACGGGGTGTTTCGCGTTCTTGCGCCTGCAGCTTGCGCTGCTGCGTGCGGATCCAGGGCAACTTCGAGATGACGAACAGGCGAATGGTCTCCAACGGCATGCTCTGGGGCGCGGCCACTCGCACCTTGCCCGCTGGCGGGAGCACGCTCAAATGCACATGCTTGATCGCCTTGCGAATCACCTCGGCGTGCAGCTCGCCCAGGTCCAGGACATCTTGCATCAGTACTCCTTCTGTGCGAAGACGATGGGGAACAGACGGTTGACTTCCTTAATGTCCCGCAGCACCTCGAACATCGCCTGCTTGACCATCTGCTCCCTGGCGACCACGCCACGCCAGCCGTCCGGTCGCTTGGCCTTGATGACTGCGTCCAGCTTCAGTGCCGTGTCCAGCGCAATCGTCTTGCCGGCGTAAGGTGTCTCGGACTCCTGAGCAGCATCGGTGGCCACATGATCTTTTAAGTTGTTGTACAGAGCCAGTTGACCGGAAGTCTTCAACTGAATTGGTGTGTCATCGGCCTTGCCGGCGCTTACCTTCTTAGCCACCTCGGCGATGCGGGCCAAGTAGTCTTCGTACTCGATGGCCTTCTCTTTGCGTAGACGGATGATCTCGTCCAGCAGCGCCGACATCTTGGCGAAGTAAGCCGGATCGGTCAGTTGCTCCTTCAGGATCTTGCTGCGGACGTTGTTCTCGATCGTCTCGGCTATGGACTCTTTGTTGCCCTTCATATCGCTCAGTCGCTCGGCAATTGCGTCGCCGATACCGGTCTTGACGATCAGGTCCAGCAGGCCGATGCCGTCGAACGGCGATATCTTTCGGGGCGCCTGCGCCTCGATGTAGGTATCGATGAGGTGGCGCATGTCGGCCTCGTAAGGCTTCAGATCCAAGGTCTCGCCGGCCGCCTTGCGGATGATCTCACGCAGGTTCAGGTAGTGTTTTTGTAGGTCCTTGAGATGTTCGATCTGCTCGGGCGTGTAACCGGCTGCTTCCAGCTCATCGGCCAAGTTGGCGTAGGCGCGCACTAGCGCCACCACGGCCTTGTAAAGCGCGACGCGGTACGGCTCGCGCGCCTTTAGGTCGTCGGCAATTTCGGTGTTGCCGCAGAAGTAGTGGATGTGTTCCAGGTCGCCCTTGGGCGGCTCCACGGGCTCGCACAGTAGGGCAAGGGTCTCCACAGCATCATTCAGGCGCTCACGGCCAGCCTCTAGCCGGTCCTTGACCAAAACTTCCGGACTAGTGTCGCCTGCGCTACGGTCTAGCTCGGCGGTATAGACGGCGATCGCCTTCTCCACCTTCTTGAAGAGGTCCTTGTAGTCGACGATGTAGCCGAAGTCCTTGTCCTCGCCATCCAGTCGGTTGGTGCGGCAAATGGCTTGGAAAAGGCCATGGTCTTGCATCGACTTGTCAATGTAGAGATAGGTGCAGGGCGGCGCGTCGAAGCCCGTCAGCAGCTTGTCCACCACGATCAACAGCTTCATCTGCGCGGGCGCCTTGATGAAGCGCTCCTTCACCTGCAGCTCGTAGGTCTCGGTCTTGGTTTTGCCGGACTCGGCCACCACGTCCTTCAGCAGCTCAGTGTAGGTGTTGTAGATGAACTGCTTGTCGCTCTCGGTGTTGGCCCCTGTCTCTTCCTTGCTGACATCAGAGGCCTGTGGGTTGTAAGACGTGACGACCGCGCAGCGGCCCTTGAACACCGTCTTGCCGAAGAGCGCAAAGTACTTGCAGGCTTCGTAGATACTGGAGGCCACCAGGATGGCGTTGCCGCGCTCGTTTGACAGCCGCGGCTTCACGGCAAAGTCAAACACGATGTCAGCCACCACCCGATCCATGCGGGCGCGCGAACTGAGCACGTTCTGCATCGTGCCCCATTGCTTCTTCAGCTCGTCCTTCTGCCAGTCGTTCAGGCCCTTGGTCTTGGCCTCGAACCACTGGTCGATCTGCTCGCTGTTACCCAGCTTCTGGTCGATATCCCGCGCTTCATAGACCAAATCCAGCACCACCTTGTCTTCCACGGCCTCGGCGAACTTGTAGGTGTGGATGTAGCCGCCGAAGACCTCCAGGCTGGTTTGCGCGTCGCTCTTGAGAAGTGGCGTGCCGGTAAAGCCGATGAACACCGCATTCGGCATCATGGCCTTCATCAGCCGGTGCAGCTTGCCGCCTTGGGTGCGGTGGCACTCGTCCACGAAGACGTAGATCTCGCCTTGGGTCTGGCTGGGTTGCGCGGCTAGATCGCGCAGGAAGGCCTCGAAGTCATCCACATCTCTCCGCCCGAACTTATGCACCAGCGAACACAGCAAGCGTGGGTTGGGCTGCGCCAGTTGAGCCATCAGGTCGCGGCCGCTCTGGCTACGGTGGATGGTTTCGCCTGCGTCTTTAAATACCCGCTCGATCTGGCGGTCCAGCTCATCCCGGTCGGTGATAATCGCCACGCGAGCTGCCGGCTTGTTCTCCAGGATCCAGCGGGCCAGCAGCACCATCAGGATGCTCTTGCCTGCGCCCTGGGTGTGCCAGATGATCCCTCCGCGCCGCGCGTGGATATGCTTTTGCGCTTCCTTTATGCCAAAATACTGATGCACGCGGGGCAGCTTCTTTACCCCGCCGTCGAACAGCACAAAGTCGTGGATCAACTCCAGCAGGCGAGCCTTGCTGCACAGCTTGACCAGGTACTTGTCGAGCTTGTAGCCGACGTTGTCGGCCTCGTCTTCCTTCCAGGTTAGGAAGTACTTTTCCTCCGTCTTGATGGTGCCGTAGCGCAGCCCCTCCGAGTCGTTACCGGCCAGCACGAGCTGTATCGTGCTGAAGAACCAGTCATTGAAATCTGATTGCTGGTTCGACAGACACTGGCGGATGCCTTCGCCAAGACTCACGCGGCTGTTCTTCAGCTCGAGCACGCCCACAGCGATGCCGTTCAGGTACAGCACAATGTCGGGCCGGCGCTCGTGGCCGCCTTTGAGCGTCACCTCCTCGGCGATGGCGAAATCGTTGTCGGCGGGCCGCTCCCAGTTCACCAGATGAACGGTCTCGCTCGCCTCACCGGCCGCCACCTTCACCGACACGCCATAGCGCAGCAGTTGGTACACCGCCCGGTTGGCGTAGTAGAGTGTGCGCCCGTGCAGCAAGGCTTCCGAGCGCAGCTTGTGCAGCGCCGCACTGATGTGCGCGGGGCTATAACCTTGGCGCGCCAAATGAGCCGTCAGCAGCTCTTCCTCGATGCAGTGGTTGCCCTCGCGGTCCGACCAGTCGCCCAGGTAGCGGTAGCTCAGGTTCTGGGTAAAGAGCTCGATCACCCGTTCCTGGGTGGCGCGTTCGGGCTTGCTGACGTTGTTCATCCGGTTTCCTCTCTGCGCAGCTCTTGCCGGCTGGCGTTAGTGCTTGATCAGTTTGAAGCTCACCTGGTAACGGTAGAAGCTGATGCTGGGTACCGCCAACAAGGCCCAACGCAGCTTCTGGTCATCGTCTAGCGCAATGATGGCGCCTTCCACGGTCTGATGAGGTTCGGCGATCTGTTCCTTTACGTAGCCCATGTAGCGCAGGATCTGCCCGACCACTACGTCGGACGCACGACCGCGTTTAAGCTCCACTACCAGCAGGCGCTGGCCGTCCTTGCTGATGGCCAGAATGTCGATGGGGCCGGCGTCGGTGCCGTACTGCTGGCCCACCAGTTCGCCGTCTTCCTCGTAGATCTTGAACGATTGAGCCAACTCGGTCTGTGCCCAGTTCTTCACGAGGAAGTCCTCCAGGTGCTTCTCCATCGCGAAAGCCACTGGGTCTTCCACAACAGGGTCGGTCGCGACGATGTTGGGCGCGGCCTGGCCCGGCAGTGCGGCCAAGAACTGTTCGATCTCTTGGTGGTGCTCCGTAATGTTGCTCACCGTGCCGATAGAGCCCGTTGAGTTACGCAGTGCCTCACTCATGGCCGCGCGAGCGATAGTGAGCGGCAGCCACTTCACCTGACGTCGGTGTGGAAGCACTTGGCCGGCCGCGTAGCTGTAGCCGCCCTGCACTTCTCCTACGTGGTAGCGCCCCGTACCGTCCGGGCAAAGCACAATATCCCCCGCTCGGATACCCTTGGCCACCGTCCACAGCGCACCGCAGGCCAGGCCGGCCGCAATCTTGCCTTTGTCGGGGTGGCCGGCCAGGAACACTGGGATGAAGGCGGCGTTAAACTGGCGCCATTCCTCGGGCAACTGGCCCGTGAGGTCTTGGTGGATCTTGTAATCGGCGCCGATGAAGCCGCCGGCGAGGCACTCGGCCGCGTGGGCACTCTGGCGGCCCAGCATCAAGCGGTAGTAGCTCTTAGCGGGTTGGGTCATGCGTAGTGCTCCTGAGTACGCGCCGGGTCGTTGACACGCGCGCTCACCCCAACGGGGGACGAAACCGGCGCCGCCGGTTCTTGGGGGCCAATGGGCAGCCGGACGCGGCCGGTCAACAAGGCTTGGGCCATGGCTTGTTTGAGGGCGCGAGCTTTAGTTAGGCGGACTTCGAGGGCGGAGATCTCAGCATCCATATCGGAGAGCACGCCGGCGATGACCTCTTGTTCTGGCAACGTCGGCAAGTCGATGGTGAACGCCTTGAGCCAACGAAACTCGATGCTTTCAACGGTGGTACCTGACTTCAGGCACGTAGCAAGAATTCGCTCTCCCCAGAACGTCAAAGCATGTAGCAGGAACTCGGGGGCAACGTCATCCCTCGGGAGAACTGCTTTGAGGTCCTGATTTATGGCCATCGCCTTGAGCGTTATGCCGACGGGCAAGTGCTTTCGGAGAATGCCGCTCCTCATGACCACAATGACCGACTTGGCGGGTACTACTGTCGTGGCGCCATCGCTGACTGCGAGCTCAGATATGTACTTTGTCGACTCCGAGAGACGAGCGCCCTTCAGGTCGCCAGACGAAAGCCAAGGCACCTCTGCAGGTGACCAGTAGTCGGGCCTAGCCATCGAGGGTGTCATCCCACCTGTCCAGCGGCCCAAACTTCCAAAAGGCACTTCGCGCCAAGCCTCGGCTCCCGGAAGTAATCGCCGCTGGCCGGTAAGCAGTTCCTGCATGGCACCTTGCTTGATCTGGCGCTTCTTGGTCAGCATTTGCTCCAGCGAATCGATCAGAGCGTCTGCGTCCGATAGCGCACTTGCAATTGCTTTCTGCTCCGCGCGCGTCGGTGGCATGCCAACTCGGATCTGCTTAACGATCGCACCGCTGAGGTTCTCCTGGCCTCCTCCATTGCTGAGTCCGCGAATGTATTCGTAGCGATGAGTAAGGCTGTGGCGAACAAACCCGCTGTCTACTTCCTCGGCGAGTCGGATTGCAGCACAGGCTTGATTTGTCGTGGCTGCGATTCGGAGTACTGCGCATTTGCCGCGAGTTTTCCCTTGGCCGTAGAGCGCGATCAGCAGCGTGCCGACAGGCAACCACTTCGCCGCTGAGTTCTGCAGACCTGCTGTAGTGATGAACTGTGATGCTCCCATAACTTCGCCTCGGTCCAACTCAGCAGTGGTAACCCAAGGGATGTCACCGCCCCAAAACGCAGGCACCTTGCGGCTGGGTGTCCCGCCTGAGGTTACTTCGCCCATCTCGCCAATCGGCATTTCGAGCCAGTCCATCGGAATTTCGCCGGCCTCGGTTCGTTTAAACTGAGGTACCGAATACTTTGCGCTGGGCTCCTTCAATTCCATACGAACCCCATTTGCTCCAAATGCCCCGCTACCCGCGCCTCCAAGTCGTGCACCTTATTTGCTAGCTCCGGCATCGTCTGCCCATAGCGCTCGGCTAACTCCTTTACCCGGCCTGTGAGCGCCTGGCTCAACCGGTCCATCTCGCCATGCACGACCGCACCCAGCGCCGCCATCCACTTATGGTTCACCACTAGAACCTTCACCTCGTCTGGTTTCAGCGCGGGGTAGCGCGCCAGGGCCTTGGCGTCCAGCTCCGAGTCCAGCATCTTGATGAGCTTCTTCAGCGCGCTCGCCTGCTCTGACAAGGCCAGCCACTGCTTCAGTACGGCCAGCTCATCAGCTGCATCGTCATCGCGCCCGATCTCCTTAATGCGCGACTTCACTTCCTTATCGTTGATCTTATCGAAGCCACTGAACACCGCATCGTCACCACTGTGCTCTTCTTCCAGCTCGGTCTGCGTAGCCTGGGTGCTTTCCAACTCGGCGCTCAACCGTTCCAGTTCGGCCTTCTCGGCGGCAAAGTGGTGTTGCACCAGCAGAGCTTTGGGCACCAGATCGCAGGCCCAGCCTTTGTCCACCGTCTTGCCCGGTGAGCCGTCCTTGTTCTTCTTGGTCTCGAGCACACGGTTGGGCTGCGCCTTCCAGCCGTCTTCGGCAATCAAGTAGGCGTCGTCCTGCATGGTCTCGCCCCAGTAGTCCATCAGGTGCTGATAGACGGCATACGGGTCGATCAGCTTCTCAGCGGTGGGCTGGTGCTCGTAATGCGCCAGCAAGCCCTCGGCCAGTTCGTGGATCAGCTCCTTGGGCTGGAAGCCCGGCGCCAGGGCTTTGAGCCGATGCGTCATTGGCACCCGCCAGGCCTCAAAGTGGCCGTTCATCGCTTGAGTGAAGGCCTGGAACTCTGGATGTGCGTGGATGACGCCCTTGATGGCAGAGGATGTGGGCATCAGGTCCAGATAGCCCGGCCGGCGCGGCTTGAACAGGGTGGCCTGCAAGGCGGGGCACACAGCCCAGTAGCGGCTCAGCGCGTGCACATCGGTTTCAGGGATACCGCCGTTGAGATGAGCGTCGATGTCCTGCTGATCTTCGGGCGTGCTGCTGTCGATATAACGCGGCAGGTTGAGGTTGAAATCGTTCTTCTCAATCTCGTCCAGTCCTACGGTGCGAGCGTAGCGCGGGTCGCTGTCGTCCAGCGTGGAGAAGGTGTCGACGAGGCGGTGAATATCGCGCTCGCGCAGCCGGTTCTTCGGACCGTCCTTCACGAAGCCCTGCGAGGCGTCGATCATGAAGATGCCCTTCCGGGCTGCGGCGCCGGCCTTGTCGATGACGAGGATGCATGCCGGGATGCCGGTGCCGTAGAAGAGGTTGGCCGGCAGACCGATGATGGCCTCGATCAGGCCACGCCGCACCAAGCTCTTGCGGATCTCGGCCTCGGCGTTGCTGCGGAACAGCACGCCGTGCGGCAAGATGCAGGCAGCCCGGCCAGTGCTCTTCAGTGAGCGGATGATGTGCAGCAGGTAGGCATAGTCGCCCTGTTTGTCGGGCGGTGTACCGAAGCCCTCGAAGCGCTTGTACGGGTCGCCGACCAGACCGTTACTCCAGCGCTTGTCAGAAAACGGCGGGTTGGCCACCACGTAGTCGAAGGTCTTTAGCTGGTCACCGTCAAGGAACTTGGGGTCGGCTAGGGTGTTGCCCTGCTCGATCACCGCACCGGGATTGTGGTGCAGGATCATGTTCATGCGGGCGAGGCCGCTAGTGACTTCTTCCTTCTCCTGGCCATAGACGCTCACGGGCGTGGGCGCCGCCTCGGCCACCTTGAGCAGCAGCGAACCCGAGCCACAGGTTGGATCGTACACCGTGGTGTTAGGGCTGGTCTCAGCCTTGGCGATGCCCAACACCTGGGCCATCACGCGGCTCACCTCGGCCGGTGTATAAAACTGGCCCTTGCTTTTGCCACTCTCGGTGGCGAAGTGGCGCATGAGGTACTCGTAAGCGTCACCCAGGATATCGTCGCCGTCGGCGCGGTGGCGGCTGAAGTCCAGGTCCTTGGACTCAAAGATACCGATCAGGTTAGTGAGCTTGTCGACCTTCTCCTTGCCCTGACCCAGCAGCGCGGAGTCATCGAAGTCGGCCTTGATGCGCAGGCGGTTCGCTTCTTCCAGCGGTCGAACGATCTTCTTGTTGATCTGGTCGCCGATGTCGCTCTTTCCCTTGAGCGCCACCATGTCGGCAAAGCTCGCCCCTTCAGGAATCTGGATGGGCGCAAAGGGCTGGCCAGCGTATTTGTCGCTGATGTACTTAATGAACAGCAGGACCAGTACGTAGTCCTTGTACTGGCTGGCGTCCATACCACCGCGCAGTTCGTCGCATGAGGCCCAAAGTTTGGAATACAGATCTGACTTCTTGATTGGCATGTGTTCGTGATGCTATGGATGGTGTGCGTTTATGTGTTGCGACTCAGGCAAGGTGGCTGTGTAATTGACAGCATCTAAAGTGCCGCACTAAGTCGACATAGAAAATTTCGCAAATAATATCGAGTCTGGTGAGTTGCTCGTGCGTAGCTTGGCGTGGAGCGCCTAGAAGCAAGCGTGTAGACCCTGAGATGATGCCGAAAAAGTTGTAAAGCCTGACAACATTAAATGGGGATGAGCTCAGGCTTTCCGATATATCCCGATGAGTATGAAAGCCTCCGCGATTAGTTGTCAATGGCCAAATTTCATGTTTTTTCATAGGAACCGACCTCCGGCTCGACAAAGGTGAGTATGGACATTGTCCTGTGAAAATGACCACTTTCGATGCCCTTCCTATGGACACTGCTGGTTTCCCAGAAAGCCTTTAGATATTGGGCTACTTTCACGTCCATGGCATGGACGTTCGCGGTTGGCGCGAATGGGGCGCGTACCGGCTGCAGCATCCACCGCGCGCCGTCCGCCAGGACGAATCGTTCACGCTGGACGACTACCGCCGCCGTTACGCGCAGTACAAGACGGACCCGGACCTGCAGGCCGCGCACCTGGTCGCGCCATGGATCGTCACGTGGGACGACCACGAAGTCGCGAACGATTACGCGGCGGACCACGACGAGCGCTTGTCGCCCCCTTCGTGCAGCGCCGCGCGGCCGCCTACCAGGCCTTTTACGAGCACATGCCGCTGCGCCTGCCGCCACCGAAGAGCTTCACGAGCATGCGCATGTTCCAGCGCTACGACTGGGGACGCCTCGCGCGCTTCCACGTACTCGACGACCGCCAGTACCGCGCGTGGGAAGCATGTTCGCATCCGGGCATCGGCGGGTCGAATTCCGTGACGCCGCGCGCGTGCCCTACCCTGCTCGACCCGCGCCGCTCGATGCTGGGGTCCGAGCAGGAAGCGTGGCTGAAGGCCGGGCTGGCGTCGTCGAAGGCGCGCTGGAACGTCCTCGCGCAACAGACGTTGATGGCGCAATCGTCGCAGATCCCGGTGACGGCGCCCGAGGGCGGGCGCTTCTGGACGGATGGCTGGGACGGTTACCCGATCGCGCGCCGGCGCCTGCTCGACACGCTCGTGGACACGGGCGCCGCGAACCCGCTCGTGCTGGGCGGCGACGTGCACACGTTCTACGCGACGGAGCTGCGGCGCGATTTCAACCGGCCCGTGTCGAAAGCGAATCCGGTCGTGGCGACGGAATTCGTGGGCACGTCGGTCACGTCGAATTCGCGCCCGCAGCAGCGCACGTCGCAATACGTGGCGATGAATCCGCACATCCGGTATGGACGCAGCGACAGGCGCGGTTACATGCTCATGGAGATCACGCCGACTGAAACGCGCACGCATTTCATGGGACTGGACGAGGTGCGGGACCCGAAGACCGTCCAGCGGGAGCTGGCGGCGTTCAAGGTAGAAGATGGGAAGCCTGGGGTGGAGATCACGTCGATCTAGCAACCGGCTCGCGGCCTGAGCACGTCGTCCCCGCGGAGGCGGACTAGTGCCACCGGCACTAGTCCTCCAATTTGCACGCGCGGTCGAAACGCGTGAAACTCGGGCCCCTGCCTTCGCAGGGGCGACGGTTTTGCGGTCGCGTGT
>Ga0187845_1000982_pt1 | contig 16542 bp, 11 predicted proteins | sample SpaLakP09_SKY_68_FD_134515 | JGI IMG/M metagenome (GOLD analysis project Ga0187845, IMG submission 134515) | Oligotrophic lake water microbial communities from Sparkling Lake, Wisconsin, USA - SP09_SKY_68 | ecosystem: Environmental > Aquatic > Freshwater > Lake | place: USA: Sparkling Lake... | reverse complement strand
TACCGGCGCGGCCGGCCCGCGGTGGTGGGATGCCCGCAACGCGTGCGGGCATGCGGCAGGCCGTCGGCACGCGTGGCCGCAAGCGCCGTCGGGTTCGAGGAGGAAGAGGTGGCGCGCCGCGCGTGCAGGCTCGGCGCAGACCGGCCGTGCGGCGCGCGTGAAGCGGACATCTCGTCTCCTGTCGTTATTATCCCCGAGGGGTCGTGCTCAACATTCCGATAACACGAATGTTACCGCAACCATTCCAGTCTACTGGGCGTGTTCGGGCCTTGTCAATCGATTATTGGGAGGACTTACGGACGAGCGCGCACGCGGCGACGGCGAGGCGACAAAATGGGTGTTAGCGTAATCAAAACGATGCGCCGCGGGTGGGCGCGTGGAGGCGGGAAACGGAGCGGAAGCGTCGGCCGCGGCGCGGGTGCCGCGGCCGGAGGGAATCAGACGGCGCGCTTGGCGCCGGCCAGCGGCAGCAGCGCGGACGGGCGCGTGCGTGGGGCGGCGTCGGACTGACGGCGCACGAGTTCGAAGTCCATCCGGACCTGTTCGGGGCGCGCTTCCTCCCCCTCGCGCAGCGCGCGCACGCGGCGCACGAGCGACTGGACGGCTTCGCGCGCCATGCCGGCGATCGGCTGGCGCACGGTCGTCAGTTCCGGCCAGATGGTCGTGGCGAGCGCCGTGTCGTCGAAGCCGGCGACGGTCAGGTCGCCCGGCACGTCGAGCCCGAGGCGGTGCGCGACGGCGACGCAGGCGGCCGCCATGTCGTCGTTGCTGGCGAAGATGGCGGTCGGGCGTTCTTCCAGCGCCAGCAGGTGTTCGGCCGCGTCCAGGCCGGAGCGGTACGTGAACATGCCCTGCACGACGAGTTCCTCGGACGCGTCCGCGCCCTGCTCCGCGATCGCCGCCCGATAGCCTTCGAGGCGGCGCGCGCTCGCGGTCTGGTTCGGATGGCCGACGACGAAGCCGATGCGGTGGTGGCCCAGGTTGATCAGGTGGCGCGTCATGGCGTGCGCCGCTTCGTAGTCGTCGACGCTGACGGCGCCCACGCGGCTGTCCGGCAGGCCGCAGGCGACGACGACGGCCGGGATGTTGGCGTCGGCGATGGCGGCGATCACCTCTTCGCTGTCGCACAGCGGCGGCGGCAGGATGATGCCGTCCAGGCCGTTCTCGACGAGGCGCCGCGTCTGTTCCGCTTCATGCTCGCCCGCTTCGCATTTTTCCACGAACAGCTGGACGTTGTTCAGGCCCGACTGGCTCAGGAGGCCGACGAGGAACTCGCTCAGGTAGGCCGCGCTCGGGTTACTGTACAAGAAGCCGACGCGGATCGGCTTGGAGCCCGCGAGGTTGCGCGCCTCCTGGTTCGGCGTGTAGTTCAGCGCCGCCACGGCTTCCGCGACCTTGCGGCGCGTGCTTTCGCGCACGAGGCCCTTGCCGTTCATGACGCGCGATACCGTCATGGCGGACACGCCCGCGAGCTTGGCGACGTCGGCCATCGTTGGCTGGCCCCGCCGTTCCAGCTCCTCCTGGACAGCCTCTGGTTTGGTTTTAGACATTCTCCCGATTCCCATCATTTTTTGTTTGCGCTATCTTAGCATCTCACGGCCATGCAAAGATAGCCATAAAAGTGGCCGTAAACACCCAGAAATCGATTTCGCATTTCCAGAGTTTGCGCTAACATTCCTGCGCCGGGCGGGCCGCCGTACCCGGTACTCTTATAAATACAACGGAGACTACAATGGAACGTCTGCTGCGGCATGTCCGCGCACGTCTGATGGTTGCGCTCGCGCTGAACGCCCTTCTCGGACTGTTCGGCACCCATCTCGCCCACGCCGCCGGCGAGGACGGCTACGACCTGTGGCTGCGCTACCGCGCCCTGCCCGCCGCCCAGCGGACGGCACTCGCGGCCGCCGCCACCGGCATCCAGTCGCCCGACGACACCCCGACTGTGCGCGCCGCGAGCGCGGAACTGAAACGCGGTCTGGCGGGCATGCTGGCGCGGGTGCCGGACGCCATCCCCGTGAACTCCAGGGCACGCGTCGGCACCGTCGTCCTCGCCCGCGCCGGTCTGCCGGCGAATTTGCCTGCTGATCTGGCCGACGCGGATGCCGTGCGCCGCCACCTCGCGGCCGCCGGTGCCGAAGGCTATGTCGTGCGGCACACGCGCCAGGGCGGCGTCCCGATCACGCTGATCGCGGCGAACTCCGACATCGGCCTCCTGTACGGCAGCTTCGCGTGGCTGCGCCAGCTGCAGCTGGGTGCCGCGCCCGACCGGATCGCCCTTGCCGACAAGCCGGCACTGCCCCTGCGGGTGCTGAACCACTGGGACAACCTCGATCGCACCGTGGAACGCGGCTACGCGGGCGAGTCGATCTGGAACTGGTGGGAACTGCCGAACATCGTCGATCCGCGCTACATGGATTACGCGCGCGCCAACGCGTCGCTGGGCATCAACGGCACGGTCCTCAACAACGTCAACGCGAAGGCCGAGGTCCTGAGCCCCGCGTTCATCGCCAAAACGGCCGCCATCGCCGACGTGCTCCGTCCGTACGGCATCCGCGTTTACCTGTCCGTGCGCTGGTCGACGCCGCTGGAACTGAAGGAGACGACGACGGCCGACCCGCTCGACCCCGCTGTCGCCGCATGGTGGACCCGCAAGGCCGACGAAATCTACCGCACCATCCCCGACTTCGGCGGCTTCCTCGTGAAGGCCAATTCGGAAGGCCAGCCGGGCCCGCAGGATTACGGCCGCAACCACGCGGACGGCGCCAACATGCTGGCGCGCGCACTCGCGCCGCACAAGGGCATCGTGATGTGGCGCGCGTTCGTCTACAACCCGCCGGCGCATCCGAACCAAGGAAGAGAAAGAAGCGGCGATCGCGCAGCCCAGGCCTACGACCAGTTCAAGCCGCTGGACGGCAAGTTCGACAGGAACGTGCTCGTGCAGGTGAAGAACGGCGCCATCGACTTCCAGCCGCGCGAACCGGCGCACCCGCTGTTCGGCGCGATGCCGGACACGCCGCTCGTAATGGAATTCCAGGTAACGAAGGAATACCTGGGCTTCGCCACGCACCTCGTCTATCTCGGCCCGTTGTTCCAGGAAACGCTGCGTTTCGACACCCGTGCGGGCAACAAGCCCATGACCGTCGCACGCGTGCTGGAAGGTACACAGGATGGGCACGTCGGCGGCATCGCTGGCGTCGCCAACATCGGGGCTAGCCGCAACTGGACCGGTTCCACGTTCGACCAGGCCAACTGGTATGCCTACGGCCGCCTCGCGTGGAATCCGGACCTGGACAGCCGCGCCATCGCGCGCGAGTGGGCGGGCCAGACGTTCGCGCCGGACGCGCGCGTCGCCGACCCGGTCGTCGCCATCATGATGCGCTCGCGCGAGGCGGCGGTCGACTACATGACGCCTCTCGGCCTGCACCACATCATGGGCACCGGCCACCATTACGGTCCCGCGCCATGGGTCGACGACCTGGGCCGCGCAGACTGGAACCCCGTCTATTACCACCGCGCGGACAGGAACGGCATCGGCTTCGACCGCACCTCCAAGGGCAGCAATGCGGTGGCCCAGTACGCGCCCGACGTCGCGCGCCGCTTCGCCGACCCGGCCACCACGCCACCCGAATTCCTGCTGTGGTTCCACCATCTGCCGTGGGACTACCGCATGCCGGACGGCCGCACCCTGTGGGCCGACATCGTTGCGCACTACGACCACGGCGTGGCCGAAGTCGCCGCGATGCAGGCCGACTGGCAGCGCCTGCGTCCGTTCGTGGATGTGCAACGGTTCGACGACGTCGCCCAGCGCCTGGCCCAGCAACGGCGCGAGGCGGAATGGTGGCGCGACGCGTGCATCGCGTACTTCCAGCACCAGTCCGGCCTCCCGCTACCGGCCGGCGTGCGCGCACCCGCGCAATCGCTCGAGTACTACCGGAAGCAGACGTTCCCGTTCGCGCCCGGCCACGGCTGAACCCCGCGGCTCAACCCTTTTCACCCCACCACGCAAACAGAAGGACACATAAAATGACTACGAGACGAGAGATCATCCAGGCGCTCGCCGGCGCCGCCCTGCTGCCCGCCATCGCACCGTTCGCACGTGCGCAAGGCACCGCGGGCGAATCGCTGAAGGACGTCGCGGCCCGCAAGGGCATGCGCTTCGGCACCGCCATCAGCGCCGGCCGCAACCAGTTCGGCGATGCCGCCTACCGCGCGCTCGTCGAGCGCGAGTGCAACCTGATCGTGCTCGAGAACGAGATGAAATGGCAGGCGCTCGAACCGGCGCCGGGCAAGCCGAACTTCGGCCCGGCCGACGACGTGATCGCGTGGGCGAAGGACAAGGGCATCGCCGTGCGCGGCCACAACCTGTTCTGGCAGACGGAGAAATGGGTGCCGGCGTGGGTCGCCAAGCAGGACTTCGGCAAGCAGCCCGGCAAGGCCGCCGAACAGCTGATGCGCACGCACGTGAGCACCGTGTGCGGCCACTTCGGCAAAACGATCAAGAGCTGGGACGTCGTCAACGAAGCCGTCGACCCGGCCGACGGCAAGCTGCGCCAGAACGCCCTCACGAAGCCGCTGGGCGCCATCGAGCAGATCGACCTCGCGTTCCGCCTCGCGCACGAATACGCGCCGCAGGCACAGCTGGTCTACAACGACTACATGCGCGGCGACGCCGGCAGCGCGAAGCACCGCGCGGGCGTGCTGGCCCTGCTTGCGGACCTCAAAAAGCGCGGCACGCCGGTCAATGCCCTGGGCCTGCAGAGCCACATCGGGTCGTGGGACGAAACGGACAAGGGCCGCGCGGACCTGGTCGAATGGCGCAAGTTCCTCGACGAAGTGACGGGCATGGGCTACGACCTGCTGATCACGGAACTGGACGTGAACGACCGCCGCCTGCCGGCCGACATCGCGAAGCGCGACGCCGGCGTGGCCGCCGCCACCCGCGACTTCCTGGACGTGACCTTGGCCTACCCGCGCCTGCGCGACATCCTCGTGTGGGGCCTGGCCGACAACATCAGCTGGCTGCAGACGTGGGACGAGGCGCCGCGCACGGACAAGCTGCCGATGCGCCCGACGCCGTTCGACGCGCAACTGAAAGCGAAGCCGATGAAGCAGGCGATCCTCGACGCGATCAAGGCGGCGCCGGCACGCCAGGGCTGACGCAGGGATATCGATTCAGGTATCAGTCGGCGCGAACAAGTGATTGGCGCGCCGGCCGCCGGGTGCCTATACTCGCGCGGCCCCCAGTCAACCCGGATCGATACGATGGATTCCTACCGCCGCCGCCTCCTTACCGCTTCCCTCGCCACTGTCGCCGCCGCCGGCGTCCCGTCGCTCGGCTTTGCCGCGACATCCAAAGCGTCCGCATCCCGCCCAGGCCTCGCCCCGACGCCGCCGATGGGCTGGAACAGCTGGAACTCGTTCGGGCCGACCATCACGGAAGCGCAGGCGCTGGAAAACGCCGACATCATGGTCGCGAAACTGCTGCCGTTCGGGTACAACGTCTTCACCGTCGACATCCAGTGGTACGAGCCGAACGCGAACAGCTACGAGTACCGCAAGGACGCCGAGCTGACGATGGACCAGTACGGCCGCCTGCAGCCGGCGCCGAACCGCTTCCCGTCCGCGGCCGGCGGCGCGGGCTTCAGGAAGCTCGCCGACCAGATCCACGCGCGCGGCATGAAGTTCGGCATCCACCTCATGCGCGGCATTCCGCGCCAGGCCGTGCGCCTGAACACGCCGATCCTCGGTACCAAGCTGCACGCGCGCGACATCGCCGACACCAAAGCGATCTGCGAATGGAACGGCGACATGTACGGCGTCGACATGACGAAGCCGGGCGCGCAGGACTACTACAATTCCGTGTTCAGGCAGTACGCCGAGTGGGGCGTCGACTTCGTCAAGATGGACGACATGTCGCGTCCCTACGAGCGCAACTGGCCCGAAGTCGAGGCCGCGCACAAGGCCATCGCGGCCAGCGGCCGCCCGATCGTCCTGAGCCTGTCGCCGGGCGAGATGGACCTGCGCTGGGCCAACCACGTGCCGCACTATGCGCAGATGTGGCGCATCTCGGACGACTTCTGGGACGAATGGCGCCTGCTGAACGAACAGTTCCAGCGCCTGGAAAACTGGAACCCCGTGATGGGCGAGAATTCGTGGCCGGATGCCGACATGCTGCCGCTGGGCCGCCTCGCGCTCGGCGCACGCGACACCAAGTTCACGCCGGACGAGCAACGGACGCTGATGTCGCTGTGGAGCATCGCCCGTTCGCCGCTGATCATGGGCGGCGACCTGCGCCACCTGGACGCGAAGACGCTCGCGCTGCTGACCAACCCCGAGGTGCTGGCCGTGAACCAGCGCAGCCGCGACAACCGCCCGCACCGCGCGGAAGCGGGCACGCGCATCTGGAGCGCGCGCTCCCTTGAGAAGCGCAACCTGCAATACCTCGCGCTGTTCAACACGGGCGACGCGCCGACCGAGATCGTGTTCGACCTGTCGCGCCTGGACCTCGGCAACCGCAACGTCGCCGTGCGCGACCTGTGGGCACGGCGCGACCAGGCTGCCGTCCGCGGCGCGCTGCGCATCGCGCTGGCACCGCACGCCTCGACCTTGCTGGGCCTGTCCGCCTGACGGTGACAAAGGGTGACTATTCGGGCCGCATAACATGTCAGAATAGCGTCGATACAAGATTTGGAACATAATGCTTCGGTACGCCGGCCCCATTCTATTCCCATCCATCGACCGCATGAGAATACACCCGCTCACCGGCGAGTTTGCGCTCGCCGCAGACGAATCCGCGTTCCTCGTCCACCAGCTGCCGCAGACGCGCGCCCTGCTCGGCTACACGCTCGTGTTCTGCACGCTGTTCTACCTGGCGTTCTCGGTCTCGGACCTGGTCGCGCTGGGCTTCGGTCCGACGTACCTGAAGCTGTGCGCGGCGCGTGCCGTCGTCGCCGCGACGGCCGGCACCTGCGCCTGGCTCGCGTACCACAAGCCGCTCGGCGTCGGCGCGACGCGCATCGCCGCCTCCGTCGCGGAGGTCGTGGCGCTCGCGTGCTTCATGTTCATTGGAGTGTCTCGGCCCGCCGAATTCCACTGGCACGCGATGTCGCTCGGGATCATGCTCATCGTGATCTACCTGTACATCCCGAACAGTTTTTCCAACGCGCTCGTGCTGGCATGCGGCGCGACCGCCATCTTCCTCGCGCTGACCATGGCATACAGCCGGTTGACGGCGGCCGACGACGTCACGATGGTCATGCTGCTGTTGCTGGCGAACGCGTTCGGCGCGCTCGCGGCGCGGCGCTTCAACCAGGTGTCGCGCGAGGAGTACCTGGCGCGCGTGCAGCTGCAGCACACCGCGGCGCGCGACCATCTCACCGGCTGCTTCAACCGGCGCTACCTGCACGACACGCTGATGCGTCCCGGCCAGGTGCGCGCGCCGGAGCATGAAGGGCTGCTGACGGTGGTCCTGTGCGACATCGATCACTTCAAGCGCATCAACGATACCTACGGCCACGCCAGCGGCGATGCGGTGCTGCGCAGCTTCGCGGACCTGTTGCGGCGCATGACACGCGAAGGCGTCGACAGCGTGGTGCGCTACGGGGGCGAGGAATTCCTCGCGATCCTGCCCGGCACGGACCTGGAAGGCGGCATCCGCCTGGCCGAACGGCTGCGCACGCGCTTTGCCGACACGAGCGTACCGACCGACGACGGCACGGAGCACGTGCGCACGACCGCGAGCTTCGGCGTGGCCTGCGCCGACCCCGCCGCCGATGGCGGGCACCGCGTGCTGCGCGACCTCATCGCGGTGGCCGACAAGCTGATGTACGAGGCCAAGCGCGATGGACGCGACCGCGTCCACGCGCGCTGCGCCTGCGCCAACGACGCGGCCGGGCCGGGTCGCGAAGGACCGCGCCGCGCAGGCCTGGTCAATAGGCGGTGACCGAGAAGTTACGGGCGGCGAAATTCATGCCGCCCGACGACGACGTGATCTCGAACCCGTACTGCACGTCGCCCAGCGTGACGTTGCCGATCCAGCCGAGGTTCTGCAGGTAGCGCATGATCGCCAGGATATCGACGGTCGTGTTGTTGGTGTAGGACGTGCGCAGGAACGAGTACACCATGTTGCCGCCGTTATTGCCGCGGTAGACGTTCCATGTCGCGCCGCCCACGTTCACGTTCGTGTACACGGGGATCGCGCAGCCGCCGGCCGTCCAGTTGTACGAGACCGGCTTGACGTTGCCACAGCCGCCCGACGTGCCCGTGTAGTTCAGCCACAGCATGATTTCGTTGGCGTGGTTCGAGTCCCAGATGTCGTACGCAGATTCCCAGGCGCCGCCTGCCGGCGTCGTGGCCGACACGACGGACGTCACGCGCGACAGGGCGCTCAACTGCTTGCCAACGTAGAAGCCGATGTGCGGGTAGGACTTGATCCCGCCGGTGTTCGGCTGGTTCGACCACACGCCCCAGTCGGTCGGCGAGTTGACCCACAGGGTCTGCGGTCCGGCGCCCTGCCCCCAGATGTCGTTGTTGAAGGTGTACGCGCCCATCGTCGTTCCACCGTATTGCGCGCTGGTCGACCAGGTTGCCGCCTGTCCCGGCGCGGCGAGCGCTGCGGACAATGCCACTGCCGTGATGCAAAGTGCAAGCTTCATATCGTCTCCTTGATATTCGCCCCGCTTGAAGCGGACCACGGCAACCGTATCCGCATACGGCATCCGGGGCATCAACGCCGCATTCTTATGTAATCGATTTCATCTTAAGAATGCAATTGTGCGACGTCAATCGTGCATACGTCTTTGTTGACCGCTATCAAGGACATATGCCAACTTCGTATGGCAATAGTGGATTTCGATATGGATGGGCTACTCGCGCACCTTGCCGCGCAGGGCCTTCACCTGGCCGCGGCCGGCCTTGGAGTCGAGCCGGCGCCGCTGCGAACCGAGCGTGGGCCGTGTGGGCCGGCGCACGAGCGGCACCGCCGCAGCCGCATCGACGAGCGCCTGCAGCCGCCCCAGCGCATCCGCGCGGTTGCGCTCCAGGCTGCGCGCGGACTGCGCCTTGACGATGACGACGCCGTCGCGCGTGATGCGGGCGTCCGGCAGCGCGCGCAGGCGCTCCTTCACGTCCGCCGGCAGCGAGGACGCGCCGATGTCGAAGCGCGCCTGCACGGCGTTCGACACCTTGTTCACGTTCTGCCCGCCCGGGCCCTGCGCGCGGATCGCGCTGAACTCGACCTCGTCCGGATCGATGGCGACGGGCGGACGCATGCGCGGTCAGCGGACCTGGTTGCCCAGGATCGCGCCGCCCGCCGTGCCGTACACGAACGGGCCGTTCAGCGAGGAGCCGTCCGCATACGTCGTGGGCGTCTGCTGGGTCCAGCTGGACAGGTTGAACGTCGCATTGGTCCTGAAGCTGTACTGCGGCGCCGACGGATACGGCGACGGCTGCGTCACCTGGGCGCTCAGGCGGTAGACCTGCACGCCGCTGTTGATGTCCAGCGTCTTCTTGGCGGCGCACTGGGCCGGCGTGCGTGCGAGCTTCGTGAAGTAGGCGGAGTTCTGCGGCGCATACGGCGCCGTCGTGTTTTCCGGGTTGTACGGGTTGGCGACCAGCTGCGCCTTGACGCTGCCGCGCGGGCCGGACACCAGCACCGCCGTCTCCTCGTCGACGCCGATACCCAGCACCTGGTCGTACCGTTCCACGCCGCCCGGGCAACCGTCGCCGATGCGCGACACGAAACCGATCAACCGGCCAAGGCGGTCGCGCGTATTGAAATGGTCGTCGGTGATCGTCTTTTCCAGGCCGGGAATGCTGATGAAGCTGCCGGTCTGGATGAACTTGCCGGACGACGTATTGAGCGGATCGATCGTCATGTAGCGGTTGAACGGATTGGCGAGCGCCTCGTCGGACGTCACGGTATCGTTCAACGCCGCGAACGCGTACTGGCCCAGCATCGCATTGCCGGCGCTCGTGCCGCCGATCGGGATGCCCGCGTTGACGGCGCGCTGCAGTGCGTCGGCCAGCGGCGTGCTTTGCCAGTACTGGTAATAATCGGCCTGGTCGCCGCCCGCGATGAAGATGGCGCTCGCTTTCGAGATCACGTCCAGCACGAACGGATCCGCCGCGGCGGTGCGGCTCGGGATCACGAGCGTCTCGACGGACGTCACGCCGAGGTCGATGCCGCCGACATTCTCGTAATTGCGCGACGTCGTCGTATCGACCGTGCCGATGCGGCTGTAGACGTACGGATTGTATGCATCGCTGCCCGTCGCGCGGAGGATGACGAAGCGGCCGCCGGCGGCCTTGTTGATGCCGGCCTGCGCGATCATCCAGCGGAATGCCTCGGCCACGTCGTAGCCGCCGCCCATCAGCACGACGGACGGCGTGCACGCCGTGGCGATGCACGACACCGGTTTTGCACGCACGGGCGTGGACGGCGATCCCACGTAGCTGTACGTGTATTTGGGACCGGCGTGCGCCGCCTCGGCGAAGAGCAGCGGAGCGATGGCGAGCAAAGCGCGGGCGAGCAAGGCAGGTGCGGCCTTGGATTTCAGCGTGGAAGTCATGTGGGCTCCAATGGGCGATGGGTTCGGGACGGGCAGGCTCAGCATATTAACTTTTTTGCACCGCCGGGACCAGTCGAGCGTACGGATTGCCGGATTTTCGGCATTTGCGCCACACGCGGGCGGCGTGTATCGTCATGCCTGACCGATGAATCGCCTTGAAAGACCCGCACGATGAGTTTCGACCTGATGGTGTTCGCCCCCGACGCCGCCCCTTTCAAACGCCCCGCCTTCCTCGACTGGTACGAGGCACAGACAGAGTGGAACGAGGACCACGACTACGACGACCCGGCCGTGGCCACGCCCGCGCTGCGAGCGTTTCATGCGGACCTGGCCGCGGAATTTCCGCCCGCGCCCGCCGGCGTGGACGAGCCGGAATCCGGCACCGACTACACGATCGGACGGACGGTCTTGTACATCTCGTTCCTCGACTGGGACCGCATCGATGCGGCCTGGGAAGCCGTGCACCGGCTCGCGGCGAAGCACGAGCTGGGGTTCTTCGACGTCAGTTCCGACCTCGCCGAAGTGTGGCTGCCCGACCGCAAGGGCGGGCTGCGCGTCGTCCATTCCGATTAGTCCGCCTTGACCAGCGGGCTTTCCTGCGGACCGAGATAGCTCGGCTTCAGTCCGCCCGCATCGATCACGACACGCTGCAGCACCAGGCCCGGATCCAGTGCCCAGAACTTCAACGTGTGGCGTCCCGCGACCTTCACGTCGTGCGCCGTCGTGAATTGCGCGACGCCGTCCGTGACGATTCTTTCCCAGTGCTGCAGCGACGCGTCCGCATGTACGTCGACGATGCGCGGCGCTTCGTCGTCGATGGAGACGGCGTAGCGGAATCCGGGTCCCGGCCGGAATTTCAACGTAGGAGCCAGCGTCGCCTGCACGTTCACCTTGCCCGGCTCGAACAGATACACGTCGTACTCCAGGCGCATGCCGTCCCCCGGCGCCAGCGCGGGCGCGTCCACCGGCAGGGTCGTCATGCCGGACAAGGTGCGGCCCAGGCCCGGCACGCGCAACCATTCGCGGCCGGCCGGTGCCAGCGCGCGGCCGTAGTGTTCCGCCTCGATGGCGATTGCGCCGCCCGTCTCGACAAACCCGGCAACCTGCGCGCCGCGCTGGTCCCCATGACGCAGCGGAACCTCGACCGTGGCCTGCTGGCCCTCGGGACCGCTCACCAGCACACGGCCGGACGTCGCGCCCGCAGGCACCTGGTCCCAGCGCACGTCGACGAGGATCCGCTGCGACTTGTCCGTCGTGCCGGACGACTCGCCCAGCACGATCCACGGCTGGTCGGCACGCGCGGTCCACGCCAGCGGTGCGGCGCCGCGGTCGAAGACCTCGATGTAGCGGTTGGACTTGTCGAACGGTTCGAACGGGGGCAGGCGCAGGTCCCGCGCCGCCGGCCACGCGGCCTCGCTGCCCTCCACCGCCACGCCCAGCGCGGGCGCCGCCGGCACGGCGATGGCGCGCACTTCGGGCATGATATTCGCGGCCGGGTCGCGCCAGCTCGTGTAGCCGATGTGCGTTTGCGCCATCATGTGGTTCCACTTGCCGCCATTGATCGCATGGTACTCGCGCGAGATCGCGGCGTCCTGCGCGAACAGGTCGCGCGCGCGCGCCGCGAGGTCGTTCGTGTCGGCGCGGCCCTGCTGCGCGTGCACGCGATTGGCCTGCACCGTCGCATACAGGTCGCCCAGCGTGCCCGCTGCGCGCACGGGATGCTCCACCAGCTGGAAGAACGCGTCCTTCTGCGCCGGGGCCAGCTTCGCTTTGACACGCTCGACACGAGTGGCCAGGTCGCGCCAGTCGGCGACGATGCGCTCGGACTCGCGGTAGTTCGTCGCGCTGTACGTACCCGGCTCCAGCTGCTCCGGCCGGCGGCGGCCGTTGTAGCGGGCGTAGGTCTCGACGATATCGGCGATCTCGGTCGCATTCTCCGCGCCGAATTCGCGCGTCGCCCACAGCTTCAGGTACTCGGGCAGGCGCGACGCGGGCCACGCGGCCGGGTTCCAGGCGTAGGTGAGGAAGAACTCCGTCGGCACTTCCATCGGCTTCAGGTCGCCCACGTTCACGACCCACAGCCGGTCCGCGCCGAGGCGCCACGCGAGATGCATCTGTTCCCACACCTTCGGCAGCGGCGTCACGTTGATCCACTTGTACGAGCGCGGCCCGCCGACGTAATCGAAGTGGTAGTAGATGCCGGCGCCGCCGCTGCGTTTGCGCTCCTCCGCGGTCGGCAGGCGGCGGATATTGCCCCAGTTGTCGTCGCACCAGAGCAAGGTGACGTCGTCGGGCACGCGCATGCCCTTCTCGTAATACTCCTGCACCTCCTTGTACAGCGCCCACACCTGCGGCACCTGGGGCAGCGGTTTGCCGGTCGTCTTGGCGATCAGCGCGCGCTGGTCCGCCACGATCCGCTGCAGCAGCGCGACGTTCGACTCCTCGGACATCGGCTCGTCGCCATCGCCGCGCATGCCGAGCGTGATGACCTTGTCCCAGTCCTTCGAACGGTCCAGGCCCTGCTGCCAGAATTCGCGCAACACCTGTTCATTGCGGTTGTAGTCCCACGCTCCCTTGCCGTACTTTTTCCACTCCGCATGGGCGCGCATCAGCGGTTCGTGGTGCGACGTACCCATCACGATGCCCATCTCGTCGGCGAGCGGACCGTTTTCCGGATCGTCGTCGTAGAACGCATTGCCCCACATCGCGGGCCACAGGTAGTTGGCGCGCATGCGCAGGATCAGCTCGAACAGTTTGCCGTAGAACTTGTGGTTGAAACCGCCGAACTTTTCCTTCGCCCAGCCGGACAGCGCCGGTGCCTCGTCGTTCAGGAAGATGCCGCGGTAGCGCGCGACGGGCGAGTCGGCCACGCGCGTACCGGCCGCCACGGCGAGCACGTCATGCTTGGCGGGCGCCACGTCGGCCCACCAGTTCCAGGGCGAGACGCCGATCTGTTCGGACACCGTGTACAGCCCGAAAATCGTGCCGCGCCGGTCGCTGCCCGCGATGACGAGCGCGCGCGCCACGCCCGGCAGCGGATTGCGCACCGTCTGCACGAGATAGCCTTCCCATTTGCCGCGCACGGCCTGCGCATCGATTTTGTTCGCGCGCGCGAGACGGTCGATCAGCGCACTTTGTCCGAGCGTGCCGACGATGACGAGGTCCGATCCCTTCGGCACGGCGCCGGCGGACGCCAGCAGCGCGGGGCGCGTACCGGACACGCGTTCGATGTCCGCCTGCAGGTCGGCCGCCGCGCGGCGCACGCCCCTGGATTCGTTCGCGTCGACGACGATGCGCGCGGCGTGGCCCGGGCGCGCGAGCACGACGGCGTCCTTGCCGGGCTCGAAATAAACGAAGGGCCGTTCGCCCAGCGCCCAGGCCGGATGCGCGGCCGCCAGCGCCAGCGCCGCGGCGGCGACGAGTGATTTCATAAGTCTCCTGATTGTTTTATGGGTGTTCAGCGCGCGATGCGGCACGTCCTGAGCTGTTCCAGCGGGACGGCGTCCGCCATCGCCTTGTAGCCGGCGGTCGACGGGTGCAGGCCGTCGTTGTCGAGCGCCTTCAGCAGCCGGTCCGGCTGCGCCGGGTCGCGCAGGGCCGCGTCGAAGTCGACGACGCCGTCGACGACGCCGGCGCTGCGGATCCACGTGTTGTACGCGATGCGGTCCGCTTCGTTCTCGGCACCCGGCGCGTAATAGCCGCTGCCGCCGTACGGGCTGATCGTGGCCCCCAGCACGCACACGCCTTGCAGATGGGCGCGCGCGACGATCTGGCGGTACGCCTGTTTCAGGTCGTCCAGCAGGGCCGCGCGTGCCGCCGGCGTGTCTTCCTTGTTCCGGTGCTGCACGCCGAAGTCGTTCACGCCGATCATGACGATGGCGTGGGAGACGCCGGGCCGCGCCAGCACGTCGCGTTCGAAGCGGGACACGAGATTCGGCCCCAGGCCGTCGCGCAGCATGCGGCCGCCGCCGATGCCCGCGTTCACGACCCCGACGTCCGTCATGCCGGCGGCCCGCAGGCGCACGGCGAGACCGTCCGTCCAGCGCGCATACGTGTCGGGGTTCACGCCATAGCCGTCCGTGATCGAGTCGCCGATCGCCACGACGGTGTGCGCGGCGGCGCTGTTCCTGACCTCGACGCCGGTGATCTGGTACCAGCGCGTGAACGTGTCGGTCTGCGGCCAGCTTGCGACCTGTACCTGGTTGCCCGGTACGCGGAAGCTCGTCGCGCGCGCCCCCGGGTGCCCCGTCTGGCGTGCCGGCGCCTTGGCGAAGTGCAGCGAGATGGCGAGGTCCGCGCCAGCGGCATGCGGCAGCTCCACGGGATCGCTCACATATTCCGCGCCGGCGGGAATCGTGACGGATGCCGCGCCGCCGAAACGCAGCGGGCGCAGGCTGGCGGCGTCCACGTCGGCTTTGCCCGGCGCGGTGGCCAGCGCGACGCTGCCGGCGTCGATCACGAGCGGCGCCGTGCCGAACACATTGGAGAACCTGACGCGCAGCTCGCGCCCGCTCAGAGACACGCGCACGACCTGGCGCAGGCTGGCGTCCTGCCACTGCCCGGCGGGCAGTTCGTTCTGGCCTTCCGGCACCAGTTGGGCACTGCCCCAGGAGGCGACCCAGTACTCGCCGGCAGGCGTCTGGACGGCGATGGCGGCACACCCGCCGAGGGAGAGACACAGGAGGCTGGTAGCCAGAATCGATTGACGCGACATCGTTATTCCTTCACACTGGGCAAATGGTTGCGCTACCATTCTAGTTTAGATCAATGTTACGGGCAACCAGATATATTTTTTCGATATGCCCGTCATCACAGGAGACCAAGAAGATGCCCCTCATCCAGCGCGCCGCCAGCCCGATCGTCACCGAGATGCAGGTGATCCCCGTGGCCGGCCGCGACAGCATGCTGCTGAACCTGTGCGGCGCCCACGCGCCCTGCTTCACCCGTATCCTCGTCCTGCTGAAGGACAGCGCCGGGAACACCGGCATGGGCGAGGTACCCGGGTCGAACGGCATCCTGCGCGCGCTGGAGCGGCTCGTGCCGCTCGTGACGGGCACGGAAGTGGCGCGCTACAACCGCACGCTGAACGTCCTCCGGACGGCGATCTCCGGCGTGAGCCACCAGGTGACGTCGCGCGCCGAGGAAGCCGTCATGAAGCAGCCGCACGAAATCAACCTGCGCCTGGAAAACGTGGTGACCGCCGTCGAAGCGGCGCTGCTGGACCTGCTGGGCCAGCACCTCGCGGTGCCGCTGTGCGAACTGCTCGGCAACGGCCAGCAGCGCACGCACGTGACGATGCTGGCGTACCTGTTCTACATCGGCGACCGCACGCAGACGGATCTTCCGTACGACGGCGAGGCTGCGAAGGACGGCTGGTACAAGGTGCGCGACGAGGAAGCGTTGACGCCGGAGAGCATCGCCGACCTGGCATCCGCCGCCGTCGACAAGTACGGCTTCCGCGACTTCAAGCTGAAAGGCGGCGTGATGCGGCCGGAAGACGAGATCGCGGCGGTCGCCGCCATCAAGCGGCGCTTCCCGGATGCGCGCGCGACGCTGGACCCGAACGGCGCCTGGTCGCTGGCGGAGGCGATTGCCGCGTGCAAGGGCCAGGGCCATGTGCTGTCGTATGCGGAAGACCCGTGCGGTCCGGAGAACGGCTATTCGGGCCGCGAGATCATGGCGGAGTTCAAGCGCGCCACCGGCATCCGCACGGCGACGAACATGGTCGCGACGGACTGGCGCCAGATGGCGCACTCGCACCTGCTGGGCGCCGTCGACATCCCGCTCGCCGACCCGCACTTCTGGACCATGCAGGGCTCCGTGCGCCTCGCGCAGCTGTGCCACGACTGGGGCCTGACGTGGGGATCGCATTCGAACAACCACTTCGACGTGTCGCTGGCGATGTTCACGCACTGCGCCGCCGCCGCGCCGGGCGACATCACGGCGATCGACACGCACTGGATCTGGCAGGAAG
>Ga0187845_1000981_pt1 | contig 16554 bp, 14 predicted proteins | sample SpaLakP09_SKY_68_FD_134515 | JGI IMG/M metagenome (GOLD analysis project Ga0187845, IMG submission 134515) | Oligotrophic lake water microbial communities from Sparkling Lake, Wisconsin, USA - SP09_SKY_68 | ecosystem: Environmental > Aquatic > Freshwater > Lake | place: USA: Sparkling Lake... | reverse complement strand
TACCGGCGCGTACGTCCGGAACTATTGGATGAAGAAGAACAGACTGCCGGTGATGGTGAAGCCGAGCCCGCTCCCAAATCGGCCAAGGCAAGCAAGGCGCCATCGAAAGAAATCGTCATCAACCAGATCCGCGCGTTGTCGGATTTTATGAACATCTCCACGCATCGTCAGGGCAGGCGTGTGATTGTCTTGTATCCGGCTGAAGCTTTGAATACTCCGGCGGCGAACGCCTTATTGAAGTCTCTGGAAGAGCCGGCGGCGAATACCGTGTTTATTCTGGTCTCTGACAGCATCGATAAATTACTGCCGACGATTTTATCGCGCTGTCATAAACTTGCCATGGGTATGCCTGCGTATCCGCAGGCTCTGGCATGGCTGGAGGCGCAAGGTATCCGGGACGCAGATGTCTGGCTGGCGCATCAGGGTGGGGCACCGCTGGCGGCCTTGGATATCGCGCAATCTGAGCTGCGCGCGGAGCTGGATGAATTCCTGAAACAATTAAGTAAGCCAGCGCCCGAAACCGGTTTGAAACTGGCTGAGAAAATGCAGAAATCCGATTTGCCGATCACCGTATCGTGGTTGCAACGTTGGCTATACGATATATTTTCCTATAAGCAGACGGGCAGAATCCGGTATTATCCACGCTATGAACGAGAGATCAGGAATTTGGCGACGCGCGCGCAAACTCCGGCTCTGATGGGATTGATGAAGAGCCTGAATGAAAAACAGGCAATTGCCAGTCACCCTTTATCGGCTAAATTATTTTTAGAAGATATGCTGCTTGAATATGGCGCGGTCTTTGAGCAGTAATACCATAACACCTTGAAAATCAGCTTATGTCAGACCTATCCGTAGATACCGGTGCTCCAAGCTCTCCCAATCGTCCTTCCGTATTATCGTTAGCGATTAAAGAAAAAGCGGCTTTATTTGCCGCTTATATGCCATTTTTAAAGAATGGCGGGATTTTTGTGCCAACGAATAAAACCTACCGTCTCGGAGAAGAAATTTATCTGATTCTGACGCTGCTTGACGATCCGGCAAAATATCCTATCGCCGGCAAGGTCGCCTGGATTACGCCTGCTGGTGCAGGAAATAATAAATCACAAGGTATCGGGGTTCATTTTCCTGACGATGAAAGCGGAACCCGTATCCGTTTGCGCGTCGAAGAGGCATTAGGTGCGGCAATCCGTTCTAACCGTGCAACACATACGATCTGATATGGCTTCAACTTTTTCTTACCGCATCGCCACGCTGGGCGATTTGCCAGCGATTGTGGACATTTATAATTCGACGATTGCTTCACGCCAGGTTACGGCAGATACTGAGCCTGTCAGCGTCGAGTCGAGATTGAACTGGTTTTCGGAACATGCGCCGGAGCGGCGCCCTTTGTGGGTATACGAAGAGGATGGTAAAGTGCTGGCCTGGCTGTCATTCTCCAATTTTTATGGGCGGCCTGCGTACTCCGGCACCGCCGAACTCTCTATTTACGTTCATGAAGATGCCCGTGGCAAAGGTCTGGGTCGCCAGTTCCTGAGTGCGGCGATGGCACATGCGCCTGCCGTTCAGGTACATACCTTGCTCGGCTTTATTTTTGGACACAACACACCAAGCTTGAAATTATTCGAAGCTTTTGGCTTTGAAACCTGGGCGAATATGCCCAAGGTGGCTAATCTGGATGGAATCGAACGTGATCTGATCATCGTTGGCAAACGAGTCGCCTGAGGCGACGTCAGGATTTCGTCATTACTATAGCAAGCTGGGTAATCAGCTTGCTTTTCATTTTTTATAGGAAACAAACATGCTCAGCTATCGCCATGGCTTCCATGCCGGCAATCACGCCGACGTGCTCAAACATTTCGTACTGATTCAATTGTTGCAATACATGAATCAAAAGGATACGGCTTACACTTACATCGACACCCATTCCGGCGCAGGCTTGTATTCGCTCGACAGTGGTTATGCGGTAAAAAATGCGGAATATGAAACAGGTATTGCGCCATTGTGGGATAAAAAGGATCTTCCGGCTGCTTTGGCTGAATACCTGGATCTGGTTAAGGCGCTCAATCCCAGCGGCAAAATGCGTTACTACCCGGGTTCTCCTTATTGTGCAGACAAGATCATGCGCGAACAGGATCGATTGCGCCTGTTTGAATTGCATCCGAGTGAAATCAAAATCCTCAGTGAAAACTTCCGCAAGCTGGATGCGCATGCGGCAGAGCAGGGACGCAGACCGACGGTACGCGGCAAACGCGTGATTATTTCGGATCAGGATGGTTTTGAAAGCCTCAAGGCGCTGTTGCCTCCGCCATCACGTCGCGGCATCGTGCTGATCGACCCTCCTTATGAAGTCAAGGATGATTACCGGCGCGTCAAAGTCGCGCTGGAAGATGCATTGAAGCGTTTCCCGACCGGTACGTATGCAGTCTGGTATCCGGTCCTGCAGCGGCAGGAGGCTCGTCAGTTGCCCGACAAATTGAAACGCCTGCCGTCAAAAGACTGGCTGAATGTGACTTTATCTATCAGCGGTCCTGCGCCTGATGGTTTTGGTTTGCATAGCAGCGGTATGTTTATCCTGAATCCGCCATGGACCTTGATTGCCACTTTACGCGAAGTGATGCCTTATCTGGTCGCGGCTTTAGGTAAAGATAGTGGCGCCAGATTTGAAATCGAAAGTGGTTTGCCGGTTACCGGAGCGGGTGTCAGCCATCGTGCAAAGACGAGTTAAGCCTTTTTCCTCCAGTTAATGATGACCGGTCTGCAAAATTTGCAAGCCGGTCATTTTTTTATGTTCGCAAGATTGCGATAAAAGGTATTTGTTGCATTGCACTAGTGCCTGATTTTGAAAGAACACAAGCATGGCAATATATATTTGATATTTCCATTGGGAAAATGGTGCTTTGCAAAAAAAATATCGATTGACGAATTAGTACGGTCGTACAAAAATCGTCAAAAAATAAAATTCTGCAAAATGAATTAAAAACAAAGCAAAACACTATCTGACTAACGTGAGGAGAACAAATGTCAGCTTACCCAATGAGTCCGGTCATGGGACAAATGATGAGCAAACCTATGCTCATTTCCAGCATTATTGAACATGCAGATCGTTATTTTGGCAAAAATGAAATCGTATCCAGACGAGTCGAGGGCGATATTCACCGCTATAACTATAGCGAGTGTCACCACCGCGCAAAGCAACTGGCGAATGCCCTGGCAGGGCTCGGTGTTAAGATCGGTGATCGGGTCGCCACGCTCGCATGGAATGGCTACCGCCATCTGGAAGCGTATTATGCGGTGTCTGGCTCCGGCGCGGTTTTGCATACGATTAACCCGCGCCTGCATCCGGAACAGATCACTTACATGGTGAACCATGCTGATGATCAATACTTGTTATTCGACATCACTTTTTTGCCTATTGTTGAAGCCATTGCCGCGCATTGTCCCGGAGTCAAAGGCTATATCATGATGTGTGACCGCAGCCATATGCCTGCGGCATCGAAAGTTGCAAACCTGCTCTGTTATGAAGAATTAATACGGGCAAATTCTGCCGATTTTGAATGGCCGCTGTTCGATGAAAACTCGGCATCCAGCCTGTGTTATACCTCGGGTACAACCGGGCATCCGAAAGGTGCCTTGTATTCGCACCGTTCTACCATTCTGCATTCTTATGCCTCTGCCATGCCGGATGGATTGAACGTTTCGGCTCGCGACTCTGTTTTGCCAGTGGTGCCGATGTTCCATGTGAACGCCTGGGGATTGCCGTATTCTGCACCGCTGACCGGTGCCAAATTAGTCTTTCCCGGCCCACATCTGGATGGTAAATCACTCTACGAATTATTCGAACAGGAGCAGGTCACCTTCTCGGCGGGTGTTCCCACCGTCTGGCTTGGCTTGCTGACTTACGTCGGGCAGCATCAATTGAAATTCTCCAGCTTTAAGCGCACGGTGATCGGTGGTTCGGCCTGTCCACCAGCGATGATGCGGACTTTGCGCCATGATTATGGGGTCGAAGTGGTACATGCCTGGGGAATGACCGAAATGTCGCCACTGGGTACGGCCTGTACCTTGCTGGCCAGGCATGCAGACCTCAGCGAAGCGGAAAAAGAAGCTGTGCTGACCAAACAAGGCCATGTACTGTACGGCGTGGAAATGAAAATTGTCGACGATGCAGGCAAGGAATTGCCATGGGATGGAAAAACCTATGGCAACCTGCTGGTACGCGGCCCTTGGATTATCAATGCCTATTTCAAATACGAAGGTGGCGATGTTCTGCAGGATGGCTGGTTCCCGACGGGCGATGTTGCCACCATTGATGCTGACGGCTATATGCAGATCACAGATCGCAGCAAGGATGTGATCAAATCCGGTGGGGAATGGATAGGGACGATAGACCTGGAAAATGTCGCGGTATCTCATCCGGCTGTTTTGCAGGCTGCCTGCATTGGTGTATTTCACCCGAAATGGGATGAGCGCCCTTTATTACTGATCGTTAAAAAACCGGGCGCCAGCGTGAGCAAGGAGGAGTTGCTGCATTTCTTTGACGGCAAGGTCGCAAAGTGGTGGACGCCGGATGACATTGTGTTTATTGATGCCTTGCCGATTGGTGCGACTGGCAAGATTTTGAAAAACAAATTAAGGGAGCAATTTAAGGAACATCAATTACCGACCGTTTAACAGTAACAATAGCGGTAACGGATGAATGGCTGACAGTCTGGTAAAACAAAAGCAAAGCGAGACTGCCAGTAAGCATAGGCTGGCAAAGTAAGAAGCGTATTTCAATAAAATCCAATAGAGGAGAGAGACAAATGAAATTCCCATTACGTGCATCGTTCGTCGCAGTGGCAGTAACTTGTATGACCCCGGCTGCATTTGCAGACACCATCAGAATTGCGTATATCGATCCCTTGTCCGGAACATTTGCACCGGTAGGCCAGAATATTCTGAACTCCTTTCAGTATGTGGCGGAGAAGGCCAACGCCGAAAAATGGGCGGGCAATAATACGATTGAAGTTGTTGGATTTGATAATAAAGGCAGTCCGCAGGAATCACTGAATGTCCTGAAAACAGTGATCGACAAAGGCTTTCGCTATATTACGCAAGGTAATGGTTCCGGCGCCGGTCTGGCCTTGATGGATGCGGTCAACAAATACAATGAACGCAATCCGGGCAAGGAAATTCTGTATCTGAATCATGCCGCGGTGGATCCGGATATGACGAACAGCAAGTGCAGTTTCTGGCATTTCCGCTTCGACTCCAATTCGGATATGAAGATGGAGGCACTGACCACCTATATGGCTGCGGATAAAAACATCAAGAAGGTCTACATCATCGGTCAGAACTATTCTTTCGGTCATCAGGTAACCCGAGCCGCGAAAGACTATCTGGCGCGTAAACGTCCGGATATCCAGATTGTTGGCGATGATTTGCATCCGATTGGTCAGATCAAGGATTTCTCTCCATATATTGCGAAAATCAAGGCATCTGGTGCGGATACCGTGATTACCGGAAACTGGGGTTCTGATCTCGCATTGCTGATCAAGGCGGCGAAAGATGCGGATCTGAAAGCGAATTTTTACACCTACTATGGTTCGACTACTGGCGTACCAACAGCGATGGGCGCAGCCGGGATTGATCATGTGAAGTATGTCGGTTACTGGAATGTGAATAATGAAACTTTTTCCGGTAAGGACATCGTTGAAGGTTTTAAAGCCAAATACAAAGATGATTACTATTCAATGGCAACCTATTCCATCATCACCGCATTGTCTCAGGCGACCAAACAGGCTAAATCTATCGATCCGGTAAAAGTAGCGTTTGCGCTGGAAGGCTTGAATTTCAAGAGCCTGAATGGTGAAGTTTCCATGCGTAAGCTGGATCATCAGTTGCAGCAACCTCTGTATATTGCAACCTGGGTCAAGACAAATGGCAAAGATGTGAAATTCGATCAGGAAAATACCGGGCTGGGCTGGAAAACCAATCAGAAAATTGATGCTTTCGTCGCTGCCCAACCATCTTCTTGCCAGATGAAGCGTCCAGGCTGATTCCATTGCTGGAAGGAGCCGGCTGTATCCCGGCTCTTTTTTTGTCTGAAAATAGAACGATCGTGCATCGGTGTTGCAGAAAGGCAGAAACGCAGTGGAATTTACTCTGATTACTTTATTAAACGGCGTCAGCTATGGACTGCTATTGTTCATGCTGTCCTCCGGTCTGACTTTGATTTTCAGCATGATGGGTGTGCTGAATTTTGCCCATGCCAGCTTTTACATGCTGGGAGCTTATTTTGCTTACATGTTGAGCACACAATTCGGTTTCTGGACGGCTTTCTTCGTCGCGCCGCTGTTAGTCGGTGTGCTGGGAGCGGCCGTCGAGCGTTATGGTTTGCGCTCGGTACACCAGTATGGGCATATCCCGGAGCTGCTGTTCACCTTCGGACTATCGTATGTGATCGTTGAGGTGGTTCAACTGATCTGGGGACGTGCTGGTGTGCCTTATGCTATTCCTGCCAGTCTGAGCGGTTCTTTGTTTACCCTTTATACGACGACATTTCCGGTGTACCGCGCCTTCATGATGCTGGTCGCCCTGTTGATGCTGTTGTCGATTTATCTGCTGCTGACCAAAACCCGGATCGGACTGGTGATTCAGGCCGCATTGACGCATCCTGAGGCCGTTGAGGCTCTTGGGCACAATGTGCCGAGGGTGTTCATGCTGGTGTTCGGCGGCGGATGTGCGCTGGCTGGTCTGGCGGGTGTGGTCGGCGGCAACGCCTTCGTGACTGAACCGGGCATGGCGGCTACCTTGGGCAGCATTATTTTTGTTGTCGTGGTGGTTGGCGGCATGGGCTCGTTATCCGGCGCATTTGTCGCTTCACTGCTGATCGGTATCCTGCAGACTTTTGCCGTTGCGCTGGATTATTCGATAGCCAGTCTGCTGGCGAATTTTGGCTTGATGATCAAAGCCGGGTCACCGTTTTTCAGCCTGTTCAATCTGACCATCGCACAAATTGCTCCAGTCATGCCGTATCTGCTGCTGGTGTTGATTCTGATTTTCCGCCCACGTGGCTTACTTGGTGTCCGGGAGGGATAGGCTATGTCTGGAATGTTACGTTATCAGCCGCTAAACCTGGCGCGCTGGCTGATCTGGGGCAGTTTTGCCTTGATTTTACTGTTGGCGCCGATGGTTTTTAAGCACGGCGCAGCCTTGTCCTTGTTATCGCAAATGGGGACATTAATGATTTTCGGGCTGTCTTATAACATGCTGCTCGGACAGGGCGGTATGCTGTCATTCGGCCATGCGGTGTACTCCGGCCTGGGGGCTTTTTTTGCGATCCATGCGATGAATCTGGCAACCGCAGGGCAACTGCCCGTACCTGTCAGCATGGTACCTTTGGTCGGTGGTCTGGCCGGTATGTTGTTTGGTATCTTGTTCGGTTACGTCACCACGAAAAAATCCGGCACCACTTTTTCGATGATTACGCTGGGTATGGTCGAACTGGTATTTGCCTGCTCGTTGATGTTTCCGGATTTTTTCGGAGGTGAGGGCGGTATTTCGACCAACCGGGTCTATGGTAATCCGGTATTGGGTATTACCTATGGGCCGCAAATCGAAGTCTATTATCTGATTGCCTTCTGGCTCTTCATCAGTGCTGTGGCGATGTACGCATTCACCCAGACGCCATTGGGGCGCATGATCAATGCGGTACGGGATAACCCTGAACGGGCGGAATTTGTCGGTTACGACACTCAATGGGTGCGTTATCTGACCTTGATTCTGTCGGCATTTTTTGCGGGAATTTCAGGTGGATTATCGGCCATTAATTTTGAAATTGTCAGTGCCGAAAATGTCAGTGCCATACGCTCTGGCGCTGTCCTGTTGTTCACCTTTATTGGCGGTATCGGTTTCTTTTTTGGCCCTATGCTCGGTGCCATCGTGGGTGTATTTTTGACCGTCATGTTGTCGGATTTCACAAAGGCATGGCAGCTATATCTGGGGATATTTTTTATTCTGATCGTGATGTATGCCCCCGGAGGCCTGGCGGGTATTTTCATGATGAATGTACGTTTGCTGAAATTCGGCAAGTTTGCACGCGTCTGGCCTGCACTCTGGAAGATCCTGTTATCGGCTCTGGTGGCAGTAACAGGGCTGATTTTTTCTGTGGAAATGCTCTACCAGCGTTCTCTGGAAGCCTCGCAAGATCCGGTAATTTCTGTATTCGGTGTCGTTTTAAATTCCGCACACCTGTCTTCGTGGCTGCTTGCCGTCAGTCTGATTGTTTTGGCGGCATCGGTTTTATATTCAGCCGTCCGGGTTTTCAAGCCATATGGTCTGAGACCAATACTGAAATCGAAGATATGATCAAGAGGTCGCAAGCATGAAAGGTTTTTCTCTCGAATTAAAAGATGTGCGTAAAAGTTTCGGTAATGCAGAAATTATCCGTGGGGCGAATTTGCAGGTACCGGAAGGCGAACGATTTGCCATCATCGGCCCTAACGGCGCAGGGAAATCCACCCTGTTTAATCTGATCTCAGGTCGCTTCGGCCTGAGTTCAGGAGATATTCTGCTGAACGGTGAAAGCATTCGCCATTTAAAGCCTTATGAGATCAATCGTCGTGGCTTATCGCGCAGTTTTCAGATCACCAACATTTTTCACCGGCTCAGCGTGTTTGAAAATCTGCGCTGTGCAGTACTCTGGTCGCTCGGCTACCGATACTCGTTCTGGCACAGTCTGAGTCAGTTAAAAGATGCCAAAGAGCGTGCCGAAGCGGTGCTGGAAGAAATCGGCCTGAAGCGTCGGCGTGACGTGACGGCGGGCTTGCTGACCTATGCCGAACAGCGGGCACTGGAGATCGGTATTACGATTGCCGGAGGTGCCAGCGTGATATTGCTGGATGAACCGACAGCCGGCATGAGCCGTTCTGAATCCGATGCTGCGGTGGAACTGATACGCAAAGTGACCGTCGGGAAAACTCTACTAATGGTTGAACATGATATGAGCGTGGTATTCGGGCTGGCCGATAAGATTGCTGTCGTGGTATATGGGGAAGTCATCGCTTGCGATACGCCGGCGAATATCCGCAATAACGTCAAAGTTAAAGAGGCTTATCTGGGCGGTCATGCGCCGGCAGAGGTGACGCCATGAGTGCCTTGCTCAACATATCCGATCTGCACGCCTTTTACGGAAAAAGCCATGTTCTGCATGGCGTGAATCTTCAGGTTAACCATAGTGAAATTGTCAGCCTGCTCGGACGCAATGGGGTTGGTCGTTCCACAACGGTAAAGGCCGTCATGGGGCAGGTCAGCGCACAGGGTTCCGTCTTGTTTAAAGGCGAACAAATGATTGGCATGAAGGCATTTCAGATTGCCAATCAAGGATTGGGTTATGTACCTGAAAACCGCGATATTTTCCCGACCCTGACAGTGGAGCAGAATCTGCTGCTGGGGGAAAAGCGCGGGCGTTCTGCGAAGTCGGCGCCACGCTGGAGCATGGACGATATGTATCAGATGTTTCCGCGTTTAAAAGAGAGACGCCATACTCTGGCTGGCGTCATGTCTGGCGGCGAACAACAGATGCTGACCTTATGCCGGACGCTGATGGGCGATCCGGATCTGATCATGATTGACGAGCCGACTGAGGGGCTGGCGCCTAAGGTGGTGGAGTTGGTTGCGGAATATCTGAAAGAACTGAAGAATCGCGGCGTCTCGGTATTGCTGGTTGAGCAGAAACTCGCGATTGCACTGGAAATTTCACAACGTGTCTATGTCATGGGACATGGCTGTATTGTCTTTGAAGGAACGCCGGAGGAGTTAAGGGCTAACGATGCCATACGCAAAGAGTGGCTGGAGGTTTAGTCTGACAGCAACGCAGGCGAAATTAAAATAATACGACCGTACTATTTTGAGTTATAGTCATCTGTGTACATCGATGTGTGCAAATAGCCATCAGGCAAAAATTTCGTAAGCAGTGAAATTTAATCCCTATTTCAACCTTAGGAAGAGACATGAGTGCAGAATATCAAGTGAACGCCAATCTGGCTGTCATTACCCTGAACAATCCCCCCGTGAATGGGCTGGGACTCGCCACCCGTGCAGCCATTGTGGATGGCATGAAGCAAGCCCTGAACAACCCGGATGTGAAGGCCATTATCATCACCGGCGCTGGCAAGGCATTTTCCGGTGGCGCCGATATTAAAGAATTCAATTCTCCGAAAGCTTTTGCAGAGCCAAGCCTGCACACCGTCATTCATTTGCTGGAATCGTCTGAAAAACCAGTGATCGCTGCCATACACAGCGTCTGCATGGGCGGCGGGCTGGAACTGGCACTCGGCTGTCATTACCGCATTGCCAGTCCCGGTACGCAAGTTGCTCTGCCGGAAGTGAAACTGGGTATTTTGCCCGGCGCTGGTGGTACTCAGCGTCTGCCGCGCGTGGTCGGACTGGAACTGGCTCTGAACATGATCGTATCGGGAGCGCCAGTCGCTTCTGAAAAGCTGGCCAAAACTGCCTTGTTCAACCAGATCGCCGAAGGAGATCTGATGGAAGCGGCGCGCGCATTTGCACTGCAGGTCGCAGATAGTCGTCCTTTGCCGAAAGTCCGCGATATCCGGATCGACTATCCGAATCACGAAGCTTTCCTGCAATTTTCACGCAATACAGTACGCGCCATGGCAGGCCCGTTCCCGGCGCCATTGCAATGTGTGGAAGCCGTCGCTGCAGCTGTGACGAAGAAATTCGATGATGGCATGAAAGTCGAGCGCGATTTGTTTTTGCAACTGGTGCAAAGCAACGAATCGAAAGCCTTGCGCCATGCCTTTTTTGCCGAGCGTGCCGCGAGCAAATTGCCGGATGTCCCGGAAGATACGCCAATGCGACCGATTCAATCAGTTGCCGTGGTTGGTGCCGGTACGATGGGCGGCGGCATTGCGATGAATTTTGCGAATGCAGGGATTCCGGTAAAAATTCTGGAAATGAAGCAGGAAGCGCTGGATAAGGGTTTGGCGACGATCCGTAAAAATTACGAAAATACCCTGAAAAAAGGCAAACTGACGCAAGAGAAATTCGATCAGCGCATCGGCTTGATCAGCGGCACCTTATCTTATGACGATATCGCCCAGGCTGACCTGGTGATTGAAGCGGTGTTCGAGGAAATGGGCGTGAAAGAACAAGTTTTCAAAAAGCTGGATCAGGTGATGAAGGCGGGCGCGATTCTGGCATCGAATACTTCAACGCTGGATCTGGACAAGATCGCCGCATTTACCAGCCGTCCGCAGGATGTGATTGGTACGCATTTTTTCAGTCCGGCCAATGTCATGAAGTTGCTGGAAATCGTGCGCGGCAAGCACACGGCAAAAGATGTATTGGCAACGGTGATGGCCTTGTCGAAAAAAATCAAGAAAACCGGCGTGGTTTCCGGTGTCTGCGACGGCTTTATCGGCAACCGCATGATCGAGCAATACAGTCGTCAGGCCGGATATTTGCTGGAAGAGGGCTGCACTCCGGAACAAGTCGATAAAGCCGTGGAAAAACTCGGTTTTGCGATGGGGCCATTCCGCATGGGCGATCTGGCTGGCAATGATATCGGCTGGGCAATTCGCAAGCGCCGTTATGTTGAAAAACCGCAGATCGTGTATTCCAAGACTGCGGATCTGCTCTGCGAGATGGGGCGTTTCGGACAGAAAACCGGGGCTGGCTGGTATGACTATAAAGCAGGCGACCGCAAAGCCTATCCATCCGAGGTAGTGAATCAGATGATTGTTCAGCATTCCGCAGACATTGGTGTGGCGCGTCGTAAAATCAGCGATGAAGAAATTGTCGAGCGCCTGATTTACGCACTCGTCAACGAAGCTGCTTATATTCTCGAAGAAGGCATTGCTACCCGCGCCTCTGATATCGACATGGTCTACTTGACCGGCTACGGCTTCCCATTGCACACCGGCGGCCCGATGTTCTATGCCGACACGATCGGTTTGCCAAATGTGGTGATGGCGATGGAGAAATATGCCAAAGGACGTCATGGCGACGCCTGGAAACCAGCGCCTTTGCTTGCCCGTCTGGCTGCAGAAGGGAAGACCTTCAACTGACGCCAATCAGTGACGCACCTGAAAAGCGCGGCAGATGCTGCGCTTTTTTATGTGCCCGCATAGCGTGGAAGGGGAGTAAGTGTATAAAATATACTCCCCTCCAGTATATTTTAAAGCCCTTATTCTTCTAGGGCGTTAATACTGAAAAGAACACATACTCCCCTATTTTTTTCATTTTCAGATGATTTGTTTGCATATTCATACGATAAAAACGGCTACTTGGCAGGATAAGCAGCCGTTTATTTTTGCTCAGTATATTTTATGATGTGCATCCACATTCCATTGTGATCTGAATCTGAAATGGATTCCCGATCGAAGAAGTTCAAAGGATATTCGCAAGAGATGAGGGATAGGATGGAGGAGGAATTTTTTGTCATGAATCCACCTCGTATTTGCTGATAACTCGCTCATCTGAATCACCATACTGCCTGCTTTATATTGGATTTCCCCAACTTTTGCCCGCAAAGAAATATCAATGACAATCTGATAGACTTTGCGCTCTTTTGAATTTTCGGAATATCCGTATGACGATAAGCAACTATCTTCAGCAAAGTGGTTTGGCAGAGGCCGTGTCTGCAGAATGTTTGCAGCAGGCGCTGGTGTTTCAGCAGCAATTGCAAGTCTGGATGGCGCAAGCGAAACCGGAAATCCAGTGGCAGTATCAGGTGCCGGAGCTGGGCGAGGGCGGTGCGTGTTCTTTATTTGGTCAGCTTGCTGAGCAGCCTTACGATCTGGAATTGACTCTCGGCGGCCGGAATCCGGCAACTACCCGCATGCTGGAGCAAGTGACCGCAGTCGTGGCATTTTATCGCCAGCACAGTCGCAGCCAATGGTTTGGGGTTTACCAGAAACGTCGCCATCCCGATGGGGGATTCGTGCTGGTAAAGCTGGCCTATTATGGCGCCGCATCACGCGCCGAGTTTCCGCTGACGCCGGAATTTGCCGCCATGAGCAATAACAGTTCTGTCGGTTTGTCTGGCAAGGCAAGGATTATCAATGATGTCGGCAGCTATCTGACAACCGGCGGAGAATATTACACCTGCGATCCCAAAGTACAATCGGAAGCTTGTTTGCCTTTGCTGGATGCCGATGCTCAGGTATTGGGTATTGTCGATGCTGAAGCGTTTGATCAGCATGTCTATTCGGAAAAAGAGCTGGCTCTGCTGTTGGCGGTGGTTGATGTTGTTGCCGGATTGCTTGCAACACCAGCTTGAGCGCATTGCTGATCTGAGCAGGAATCATCCGCTTTAGATCCATATCGGGCAGCTTATTGAGCTTCTGGTGTGGCAACGTGAATTGCAAAAAACATTATTTGACTGGTGCAGCCTTTCAGGTACTTGCTGGAAAACATCGTTTTATCAGAAACCCGGCGCCTGAAGATATGCGCTTAACCAATGATATAATCTAGGGTTACGTTTATACATCATTGCAAAGGTTTTTCCGTGCTAGCTACAGCAAATATCACCATGCAGTTCGGCCCTAAGCCGCTGTTTGAAAATATCTCCGTCAAATTCGGCGAAGGCAATCGTTACGGCCTGATTGGTGCCAATGGTTGCGGCAAATCGACTTTCATGAAAATCCTCGGCGGCGATCTTGAACAGTCTTCCGGCACCGTGATGCTGGATCAGAATGAGCGCCTCGGTAAATTGCGCCAGGATCAGTTCGCCTACGAAGATATGCGTGTGCTGGATGTGGTCATGATGGGGCACACAGAAATGTGGGCGGCGATGTCCGAACGCGACGTGATCTACGCGAACCCGGAAGCGACTGACGAAGACTACATGAAGGCCGCCGATCTGGAAGCGAAGTTCGCCGAATACGACGGCTATACCGCCGAAGCGCGTGCCGGTGAATTGCTGCTGGGCGTAGGCATTCCTATCGACCAGCATCAAGGCACGATGAGCGCCGTTGCTCCGGGCTGGAAATTGCGCGTTTTACTGGCTCAGGCTCTGTTCTCAAATCCGGACATTCTGCTGCTCGACGAACCGACCAATAACCTCGACATCAACACCATCCGCTGGCTGGAAGACGTGCTGAATCAGCGCAATTCCACCATGATTATCATTTCCCATGATCGCCACTTCCTGAATCAGGTTTGTACGCACATGGCGGATATGGATTACGGCACGTTGAAAATTTATCCTGGCAATTACGACGACTACATGCTCGCGTCTTCGCAAGCCCGTGCGCAACAATTGGCGAATAATGCCAAAGCCAAAGAGAAGGTCGCGGAACTGCAGGATTTCGTACGCCGCTTCTCAGCAAATAAATCGAAAGCGCGCCAGGCGACTTCGCGCGCCAAGCAGATCGATAAGATCAAGATCGAAGAATTCAAACCATCCAGTCGTCAGAATCCTTTCATTCGTTTTGACGGTGAAAAGAAATTGCATCGTCTGGCTGTCGAAGTGCAGGGTTTGACCAAATCCTACGATCGCACGCTGTTCAAGAACGTCGATCTGATGATCGAAGCTGGCGAGCGTATCGCTATCATTGGTGCCAACGGTATTGGTAAAACCACCTTATTGCGCTGTATCGGCGGTCAGGAAATTACTGGCCTGAGCGCCGATAAAGGCATCTCGAAGTGGGCGGAAAATGCAAACGTCGGCTATATGCCGCAAGATCCGACCGAAGAATTCGCTTCTGACAAAAACCTGACCGACTGGATAGGCCAGTGGACTCAGGAAGGCGACGACGATCAGGCTGTGCGCTCGATACTCGGGCGTTTGCTATTCGGCGGCGACGATGTGAAAAAATCGGTCAAGGTTCTATCGGGCGGCGAAAAAGGTCGCATGATGTACGGTAAGCTGATGCTGGGTCGTCATAACGTGTTGCTGATGGATGAACCGACCAATCACATGGATATGGAATCGATCGAGTCATTGAACGTTGCGCTGGAAAAATATGCCGGTACGCTGATTTTCGTTTCGCACGATCGCGAATTTGTTTCGTCGCTGGCGACCCGTGTGCTGGAAATCAAGGAAAACGAAATTGTCGATTTCCACGGTACTTATGAAGAATATCTGACCAGCCAGGGTATTGAATCCTGATTGTCGGCCTATCAGTCAAAAAGCCAGGGAAACCTGGCTTTTTGATTTTATTCTTCGCGTAAGAAAGCATCCGTATTGCGTGTTTCTCCCTCGTACAATAAGGTATCGAGGCGATTTCGCAGTTCTCTTGCAAAATCTCTCCCTTTGGCTTTCATGACGGCTTCAAGGAAGGCATTGCGGAGATTCTGAAAGTCTTCCAGCGTATTTGCACGCTCGACCTTGAGTTGCAAAGTAAATCCGCGTAAGCCCAGAGTGCTTTTTATCGTATCGTTATAGAACAGGTAAATATCCTGGAATCTCCGTACATCAGAATCGGATGTTTTGATGTCTTGCGGAGTTTGCTGATGACTGGTTTCGTTCGTATCGGAAGTGTCACTGGCAGGGCTGGCTGGCTCTTCTGCTTCCGCGATAGGCGTAATTAATTCCAGCTCTATCAACTCTCTTAGATTGCTCTCATCCAATCCAAGTGGGATCACTTTTTTCAGCAACTCGGAAGCTGCCTGCTTTCCATCTATCAGCACCAGCAGCGGGCGTAAACGATTCGGAAGCTGATGTTTGCGCGTCGCAATTTCTTCGCGACCTTTATCGGTTTTGTCGTAAATTCTGGCAAGCATGTGGACCCTGAATATTCTGGTGAGCCGGATGGCAAGCTGATGCGTAGCACAGAAGAATACCTCAGTCCAGTCGGACTTTCCACACTGAATGAATGCAGTATGGAATTATTTTTGACTTGTTGCTTGTCGCGATAAAAGCAGAGTCAGAGTTTGCGCAAAAAAATAACCGGTTTCGTCGTGTTATCGTTTTTTTGGCTGGATTTGGCAGCGCATGAATTGCATGAGGATGAGCAGGAGCTTGCGCATTGATCGGCAAGCTGCTCAAATTTAGAGGCCAGGCGAGGGTGCCGTGAACTCAGTTTCTGCTTGAAAAAGCGCCGTAAGCCAGCGGGCATCCACTTCAGGCACAGATATAAGGCGGATGCCGTAATGATCAGGATGGTGAATGTGGTTTGCATGATCAGGCTCCAATCCATAAGCGAGATATTTGATACGTAGCAAACGAAGCCAGATAGGCCAGGCCAAACAAATAGGCAGCCATCATTGCCGGATGTCGGTAGGTATTCGTTTCGCGCCGGACTACGCTTAAAGTGGCAATGCATTGTGGTGCAAAAACGTACCAGGCCAGCAGGGATAAAGCTGTAGGCAGACTCCATGAGTGGGCGATCAGTGGCTCCAGTGCGCGGTTCAGGTCATCGCCATTTTGCGATAGCGCATACACGGTGCCCAGCGCAGCGACGGCCACTTCGCGGGCAGCCAGTCCGGGAACCAGAGCAATGCAGATTTGCCAGTTAAACCCGATCGGCGCAAAGATGTATTCCAGCAGCCGCCCAAGATGGCCGGCAATACTGTAATAAACGGCGGGTTCGGTAGCATTTTCCG
>Ga0187845_1000980_pt1 | contig 16555 bp, 13 predicted proteins | sample SpaLakP09_SKY_68_FD_134515 | JGI IMG/M metagenome (GOLD analysis project Ga0187845, IMG submission 134515) | Oligotrophic lake water microbial communities from Sparkling Lake, Wisconsin, USA - SP09_SKY_68 | ecosystem: Environmental > Aquatic > Freshwater > Lake | place: USA: Sparkling Lake... | reverse complement strand
GACAGCGGCACCCGCGTCTACCGGCTGGCGCCACCGTGGCAGGCGCACCCCGACTCGCAGGCCGCCATGGACGCGATGACCGACGCGCTGGTGCAGAAGTACGCGCCGCTGCCGGCCGGCAGCCTGTCCACGCTGATCAGCATGCTGGCCGGCGCCGCACGGCAGTGGCAGGACCTGCGCAAGCCGACGTTCGCCCGCGCCAAGGCCCGGCTGGCGCATGGCCGGGTCGACGGCGTCGACTGGTACTGGCCGGCCGGCGAAGAGCCTGCGCGCGGCTGGCGCATCCCTGAGCAGGTGCGGCTGCTGGCCCCGTTCGACCCCGTCGTCTGGGACCGCCGCCGCTTCGAACTGCTGTGGGGCTGGGCCTACCGCTTCGAGGCCTACACCCCAGCCGCCAAGCGCGTGCGCGGGCATTACGCGCTGCCGCTGCTGTGGCGCGACCAGGTCATCGGCTGGGCGAATGCCAGCGTGAAGACTGGGCGGCTGCAGCTGGACTGCGGCTACGTCGCCGGGCGACCGCCGCGCGAGGCGGCGTTCAAGACGGCACTGACGTTGGAGCGCGAAAGGCTGGCGGAGTTCTTGGGCGTTGACCCAATCTGACGCACTCAACACCAGAAGAAATATAAATCAGACGGAGTATATTAAAATAGTTATAATACGCGTACCCCGTGACAGCGCCGCTCTGAGTGGCCATTCACGACCCATCCGGGCGCACTTTGCGACCCTTCCACACGTTTTTGGCCGGCAGCGCAGTCGCCAACCGAGCCAGAAAGTGCCCCTGTCGGGCGATTCAAAAGCCCGCAGTCCTGACTGAACAAGATTTCGAACAACACCATCCCCATGGGCCAGTACGTCGTTTCGCCCGCGACACACCCGACCGACTGTGGCCGCTTTCGCGCCTCTTTCTCGGTTCGCCGCGCCCACGGCCGCAGCAGCGACTCCCGCGAGTTCCGCTTCGACACGACCTTTGCCTCGCGCGAAGGAGCACGGCTCTTCGCCGTCACCCAGGGCTGGCTGCAGGCTTGCAGGCCCTCCCCGCCGACGTGCTGACGATCTGGCCCCCCCCAGATCCTGTCCCAACACCCCATTCGCTGCGGCCTCCGGATCGCACAACCGCATCTGACGGTGCACCAACTGAGAAAGGCTCATCCATGAGCAGCAAGATCTACGTGGGCAACCTGCCCTACTCCGTGACCGATTCCAGCCTGAAGAGCAACTTTGCCGAGTTCGGCAGCGTGTCCTCCGCCAGGGTCATGATGGACCGGGAAACCGGCACCTCTAAGGGCTTCGGGTTTGTGGAAATGGCTTCTCCCGAAGCCGCCCAGGCCGCCATCGCCGCGCTGAACGGCATGTCCGTCGATGGCCGGGCAATCGTCGTGACGCTGGCCCGCCCCCGCGAAACGGTCAGAGATTCGGGCGGCTACAGCGCCAACGGGTACACCGCAACCAAGCGATCGGACGTTGGCTACGGCACCGGTGGCTTCGGCGGCGGTCGCTACTGAACCCAGCGACTCCCCGCGAACGACCGGCTCTCCTGAGCCGGTTTTTTTTCGTCTCGCCCAGGCCGTGCTTGAAGATGCAGGCCTTCTCTGATCTCTTCACGACGGCATGTTTCTCGACATCGGCCCGCTGCGCCGCAACACCGCGTTCCGGCGTCTCTTCGCCAGCCAGTTCATCTCCGGCCTGGGCACCATGGTCAGCTACGTGGCCGTGCCGTGGCAGCTGTATGAGCTGACGCATTCCAACGCCCAGGTCGGGCTGCTGGGGCTGGTGCAGTTGATCCCCGTCGTTGCCTGCGGCTTGCTGGGCGGCGCGGTGGCGGACCGGATGGACCGCAAGCGGCTGCTGATCGGCTCCGAGGCGCTGATGGCGCTGTGCCTGGCGGGCCTCCTGTTGAACGCCTTGAGCGCCGCCCCCAGCGTGCTGGCGATCTACGCGCTGGTGGCCGTGCTGCAGGGCGCCAGCGGCTTTCACCGGCCGGCGCTGGAGGCGCTGACGCAGAAGCTCGCGCGGCCCGAGGAGTACGCGGCGGTGGCGGCGCTGTCGTCGGTGCGTGGCACGGTGGGCATGGTGGCCGGGCCGGCGCTGGCGGGGCTGCTGCTGGCGAAATGGGGCGCTGTCGGCGCCTACATCTTCGACTTCGTGACCTTCATCGCGGCGCTGTTCTTCATCGCCCGCATTCCGCGCGAAAGCATCGGCCACATCGACGCGCCCGCCGATCGCCCGCACCTGCTGGCTGACCTGGCCGAAGGCCTGCGCTTTGCCTGGGCACGGCCGGTGCTGATGGGCACCTACATCGTCGACATCGTCGCGATGGCGTTTGCGTTTCCCATCGCACTTTTTCCGGCCATGGCGGCAGCCGACGGGCGCACCGAGTCAGTCGGCTGGCTGCTGTCAGCCATGTCGGTGGGCGCACTGCTCATCGGCCTGTTCAGCGGCTGGACGGGCAAGGTCACGCGCCACGGCCGGGCCGTCGTCATGGCTGCGGCGGTCTGGGCGCTGGGCATCGTCGCGCTGGGTTTTGCACCCAGCCTGATGCTGGGTCTCGTCTGCCTGGCGGTGGCGGGCGCGGCGGACATGGTCAGCGGCGTGTTCCGCGGCACGATCTGGAACGAGACCATCCCGAACACGTTGCGCGGGCGGCTCGCGGGCATCGAGATGATCAGCTACCTGACCGGGCCGTTGATCGGCAACGCACGCGCCGGCTTCATGGCCGATGCCTGGGGCGTGTCGGCCTCAATCTGGATAGGCGGTGCGATCTGCCTGGTGGGCGTCATCGCGACAGGCTTTTGCCTGCCGCGCTTCTGGGCCTACCGCAGCACCACAGCCTCCTAGACGTTGACCAAGCCCGGCTGCGCGGCGCCGGCTCGTTGACGTGGATCAAGCCAGCCCGCAGGCCCGGCATGCAGCATCGTCATACTTCTGTCGCAATCTGGCGGACTGCTCATGCCCACTCATCGCTCGACACCCACGACCCCCGACACCCCTCGGCGTGCGCCGCGACGCCCGACAGCCCGCCGCGTGGCGACTGGAGACACGGCGCCACAGTTGGACGCCAACGGCGTCGAACGGGACCGCGTCAACCGTGCGGTGGCGCGCCACGATGCCGTCGCCGCAGAGACGCTGGCGGAGCTGCTGCGACGCCACAAGCCCGACGAGGACGGGGGCGCGGCGCTGGCCCTGGAGCTTCAGACGCTGCTCGCCGGCAGCTCGCCGGACGAACGGCGCCATCTTCGGCGCGCGCTGCGCGAGCACGAACAGGCGCTCGCGCCAGCGGCCGCCGTCGACGCCGACAGCGAGCTCTGCCCCGGCTGGCGCAAGGGCGGCTACCCCTACAAGAACCTGCTCTCGCGCAAGAGCTACGAACACCAGAAGTACCGGCTGCAGACGGAGTTGCTGAAGCTGCAGGCCTGGGTCAAGGAGACCGGTGCGCGCGTGGTCATCCTGTTCGAGGGGCGCGACGCGGCCGGCAAGGGCGGCACGATCAAGCGCTTCATGGAGCACCTGAATCCGCGCGGCGCGCGTGTCGTGGCACTCGAAAAGCCCAGCGATGTCGAGCGCGGCCAATGGTATTTCCAGCGCTACGTGAACCACCTGCCCACCCGCGGCGAGATCGTCATGTTCGACCGCAGTTGGTACAACCGCGCCGGCGTCGAGCGGGTCATGGGCTTCTGCTCCGAGGCGGAGTACCAGGAGTTCCTGCGCCAGACGCCCGAGTTCGAGCGCCAGCTGGTGCGCTCAGGCATCCACTTGTTCAAGTTCTGGTTCTCGGTCAGCCGCGACGAGCAGCGCCGCCGCTTCAAGGAGCGCAAGCTGCACCCGCTCAAGCAGTGGAAGCTGTCGCCCATCGACATGGCGTCGCTGGACAAGTGGGACGACTACACCCGCGCCAAGGAGGCGATGTTCCTGCACTGCGACACGTCGGACGCACCCTGGATGGTCATCAAGAGCGACTGCAAGAAGCGGGCGCGGCTCAACGCGATGCGCTTCGTGCTCAACCGCCTGCCCTACACCGAGCGGCGGCCCGAACAGGTCGGCCCGGTGGACCCGCTGATCGTCGGCCGGCCCGCGCTCGTATCGATGCCGGGCGACGATTTGTTGGCATCCGGCGGCGCCGGCTGATTGCGCGGGCGCCGGCAAGCGTCGCTAGAATGGCAGGCTTCCGAGGAGCGTTGCAACCTCAGCACCCTTGAGGCCAGGCTCGGAAAACTCATCCTGCAACCGCGCTCACCCGCTGGCAATCCGTGCCGGGGTGAGATTTGATCCCCCCGTCATCAGCGCCAGCGGCTTCATTCGCTTGAAGGAGCCCTGCATGACCGCAAATCTTCCCGCCCACATCGTCAAGGACCTGACGCTCGCCGCCTGGGGCCGCAAGGAAATCAAGATCGCCGAGCACGAGATGCCGGCGCTGATGGCCATCCGCACCGAATACGCCGCCACGCAGCCGCTCAAGGGCGCACGCGTCACCGGCTCGCTTCACATGACCATCCAGACCGCCGTGCTCGTCGAGACGCTGCAGGCGCTGGGCGCCGACGTGCGCTGGGCCTCGTGCAACATCTTCTCGACGCAAGACCACGCCGCCGCCGCGCTGGCCGCCGTCGGCACGCCGGTGTTCGCCTACAAGGGCGAGACGCTGGAAGACTACTGGGACTACACCCACCGCATCTTCGAATTCGCCGGCAAGGGCGAGCCGGGCGAAGGCCCGAACATGATCCTGGACGACGGCGGCGACGCGACGCTGCTGATGCACCTGGGCCAGAAGGCCGAGAAGGACCTCTCCGTGCTGGCCAACCCGGGCAGCGAGGAGGAGCGCATCCTGTTCGCCGCGATCAAGAAGAAGGTCGCCGAGGACGGCACCTGGTACACCCGCAAGGCCGCCGAAATCATCGGCGTGACCGAGGAAACCACCACCGGCGTGCTGCGCCTGAACGAGATGGCCGCCAAGGGCACGCTGCAGTTCCGCGCGATCAACGTCAACGACAGCGTCACCAAGAGCAAGTTCGACAACCTCTACGGCTGCCGCGAAAGCCTGGTGGACGCCATCAAGCGGGCCACCGACGTGATGGTGGCCGGCAAGATCGCCGTCGTGGCCGGCTACGGCGACGTGGGCAAGGGCTCGGCCCAGGCGCTGCGCGCGCTGTCGGCCCAGGTCTGGGTGACCGAGATCGACCCCATCTGCGCGCTGCAGGCCGCGATGGAAGGCTACCGCGTCGTGACGATGGAATACGCCGCCGACAAGGCCGACATCTTCGTCACCGCCACCGGCAACAAGAACGTGATCCGCCGCGAGCACATGACGGCGATGAAGAACAACGCCATCGTCTGCAACATCGGCCACTTCGACAACGAGATCGACGTTGCATCCATCGAGGACTGCGGCTGGGACGAGATCAAGCCGCAGGTCGACCATGTCACCTTCCCCGACGGCAAGAAGATCATCCTGCTTGCCAAGGGCCGCCTGGTGAACCTGGGCTGCGGCACGGGCCACCCGAGCTATGTGATGAGCTCCTCCTTCGCCAACCAGACCATCGCCCAGATCGAGCTGTTCGCCCACAAGGACCGTTACGAAGCCGGCAAGGTCTATGTGCTGCCCAAGCACCTGGACGAGAAGGTCGCGCTGCTGCAGCTGACGACGCTGAACGCGCAACTGTCGCAACTGACCGAAGAGCAGGCGGCGTACATCGGCGTCGACAAGAACGGCCCGTACAAGGCAGACACCTACCGTTATTGATGACTTGATGCGCGCGGACCAGCTCCTCGTTGGCCTTGGCCTGGCGCCTACGCGCTCGGCGGCGCAGCGCCTGATTCAGAACGGCGCTGCCGAGTGGGCCTCGCCCACCGGCTGGGCGGTGCTGAAGAAGGCGGGCGAGGACCTGCCCGAGACGGCGCAGCTGCGCGTCACCGACGACGCGGAGCTGCGCTATGTGTCGCGCGGCGGGCTCAAGCTGGAAGGCGCGCTGGACCGCACCGGCTTCGACGTCTCGCACCACACGGTGCTGGACATCGGCCAGAGCACCGGCGGCTTCACCGATTGCCTGCTGGCGCGTGGCGCGCGCCGTGTTGTCGGCCTCGACGTGGGCCACGGCCAGTTGCATGCGCGGCTGCAGGCCGACGAGCGGGTGACGGCGCTTGAGGGCGTGCACGTGCGTGAGCTGGGCGTGCTGCGACAACACGCGCCGACGGGCGGCTTCACGCTGATCGTCGGCGACCTGAGCTTCATCTCCATGGTGGGCAGCCTGCCCGAGCTGCTGCCCTGGCTGGAGTCGCACGGCCACCTGCTGCTGCTGATCAAGCCGCAGTTCGAGCTGGGCCCCAAGGCGCTGGACAAGCGCGGCCTCGTCAAGGACGAGGCCGACTACCCACGCCTGGAAGGCCGCGTACGCCTGGCCTGCACGGCGCTTGGGCTCAAGGTGCTGGACTATTTCGACAGCCCCGTCACCGGCGGTGATGGGAATCGCGAATTCTTTTTGTGGGCCTCTCGATGAGCACACCCGTCTCTTTCGAATTCTTCCCGCCCAACACGCCGGTCGGCGTTGAGAAACTCAAGACCGTCGTGCAGGAGCTGGGCGCCCTCAAGCCCCAGTACTTCAGCGTCACCTACGGCGCCGGCGGCTCCACGCGCGACAAGACGCTGAACGCCGTGATGGACATCGCCAGCGCCGGCTTCAATGCCGCGCCTCATCTGAGCTGCGTGGGCTCCACGCGGGAGAACATCGCCGAGATCCTCGCCACCTACCGCGAGCGCGGCATCAACCGTGTCGTGGCACTGCGCGGCGACCTGCCCAGCGGCACGGCCACGGCGGGCGAGTTCCGCTATGCGTCCGAGCTGGTCAGCTTCATCCGTCAATTTGAAAATGAAGACCAGGGCAAGGCATGGCACATCGAGGTGGCCGCCTACCCCGAGACTCACCCGCAGCAACGCTACGCAGCGCGCGACCTGCAGCACTTTGCCGACAAGATGAAGGCTGGGGCCGACGGCGCCATCACGCAGTTCTTCTTCAACCCCGACGCCTACTTCCACTTCGTGGACGAGGCGCGGCGCCTGGGCGTCACGCAGCCCATCGTGCCGGGCATCATGCCCTTCCACAACTACGGCCGCATCGCCCAGTTCGCGCAGCGCGACAGCATCGAGATCCCGCGCTGGGTGCAGATGAAGATGGAAGGCTTCATGGACGACGCCGCCAGCATCCGCGCCTTCGGGCTGGACGTGGTGACGCGACTGTGCGAGCGCCTGATCGCCGGTGGCGCGCCGGGCGTTCACTTCTACACGCTCAACCAGAGTGCGCTGACGCTGGCGTTGTGCGAGCGCCTCGGTCTCGGCAACAAAGCCTGATCCAGCGCAAAGCCCCGCGCGGCGCAAGGCCGCGGTAGCGAGCGAGTTTGTGTTGCCTCAAATCGCGCCGCGCGGCCGGCGCGTGCAATGCCTCCATCGGGACCTGTCCCATTCACTGGAGTCATTGATGAAGTTCTCTCGCACCCTGCGCCTTGCCGCCCTTGCCACCGCCGCCCTGGCGCTGCAACCCGCCTTCGCCGACGAAGGCCTGCTGATGGTTCGCGTGCGTGCGCTGCGCCTGGATTCGGCCAACAGCGACAGCACCGGCCTGGGCCTGTCGGTCAACAACAAGACCTTCCCCGAGGTCGACTTCAGCTACTTCTTCGCGCCCAACCTCGCGGCCGAGCTGATCCTGACCTACCCGCAAAAGCACACCCTGTATTCCAACGGCAGCGCCATCGGCTCGCTCAAGCACCTGCCGCCCACGCTGACGCTGCAGTACCACTTCGCGCCCAACGCCACCGTGCGACCCTACGTCGGCGCGGGCGTGAACTACACCAACTTCTCTTCGGTGGAGTTCGCCCCTGCCGTTCAGACCGCGCTCAAGCCCGGCATCAAGCACAACAGCTGGGGCGCCGCGTGGCAGGTAGGTGCCGACATCGAGATCACCAAGGGCACCTACCTGAACGTCGACCTGAAGAAGGTCAGCCTGGGCACCACCGTCTATTCCAACGGCGCGTCGGCAGGCAAGTTCAAGGTCAACCCGACGCTGGCCAGCGTGGGCCTGGGCTGGCGCTTCTGACGACCCAGCCGTTCTCCGCTCATGTAAATGAGCGCTTTACGTGATTCAGGGTAACCAAGGGTACGCAGAATCGCGGCCATGAGCCGTCTTCTCCTCGCGCTGGTCGCGCTGTGCGTCAGTGCCGTTTGTGCGGCCCAATCCCCGCCCACCAAGCCTGCCGCCCCAGCTGCGGCGGCGAGCGCCCCCGCGCCGGCCGCCAGCAGTGCGGGCAACCGCCTGGAGCGCGTGGAGGTCAGCAGCGGCCCGAGCGCCAACAGCCGGCGTCGCAACAGCACGGCCAGCAAGATCGTCATCGAGCGCGAGGACCTGGAGAAGTACGGCGACACGGCGCTGGGCGACGTGCTGCGCCGCCTGCCGGGCGTGACGCTGGGCGGCCGCCCGGGCCGCGGCGGCGACATCCGCATGCGCGGCATGGGCGGCGGCGCCACGCAGATCCTCATCGACGAGGAACGCCCGCCGCCCGGCTTCGCGGTGGAAGACCTGCCGCCCGACCAGATCGAGCGCATCGAGATCTACCGCGCGCCCACCGCTGCCACCGGTGCGCGGGCCATTGCCGGCACCATCAACATCGTGCTGCGCGAGCCGCTGCAGAAGTCCAACCACGAGGTGCGCATGGGCGTGGGCTGGGACCGCAACAAGCCCCAGGTGGACGGCAGCTGGACGCGCAACCTGAAGTGGGGTGGGCCTAACGGCGATGAGTTCGTGGGCGCCATATCCACCAACGGCGCCATCCGCCGCTTCTTCAACAACGTCGATTCAGGCAACCGCCGGACCGACACCGAGACCGGCCAGGTCGTCGAGCAGAACACGCAGGTCGGCACCAGCGAAAGCCAGAACACCAGCCTCAACGGCAATGCGCGGCTGCGCTGGAAGTACAGCGACACGCTGAACTTCAACCTCACGCCGTCGTTCTTCCTGTCGCAGAACGAGGGCAGCAGCCAGTTCAATTCCGAGGGCACGCGCTTTCGCGACGTGCACAGCGAGAACGACGCCAAGAACCACAACCTGCGCCTGAACCTGTCGGCCGACTACCGGCCCAAGCTGGGCGAGAGCTTCACCGTCCGCCTGGGCACCGGCACCTCCAAGAACACGAGAAACAGCCATCGCCACGACACCATGGCCATCGGCGGCGTCACCACCGAGCGCACGCAGGAAGACCGCAGCTCGGTCGAAGAAGATCAGACCAGCCTCAGCGGCCGCTGGAGCCTGAAGACCGCGCTGGAGCATCAGTGGGTCACCGGCGTCGAAGCCGAGCGCAGCCAGCGCACGCAGGTGGTCGACACGCTGGTCAACGGCGTCGTGCTGCCGGGCCTGGTGCGCTTTGGCAACACACTGGCCTCGCGCAACGAGCGCTTTGCCGCCTTCACGCAGGACGAGTGGAGCCCGAGCAAGCAGTGGTCGTTTTACGCGGGCCTGCGCTACGAGCGCATCGAGACGACGGCCGCCGCAGCAGGCACGCTGCCCGAGACGCGCAACGTCTCCCAGGTCACTTCGCCGCTGTTCCACATCCTGTGGAAGCCCGAGGCATTCCCCAAGGACCAGGTGCGCCTGAGCCTGACGCGCAGCTACCGCTCGCCCAACCTGAACAACCTCGTCGCCCGGCCCAGCATCAACACCACTTATCCCGAGGGCCCCAACTACCAGACCCACGCCGACCGCGCCGGCAACCCCGACCTCAAACCGGAACTGGCCAACGGCGTGGACCTCAGCCTGGAGCACTGGCTGCCCACGGGCGGCATCATCTCGGGCACCGCCTTCGTGCGCGACATCAAGGGCGTGATTCGCAACCAGGTGCTGCTGGAAACCGTCAGCTGGGACACCGCGCAACGCTGGGTTAGCCGCCCGCGCAACATGGGCACCGCGCGCCGCATGGGGCTGGAGTTCGAGTTCAAGGCCCGCATGGACGAACTCTGGGAAGACGCGCCGGCCGAACTGCAGATGATGCTGCTGCGCTTCAACGCCGCTGTCTTCAAGAACCAGGTGAACGGCATCCCGGGCCGAAGCAACCGCATCGACGATCAGCCGCGCGGCAGCTTCAACTTCGGCATCGACCACCGCTGGAAGGCCTGGGGCCAGAACTTCGGCAGCGGCTTCAATGCGAACTATGTGCCGGCCACGCGCTCGCAGGAGACCGAGACGCTGCGCCGCGACATCACGGCGCGGCGCCAGTTCGACGCCTACCTGTCCTGGAGCAGCGGCGCCGTGCGCGACGGCATCAACTGGCGCCTGAGCATGGCCAACCTGCTGCCTCGCGACGCCGAGGACCGCTCGGAAGGCCTCAGCACCGACAGCGTCACGCTGCACGAGTACCTGACCGAAAGCTGGTCGCGCAACAAGACCTTCCGCGTCATTTCCCTGCGCGCCGACATGCGGTTCTGAAGAAAAGGCGCCCCTCGGCCAAGGAATACCTTGGCCGGTCCCCCTCGGGGACGGCGGGCCGGCTTGGGAGCGGCCCGGCGCTCGGCCCCGAAGAGAATGCGGCCATGACACGCCGCATCCTCTTCTTCTGCATGGGCAACATCTGCCGCAGCCCGACCGCCGAGGGCGTCATGCGCGCCAAGCTGAGGGCGGCGGGCATCGACGTCGAGGTCGAGGTCGACTCCGCAGGCACGCACGGCTATCACGTCGGCGAACCGCCCGACGAGCGCAGCCAGGAACATGCGGCGCTGCGCGGCTACGACCTGAGCACGCTACGCGCCCGCAAGCTGGTGCCCGACGACTTCAGCCGCTTCGACCTGGTGCTGGCCATGGATGACGACAACCTGGCCAACGCCCAGCGCCTGTGCCCGCCGGCCCAGCGGCACCGGCTCAAGCTGCTGATGGACTACGCGCCCCACACCGGCAAGCACCATGTGCCCGACCCGTACTACGGCGGCCCGGCCGGCTTCGACGAGGTGCTGGACCTGGTGGAGGCCGCCTGCGACGGGCTCATCGCGACCGAATTGCGTTAGGAGGCTGTCGGGAGCGGCCCAAGGGCCGTCAGCTCAAGCCCTTGCCGAAGCGTTCGCCCCCTCGGGCGCCAGCTTGTTGTTGCCCCAGCACTGCTCGTACTTCCAGCCGGTCAGCTCTTCCGCCACGGCACGGGCTTCTGCGGGAGCGTCGGCGATGCTGCCACCGGCTTTGATGCGGGCGATTTCCTTCAGCAGGACGGCGTGGTTCTGACGGTCCAGCTTCATCTGGTAGGTGTAGTAGATGCCGCCCAGGCCCAGGCCGATCACGCCGAACGTGAAGATGTAGACGATGGCGTTGACTGCGGTTTCCGGCTGGGTGGCCTGGCCCGACAGGAAGCCGAACTTGCCGAGCAGCCAGCCCATCGCGAAAACGACGATGGAGCGGGTGATCTTGCCGGCAAAGGTCATTGCGCCGGCATAGATGCCTTCACGCCGCCGGCCGGTCAGCACCTCGTCGACGTCGGCCAGGAAGGTGTAGACCGTCCAGGGGATGTAGTAGACGCCGCCGGTACCCAGGCCGAACACGGCCGTGATGGCAAACAGCGCGATGACGGTCGTTTCCTTGGACCAGCCCAGGTAGTACAGGGCGGCATAGGCCAGCACGCTGCCGCAGACAACCAGCAACGCAATCCGGTAGGGCCGCGCGAAACCGAACTTGATGCACAGGCCAATGAAGGCCATGGTCGATATCAGCTGCATCACCGAGCTGAAACTGTTCAGATACCCGACAGTGGCCTTGTCCTGGCCGATCGCGAAAATGATGAAGTAGGTGAATATCGAGGCGAACAGCCATTCCGCACCAAACCCCAGCAGATACATGCCAAGGTGCTTGCGGAAAATCTTCAGGTGGAAGGTGGACAGCATGTCCTTGCACAGTTTCTTCAGGGCTTGCCACAGGCTGCCGGCACGCTCCTGCACCACCTCGTGCACAGGCCGCTCCCAGGACATGAAGTACAGGGCCGACATGGCGCCGCACATGATGAGCGCGTAGATGATGCCGGTCAGCAGGAAGGGCGTGGCCGAGTCCTTGCTGTAGATGAGGAACAGCTGGGCCGGGATGAAGGCCGCCAGGAAATTGGCGGCCTTGCCGAACATGGCCTTGGAGCCGGTCAGCTTGGAGCGCACCGCGAAGTCGTCGGTCATCTCCGTGGCGAGGGTTTCATACGGCACCATGATCATGGTGTAAACCAGTTCGAAAAGGACGAACATGGTCAGGTAATACCAGAAACCGAAGCCCTCGAGCCACATCAGCGGATAGATCAGGACCGCCGGAATGCCGACCAGAATGAAAAATCGCCGACGCCCGAATTTTCGCCCTAGTCGCGTGTTGTAGAAGTTGTCGCTGACATACCCGATCACCGGGTTGCTGATGGCGTCGATGATGTTGGCCACGGCGAAGATGGTGGCCGCCTCGACGACTGTCAGGCCGCAGAAGGTCGTGTAGAAATACAGCAGCCACGCCGACGCGATGGCCAGGGCGCCGCTGCCCAGCAGGTTCGCACTGCCGTAGCTCAGCGTGTGCTTCATCGAGATTGTTCTGCTCATGATGTCTGTCTCTTGCTGCAAATGGAATCACGTTCCATTTTTTGTGGCTTCTCGTTCCATCAGGAAAGTATCACATTTCCAAACACTTTGGGACCTGCCGTGAACCCTGGCCTCCTAGGCGTGGAACGCCCGGTTTCCACGGGTTAACCGTATTTGTTCGGCGCGCGAACAAATTAGCATGCCGGCACTCGAACAAGACCTGTCGGAGACATGAACCCCATCAAGCCCCTGCTGGGCGCCCTGCTGCTGGCGGGTGCCACCGCCCAGGCTGCGCCGCCCAAGGACGCGCCCTACCAATGGCGCCCGGTCGCCATCGTTGGTGGCGGCTTTGTCGACGGCTTTGCCTTCCAGCCCGCCGTGCCGGGCCTGATGTACGCCCGCACCGACATGGGCGGCGCCTACCGCCGCGACACGGCGACCGGCCCCTGGCAGCCGCTGCTGGACTGGCTGCCGCTGGCCGATGTGAACCTGATGGGTGTGGAGAGCCTGGCCGTCGACCCCAACAACCCCGACGCGCTGTACCTGGCCTGCGGCACTTACACCAACCCCGCCGTGCCCAACGGCGCGGTGCTGCGCTCCATGGACCGCGGCAAGACGTTCCAGCGCACCGAACTGCCCTTCAAGCTGGGCGGCAACGAAGGTGGGCGCGGGAATGGCGAGCGCCTGGCCGTGGACCCCAACGACGGCCGCGTGATCTATCTCGCCAGCCGCCTCGCCGGCCTGTGGCGCAGCGGCGATGCGGCGGCCAGCTTCCAGCGTGTCGACGCCTTCCCCGACTCGGCCTGGAAGCGCGACGCCTCCGACGGCCCACTGCCCAGTTGGGGCGGCAGCGACGGCAAGGCGACGATCAACTTCTTGCTGTTCGACCCCAAGAGCGGCACGCGCGGCCAGCCCAGCCGCACCCTCTACGCAGGCGTGTCGGTCGTCGGCCGGCCCAGCCTGTGGGTCAGCCGCGATGCCGGCGCGACCTGGGTGCCCGTGCCCGGCGCGCCCACGCAACACCGCCCCATGCGCGCCGCGCTGGCCGGCGACGGGCGGCTCTACATCGCCTACGCCAGCGAGCCCGGCCCGCACCGCATGACCGACGGTGCGGTCTGGCGCTATGACGCGCCCAAACAAGTCTGGGCCGACATCACGCCCGAACGTCCCAGCGCCACCAACCTCTTCGGCTACGCCACCGTGGCTGTCGACCCCAGCCACCCTCAACGCCTGCTCGCCAGCACCGCTGGCCGAGGCAAGGGCGACCAGCTGTTCCGCAGCACGGACGGCGGCACGACCTGGCAGCCGCTGTTCCCCGCCGCCCGTTTCGACGCCGCTGCCGCGCCCTACGTGGCCGACACCCATCTGCACTGGCTCTACGACGTCAGGATCAACCCCACCAACCCCGACCATGCCCTCTTCACCACCGGCTACGGTGGCTGGGAGACGCTGGACCTGACCCAAGCCGACGCCGGCAAGCCGACGACCTGGCGCGTCATGGCCACGGGCATCGAGGAGACCGTGGCCCTGGCCCTGCACAGCCCGACGACCGGCGTGCCGCTGGTAACGGCCATCGGCGACTACTCCGGCTTCGTGCACACCGACCTCGACAAGCCCGCGCCCGGCAACCCCAAGCCGCCCTTCTTCGGCAACACGCACGACGTGACCGGGGCCGAGCTGGCGCCGGAGGTCATCGTTCGCATCGGCCACGCGCGCGACGGCGGCAAGAACCTCGGCTATTCGCTCGACGGCGGCGCCAGCTGGCGCGAGCCGAAGACGGCGCCGCAAGACAAGAAGAGCGGCGACGGCTTCATCGCCGTGTCCGCTGACGGCCGGGCCTGGGTGTGGACACCCAAGGGCGGTGTTCCCCACGTCAGCCACGACCGAGGCGACACCTGGACCGCCGTGCAAGGACTGCCCGCAGGCACCCGCGTCATCGCCGACCGCGTGAACCCGAAGCGCTTCCACGCGATGGCGCTGTTCGACGACAAGCTCTACGCCAGCGACGACGGCGGTGCCACGTTCAGCGCCAGGCCACTGGCCCTGCCCGATGGCCCCGTCATGCGCACGGCGGCGGGCAGCCACAACCAAAGCAACCGCGGCGACGACCGTGGCGGCCAGGACCGCCTCTACGCCACGCCCGGCCGCGAGGGCGAGCTCTGGGTGGCGGCCTTCCACGGCCTCTACCGCGCCGGCAGCGGCCAGCACTTCAAGCGCCTGCCCGGCGTCTCGCAGATCCACGCCTTCGGCTTCGGCCGCGCGGCGCCGGGGGCGGCCGACCCGGCCGTCTACCTCGTCGGCACCGTGTCGGGCCAGTACGGCGTGTTCCGCTCCACCGACGGCGCGGCAAGCTGGCGCCGCATCAACGACGACGCCCATCAGTGGGGCCTGATCCTGCAGATCAGCGGCGACCCCAAGCTGTTCGGCCGCGTCTACGTCGGCACGCATGGGCGGGGCGTGCAGTACGGCGATCCAAAGCCCTAGTACCGCTGTCCGTCCACGCGCCGCAGCGACGTCTTCAGCAGCCGGCCGTCTACGCCGAACAAGCTGACCAGTTCCAGCTGCAATAGCCCGGCCGCGCTCTTGATCTCGTGCAGGTGGCGCTGCAGCCGCCGGCCCGATTCAAAGCGGGTGTCATCGCTGGCCGCACCCAGCCGCTGCCCGACCTCGGCGGGCGTCAGGCCCGGCGCACATGCCAGCGCCGCCTGCACCCAGTCGTCTGCAAGCGCCTGCAGCGCAGCATCCGGCGGCGCTGCAGGGTCGTCCATCGCCTCGAAGACGACCCGCGCGTCGTCCGGCCAGCTCGGGTCGCCGATGGGCAGGCGGAACATGCGCTCACGCAGCGAATAGCCCCAGTCGTAGTCCTTCGCGCCACCGTCGCGCAGACCGTGCAGCAGTCGCGCGCTGAGCGTCAGCCGCCGCTCGCCGTGCACCAGCGTGACGGCAAAGACGGGACGGTCGGCGAAGTTGCTGGGGCTCCAGTTGCGGTCCTCGCAGTCGTCGATGACCAGGGAGCGCAGCCAGCCGAAGCCGACGGCGCCTCTTGCGACGCCGCTGCCAAAGCCCACCCGGCATTGCAGCCGCAGGTCGCCCAGACGGCGTTCGCCCTCGGCGACGGCGGGCGTGCGGATATCGGGGCGCCACGTCACGCGGCCGTCCGCCAGGCGGCTGCGCAACTCGGTACGCTCGGGCAGCGTGCGCCAGGCGGGGTCGACGACGAAGCGGTCCTGCTCATCCAGCACCACCGGCTGGCGGCCGCCGGGTGTCATCAGTCCCAACTCCAGGCGCTGCGTCGTCTCGGCCTGCGTACGCGCGTAGACCTTGAAAGTCAGCGCCGCAGCGGGCGCCAGCGCGCGGTGCCGCTCGAACAGTGCCTCGGCCTTGAAGAGCTGGGCCAGCGTCTTCTTCTCCCTCGCCACCGCCGACTCGCCCTGCACGTCAACACGGCCGAGCTGGACGTCGGGCAGCGGCGCGCTGGCGGGCAGCGCGAGCGCACTGGCCAGCAGCGCCGCAGCAACGCTCATCAGGCCACCGCGAAAGCGTCCCGCGTCAGGTTCTCCGGCGCCTCACCCGCCGCGCGGCAGGCCACGTCGTCCTCGATGCGAATGCCGCCGTAGCGCGACAGGCGCTCGACCACCGCCCAGTCGACCTGCCCGGCATGCTTCGAGGCCCGCAGCTCGCGCAGCAGCATGGGGATGAAGTACAGCCCCGGCTCGATGGTGACCACCATGCCGGCCTGCAGCGGTCGCGTCAGGCGCAGGTAGCGGTGGCCCTCGGGCTTGTCCGCCACGCCGCCATCCTGGCTGGCCATGAAGCCACCGACGTCATGCACCTGCAGGCCCAGCAGATGGCCGATGCCGTGCGGGAAGAAGGGCTTGGTGACGCCCTCTTCCACCATCGCCTCCTCGCTCATCCCGGTGACGATGCCGGCGCCGTGCAGCAGGCGCGCCGTGCGGCGGTGGGCGCTGAGGTGGATGCTGCGGTAGTCCACGCCCTCGCGCACCT
>Ga0187845_1000977_pt1 | contig 16576 bp, 11 predicted proteins | sample SpaLakP09_SKY_68_FD_134515 | JGI IMG/M metagenome (GOLD analysis project Ga0187845, IMG submission 134515) | Oligotrophic lake water microbial communities from Sparkling Lake, Wisconsin, USA - SP09_SKY_68 | ecosystem: Environmental > Aquatic > Freshwater > Lake | place: USA: Sparkling Lake... | reverse complement strand
GCTTGAATCCGGCGCTAGGTGCCCGAGGGCGGGGACTACTGGGAAAGCCACGGCGCTCCGGCTGCGGCAACCTTCAATTATAGGGGAAATTGACGGGAACCGAGCCAGAGCGCTAGTTTCTGGCCTGATTCCATGAGGCGGGGGTCAATGATGATGCTGCGATTCGGAGCTGGCGCCCACTTTCAGCTTGGCGGTGTCGGGCTGGCCGGTCACCGCGTGGAACTCTTCATGCTTGGGGTTGGCCGGAGCCGCCTCGCCCGGCTCCAGCTGCACCGAAGTAGGGAACAGCAGCGAGCACACGCCATACAGCTTGGTCAGGCTTTGCAGCGCTGGCGGCAGATTTTTCAGTTCCAGCCGCAGGCCAGCATCCTGTGCAGCCTTTTCCCATGCCAGCAGCACGGAAACGGCAGCCGAATCCACCGTCAGCACATAACGCAGGTCGAACACCGTCTGGCCGGCCTTGAGGGCCGCCAGACCGCGCTCCAGCACCGCCGTAGCGTTCTGCACGTTCAGAGTGGTGAGCGATTTGAAATCGTCGATGGCTTCGGCAACAGCAGTAGACATGGCAGACAGTCTTATTTAGCGACAGGTTTCAGTGGTTTATTGGCCAGCTTCTTGTTCTTCTCGGTCAGCGCCTTGATCAGGCCATCCATGCCGCCTTTGCTGATTTCCGAAGCGAACGTGCCTTTGTAGGTTTCCACCAGCCAGGCGCCCAGCACATTGATATCGTAGATTTTCCAGCCGGTCGCCGATTTGGCCACGCGGTAGTTGAGGGGAATCGGCTCGCCGCGCGCCACGTTCACCTGCGAACGCACTTCCACTTCGGTGTCGGTCGGGTCGGCACGCAAAGGTTTGAACTCGATGGTTTCATCCTTGATCTGCGAAAGCGCGCCGGAGTAGGTGAAAATCAGCAGGGTGCGGAACTGGTCCGACAGGGCTTTCTGCTGTTCGGGCGAAGCATCGCGCCAGAAGCGGCCAGCAGCCAGTGCCGTCATGCGCTGGAAGTCGACGTAGGGCAGGATCTTGCTTTCCACCAGATCCATTACCTTTTTCTGGTCGCCGGCCTGGATGGCCTTGTCGTTCTTGGCGATCTCGATCACTTCCTGGCTGATGCGTTTCACCAGTGCATCTGGCGCTTCGTTAGCCGGTACCGCCGCCTGCGCCATGGTGGCAGCGAAAGTCAGACCTGCGGCAGCGATAAGTTGTTTAATAAATGTCATGTTTTCTACCTATGAAGTGTTCTTCGGGTTCACGGGCTGACAGAAGTTGCAGCCAGTGCACCGGAGTTTACCTCTTTTGGCGCGACCGCGGCGGACGCGGGTGCAGAAATTGCTTCGGTAGCAACGGGTTCGCTGGCAGGTACTGCCTCGTAAGCCGTATCGTCGTCCTGTTTTTTGCGCTTGGGCGCATCGTCATCATCCGGATGGATCTGGCTCTCGCGCCGCTGCAGGAAGCTGTCACGAATGAACTCATAGCGGTCCAGTGCTGCATCTTCCAGCAGGGTGGAAGCGTCGAGCAGACCGGCACGCTGGTCGATGGCGCGCAAAGCCGTACCACTGTTGCGGATATACACGGGCTCCTTGTAGCCCCAGATATCGCCCTTGATATCGATAGGCAGCACCACCGCATCGCGCACGGTGGAAGGGCCCAGCAGCGGCAGCATCAGGTAGGGACCCGAGGGCACACCCCAGGTACCCAGCGTCTGGCCGAAATCTTCCTTGTGCTTGGGCAGACCGGCTTCCGAAGCGATATCCAACAGGCCAGCAATCCCCAGCGTGGAGTTGAGCGCAAAACGGGTCACGTCGGACATACCGGCCTCACCGTGGCCTTGCAGCAGATTGTTGATGCCAGTCCAGGCATCGGCCAGATTGCCGAAGAAGTTGTTCACACCGGTCTGCACGAACGACGGCAGCACCGTGTGGTAAGCCGTGGCAGCCGGTTTCAGCGCATAGGTATCGACCGTATCATTGAAGGTGAACATGGCACGATTGAAGTTCTCGTAGGGGTCGCGCGGATTGGGACCGGCGCAGCCGGCCAGCAGCAGTGTCAGCCCCAGCGCCGTGGCGGCGCGGGTAGCGGGTTTAGCAAGGGTCAGGCTCATTTACTGTCCTTTCCTTCAGCGGCTTTGCTGTAGATAAACTGGTTGATCAGGTCTTCCAGTACGGCGGCCGACTGGGTGCGGGCGATCTTGTCGCCAGCCGCCAGATTGTTCATGTCACCACCTGCTTCGATACCCACATACTGCTCGCCCAGCAGACCCGAGGTCAGAATCTTGGCCGAGCTATCTTTCGGGAACTTGTAAGTTTCTTCCATATTCAGCGTTACCAGCGCCTGATAGCTCTTGTCATCGAAACGGATCTCGCCCACCCGGCCCACCACCACACCGGCAGCTTTAACTGGCGCTTGCGGACGCAGGCTGCCGATGTTGTCGAATTTAGCCGTAACTGGATAGACCTTGGCGAAAGACATGGATCCCATGTTGCCGGCTTTCAGTGCCAGGAACATCAAAGCGGCCACGCCGACGACGATGAACAGACCGACCCAGACATCCAGAGATTTACGTTGCATAGTGATTCCTTCGTTACATTATCTTGTTTGCGCGCAGTGCTAACCAGCTCATGCGCCGCTTATTTGCTGAACATCAGCGCCGTCATCATGAAATCCAGCCACCAGATCATCAGCGACGAGATCACGACCGTACGGGTGGTAGCACGGGCCACATCTTCCGGCGTAGGCTGGGCCTCGTAGCCCTGATACAGCGCGATAAAGGTGATGGCGATGCCGAACACCACGCTCTTGGCGAAACCGTTGTAGATATCTTTCCAGATATCGACACCATCCTGCATCTGCGACCAGAACGCGCCGTTATCCACGCCGATCAGCTGCACGCCGACCAGATAGCCGCCGAATACGCCCACCGCACTGAACACGGAAGCCAGCAGCGGCACGGAAATCACGCCAGCCCAGAAACGCGGCGCCAGCACGCGCTGGATAGGGTTCACAGCCATCATTTCCATGGCCGACAGCTGCTCGCCCGCCTTCATCAGGCCGATTTCGGCCGTCAGCGAGGTACCGGCCCGGCCGGCAAACAGCAGTGCCGTAATCACCGGACCCAGTTCGCGGCTCAGGCCCAGTGCTACCAGCAGACCAAGCGACTGTTCCGCGCCGTATTTATTCAGCGTGTAATACCCCTGCAGCCCCAGCACCATGCCGACGAACAGGCCGGACAGGGTAATGATCAGCATCGAATAGTTGCCGATGAAGTGCAGCTGTTCGACGATCAGCCTGGGACGTTTGAGCAGGCCCGGCGATACACTCAGCACGTTGAGGAAGGTGCGGGCGCCGTAGCCTATGCTCTCGATGAAATCGCGCAGGGTTGCGCCCAGCCTGGATAAACCGTTTCGTATTCTCATGCCTGTGCTCCCAGACCCAGATCGTCGGCCAGCGATTTACCGGGGTAATGGAAGGGCACCGGACCATCTGCCTCGGCATTGACGAACTGCTTCACGTACGGATCGGTCGAAACCATCATTTCGTCCGGCGTGCCATGGGCGACGATCTTGCCTTGGGATAAGAAATAAACATAATCAGCGATGGCGAAGCACTCTTTGACATCGTGCGACACCAGCACCGTGGTGGAACCGAGCGCCGTATTCAGATTGCGGATCAGATTGGCGGTGACGCCCATCGAGATCGGGTCCAGGCCGGCAAACGGTTCGTCATACATAATCAGTTCCGGATCGAGCGCGATGGAACGGGCCAGCGCCACACGGCGCGCCATACCACCGGAAATCTCGCCCGGTTTCAGTTTGGCCGCATTGCGCAGCCCTACCGCGTGCAGCTTCATCAGCACCAGATTGCGGATCAGCTCTTCCGGCAGATCGGTATGCTCGCGCAGGGGGAAGGCCACGTTTTCGAATACGGTCAGGTCGGTAAACAGCGCGCCATGCTGGAACAGCATGCCCATTTTGCGGCGCAGCAGATACAGCCCGGAGGTATTTAACTGATGCACGATCTGGCCGTGCACTTTTACATGGCCGCGCTGGGGCCGAAGCTGGCCGCCGATCAGGCGCAATACAGTCGTCTTGCCGCTGCCGGAACCGCCCATGACGGCGATCACTTTTCCACGCGGAAAGTCCATCTGCAAGCCCGACAAGATAGCGCGCTTTCCGTATGCAAAGTGTAAATCACGGATTTCGACAAGATTGGACACGTCAGAACTCATTGTTTTTAATGCCGTATTGTAGTTCAGAAAGGAGTAAGTCTGCTGACGCACACCCGAACAGGCTGGCGAGGCCCACCAAATGGCAGATAATACAACACTAATGAATCTCAAGTCAGCAATTTACACTTGACATCAAATGTTACATTGCTGCACTGCACTAGAAATGCTGCACCGGCCACCCTATGCCGACGTTCGTGTGCACGGAATATTGTCGGATAAACCAGCACGGCATAAAAAAAACCGGTGGCTGCGGGGATCACCCGTACACCACCGGTGGGAACGAAGCAGTAAAGATCGGCTAATTAGCGCGGCAGTACCGAACTGCCCATCAGGAACTCATCCACCGCACGGGCGCATTGACGACCCTCACGGATCGCCCACACCACCAGCGACTGGCCGCGGCGGACGTCGCCGGCGGCAAATACTTTAGGCACATTGGTCTGGTAGCAGCCATTGCCGTCGGTGCTGGCTTTGGCGTTGCCGCGTGCATCTTTGTCTACACCGAAGGCTTCCAGCACGTTGGCCACTGGGGAAACAAAGCCCATGGCCAGCAGCACCAGATCGGCCTTCATTTCGAACTCGGAACCTTCCACTTCCGTCATCTTGCCGTCTTTCCATTCCACCCGGCAGGCGATCAGCTTCTCGACTTTGCCGCCCTTGCCTTCCAGACGCTTGGTGGCCACAGCCCAGTCACGCGAGCAGCCTTCGTCGTGCGACGAGGAAGTGCGCAGCTTGGTCGGCCAGTAAGGCCATACCAGCGGCTTGTTTTCCTGCTCAGGCGGCATAGGCATGAGTTCGAACTGGGTCACCGAAGCCGCGCCATGGCGGTTGGAAGTACCCACGCAGTCGGAACCGGTGTCGCCGCCGCCGATCACCACCACGTGCTTGCCGCTGGCTTTGATCTGGTCTTTGACCTTGTCGCCCGCATTGATCTTGTTCTGCTGCGGCAGGAAGTCCATGGCGAAGTGCACGCCTTTCAGTTCGCGACCCGGCACAGGCAGGTCGCGCGGCTGCTCGGCACCACCGGCCAGCACTACCGCGTCGTAGTCTTTGTCCAGATCTTCCGGGAAGATGGTTTCCTTGGCCCAGTTGTTGACGTTGGCCGGGAAGTCTTTACCCACCAGCACGCTGGTGCGGAACACCACGCCTTCGGCCTGCATCTGCTCGACGCGGCGGTCGATATGCGATTTTTCCAGCTTGAAATCAGGAATGCCGTAACGCAGCAGACCACCCACGCGATCGCTCTTTTCGAACACCGTCACGGCGTGACCGGCGCGCGCCAGCTGCTGGGCGGCGGCCAGACCGGCAGGACCGGAGCCGACCACGGCCACTTTCTTGCCGGTTTTAACTTCCGCCACCTGCGGCGTAACCCAGCCGTGTTCCCAGCCTTCATCGATGATCTTGTGTTCGATCGACTTGATGCCTACCGGTGCTTCGTGGATGCCCAGCGTACAGGCAGCCTCGCACGGTGCCGGGCAGATACGGCCGGTGAACTCGGGGAAGTTGTTGGTCGAATGCAGGGTTTCCAGCGCCTCGCGGTAGTTACCGCGATACACCAGATCATTCCAGTCTGGGATGATGTTGTTGACCGGGCAGCCGTTGTTGCAGAACGGGATGCCGCAATCCATGCAGCGTGCGCCCTGGATGGTGGCTTGTTCCTTGGTCAGCGGAATGACGAATTCGGAATAGTTTTTCAGGCGCGTAGCAGGTGGCAGATAGCCTTCGTCCTGACGCTGGAATTCCATAAAGCCGGTGATTTTACCCACGATAGTTCCTTAAATATGTTCTGTCTGCAGTCTGTGCTGAGCTTAATTAAGCAGCGATCGGTTGCGCGGCGGCCAGCTCGGCCATTTCAGCCAGCGCCCGTTTGTATTCGTTCGGGAAGACCTTGACGAACTTGCTGCGGCCTTCGGCCCAGTTATCGAGCAACAGGCGGGCACGGGTGCTGCCGGTGTGCTTGAAGTGGCGCTCGATCAGACGCTTGAGGATCACTTCATCCGCTTCACGGCCGGTATCCTTGTGCTGGATGTGGAAGGTGGCGGCATGGGCATCCTGCTCCTTGGCCGACAGCACCGGCTCCAGCGACACCATGGAGGTGTTGCAGCGGCTGGCGAAATCGCCGTCCGGATCGTACACATAGGCCACGCCGCCGGACATACCGGCTGCGAAGTTGCGGCCCGTGCTACCCAGTACCACCACCGTACCGCCGGTCATGTATTCGCAACCGTGGTCGCCGGTACCTTCGACGATGGCGGTAGCGCCCGAGTTACGCACAGCGAAACGTTCGCCGGCCACGCCGTTGAAGAAGGCTTCACCAGCAATCGCGCCGTACAGTACGGTGTTACCGATGATGATGTTGTTCACCGCCCAGCCACGGAATTCCGTATTCGGACGCACGATGATGCGGCCGCCCGACAGGCCTTTACCGACGTAGTCATTACCCTCGCCCACCAGATCGATGGTGATGCCGTGTGCCAGGAAGGCGCAGGCTGACTGGCCAGCCGTACCTTGCAGCTGGATGTGGATGGTGTCGTCCGGCAGACCGGCGTGGCCGTAGCGCTTGGCCACTTCGCCCGACAGCATGGTGCCGACGGTGCGGTTCAGGTTTTTCACTGGCGAGATGAAGGACACGCGCTCGCCTTTTTCCAGCGCTGCCTTGGCCTGCGCGATCAGCTTGTGATCGAGCGCCTTGTCCAGACCGTGATCCTGCTCCATGGTGTGATAGATCGAATCGCCGTTCGGCACTTGCGGTGCGTAGAAGATGCTGCTGAAGTCCAGACCTCGCGCTTTCCAGTGCGAGATGGCTTTCGATTTGTCCAGCAGATCAACGCGGCCTATCAGTTCGTCGTAGGTACGGATACCCAGTTGCGCCATCAGCTGGCGGGCCTCTTCGGCCACGAAGAAGAAGTAGTTCACCACGTACTCAGGCTTGCCGGAGAACTTGGCGCGCAGTACCGGATCCTGGGTGGCAACGCCCACCGGGCAGGTGTTCAGGTGGCACTTGCGCATCATGATGCAGCCTTCCACCACCAGCGGTGCGGTAGCGAAGCCGATTTCGTCGGCGCCCAGCATGGCGGCGATGACCACGTCGCGGCCGGTACGCATCTGACCGTCGGCCTGTACGCGGATACGGCTACGCAGACCGTTCAGCACCAGCGTCTGCTGGGTTTCAGCCAGACCCAGTTCCCACGGCGTACCGGCGTGTTTCACCGACGACAGCGGCGAAGCACCGGTACCGCCGTCATGGCCGGCCACCACCACGTGGTCAGCCTTGGCCTTGGTTACACCAGCGGCCACGGTACCGATACCGACTTCCGATACCAGCTTGACGGAGATCGATGCGCGCGGATTGGCGTTCTTCAGATCGTGGATCAGCTGGGCCAGATCTTCGATCGAGTAGATGTCGTGGTGCGGTGGCGGCGAGATCAGACCTACGCCCGGCACCGAGAAGCGCAGGGTAGCGATGTATTCCGACACTTTGTGGCCCGGCAGCTGGCCGCCTTCACCGGGCTTGGCGCCCTGTGCCATCTTGATCTGGATCTGGTCAGCGGAGTTCAAGTAGGCCGCGGTCACACCGAAGCGGCCCGAAGCCACCTGCTTGATGCGCGAACGCAGCGAGTCGCCTTCCTGCAGCGGAATGTCGACCACCATCTGCTCTTTGCCCATGACGCTGGCCATGGTTTCGCCCTGCTTGATCTTGATGCCTTTCAGATCCATGGTGTAGCGCGATGGATCTTCGCCACCTTCGCCTGTGTTCGACTTGCCGCCGATACGGTTCATGGCAACGGCCAGCGTAGCGTGGGCTTCGGTCGAGATGGAACCCATCGACATGGCACCGGTGGCGAAACGCTTGACGATTTCCTTGGCTGGTTCCACTTCGTCCAGCGGAATGGCTTTGCTCGGATCGATCTTGAACTCGAACAGGCCGCGCAGGGTCAGGTGGCGCTTGCTCTGATCGTTGATGATCTGGGCGTATTCCTTGTAGCTGTTGTAGTTGTTGCTGCGGGTCGAATGCTGCAACTTGGCGATGGCATCCGGCGTCCACAGGTGGTCTTCACCGCGCACACGGAAGGCGTATTCGCCACCGGCGTCCAGCTTATCGGCCAGCACAGGATCGTTGCCGAAGGCCAGATGGTGCAGGCGCAGGGCTTCTTCTGCGACTTCAAACACACCGATACCTTCTACGTTGGAAGCGGTGCCGCGGAAGTATTTGTTCACCAGCGACTTGTTCAGACCAACGGCTTCGAAGATCTGCGCGCCGCAGTAGGACATGTAGGTGGAGATACCCATCTTCGACATCACCTTCATCAGGCCTTTGCCGATGGCTTTGGTGTAGTTGTAGACAGCTTGTTCGGCGCTCACGTCGCCCGGCAGGCCCGGCGCCATTTCGGCCAGGGTTTCCATGGCCAGGTATGGGTTGATGGCTTCGGCGCCATAGCCGGCCAGCAGGGCGAAGTGGTGGGTTTCACGCGCCGAACCGGTTTCCACTACCAGACCGGTGGAAGCGCGCAGGCCTTTGCTGACCAGATGCTGGTGAATGGTGGAGGTGGCCAGCAGGGCTGGAATCGCCACACGGTCAGCGGCCACCGAACGGTCGGTCACGATCAGGATGTTGTGGCCCGATTTGACGGCGTCCACGGCTTCGGCGCACAGCGATGCGAGGCAGGCTTCCACGCCTTCCTTGCCCCATGCCAGCGGGTAGCAGATGTTCAGTTCATACGATTTGAACTTGCCACCCGTGTGCTGGCTGATGCCGCGCAGACGTGCCATATCGTCGAAGCCCAGCACTGGCTGCGCTACTTCAAGACGCATAGGCGGGTTGACGTTGTTGGTATCGAGCAGGTTAGGTTTCGGGCCGATGAAGGACACCAGCGACATCACCATGGCTTCGCGGATCGGGTCGATCGGCGGGTTGGTCACCTGGGCGAACAGCTGCTTGAAGTAGTTGTACAGCGGTTTCAGCTTGTTGGACATGACGGCCAGCGGCGAGTCATTACCCATCGAGCCGGTGGCTTCTTCGCCGTTGGTGGCCATAGGGGCCAGCACGAATTTCAGGTCTTCCTGCGTATAGCCGAAGGCCTGCTGGCGATCCAGTACCGAGGCCACGGCTTTTTCACCCGGCGCAGCGCTGTATTTGATGCGGTTGACGGCCAGCTGGCTTTCGCTCAGCTTGATTTCGTTGAGCTTGATACGCACGGCGTTAATCCATGCCTTGTAGGGCTTGGCGTTGGCGTAGGTATCCTTGAGTACCTTGTCGTCGATGATGCGGCCGGCTTCCAGATCGATCAGGAACATTTTGCCCGGCTGCAGACGCCATTTCTGGATGATTTTCGATTCAGGAATCGGCAGCACGCCCGATTCCGAAGCCATCACCACCAGATCGTCGTCGGTGACGATATATCGCGCAGGCCGCAATCCGTTCCTGTCCAGCGTACCGCCGATGTAGCGGCCATCGGTGAAGGCCATGGCGGCAGGGCCGTCCCATGGTTCCATCATGGCAGCGTGGTATTCGTAGAAGGCGCGGCGGTTGTCATCCATGGTGCCGTGGTTCTCCCACGCTTCCGGAATCATCATCATCATCGCCTGGGCGATAGGATAGCCTGCCATCAGCAGCAGTTCCAACGCGTTGTCGAAGCAGGCGGTGTCGGACTGGCCTTCGTAAATCAGCGGGAACAGCTTGGACAGGTCGTCGCCCAGCACGGCCGATTTCATTACGCCTTCACGCGCACGCATCCAGTTGAAGTTGCCCTTCACCGTATTGATCTCGCCGTTGTGGGCCAGCAGACGGTATGGGTGAGCCAGCGGCCACTCTGGGAAGGTATTGGTGGAGAAGCGCTGGTGCACCAGTGCCAGTGCCGAGATGCAGCGCGCATCCTGCAGGTCTTTGTAGTACACGCCTACCTGATCGGCCAGCAGCAGGCCTTTGTAGACGATGGTACGGGCCGACATCGAGGCCACGAAGAATTCTTTACCGTGGATCAGTTTCAGTGCCTGAATCGCGTGGCCCGAGGATTTGCGGATCACATACAGTTTGCGCTCGAGGGCATCGGTCACCATGATGTCGGCGCCACGGCCGATAAAGATCTGGCGGATTACCGGCTCTTTGGCGCGCACGGTCGGCGACATTGGCATTTCGCTGTCGACCGGTACATTACGCCAGCCCAGTACCACTTGACCTTCGGCACGTACGGCGCGCTCGATTTCCTGTTCGCAGGCGATACGCGAAGCGTTTTCTTTCGGCAGGAACACCATGCCGACGCCGTATTCGCCCGGTGGCGGCAGTTCCACGCCCTGCTTGGCCATTTCGTCGCGGTAGTACTGGTCAGGAATCTGGATCAGGATACCGGCGCCGTCGCCCATCAGCGCGTCCGCGCCCACGGCACCCCGGTGATCGAGGTTCTTCAGGATCAGCAGACCCTGTTCCACAATGGAGTGGCTCTTATTGCCCTTGATATGGGCGACGAAACCGACGCCACAGGCGTCATGTTCATTGGACGGATCGTACAGACCTTGGGCTTTCATGAGTTCTCCACTGCAATTTGACTAACGAAAAACTAGAGTAGTGCAATGCAGCAGAAAACTCAACAAGAATAATTGGGGTCGGAGTCGAATTAAATTTCTAAAAGATGCCGTAAAAATTAATTAGGGACAGAGTGATAACGAGGTAAATGCGGCGAATAAAAAACCACGGAATTAAGTGTTCCGTGGTGGTTTACGTGGCGCTGGCAGTGCTAACTTTGAAATTATTCGGGATTTTCCGCTTCCGCACGAACCTTGAATGGCCGGCCACGTTTCGCCGGCAGCACCTGCCGTTTCACCCGCTGCTGCAGGGTGAGCTGGAACTGTTCCGAGCCCAGCGGCCAGCCTTTCAGCAGGGCTTTGGAGATATGCGCCACCTCCTCCGCACTCAGCGCCGGTTCGGACAGAGCCAGATAGGCGGCTTCGCGTTCAAACGGCGTATTTCCCAGCTGCCAGAAGCGGGCATGGTCAATAATCAGGCCATCGGCACGCAGTCCCGCGTGGTGGCCAAAGCTGGACCACGGATAATCCTGCGCCCGCGCCACCATGCCGTTACGCACAGGGTTGAACTCGATATAGCGGCAGGTGTCCATGAAATACTGCTCGGCATCGATTAGCGAGGTCTTGTAGCGGCCATTCCACAGCGTGCCGCTGCGGCCGTATTTCTGGTTGAAGTAGGGCACGTAATAGCGTCCTAGCCACTGCATCATCTGCCCCAGTCCCTGATCGTCGGCCGGCGTGGCCAGCAGATGCAGGTGGTTGGGCATCAGCACATAGGCATGGATGGCTACCTTGTAATTCTTTGCAGCCGTGCGCAGCCAGCCAAGAAAGGTCTGGTAATCGTCCGTATCGCGGAAAATCAATTGATCGTTATTGCCGGTCTGAATCACATGGTGAGGCTGGCCAGGCACAATCAGGCGCGGTAATCGGGCCATAAACGTGTGCTCCAGAGTGAGTATGCAGGGATTCTACCGCACTCTGTCCCCGATTACTTTTCAAAATGTAAAAAAACGCTCGACTCTGTCCCTATTTTATTGCAAGGCATGGGGCAGCGGGCGGACGCCGCTTCGGCACCGCGCGGCAGGAGGGGAATTCAGGAAAGATTGAAGCTGGCGGACAGGCTATACCCTTCACCATAGGCGCTGCGCAGAGGCAGGTCCTGGCCCAGCCCGGTACGGGCTTTCTTGCGCAGACGATAGACCAGCATGTCGACCCGCCGGCCTGCATCCGGATCATCGCCGCCTATGCCGGCCACAATCACTTGACGTGGCACAGGACGGGTATTGATCGTCAGCAGGTGGAGGAAATTGCACTCTTTTTCCGTCAGCGTGATATGCGCGCCTTCCAGCTCCAGCTTGCGCGCGCTGACGTGCAGGGTCCACTTGCTGAGTACGGGAGCGGCTTCCTGTGGCCCCACGCGGCGGTTAAGCGCCTCGATATGGGCCGCCAGTTCGGGAAATTTGATGGGTTTGGTCAGATAATGATCTGCCCCCAGGCGCAGGCCCAGAATGCGGTTATCGAAGGCCACCCGGCCCGTCAGCACCAGCAGGCCGATCTGCGGGTACAGCTGGCGCATACGGGGAATCACGTTAAAACCGTCTTCGTCCGGCAGACCCAGATCGAGCACCACCACGCCTACATTGCCGTGGCTCAGGGCCGACCACATTTCACTGGCACTATTGGTGATGCGCACCTCATGCTTGAGTTCAACCAAAAACTCTGCCATTTCTTCGGCATAGTCCAGATTGTCTTCTACGATGAGTATATGCGTCATTGATGCGCCATGAATTCTAATTCTGAGCTACGTGCCCAACCCCGCCCTGCCAGAATGGCTTGCGTTTAGGAATTATCACTGCTGCAACCTTACTAAGCAAGAACTTTCCCTGCCTCACTACCAATTGGCAACCAAATACGGAATTCCATGCCCCCGCCGTCTGCATGACGCGCCGTCAGCGTACCACCGTGCACTTCGATGACTGCGCTCGCCATGTACAAACCCAGCCCGGAACCGGCCACCTGAACGGCGTTGTTTCCGCGATACGCTTTCTGGAAAATCTGGCCCAGTTCGCTCGGCTCCACTCCGCTGCCATAATCGCGCACCCGCATTTCCAGCCCGCCGCCCGGCGCCATCGCGCCAGCCACTTCGATCGCCGATTCTGGCGGCGTGTACTTGATGGCATTGTCGAGCAGTATATCAAGGCAGAGCCGCATGCCGGCCGGGTCGCAGCGCATCTGCGCCGGCAGATTGCCCAGCGCCAGGGTCAGGCTGGCACGCCGGCTGGCCGCCTGTTTGACGGCCGCCTGCAGCAGACTGGCCGGCGCTACCTGATCAGGTTGGCGCTGGCGGCCGATTGCCGCCATGCGCTGGGGCGTCAGGTGTTCGTCCACCAGCGCCAGCAGGCGGTCTGCAGCCGTCTGGATCTTGCGGAAGCGCTTGCGCGTGCTTTCATCATGGTCTTTGCCCGTCATTTCCAGCAGTTGCGCCGCACCGTCGATCACCGCCAGCGGGGTACGGAATTCGTGCGACAGCATGGAAGTGAACTGTTTCTGCTGCACGGCCAGCGCCTGCGCCGCCGTGATGTCGCGCACAATGCCATGGATGCGCCGCAGCGAACCGTCGGCTTCCGGCATCAGGGTGGTGGTGATTTCCAGCGCGAGCAGATGGCCATCGGCATGCGGCAGCTGCAATTCACGCCGCAGCTGCCAGCGCGTGGCGTCGCCGCCTGCATAACGGGCCAGCCGCACGGACAGGGCCGCCAGCAGCGGCGCGGCCAGCGCCTGCGCGCCGGCTAGCGTGTAGCCGAACTGCCGCTCGCAGGCCGGACTCAGCCAGATCAGGCCAGCTGCATCGGCAATAAAACTGGCTTCCTCGCTGTAGGCCAGCCATTCACGGCAGCGCTGCAGCTCGGCCTGCGCTGCCGCCAGAGCGGCTTCCAGTTCGGCGGGGCCGCTCATTATTCCACCAGCGGGGCAAAAATCTGCTGCAAGTCTTCCTGCGTCAGCGCCATCTTCTGCGACTCGCCTTCAGCCAGGATAGACTGGGCCAAATCGGATTTCTTCTGCTGCAGCACCTGTATCTTCTCTTCCAGCGTGCCTTTGGCGATCAGCTTGTAGACAAACACCGGCTTGTCCTGGCCGATACGCCAGGCCCGGTCGGTAGCCTGATTTTCCGCCGCCGGGTTCCACCACGGATCGTAGTGGATCACCGTATCGGCCGCCGTCAGGTTCAGGCCCACGCCGCCCGCTTTCAGACTGATCAGGAAGATCGGCACGGCGCCCTGCTGGAACGCTGCCACCTGCGCGCTGCGGTCCTTGGTATCGCCGGTCAGCAGCGCATACGGAATATCGCGCTCTTCCAGTTCTTCCTGTATCAGTTCGAGCATGCTGGTGAACTGCGAGAACACCAGGATTTTGCGTTTTTCTTCCAGCAGGTCTTCCACCATCTGCATCAGATCGACCAGCTTGGCCGATGGTGCGGCAGCTTTCTTGCCGGTCAGCGACTTCACCAGGCGCGGATCGCAGCACACCTGACGCAGCTTGAGCAGCGCTTCCAGAATCACGATCTGGCTGCGCGCCACGCCCTTGCGGTCGATTTCCTCGCGCACTTTCTGGTCCATCGCCAGCCGCACGGTTTCGTACAGGTCGCGCTGGGCGCCCGTGAGTTCCACCTTGCGCACCATTTCCGTTTTCGGCGGCAGTTCCTTGGCCACATGGTCCTTGGTCCGGCGCAGCAGGAAAGGCTTGATGCGGCGGTTCAGCAGGGCCCGCCGCAGCGGGTCGTCCTGCCGTTCGATCGGGTGGCGGAATACCGTATTGAAGCCTTTTTCGTCGCCCAGCAGGCCCGGCAGCAGGAAGTGGAATTGCGACCACAGCTCGCCCAGATGGTTTTCCAGCGGCGTGCCGGACAGGCACAGACGGTGGCGCGCCTTCAGCAGGCCGGCACTCTGGGCTGCCTTGCTGCGGGTGTTCTTGATGTAGTGCGATTCGTCGAGGATGACCAGATGGAAATCATGCTCGCGCAGCTTTTCTTCGTCGTGCGGCAACAGCGCGTAAGTGGTCAGCACCAGATCGGCTTCGGCAATCTGGTCAAACTGGCCCATGCGCTCCTTGCCCTGCAACAGCAGCACGCGCAAACCGGGCGCGAAGCGCGCCGCTTCTTCCTGCCAGTTGCCCATCAGGCTGGTCGGCGCGATCACCAGTGCCGGTGCCGTCAAACGGCCTGCCTCTTTTTCCACCAGGATGTGGGCCAGCGTCTGTACCGTCTTGCCCAAGCCCATATCGTCGGCCAGTATGCCGCCGAAGCCGTATTCGCGCAGGAACTGCATCCACGACAGACCGTCCGTCTGGTAGTCGCGCAGGGTAGCCTGCAGGCCGGCCGGAGTGGCGATACGCTTGATCGAACCGAACTGGTTCAGACGGGCGCCCATTTCGCGCAGCTCTTCTCCGCCGGTCCATGCCATTTCCACCGAACGGGCCAGCTCGTCGAGACGGGCCGCATCGAGGCTGGTCATGCGCAGGGTAGGCTTGATCTTGTCGCTGAAATACAGTTCGCCCAGGGTATTCAGGATAGGCCGTACGCGCGCCCATGGCAGCGCCACCCGGCGGCCATCCGCCAGCACGGCCAGCATCTGGTCCTCATCGCCATGCTGGGCGATGACTTTCGGCGCGAAATCGTTGGGCGCATTGCGGATCAGCTGCACCAGCAGCGGCAACAGCGAAACTCGCTCCTGCTCCACATTGATGCCCAGTTCCAGCTCGAACCACGCATGGCCGCCATCGGCCGGGTCCTGCTCCACTTCGGCAAACCAGTCGCCCACTTCCGTCAGGTCGTAGCGGTATTTGGTGGTTTTCTCGATCTTCCAGCCTGCTGCGCGCAGATCAGCGATACCGTCGCGGCCAAAGCGTATCCACTCGGCTTGCGATGGCAGCAACAATCCACCTTTGACGCTGCTCAGCGGCAGGCTGGTCGGCGCCACAAACTGGCGTTCCTGCAGCAGCGCCAGCGCCGCCGTTTCCGCCGCTTCATTGCGCTGGATAACTTCCGTCACTTCGCCCTTCTGCCGTACCACGCGCTGGGACGGGTCGAACGAGACCCGCTCGCCGTCGTAGTCGAACGACAGCACGGCAAAATCATGCCAGCGCTGGATGGAACCATCGGCCAGCATGGCCGCATCCAGCGTCAGCACGGGCCGCGGCAGCACATCGTCGCGCAGGCGCTGGGGCAGCGGCTGGGGCAGCGGCATCAGTTGCTGCAGGCCATGGGCCAGCAGCAGTTGCGACACGCGCAGCTTGTCGTTATTGGTCAGCAACGGGGCTTGCGCCACCAGCGCCTGCAGATCGGCCAGCGGAATCTGGGCGCCGCCCTGATTGAGCTGCAGCACGCCGCAGGACAGATTGTCGATATACCAGGGTGGATCAGTCGGCAACATATAGTCGACCTGATCGGCGCCGCTATGACGCGCATTGGGCGGCGCCTGCACTTGCCATCCCAGCCGCAAGCCCTTGCCTTCTTCGCGCCATGCCAGATGCGCCTCGCGCATCACGCCGCCTTTGAGCGGATATACCAGACCATTGCCCACATCGGCCCACGAGTTTGCCCAAAGCAATTTATCCTGCTCGGCCAGCATATTCAGCAAAGCCGCACCAATCTTGCCGCGCGGCTCAGTGGCCGAACCCGTCTGCGAGCTGGCGCCACTGCGCATCGCTACAAAGAAACGGATCAGGTCTTCATCGCCGGGCGACAAAAAGCTGGGAGGGGCCGACAGCAGCGAGAAAATTTCGCTCACCGGGCTGGCCGCGGCGACATCGCCGTTCGGCTTCAGGCGCGCCTTG
>Ga0187845_1000969_pt1 | contig 16693 bp, 20 predicted proteins | sample SpaLakP09_SKY_68_FD_134515 | JGI IMG/M metagenome (GOLD analysis project Ga0187845, IMG submission 134515) | Oligotrophic lake water microbial communities from Sparkling Lake, Wisconsin, USA - SP09_SKY_68 | ecosystem: Environmental > Aquatic > Freshwater > Lake | place: USA: Sparkling Lake... | reverse complement strand
GGGGGAGGCGGCAATACGTTTTGGTTAAAACGCTCCTCGGCTTTTGCTGGAGTTAGGCCGCGATACACCATATCCATCTTTAATTTGAGAAGTGCTGTGCGACGGGATTCTGGTTCGGGCATTCCTACTTATTACAACTCAATACGATTTCGCACAGCATTGTTAAACGTATTGGCTTGGAAAGGAATGTCCATCTTCGTAGCCTCGGCTTCAATGATATACTTTGTAGACGTATACTGGTTCATCAAAAAATACATAAAGACGCCCACCATCATTACAAACATCAGGGCGTTGAACCACCATGATCCATGTAGATTTTGAATATTTTTGGAGTGGATGAGATTATTCTGAACACGCATGAGTGTTCCATCGTCCACAAGATGCATAATTGTTGGAAGCATATACATAATGATTGCCGCTTTAACCGCTGGGGCTGCTGTGTGTAGTTTTGCAGCCGCCTACGCTACGAATCAGGTGCTGCCTGTTCGACCTGTCGCACCCGTGCCAGCAGTCGTGCCACCCACGGATGCAGTTCCCCCTCGCGCACCTTCAGTCGGCGGTGTGCAGAAGGATTTGCCACCACCGCTCGTAAAATCTCGTACTGGTCGTGGAGGGAAGGGCTTTTAATCTCGATATCTAGTTGGCCATAGAGAATACTTTGCAAAGTATCGTCCATGTCCTTGTTCTTATGCTACACTTGTGAGACTCTGTGTATACGGATTTGAACGGAACGCGTCCAGAATGGAAGGGTCCATGTTCTTGATCTCCTGATCCTGTGGCAGCGGCTCGTTGTAGCGATAGACACCCTGCTGAGCCATAGTTGACGAGTGAGACACCACGTTGGCGGGGTCAACATGCTGGCGAGTGTTGATGAGCATATCCTCGTCCTTATTCACCTTGACCGCACCCACCTGTGCCTCGCCTCCATTGAGCGCAGTGTAACCTGGAGCGGTATAATTGGTCATCGACGATGCCTCGCGGCCAGGGTTCGTGTATGCCACAAGGTACTGGTCCACAAGGTATGAGCCCTCTGTAGCCGCACCCTGACCACCACCAGGACCCGCCCACTCTCCAACTGTTAGCTTCATGAACTGCTCGAACGGCTCCGTGAACTCGCGGATATAGTTGGCAAACGTGAAGGATGCTCCACCCGTTCCGTAATACTCTACGCTGGTAGTCTGGCGCTGCTGCTCCTTCTGCATCTGCTCGGGGAACGAGGCAGGGGCGACCTGTGCACCTGTGGTAGTATTGAGATACATCAACTCGCCCGTATCCTTGTCCGTGAGAACCTGGAATGTATCAGGGCGGTTCTTGAGGACTGGAGCCTGTAGACCAGGCTGCGTAATGAAATGCGAGCCAGGAATGACAGGGGAATCATACGAAAGCTTGGGCTTGTTGGCTGTGCGCAACTCATCGGTCGTGCGCGGCTTGGCGAACTCCTGTGCTGCCGTGAACTGCTGGTATCCGCCCGAACCGAGATTGTTGTATCCGTCGTTGACACCAGGGGCAACACGCGTCTGCTCGATCGGGAACACGTTCTTCATGTTGTTACCTGCAACCATACGGGACTGCATGAAATCTGACTCATTGGCATTTCCAAACACGAGTCCCTGTCCTGGCACAACGTCGTAAAACGAAGACACCTCGCGCTTCTGGAAATACTCGTTTCCTGTTCCCGCAAACGTATCCAGAATAGAGCTGGTAGCACCCGAACGCATGTTCTGCGTAACCTTGGCACCAAAAAAGGGCACCATATTGTTATGGCCCTGTGACTGCGACAGGGTAACACTATCGTTCTGCGTAATTGCTGAACGAGGAGGACTTACCGCATCCTGAAATCCCTCGCGGCCCTGGGGGATCTTATTCTTCGACTCATCATTGTATTGGGTCGCAAGGATGTATCCTAGCAGCCCAACACCTGTAAAAAGTGCGACCTCAATCATTATCTATCAGTTGGTTTAATTTCGGGACCCCATAGTCCGCGACGGAGCACGGGTATTCTTGAAATACTCAAAGGGGGGGATGGAATGCTCCTGTGGACGGTAGACGAGCCACTGGAAGTTGTTTGGCTGCAGGCGTTCCTTGGCGAGCGGGACATTGAACGAGCCAACAAAGGGGGTGCGGGGCGGGGCATCCTGAGCATTTACGGGCGTCTGGAACGTCCAGCGCGACTGGTAAACATTTGCATCTTCGTCTACACGGGTAGCCATTATACTAGATCGTGAACAAATTCGGTGAGTTCATCATACGAATCGCGGAGCAGACCCATCGGCGCACTTCCCAGATCCTGGATCTGTGAGAGAACATTGGTCACATTCGTGGGCGGCGGGATCGGCGGTGTCGGGATACTGTGGAGTGCTGCCAAGAGTGTATCCGTCTCAGTTGCTGTTGACCTCGTTGTGGGAGCAGTCGGTGTTGGTGTCACGGGCTGAGTCGCTCCAGGAACGACGGCTGCCGTCGGTGTCTGGGTCTGGGACAACTGGATATCCTGAGGGTTCCCCGAAACTTCGGACCATACCTTCTGGTTGAACGGTGACACAACATACTTGGCTAGATTCTGCTGGAATTGGGCAACAAGGCGATCAGTTACGTCAGGGGCTGTGGTGGCAGGCGACGCATCAGACGCCTTCTTGGCAGGGCGAACACCGTAACAGTTTACGCCAAACTGGGTTCCTGGGTCAAAGTATCCGCCATTCACTCCAGGGCGGCCGCACTTAATGCGCGCCTGTGAATCTTGTTCCTTCTGGAGTTTCTCCCATGTGGCTTGCTGGGTCGGGAACAGAGCAATTCCGCCCTCTGACCAGCCGTATCCGCACCATTCTGCACCCTGGCGATAAGCCTCCTCCACCTGCGAGTATGATGCCAACGTGGCACCGTAGGCCTTGCACACGGCAGGAGCCTGAGAATACGTGAACGTATTGTCCGAGACATAGAACACCTCCGTTGCGGGGGGTAGAACGACGGGAGACGGAGCCATGGTTGTTGCCTTGGTGGATGTTGAGGAGTCCTCGAACGGATCTAGGTTGTAGGTGATATCCAACTCAGTATCTGACTTCGTTATCTGGACAAACCCATACGAATACAGAACGAACCCAATGAATCCCACGAGGACCACAAAGGCGATAAATGAAACCGTGTCTGAAAGCGCTAAGAAGATTGCGACTACTCCCAAGACAAACACAATCACGAGTGTGATAATAGTGGGGAGAAGCGGACGTTTCGTCTTTCGGAGATTCATCAGTGCATCAACCGTTGATGTTGGTGTGACCGTAGGCGCAGACGCAGGTGTAGGTGTAGCAACAGTTGGCTGAGGAGTCATGTAGGTCGTGGACGGAAGCGGGATAGAGGAAACAGACCCAGAACCAGGAAGGGTGGCACTGGTTGATGCTCCTGACTGTGAGATCGTGATTGTCGTAGGAGGCAATCCCGCACCCGATATCATATTGTTTGTCGTAGTTGTGGTCGTAGAAGATGGGCTAATTGTATTGGCCACACCTGCTAGCGCAGCTTTGGCGGCTGGGTCAGGCTCCGACTGGGCAGCAGACTGAATTGACTTCGATGCCTGCTCTAGCGCAGACATAATTGCCTTCACAACGTCCCCGATCTTTAAGTTCATCACCGATTCATTTGGCGGTAATGTAAGCGTCGGTAGAGATGGAGGCGGAGAAGACACGGGGGCGCTCATTAGTTTTCATACAGGAAATAAAGCAGGACTCTCATCGTGCGGTCAACTGGGAACTTCCTGGAATCCATCTCGCGCACAGAAGTATCGTCGAGAACATACCACGCATGTCCAGGTGGTAGTTTACGAGCATATGTGAACCAGTGTCCGCCATTGAAACAGATGACAGAGAAGAGAAAGTATTTGTGATTGTTGAGAACTAGAAGACTGGAATAGTCAATGGGTGTCATAGACCAAATCATCATCACCTTGGGAAACGTGCCAAACAGTACTTGCTTCGTGCACCCGAGTTCACTGCACTTCTCACACTTCCATTCAGAGACAGTGTGAGGTGTTACGTGCTCTTGAATGGCGTCAAGTAGAGTAACACCTGGCTTAGACGGCATTAAATTCAGATCAATGACCGTCTCCGTCTTTAACTGCGAATCGTGACAGTGATTGCATTCAATTTTATCACCAACTTGAAATCGAAACTCCTTGTCCAGCCATGAGAGTTTGTCACACAAGTGCACAATCAATTCGTGACTGTCTCCGATGTTCTCACCTGCAGGGAGATACGTGGTTTTCACACACTCAAATAGTTCGCGAAGACCTGTTTCACCCTTATTTCGATAAATGGACTCAAGACAGACATCAATGGGGTTTTCCTTATCAACGTTCTCTCGCTCAGAGTATCGATCCATCAACGGAGGGCACGAGAACAATCCTTGAAGTGCGGCATTTACCCAGCAACTTCCACGATGGTTGTTAAGCCCGAACATTATATACTATCACCCAAAAGCGCTAAACGAATTTAGGTAGCCTGGAACATCTCCCATGATCGAATTGAACGGTTTCATCAGGTCCCACTGGCGCTGAGCCTTCGTGAGCGACGAAATCGTATCTGTAGGATCGGAGCAACTCGATCCAGGCTGGCCTGGCACGGTTGAGCCACATGTGGATCCTTGATGCGTCGAGCAGCTCGCCGATCCCGACGTCGCACATGAGCATGGGACCAGCGAACTCTTCGGGACAGTATTCGAGGCGCACCCCACACCTGGTTGTGTTGATGACGTATTTGGCGCTAGTGGAGGAATTGTTCCGTTGGGTCCTCCTCCTCCTCCACCAACACCAGCGGGGCCGTAGGTCGGAGCATTGGCAGGGGCATTCAGTGTAGACCCAACACCTGCAGCAAGTGGGTTAGGAGTCAAAATAGACGAGGTGAAAGGGCTCTGGTCCGCCTTTGCCCCCGCCTCCATTGATGAACCAGATGGTCCTACGAGCGTAATCTGGATACCAATCGTTTTGGCTCCGTTTCCTGTGAACATGTTGTTTCCCTTCGGGTGTGAAGTGTTCAGAAGGTTGTATGCTACGACATCGCTGTTGGTTGAGGATGTTACACTTGTAATCTGGTCAAGAGGGAATGTATACTGAATTCCGTTGTCCGATACAATGCTCACATTATACTCATTTCCAGTCGACTGCATATCTGTCTTGATCTGGTTGATTGAATCTCCAAACAGATTAGCACTCGCTGCAAATGCTGCATAACCGTTATTATACTCGTAAATCTGGGTTGGTTGACCAATGTCACCGATCGGGATCTGACCCGTTGTGATAATTGTGGTCGAATCGGGACTCAGAAGAAGACCTGCAATTCCTGATATAAGCGAAGAAGGTGCAAGTGCACGCTGTTCTGTCAGTCCAGGGAAGGAGGGTCCGCGAGGCTGAATAATGTTCGTCGGGGTAGATCTAGAGGCGGGAGCGGGAGCTGGTGCTGCACCTTGAGCTGGAGCTGTCGTCGTGGTCGTAGTCGTTGAAGATGACGTCATAGGAGAAGCCTCGGCAGCATTTATTAGAAGTTTACCTGCCGCTGCAGTAATATTGTTCATCTGAACTGCTCCACTGCTCCGTCCAGTTGCCATATCCGTGAGAGCAACGGCTCCTGAAAATCCTATTGTCCTGCGCGCGCCCAGTGGATACGTCTGATAAGGCTTGTTTGTAGGGTCAACAGAATACGTGGTGCCATCAGACATCAGAAGTTGGAAACTGTAAGTGTTATCCGTATCGGGAGGTTCCCAGTAGGCAGTATACGCTCCAGTTGAATCCTGCCATAGAGATGCACGCTTAGGCCGAGTAGACGCATCAAAGTATTCGCGTCCTCCAAGTGTGAAAAATAAGTAAAGGGCGAGGAGTGCCAGAAGCCCCCACAGGATGAACGTGTATCCCCTCATTATCTACTAGAACTATCAAATTATCGGGAGTGAATCTGGCAACCCGATGTTTGCGACGCACACGAACAACTCTTGAGAGCCGAGCGCAGAACATTCGGGCCAGGGCCATAAAGATCAGGAGGAGTTAACGGACCCATAGCCGACATCTGCGATACGTTCGCGACTACTTGGGGAGCAGGCATTGTCATATTGATTCCCACTGGAATTGACTGGACCATCTGCACGATATTTTGGGATGACGCGTTCACACCCCCCGCAGATTGGTATGCCATGGCAAACTGTTTATACGTGTAACTTGAGGGAGCGCCTGTGAGACTGTTATACACCCCCCTCTCAAAGGATCCAATAGGGACATTGGTCACTGAGGTAGGTGCACTCCTTGCCAACTGCTGGAGAACTGCCACCCCATTCGCCAGTCCCCGTTTCGTGGCCTGATCGGGCTCGTTTCCAATCAGCAACTGGATGAACCGCACCTGTGCCTCCTGAAGATCTCCCTGTGTGAGTACCTTTTCCATCCCTGTCGTTCCCGTCGTGGCGCCAAGAGTAGAATCCGTATTGAACTGCGGAGGTGTGGACGACTGCTGGGCCGTGATGCCCGAGAGAGGGGGTGAAGATCTTTGTGCCGAGCTAGTAGAGGAATTAGGAAACAATATAGGTGCAACAGCTAGATTACCAAGTGGACTCAGGATCATTTGGTTTACCTCGCTGGGCGTTGTTGGTTTGGGCAGATTAGCCGCCGCTGCAATTTCCTGTAGCGATGTATAGGATGAAGTGTATAGCTTATATGATGGAAAAAAGACTGTGTTGTTGACGGGGGTATTATCAATCGGGCTATCCCCACCAACAAAACTTCCAAGGTGTGTTTTTAATGTAGGATCAGTTTCATTCAAAGCTAGTTTATGTAGAAATGCAAGTTGTGCTTTCTTTACATCCTCCATTGTAAGAGTGCTATTTGTCATCTTCTCGCGGCTGGGCGAAAAGAAGGATGTGATTGATCCCCAGAATCCCTCCCGCTTTCCCGTGCGTGCATTGATGGGTTTGAGTGCCTCAGGTTTTGGCGGGGCATCGGGAGAGACATCAGTTTCCCGTCCCTGCGCATCCTTGAACCGCTCGTGTGCGGGCATCAGGACAAATGCGAAGAATACGAGGAGGATAGTGGCTCCCCAAAAGATCACTTCATCACGTATCATTTCTTCTACTATTACTATAATAGATGGTGAAAAAGACAACAAAAGTCAAAGCAGGTCGCCGTCAACGTAAGCAGCGTCGGACTCTTCGTCGGCGCACAATGAAGCACAAACGTCTGCCGAAGAAGATGGGAGGATACGATCCGATTGGACCGAACGGCGGCGACTACGGAAAAGTTCCTGATTCGTATCCTTCGCAGCAGACAGGGGCGCTTCCCGATCCCATGAACCCGAAGGGCGTGCCTATCGGGAAAGAGATTTACTGAGTCCTTGACCGAATGCGATATCTGTTGACTCGCTTCCCACCCAGTAAGGGGACATGGCCGAATATCTAGCCTGTTGCTGAACGTCCGCTGGCTTGAATTCAAGAAAGCCTGTGAACGGTGTCTTATCCTGCGGAATCACAGCTGGCGCATGAGGAGTGGATGGAACAGGACACGTTTTTCCCGCTGTCCTTAGACGTTCCACATATTCTTTATACTGCTGAAGACCTTTGAATTGGTGAGAGACACCTGTTGTGTCCTGACCAACCCATAGATCCCTGCTGACGGGATACAGATTTGACATACACGACATCGTAAACTATGACTATTATAATTTCGAGATACTTTATAATTGAAATGCCCAAACCTAAATCTTACACGAAACCGTCAGAGAAAGAGGCGGTCATGCAGGAACTGTCTCAGGATGTTCCCATGCTTGTGCGGATTTATAGTAAGACGTGCGGGGCTTGCCAGATGTCCGAGAAGCCGTGGAAAGCCTTCTGTAACAGTGCGCCCTCCGATATCAAAATCGTGGAAGTAGAGCAGGATGCAGTTCCTAATGATGTGATGATGGGGGTAGACGGGTTTCCGACCTACGCCCTTCACACGAAAGAGGGGGAGAACAAACATCATACAGGTGCCCTGATGACGCCTGGCGATATTCACGACTTTATTGAAGTCCCCGAGGAGAAGAAGTAGACCCCTTGGCAATGACAAAGGATTCGGACAGTTCCTTGCGGGACACATTGTCCTGGTTCAGGAACTTCTGGTATCCTTCAAGATCGTTCGGGATGGTGGTAGATGCCTGGGTCACCCACTGACGGGCAGACTGCATTAGGCCATACTTGTCCGAGGTGTCCATGAACAGATCAGACGTCTTCGAGAACGCCTCGTCAATACTGGCCTTCACAGCGTTATTATTAATATTGGATGGGGCGGCGGCACGATCAGGATCATCGACGTAATCCGTGAACAGCACATTCATGAACGGATTGCTAGCCTTCGGCGTGGCGGTCGCACCACCGCCGAGTCCCCCGAACGTCTCCCTTAGGATCTGCGTCTCAGGATACATCCGCACAAGAATGGCGGACACGACCATCACTGCGGGGATCAGGAGGAGGTAGGTCGACTTCTGGGTAATTAGGGAAATCAGAATTCCTGAATAAATCGTGAAACGCACGACTGCATTGAGGGCTTCAGGGACCGTCATATCGTTCGTAGGAACGAAACGGTTCCATCGCTTGAACAAATTTGCGGGATCGTTCAGCCAAAATTGTTCTCGGCCGCTCATTATTGGAATAAAGAGATTTACTTCTTACCAACCTTACGTTGTAGTCGAGCCAGCATTCGCGCACGACGCGCCTCGGGGTGGTTGCTCGTCAGCTCGGCGGCGCTGGGGGTCGGGCGATCTCCTGCTCCTCCCGCGGCCTCTCCGAAAAACTCCTGCTTGAAAAGACGTCCAAGCGAATGCTTGAACTTCTCTTTGAGCATCTCAATTTCACGAATAAAATCCTCCTTCTTCAGGCTTCCCGTCCGCATCTTCTGTTCAATCAACTTCTGGACCGCGGAGATCGCGCGCTTGGTGACAGGATGCTCGGGATTCTTCACCATCTCAATAAGCCCACCAATGTCCGAGAAATCAATATCCCCCAGACCCAGCGACTCGACATTGAGGTTCTCCATCACCTCCATTCCCAGTTTGAAGATGCGCGTATCCTTGAGCGTCTCCAGGAGATCCTGGATACCCGACTGTGTTGTCTCGTCCTTCAGGATATCGTCTACCTCATCCGTCGAGGTCTGTCCCGACATCTTCGACCACAGTCCCTTCACTGTCTCCATGATGTCCGAACCGAGGTAGGAGCATACGAGGAACATCCGAATGTAAGTCCAGAGCGTCTCCTTCTGCTTCTCCGTCGCATCCTTCATGAGGACGGAAAAGTCAATTCCACGAAGGAACATCCGTGGCTCCTCGAAGATCTTGTCGTCCTTCTTCACCACCTGCATAAGGATCGGTTGAAGAAGGATCTTGAACCGCTCTACTTCCGCCTTAAAATTAATCTCCTCCGCATACTCCTTGTCCAACGTTTCGGCAAGAGACGGAAACTCCTTGCGGATATCGTCCAGGCACTCTTTGAGAACAGTCTGCACATCAAAGGATCCTGACATTATTTATTGTTATACCAAGATCAATCTAAACTGCTTTTATACTTATACGTATACCTAAGCCGACTCCACACGGTTTCCGCCACGGTAAGCCAGCTTCTTTTCCTCGGCCGCGGTCAAGCACAGGCATCCAGTATCCGCAGTAATGCTGGACGGGCAGCACTCGGGCTTGAACACGGAGTTCTGGAAATCAAAGAGTTGGTTGTCGTCAGCTGCCTCATATCCCTTCAGGGGGGTAGGGGCTGTTACGGACGACCAGGAGTTTCCGTTGGAAATATCGATGCCGTCATACGCACCGTCGCTGCTACCTCCTGTCGCAGGGGCACCGATCTCGTGCTGCATGAATCCCTCACGGCCAGCAGAAAGGAAATACCGTGCAGCCATAGCCACGACAAAGGCGGCCGCGCCAACGGCAAGAACTACGGTTGTCTTGTCCTTCATTTGTATACATATTACGAATTTAGTTCTTTGAGCACACGTTCTTGAATCTCGGCTAGAACCTTGGGATCGTGGGAATCAGGGTAATCGCGAACCCTGCGTGTTCCTCCATTGATGTAGAAATATCCATCCGTATTTCCCATGAAGACCTGCATCTTTCCACTCTCAAGGTGGACGACCGCACGTATTGTTCCGTCAATGGTATGGAGGCCTGGGTAACATTTCTCTAGGGGAACCTTCCCGCCGAGAGTAAAGACAGTATCGGTTGGCTCTAGGGCCTCGTAATCCAGTTCTTCTTCGATTTCTTCGTAGTCCGCATACACGGTGTTCCCGATAGGAATCTGGTGATCGGTGGTATTCAAGCAAATGAGTGTGTGTGGGGGCGGACCCTCATACGGAACTGATCGCTTCGCCTTCTCAATGTAGGTCCATACCCCCTCTTCACGAACCAGGTGTGTTCCTGATACCACGGTTCCGTCGTAGATGTAGAGGGGAACACCCTTGGCAAGACAGTTCATCGTTGCCGTGACCCGCGCCCCTGAACTTAGAACATCTCCTACCTTGACCTGCTTCAAAAGAACTGTTTGTCCATTCTGTAATTTGATAGGTGTGTCGGGGTGGAAACAGTACGATAGGCCAAGGAATGTTCCTAAGAAAATCGCAAATCCCAGAAGTTGGGGAGCCACGAATACGAGAACGAGTGCTATTACAAATAGAATCACGACAATCGCAGTGATCACTGTCTTCATAAACCCAACGAGCGCTTCTATCAGTTTTACTGATGTAATTGCAATCGCTGCCGTGTATCCCGCTGAACCTATAAGACGAGACACCAGATCACGAATGCGTGATATTAGCGACATCAGAACCCCGAACGAAGTATGAATCTTTGCGAACGTTTCGGAGGCAAATGATGTGATAAACAACTGGATTCCACTAATGAAATTGCGGAAGAAGCGAAATTCGTGGCTGATTGTTCCAATAAGTTTGTTGAAGACGTTGAAGAGCATATAGATCGGGTCCAGCAGACGCTGGAAAATCTGCTGGGCCATTGACGAGATACAGAACTGGAAATTCTCATAGGTTGTTACATCGGGCTGAACTCCTCCTGCGAACGGCATGTAGATAGGGTTACAGCGATACTTCACCCAGTCATTGCGGACATCGTCTAGGGTTGCTTGTGCGTAGGTATACAGAATGACCCCTGCAATCAGGATGGGGCCAATGATCACTGCGGCCGTCGCAGGGATATCCATTATGTTATATCTAGATCATCTCTTTTTGGACCTCCAAATCACGCCAAGTATGAATGTCGTCGTCGTCAACTTCATGGTCGTCGAGAATGACCATATCCCCGAGAGAATACTTACAATTCTCGGTAATGAACTGGACATAGTCGTGTTTCTCGTAGTTTTGAATATAGAGGGCAGGGATGATTCCATCCTCCTCGTCGAGAATCCAGGTTCCAGGTGCGAGCGCGCGGGTATTGTGCAATGCCTGACCGCATATGCGATGACGAATAACTCCTTTGACAACTCCACCCAGTGCCAGGCGATCACCAATCTTTATCAGCGACGCAGGAGTCATCTCTCCTGATTCAAGTTTAACATTGGTCGTCGGCAGAACTCCTGTATATGTGTATTTTTCAGGGTGCTTGATCTTATTGTGCGTCAGATCGTTGGAACCGTAAGCGGCCTGGACGCGCGTAAAGAATTCCCGCAAGATATGAGGCGTTGTAGTTTCCTCGTAGTCCTTAAAGATATAATTGCCAACGAGTATACGATTGGCACTGGTGTTCAAGCAATACACAAACTCGGATGTCTCAACGGGTATAGCGTCTGGATGATTTTCTACACGGATCCAGTCCATATCATAAAGAACTTTATGATTTCCCGAAACCTGAACACTGCCTAACAGAAACATCGGACAACCACCTACAAATTTGAGGGTGCTAATCACAATTTGTCCATCATATAGTTTTGTGCCAGGAGTGATCTCAGAGATCTTGACAGATGTTTCTCCCTTTACTTTGATCATAGTATCGGGATGGAAACAGAAAAACTCAGCAGCCTTACCGATTGGGCCATTCTGAATACTTTGCCCCGTCTGGATTCCCGTGTTCACAATATTCATCATGACCGCCATTGTCGCCATCATACGACTGATGATCGTGCGCACACGTCCAAACAGTTGGGTGGTCACATACATCGTATTCTGGATCTTGGCGAATGTAGTTTGAATGATGGATAGGAAGCCGCTTGAGGCCCCCGTAATTGCAGCACGCATATCGTTCATCGAGTTCATGATAATATTCACGGTATCGGTGAGAATGGAGAAGTTCTTGTAAATCGGATCTAGTGCAACACCCGCATAGGTGTGGGTCGCCTGAAGTGTGCAGTTCGTGAAATTCGTGTATATATCGGACCCCACGAGATCAGCCAGGGGCATGTAGAGGGGATTACAGCGATACTGAACCCAGTTATCTTTAATTTCTTCAAGATTCGATACTCCGTAGGCGTAGAGTGCCGCCCCAAAAGCAAGGAACGTGGACACCAAAACCACCAAAACGGATACCAGATCCATCCTGTTCTGTTATGGTAAATCCACATTTAATCTACGAAATGTCTACGTCCGTCGACCTGAATTCTATGTCACTGATGGCCCTTAAGAAGATGGCGAAGGGTCGTCGCATTAAGCAATACTATGTTCTCCCCAAGGCCAAGCTCGTTGAGCTTCTGGGCATGCCCGAACTCCCAAAGAAGTATAAGATCGAAAAAATGACAATCATGGAACTGCGTGATATCGCGAAGGAGCGCGGTCTCAGGGGGTTCTGGAGTCTGAATAAGGAGGACTTGACTCGAACGCTATTTCCGAAAGATGACGATGCTATCGAGAATGCTCCCGCGCATCAGAAGCAGGAGGATAATAGCCAAGCAGGCAAACATGAGGAGCCAGAGAAGGAGGATGCCAATGATGTAGGGGTAAAGATGGTGGAAAATGCGTGAAAGTAAGGGCTTGATAATATGGTGTTCGATATATCCGTGCGTCTCGGGCTTCGCCGAAAACTCAAGGACGTCCTGAAAGATATTGTCGAAGAAGCCACGCCCTGATGCTTCCTTCTCCTTTTTATCCATTCTTTTTGTCTACAGAACAATATAAACTAGCGATGAAACTATCCTCGAATAGCCTCGTTCGCCTTGGTGCCGTGGTCGCTGGCATTGTTGTCCTTGTCGCCGTTGTGAATGCCTACAGCGGCTCGAAGTTCCTTGGCGAGGGCCTCGAGGTCGGCGGACTGGAGCCTCAGGGACCTCTCTCCAACAACCCGTCTGCCCCTACGATGGTGAGCGCCCACTCGGAGGGCGGCAATGCGGCCCCTTCCCTCTCGCAGGAAACCAAGCACCCGACAGGCCAGCAGACTTACTCTCAGTCGGTCCTCTCGCCCGAGGAGCTGCTCCCTCAGGGCGGCCTCGGTGCGTCGTGGGCGGCCACGAACCCCGTTGGCCTCGGCGACCTCAAGGGCCAGAACCTGCTCTCGCCCTCTTACCACTACGGCATCAACACGGTCGGCCAGTCCCTCCGTAACGCCAACCTCGATGTCCGCTCCGACCCGCCGAACCCCCGTGCGGCCGTCTCTCCCTTCCTGAACTCCACGATTGAGCCTGACCTCTACCGCCGCGAGCTGGAGATCGGTGAGGCGGGTGCGAGCTGCAAGGTAGCCCAGTAAATGGAATGCTTTAAGTAATTTAACCTGATTGAATAATGAAGTTTACGCCACATATCGTGGCAATCACAGTTGGCATGCTAGGATATCTTCTATACCTGTATGCGAACGGTGGACCTGGAAACCTTATCACCGTCAAGGCCAAGAAGGATGGGGATACCTACCTTGTTCAGGACCTGCCAGGGAAACAGCAGGCGGCTGAACACCTTGCGGATTTGAAAGCGAATATGGAGAAGGTGGTAGAATTTTACAAGCAGGATGAGTTTGAGACCGATCCTCAAGCCAAACTCTTGGTGGAACGCTTTAATGCCGACCACCTGATGGAAAACTCGATGACGTCTCCCGACACATCCTATTCTGAGAACAAAGGTGAAAAGATTGTGCTGTGTCTGCGCGACAAGACCGATCCGCCTTCGTATCCTTTTGTGGATATGAACACGGTCATGTTTGTGGTCTTGCACGAAATGGCCCACCTGATGACTGCCGAACTGTCAACAGGAAAACACACGCCAGAATTCTGGGCAAATTTTCGTCGGATTCTAGAAGATGCATCAAAGATTGGAGTGTATACTCCCGTCAATTACAGCAGGACGCCAGTGGAATACTGCGGTATGACGATTACAGATTCGCCTCTATAATCTAATCTATCCCACAGGTGGGGTCTTCTTATAGGGGTGGTTCGCTGGCAGCGAGCCCTGCAGTCCCCACTTCCAGGCAAGGTATCCCTCCACTTGTTGACGTTGGGAAACGGTGATAGAACCAGTAAAGACAAGGACTTCCTGTATATTTCCAATAAAGTAACGTGTACTAAATGCTGAGGATAATGCAAACCTTGTTGTTCCAGATCTATTAAAAAGTCCATAAATAATATTCGGTCCAGACGGAATTGTAATAACTCCACCACTTGGCACTCCTAAATTTCCATTAACATAGTATCCAGAACTAAACCCAATGTCTCCACTATCTGAAGACAAGAGATTACGGCTTGTATATCGTATAGAATAGTCGTTTAAATCAGAGCATACAAATACCATAGCGGTATCTTGACTATTTATAGTAGTTATTTCAGATACTATGAATACAACCGATTGGCTATTTGTGATTGTACTTGAAAGTGCTGAAGTCATGATTCCTCCCTCCGCAAACGTCACCTTATTTGATGCATAACTTACACCAGCTCCTGTGAGAGACATATTGTTTGCCATTCCCGACTTATCCCTCCACGCAGTCACAGCCGATGTCCCAGTAATTGTAGATGAATCCGCGGCATCCAGCCACAGAAGAGCTCCTGCAATACTTAGTGGCGTAAATGCAGGAAGAGTAGAACCAAGAGTGAACCCTGCGAGATCAAGACCGTTGTTTCCAGATGAAAAGATCTTGCCCAGACTGAACGACTTTCGGCTCGGACCTCCGCCCGCATACCCCAACTGAAGAGCCGTAGATCCAAACGGAACAGGGCCTCTCCACACTGCAACAGGTCCATAAGGTGCAGTCGGTAAGGGTCCAGTATTAATATTTGACTGGGTGTTCAGGTACTCCGTAAACTCTGCCTGCTTACGCCTATCTTCCGTCAACGAACTTGAATCCGCGGCAGGTGCGCCTTTCTTCCATCCTCCGTAACCTTGAACAGTAGGCATCTTGTTCTTCTTCTTATTCTTTATGAACTAAAATTCCTGCGCGCAAGGGACTCTCCACCAAATGCACTACTATCAGCTGGTGTCGTATTCTGAAGAACTGTTTGGATGGTCTTCGCGGCTGGAACGATGTAGACACCGCTCACAATTCTACTCCTTAGAAACTGGGTTCCATCTTTTACGGTCGCAGACTCTGCAGTAATACGTTGGTTACGAGTGAGCATAGACGAATCTGCGACACGGCCACCTTTCTTCCAGCTTCCAAGACCGACGTTAAAGGACGACATTATTTTGATCACATAAAATAATGTCCGAGGAGGTTTCCCAAACCGTTCTCAATCTCCAAACGGGGAACTCTGTGACCTTCAAATTTTTCACAGACGATTCCATAGAAACTGTCCAGAACCGTATTGGCCTGCTGATTGGCGTTCATCCTGATCGGCTTCGGATATATGTGGAAGGCCAGTTTGAGGGAGATTACTATACGAAAGATTCTCGCAAATGGGAGAACCTGTTTCTCCGTATGTCTCCTGAAGGCAAACCTGTTCGAAAATCTCTGGACTACTACAACTCAGCCCGCGATCCTCCGTTTGTCTTTGACCAGACCTCCTACGACAAATCCGCATGGATGGCGATTGACTCTACTTCGGACGCGCCGTTTCGTGAGCGACGACTTCTGGGTGTGACCGAAGATAGGTCTTGGGTCTATCCCCAGAACAATACTGATGTTCCCGAACACCTCCCTCCATCTGCCAAAGTCACTATCGATGTCCGTGCCCTATTCAAAACTCTCCATCCCAACGAGATTGTTCAGTTTGTTGTGATTCCCCAGACTCCTCTGGTTCCCCAACTGGAACTTATTTACTACCCCCGCCTGCGCCCAACATCCCCTGCCAAAGTTCTCGCCGACGTCGAGAAAGCCATTGGCCGCCAGAGTGATCTAGTCAGGGCCATATCCTCCTTATCTGTTCCCGTTCCCACCAAAGTCTCAATCAACCAAGTCCGCTGGAAACTGCCTTTGGTAAACACAGATTTTGGCCACGCGATTCGTAATCGGTTCGAGCAGATCTTTTATGGAACCACCGTATCCCCCGATGTTCCCGTCATCACATTCTTTTCCAGTCGTCAGGAACAGTCTCGGCACAAGTTCTTTACCGAGAACGATGAGAAGACTCCGCTCCTTGATGTGCGCACATGGTCTTACTGGTGGAACGCCACAAAGCCATCCAAGAACAAACCTGCCCTCATTATTTACCGCGGTAAGGCTCGTGGAACCTATGATCGTATCACGGTGAACTCTACCGAAATCACCATTTCGTGTTCTCGCGGAGAAGAGGGGTCGGATACGCATTACGATCTCCAGAAGAGCGCCAAGGAGTTTCTCCTATCCAT
>Ga0187845_1000967_pt1 | contig 16705 bp, 12 predicted proteins | sample SpaLakP09_SKY_68_FD_134515 | JGI IMG/M metagenome (GOLD analysis project Ga0187845, IMG submission 134515) | Oligotrophic lake water microbial communities from Sparkling Lake, Wisconsin, USA - SP09_SKY_68 | ecosystem: Environmental > Aquatic > Freshwater > Lake | place: USA: Sparkling Lake... | reverse complement strand
CCAGACCCTCGAACATCGGCGCTTGCAGCACCGCAAAATCGCCGCCTAGATATCAACCCCAGATGAGGCCAACCCTCCGCTAAATCCGCAGCCCGGCTGTCTCAAAACTTCTGACGACGTACAAAAGCGCCCAGGGCGAAGGTCAGAGAAGCGTCATTGCCGGAGGTGCCGACGTTTTCCTCTGATCACTTGGACAAGGTTGATGTTCGTCCAAATCCAAAGGGCGATGATGCACAGCCAAGCCCAGCCTGACGGCAAAAGCGCAAGCGCCAGCAACCATCCAACTGTCCAGATGGCGATATAGATCGAAGCGGCCTTCCACTTGCTCATTGCGATAAGATAGCGGTCCGTCAGCGATCCGAGATTGTGCTTGAGGGCGTTGCCGTCCATAGCGTGCGTCCTGATCGGTCCCGGTTTGGCGCGGCCTCGCGCCAGGACAGTCTGCAGGGCCGAGCCGCGTTTCGGACCAGCTTCTAGCGTGTGGGCTAAACGCCAGTCATTTAAGGGTCGACCGATTGTTGCGACGAAGGGCGACTACGCCTTGCGGCATGTCGATATTGGCTGGGGGTCGCGCCGAAGGTTTTGCGAAATCGCGTCGAAAAATAGAACGCATTGCTGAACCCGACGGTGTGGGCGACATCGGCCACGCGCACGCGGCCGTCTTGAAGCAACTGCGCAGCCAGGACCAGTCGGAACCGTTCGACATAAACCTGGGAGGTCTGGCCCGTCTGCTCGCGAAAGAGGTCGGTCAGCCTGGACTTCGACAGCCCCGCAACGTCGGCGAGCGTGTCCAGGTCCATCTTTCCCGCAGGATCGCAAGCAATGTAGTCAAGCGCCCTCTGCAACCGCGCATCGATTGCGGCTGCCGCGTCGGGCTCGCGCGCCAGGGTCAGAAGAACATTTTCGAGCGCGTTCATCGCAATCTGACGGCCCAGGAGCGTTCCGTCGACACATGTTGCGATGCGCTTGAACAGGGGACTGAGGCGCTCTGCCGCTTCGCCCTCGTGCCGCAGCATTACGCCCGGTGAGAGGGCGGGCCAGGCAAGCCAGCGCAGCCAGTCTTCGCGCGGCCGAAAGTGAATCCAGACATTGCGCCAGCGCCCCTGTTCGTTGCGATGGCCATAGTCCTGAGCCGCGCCAGGCTGAAAGAGCAGCAGGTCGCCACGCACCAGATCATGGACGCGACCGGCGCAACGCACAAAGCCCTCCCCAGACAAGGTGGCGACCAGAAGCCAATCGCCGGTGCCCTCGGGGCGCAAGGCGCGTGAAACCGCGTTCCTGGCCTGACGCTGCGCGCCAGCCAGGATGGGCGCGGCCAACGTTGGCGGCCGCGGCGCGCTCATTGCCTGGGCAGATCCTTGCCTCCCCTTTCCCGCTCGGGCGCGGGCGGGCGACGCGGTGCGACCGGCTCCAGGATCTTTCTCTGACGCAGCGTCACCCGGTTGAGCAAGGCGTCCGAATATCGAAACCCATGTCGAGTGGCGCCCCAGGCCGGACCATAGCGATAGATCACAACCCGACGGTCACCTGGATTAGTGCGCCGCGCCGCACCGTGTGCGATCGCGTCGACAAACAGCAGGGCGTCACCGGCCTTCAGGTGGACCTCGATCGCGCCGTCCACGGCCTCATCGTCCTCCTCGCGGCGCTCATCGAACGAGCGGGCGAAGATCGGATGGGCGAGATTGCTCTTGTGGCTGCCAGGCAAAACGCGGGTTGCGCCGTCGCCGGGCCCGATATCGGTCAAGGCCAACAGAATATTGACCTGGGCGCATCGAAACTGACCGTTCACATAACGGAACTGGTTACGCACCACACCGTCCTGTCCGCCGGAATGCAGCGGAAAAAAGCCGCCGGTTCGCCGGATCGAGGCGAAACACTCGTCTATGAACAGGCCTTCGACATAGGATCCCTGCTCCCCGCAGTAGCGCGCAAGGCGCTCGATCCAGGCCGGGTGGTCGATAAGCGCTTCGAACGGCGCGCCGGCTTCGACGATGCTTTGCAACTCGACGCCGGCATGACCTCCACCGTCCAGGCGTTGCACCTCGCCCCACCATTGGCCGGTTTCGAGGGCGGGGAAGCTGTCGAATGCCGTATTGAGCTGGTCCAGCAGCATGGGTGACACGGCGTTGCGCAGGATCAGGTAGCCGTTCAGGTCGAACATGAAGTCGTCGGCGTCGAGCGGGGTTATCATCGGTCTCACCATTTTCAGTCGTCCGATCCTAACGGCCCGATCCAGCCACCAGAATGAGCCGACGTCGCTAAAACCTTCGATATCGACGCCTCAAGTGTGCCGCACCTGGAAGGCGGCTTTGACCAGACGCGCGGTATATTCCGACTGTGGATTTTCCAGCACATCCCGGGTCGGGCCGCTTTCGACGATCACGCCATCGCGCATGACGATGATCCGTTGGCAAAGCGCGCGCACGACCCGCAGATCGTGAGAGATGAACAGGTAGCCCAGCCCGCGGCGCTGCTGCAGATCCTTTAGTGTTTCCAGAATTTTGGCCTGCACTGACAGATCGAGCGCCGAGGTCGGTTCATCCAGAACCAGAAGGTCGGGCTCCACCGCGATTGCGCGGGCGATCGACAGGCGCTGGCGTTGACCGCCCGAGAATTCATGGGGAAACCGATGCAGGATGTCCTGGGGCAATCCGGCGTCGCCCAGCGCCTTGCAAACCTTTTCAAGACGTTCGGATGCGGTGTGTCCGATGCGGTTGACGATCAGACCCTCCTCGATCAACGCCTGGACCGACAGGCGTGGATTGAGAGACGAGAACGGGTCCTGCAAAACGATTTGCAGCCGCGTTCGTAGAGGCCGCATTTCGCGGCGGCTCAGGGCCTCGATCCGCAGACCGTCGAACGAGACCTCGCCGGCGGTGATCGCCGCCAGACGGGTCAGGGCCAGGGCCAGGGACGTCTTTCCAGATCCGGATTCGCCGACGATCCCAACGGCCTCGCCCCGCCGCACGCAGACATCGGCCGCCTCGACTGCGACAAAGGCCGGGCTCTTTGCGCGGCCGCCATAAACAATGCGGACCCCGCGCGCTTCCAGCAGGACTGGCTGGCCTTCGACATCGACGTCTTCTGCATAGCCGCTGGGCTCAGCGTCGCGCAGTTGCAGGGTGTAGGGGTGGGTGGGGGCGTCAAGGACAGCCGTGGTCGGTCCGGTTTCGACGATGAGCCCCTGCCGCATCACGGCGATCCGGTCCGAATAGCTTCGCACCACCGTCAGGTCGTGGGTGATCAGCAGGACCGCCAGATTGTAGCGGCTCTGAAGATCCCTGATCAGTTCGAGGATCTCGGCCTGGACCCGCACATCCAGCGCCGTGGTCGGCTCATCGGCAATGAGCAGGGCGGGCTTGTTGGATAGGGCCATGGCGATCATGACCCGTTGACGCTGACCACCGGACAGTTCGTGAGGGTAGCGGTCGAGCAGGGCCTCCGGATTGGGCAGTCGTACTTCGGCGAGAAGCTCGCAGGCCCGTGTCCGGGCTTCACGAGTTGGCACGCGCGCGTGGGCCTGGATGGCCTCGACAATCTGACCGCCAACGGTGTGCAGCGGGTTGAGCGAGCTCATGGGCTCCTGGAACACCATGGCGATCGCGCGGCCGCGCACATCGCGCATCTTTCGCTCGTCCCGGACGCGCAGGTCCTGTCCATCCAGCGTGACCCGGGCCGAGGGAGACAGCCGGGCCTTGCGCCCCAGAAGACCCATCAGCGCGCGCGCCGTGACCGACTTGCCAGAACCAGACTCGCCGACCAGGGCGAGCGTCTCCCCGCGGTCGATATGGAAATCGACGCCCCGAACGGCCTCGACGGTCCCGCCTTCGATCGAGAACGCGACGGCGATGTCGCGCGCCTCTAGCAGGCGCTGGCGTTCAGTAGGGATCGACGGCGTCACGTAGGGCGTCTCCAACGGCATTGAAAGCAAAGACCGTGACGAACACGAAAATCACCGGCGACAGGATGAAGGGGTAGGACCCGATGGCCGAGTAGCCGCTGACGTCCTGAAGCATCAGGCCCCACGAGATCATTGGCGGCTTTACCGCCAGCCCCAGGAAACCAAGGAAGCTTTCGAGTAGGACGATCGTCGGCAGGGTCAGGGTGAAGCTGACCAGAACGTGCGACATCAGATTTGGCGCAATGTGATGCAGGATGATGCGGCGATCATCGGCGCCCATGGCGATTGCGGCCCGGACATAGTCCATCCGCGCCAGCATGAGGGTCTTGCCGCGGATTTCCCGGCTCAGGCCCGCCCAGCCCAGGACGGACAGGGTGGCGATGAGGATGGCGACGAACAGCCCCGAAGATACGGTCACCGGGATGAGCGCGCCCAGGGTCAGGTAGAGGGGCAATTGCGGAAACGCCAACAGGACATCGACCAGTCGCTGAAGCCAGCGATCCACCGCGCCGCCCATGTAGCCGGCCGTCGCGCCGACGAGCAGCCCCGTCAGCGTCGTCAAGGTCACAACCGTCAGGGCCAGGAGAAGCGAGACCCGGGTCGCCACAAGGCCGCGCGAGAAGATATCGCGCCCGAACCGGTCGGCGCCGAGCAAATGCGCCCGTTGGCCGATACGGCTGGTCCCTATCAGGCGGCGGTCGAGCGTGATCGGTCCAAGGAGGCGGTAGGGCTCGGTTCGCGCCCACAGGGTGAGGCGAACTTTTTCGGCGCCGGTGAAGCTCAGCAGCGGCTGGAGCGTCACTGGATCGTCCCGGCCGGTGGGCATGGCGTTCAGGGCATAGAAGCCATCGGAGTCCACGCCGATTCGGCTTGGGGTCTGATAGGGCGCATAACGGGCGTCGGGGTTCATGGGCGCAAGAAACGGCCCCAGCACCACCACGACCGCCAGGCCCATCAGGACGACAAGCCCGGCCATGCCGAGCCAGGAGCGTCGAAACCGCCGCCAGACAAGTCGCCCATAGGTCTGGGTTTTCTCATCGGTCTTCACTTGGCCCCTCCTTCCAGACGGATACGGGGGTCCAGGAGCGCCAAGCCCAGATCGGCCAGGATGTTTCCCATGATGAGGGTAATCGCCAGGACCAGCATGAACGTGGCGGCGACGAACACGTCGCCGACCGCCATGGCGCCCACGATGGCGGGGCCTACCGTGGCCAGGCCAAAGACGATCGCCACCTCGATTTCGCCCGTGACCATGTAGGGCAGGGCGACGCCCTGATAGGCGACAAGGGGGTGCAGCGCATTTGGAACGGCGTGGCCGAAGATGACGCGCGCCGGCGAAAGGCCCTTGGCGCGGGCGGTCTCGACGTACTGGGCATTGAGCACGTCCAGCAGGTTACCGCGCATGATCCGCATGGAGTAGGCCAGCCCGCCCCAGGCGGCGATAACGACGACCGGCCAGACATGGGCGATCAGATCGACAATCCGGCCCAGCGACCATGGCGCGGCGGCATACTGTGCCGACTGGAAGCTTCCGACCTGCGAGCTGTCCAGTCGGAAAACCAGCACATAGAGAACCAGCAGGGCCAGAAGGAAGCGCGGCGTGGTCATGCCCACAAAGGCGAAAAGGTTCAGCGCCGTGTCCACCCAGGTCCCGGCGCGCGTCGCCGCCAGTACGCCCAGGCAAATCCCGAGCGCTGTCGCCAGCAGGTGGCTGGTCAGGGCCAGCAAAAGCGTGGGGGGCAGGCGCTCGGCGACGATGTCGGCGACAGGCCGGTTAGCCGCCAGCGAGAACCCGAAATCGCCACGGGTGACAATGCCGCCCGCCCAGCGTGCGTACTGGACCAGCACCGGGTCGTTCAGACCGTTCCGCTCCCGGAACGTCTTGGCCTGGGCATCGGCTTCGGCGGCCGAGGCGCCGCCCTGATTGATCAGCATGGTGCGCAGGTTGTCTGCGTAGTCGCCGGGCGGCGCCTGAATGATCAGGAATGTCACCAGGCTGAGAAGGACGACGATAGGTATGGCCGCCGCCAGTCTCTTGAGCAGGAAAAGCACCACGCTCATGGCTTGCCTCCGCTCGCTGGCGATCTGCAGGCAAAGCAGCCTGGCAGGGTTCCCGGTCTCAGTTCATGTCGGCTTTGCCGGGCTTTGGGAACGAAGAGCCGCTCGCGCATCAAGGCGTCCTCAGCCCAGTTGAACATGATGGTCGGCGTTCGCGGCGGCACATTGGCCAGCCGCTTGTCGATCAGAAGACCGCCTGGAAACTGGATCAGACCGACCGTGTTGACCTGCTCGGTTGAGACACGCTGGTATTGCGACATAAGTCGGCGTCGCTCGGAGTTGTTGTCTGTGGCGATGAAAGCCTGGGTCAGTCGCACCATCTCCCGTTCGTAGGCCAGCAGGTCCAGCTGGCCGTTGGGTCCGGCCCGGTGAGATTTGTGGGTATAGGGCCCCATGGGCGCGAGGGCGTCGGCGCCTTGGACGACGGTTGTCAGTTCGGTGGTGTCATGTCGGGCCAGCACCCAGTCGAACTGGCCACTGGCGATCAGGGCGTCGCGCTGTGGCCCGCTGGCGAAGCGCAGAACGACCCTGAGCCCCGCGTCGCGCGCAAACAACAGCACCCCTTCGGCCAGGGTCCGTTCGGTAATCGTATCGGGACTGGCGGTCAGGATCGCCGTGACATTCTCGCCGTTACGCACGTTCGGCGGATAGTTGACGTAGCCGTCGCCGTCGCGGTCGATCAGGCCGACACTGCGCAACAGGGCGCGCGCGGCTCGGGGGTCATGATCGAACTGCCGGGTCGCGCTTGCGTCATAGAAAGGCGAGCTTGCCAGAAGTCCGCCGGCATAGGGCTTGACGAACGGACCGCCGACCTGGGTCAAGCCCAGACTCTGGCGATCCATGGCCATGCTCACCGCCTGACGGAAAGCCTGCTGCCGGTTCAGATCCCGCAGGGCCTGAGCGCGGCCGTCTGGCTCGCCCCAACCGTTCCCCGACAGGTTCATCAGGACCGAATAGGCAGAGGTTCGCGGGCCGAACGCGACGCGATAGCCTGCGCCGGGTTTGGCGGCGCCGCGCAGGGCCTCGACGAACGAAGCTGGCGACTCCAGGTTCGCCAGATCGCTGCCGCCCGCGATGACCTGAACATCGCGATCGTTCCAGCCGAGCAGCCGATACTGCATTTCGTCGAGATAGGGCAGTTGCCGGCCGCTCGCGTCGACCTTCCAGAAGTAGGGGTTGCGGCGAAGGATCAGAATATCGTCGGGCCGGTATTCGGTGACGACCCAGGCACCCATGGTGGGGAAATTCATGCGACTGGCGGGAAAGGCCAGCTTGTAGTTCTGGTAGCTGTTACGCTGATTATACTTCGGATGCTGAGGACGCAGGACGTGAGCGGGTCCGGGGCAGAACTTGCCGTAACCCATCTGGTAGAGATAATCGCGCGGAAAAGGCCGTTTGAACGTCCAGCGGATCCGATAGGGCCCAACGGCTTCCAGGGTCGTGCCGGGCCCAAAGCTTTCGCCCGACGCACCGTTGAGCGGGCTTACGTTCGGATCCAGAACATTGTCCTGCCAATAGAACATGACATCGTCGCTGGTGAAGGGATGTCCGTCTGACCATTTGGCGCCTTCCACCAGGTCCATGGTCAGCTGGAGGCCATCGCGTGACCAGGTCCACGCCCTGGCCAGGTTGGGCAGGGGCTCCAGCGCGTCCCGGTCGACGAGAAACAGCGGGCCTGTCCGGGTCAGGCATTCCATTGTTCCGATGTCGACGCCGCCCCAGCCCTGCGATTGGCCAGCACTGTAATTCCATCCCTCGGGTCGACCGCCGGTGACCTGTCGCAGCACATCGCCATAAACGCCCAGACCATCGGGCATGGCCGCCGGCCCGAAGACAAGCGGTTGGCGCGGCAGGCGCTCGCTGACCGGCGGAAGCTGTCCTTTGGCCACGAACTCGCGCGTCACCCAGTCGGGCTCGGAATAGGCTGGCAAAGCTTTGAAACTTACAAGGTCGCTGGGTTTGATGCCGCCAACCTGGCTGGTGTCACCCAGAGTGATCGGCGACGTAACCGAAGGCATTGAGCTGGACAGCCCGGGGTCGCTGCAGCCGGCCAGAAGAAGCGCCAGGGTTGCACCCAACGCAACCCAGGGCGCAGCGGAAAACGGCGCCTTGCCTGCACGGACGCCACCTGGGCCGTATGTCGAAGCGCTGGCGCGCTTGCCAAGATCCAGCGGCGTTTGCATTCGCCCTCCCAACTAGGCGTGGCCGCGTGGTGTCCCTTCCGCGATCTTCTCCGCCACCAATAATAATATTAATCAGTCAAAGCAACCACGCTAGGTCGATTTCGAGGCGCGTTTCGGCTTGAGGCAACGTCAGGGCCCTAGTCGCTCTACCGGAATGGCCGGGGTGATCGCCGCCAGGTCGTCGAACCCGGCAATGCCAATTGGCCGGGTGCGCCTGTTCGGGAGCTAAAGTAGCTAGGTGGTGCTGCCCAGTTGGCCTTTTTCCTCGATGCATGGTGGTGGCGGCTGGGTCTCGTAGCTCGAAGAGCTGGATTGCGTCCCGCTAAAGGCACGGTGCGATTGCGGGGCGGGACGGCATGCCGCTGACCCTGACTTGCACCCCAATCGTGTCGCCGATACCCAAGCAGAACACGCGTCCGGCCTGGCCTTCCGCCACCGGCCGCCACTCGCGCAAGCGGTCGAAAAGCCTCGCATGCGCTCACTCTTGACGATTTGTACAATTACGCTTGACCGAACGCCCGGGTTTTGAAATCCTTATTGGTGGAAACGTCAATAACGGGTTTGAAGTGAGCGCGACCAGCGCCGACGGGCCCGCGACATTTGGGGAAAAGTATGAGCATCCGACATCGCAGGACCGTGATTTTGTCCACCGCCTCCGCCCTCGTCATGGCCGTCGCTCTGGCGGGCCAGTCATCGGCGGCCGCGCAGGAAACGCCGGTTATCGAAGAAGTGGTTGTGACGGCCCAGAAGCGCGAACAGGCTCTTCAGGACGTGGCGCTCGCGGTGAGCGCGTTCTCGGAGAAGGCCCTGGATCGGGCGCAGATCGAGGATGCGACCGACATCCAGTATTCGATCCCCAACGCCGTTCTGACCGGTAATGACCGCTTCACCCTGCGCGGCATCGGCACCAACGCTCTGGGCTCGTCCGACCTGGGCGTTCAGTCTTTCGTCAACGGCTCGGCTATCGGGTATTTGCCGCAGAACGAGTTTTTCGACATGAGCCGTATCGAGGTTCTGCGCGGACCTCAAGGCACACTCTATGGACGCAACACGACCGGTGGCGCGATCAATCTGATCACGCGCAAGCCAGGCAAGGCGTTCTCCGCTGAGACCAGCCTTCAACTTGGCAACTTCTCGAACGTCCGTATCGGCGGCGCGGTGGATATACCCGTGGGCGACAAGGTGGGCGTTCGCCTGGCCGGCTACAGCCTGACGCGGGACGGTTACACCGAGAACATCACCACCGGAAACAATGTCGATGGCCGCGATCAGTGGGCGCTGAGAGGCACCGTCACGTTCGAGATGAGCAGCGCGACCAACGCCACCCTCGTCTTTAGCCGGTATGAAGAAGACAGTTCCCGTGCGCGTGAGGGCAAGCGGCTTTGCAAGGCCCACCCTGTCCTGGGCTGTGATCCGCGAGAGCTGGGCTTTGACTCTCCGGATGCCAACACCACCATCCTGCAGACACTGGCCCGGTCGTTCACGCCCTTCCCGACGGGCGGAAACATCTACGCCGGCGCGCCCAACCCCACCGACCTTCGCAAGATCGCTGCGGACACCGACCCGACGTTCAATCTCGATGAGACGGCAGTCACGCTCGATTTCGAGCACGATTTTGGCCCCCTCCAGTTCTCGGCCCTCGCCGCCTATTCCGAGGGCGCGACCGAGCAAAACACCGACTGGGACAACGCCGCGCTGCCCTTCCGGTTTACGCGTCCCATCACCTATTCGAAGGACCGAGACACAGTCGTCACGACCGACCAGTTGCTGACGACCGACAGCTTCACGTCCAAGCGCAACACCAAGACCGGCGAGTTGCGGCTGGCGTCAGACTTCGAAGGCCGGTTCAATTTTCTTCTAGGCGTCTTTGCGCTCGAGGGCCGCAGTTCCGGCGGCTTCGAGACCTGGCATCCGGCCATTGAGGCTTTCCAAAAAGCCCTGGGGCGGCCTCAAGACACCTGGCACGTGAGCGCCCTGTCCCGCAATGGCAAGAGCAAGACCTGGGCCGCATTCGGTGAGACCTACTTTGACCTTGCCGACCACCTTCGCCTGACGCTGGGTGCGCGTTACACCGACGAAAACAGATCAGGTGAGTCGCGGTCGCTTGTGCTTTCGCCGCTGCTTCCCTGGACGTTTTCGCAATACAAGGGAAACCGGGCCACTTACAAGGCGGCTATTGACTGGAAGCCAGATCTTGCTTTCACCGATAAGACACTCGTCTACGGCTCAGTCTCGTCGGGCTATAAGGGCGGGGGACTGAACAACAGCAACAGCGCGCCGACCTATGGCCCAGAAACCGTCACCGCTTACGAGGTCGGGGCCAAGAACACCCTGGCAAAGGGGGCCATCCAGGCCAACATCACCGGGTTCTACTACGACTATACAGGTCTCCAGCTTGGCCAGCGGATCAATGGCGGCGTTTTGACCAAGAACGCCGACGCCGAGATCTATGGGCTTGAAGGGGAGTTTGCCTACGCGTTGGGGAGCCATTGGCTGTTCGACTCCAACCTGTCCTACCTTCACACCAAAATCGGCAATTTCCTCAGTGAAGACGCGGCCAACCCCGCCCAGAGCCTGACAGCCACCACGCCGCCGGTGCAGGTCAATCTGCGCGGCAACCGGCTGCCGCATGCGCCTGGCGCCAAGGCCAAGGTTGGCGCCCAGTATCAAACCGGGCTTTTCGCCCAAGACTGGACCGCGACTTTCCGCGTGGACGCCACCTGGCAGGACGCCTACTTCGCGCGGGAATACAACGCGCCAACCGATCGCATCGCGGCCTGGAACGTGGTCGACCTGCAGCTTCGCTTCGAAAACGAGCCGCGCCGAATGGGCGTGCGGTTCTTCGTCAAGAACATCACCAACGAAGACAACATCACCAACATCATCATCGAAGATGCGCTAGTGGGGCGCTATCGCAACGTGCGGCTGCTGGAGCCGCGCACGTACGGACTCATCGTGCACAAGGCGTTCTAGGCCTTGGCTGACCGTTAAACCGGCTGCGGCCTGGCCGGCAGGCCCGGCGGCAGCCGCGCCTGCCGACCGCTCGTCAGGCCCAGGCAAGCCCGGCCCCGAAAGCCCACAAGAGCAGACCACTCAACTTATTGACGAATGATGTAATAACTACCTATGGTTTTGGGCATGCGCTGACCTTGGGCCCATCGGTCCGGAACTCTCGAATTTCCGGCTTTGACCTGGGCTTCGGGGCCCGACGGGTCAAAGGCAACCCAAAGGCCTTACCTTGCCCGAAATCTGACCGTTCCTCCTCGACTGAGTGGCGAGGCGAGCAGCCTCGCCACTATTTTTCAGTCTAGGAGCGGCGCGCATCAGCTTCAGAACTTCAACTCCACTATACCGAAGATGGAAACACTGGAATGGCCACAAAGATATTCGACCTCACCGGACATGTGGCGCTAGTGACCGGCGGCAATTCAGGCCTTGGTCTTTCCATGGCGAGGGGATTGGCGAAGGCGGGGGCCGATATCGCGATCTGGGGTCGCAATGCGCAGAAGAACGCCGCGGCCTGTGCGCAGCTGCAAGAGATCGGTTGCGTGGCTCGCGCGTTTGAGTGCGACGTTCGGGATTTGGCGGGATGCCAAACGGCTTTTTCGGACACGATTGAGCAGTTTGGGCGCGTGGACAGCTGCTTTGCCAATGCCGGCGGTTCGGGCGTTCGCGGCGCGTTTCATGACCTGAGCCACGGCGACTGGCAGGCGACGATCAACCTCAACCTGATGAGCGTGGTCAATACGTTCCAGCTTGCGATCCGCCACTGGCTTGAACAGGACGCGCGCGGCAAGCTTATCGTAACCTCATCGATTGCAAGTCAGATAGGGCTGCCGATGAGCTCCGGCTATTCGACGACCAAAGCCTCTGTGGAGGGTCTCGTGCGAAGCCTGGCAATCGAGTACGCCGCTCGGGGCATCCAGGCCAATGCGATACTTCCCGGCTTTATCGAAACAGAGATGTCGCTCAACACCCCCAAACATTTTCAGGACGGATGCAAAAGGCGCGCCGCCTCGGGAAAGATCGGCAAACTTGAGGATATGGAAGGCGTCGCCGTCTACTTGGCTTCGCAAGAAAGCAACTTCATGACCGGCCAAAGCCTGATCCTTGACGGCGGACACATGATCTATCCGCTGTAGAGTCGGTACGGCCTGCGCTATTTGATCTGCGGCGCAGACCCTTGCAGCGCATCATCGCTCATCGCTCGGCTCCGTGATCGCGGCCAACCCGCCAAACCGCTACGGCTAATGCTTCAAGTCCCCAGCCCTGAGGTGCTGCAACGCCGCCCCGCAGGGCGGCCGGCCTTGGCCGGCCGCTAGAGCTTAGCCATTTTCGGCAGGCGTTTTCGCGCGTTGTAGTCACTTCTCAGCTGATTGAATGAGCCGATGAACATGTTGACGGTTATGTCTTCCAAGGTCTGGATGTCGATTGACGTTCTGTGGAAATACGACCCCGCCGTGGCCGCCAGTCCAAATGAAATATCGGTTGCAGCGCGCGCGATGTCGGCGGGCAGATCAAAGTGCTCCATGGCGATCTGAGATAGGTAATCGACCGCCGCCGATCGTCCGTATTCTGTGGGATCATGGGCGTCGCACACGCTAGGTTCGCTTTGAAGGCGCTCGATAATCAAGCCCCGTTCTTTTATGAACACTAGATATTCGTGGGTAATGTAGCGGGTCAGTTCTTCGAACGTGGTCGCGCGTCGAGCCGCGCCCGCCTGCAGCCGGCGCATCGCCCGCATTTCCCGACCGTAGAGGTCTCGCAACAGTTCGGTTAGGTTGGGGAAATAGGCGTAGACCAGCGACTTGCTGATGCCTGCTTCCTTGCCGATCCGCTCGACGGTCAATTGCTTGACCCCCTCGCGCGCAACAAGTTCAGCCGCCTGGTCCAGGATCAGTTCGCGTCGCTTTTCAGGCGTAAGCCGCCGCCGTATTTTCGGGACATCATCAGCCATGATCGTCAATTAGGCTCACTTCCTTGAAGGGCGATCTAGGCGCTCTCGTTGTTCAAACGCAACCGGTTGTTGCCGCCCCTCGGTGAGTCAAAACTCTCGGCCCCTATCAGTGTCGAAAAAAATGGCGGCCGCCTAGCGAGGCAGCTTGCTAGTATTGTACAATACGTCAATAAAGGTGTTTAGTCTGCCCGCGTGGTCGCAGGCCTCCAAATCGAGAGTGCGATGGCTCATCTGCCGCCTAGAGGAATTTTCAGCGCGCTGGCCTTGACCGCGCTTGCCAGCGGCTGCGCGCCCGAGAACCAAACTGCGCAGCAACAGGAGCGCGCCGAAGCCCTATTCTCCGTCAACTGCGCGGCCTGCCACGGCAATCCGGCGACCGGAGCGCCGACGCGAGCGGCCCTGAAAACCCGCACGCCGCAGGCGATAGAGGCGGCGCTCACGACAGGGCTGATGCGTGAGCAGGGACGCGGATTGAGCGCTGATGATCGTCGCCTGCTTGCGAACTACCTGGGCGCTGGCGCCGCCACGTCGATCGGCGCCAGCTGCAAGGGCCGACTGGATTTGACCGACCCTGCGGGCTGGAACCGCTGGGGGGGAAATATTGAGAATACGCGCTACCAGCCTGGCGAAAAGGGCGGGATTACCCCGCAAAACATAGCAAATCTTGAATTGAAGTGGGCGTTTGGCTTTCCGGCCGCCTCGCGCGCGCGCTCCCAGCCGGCCGTGACACCTCAGGCTATCTTCACCGGCAGCCAGGATGGACAGGTCTACGCGCTCGACACCAAGACCGGCTGCGTCTGGTGGAGCTTCATGGCCGATAGCGAGGTTCGCAGCGCCCCGACGTTGAGCGTTGATCTCGCGGGGAAGATCGACAGGATCTATTTTGGCGACTTCAAAGCCAATGTGTACGCTCTCGATGCAGTGAGCGGCAGGCTGCTGTGGAAGCGGTCGGTGCAGGACCACCCGGCTGGCACGATCACCGGGTCGCCCACGTTGCATGGCGGTCGCTTGTTTGTGCCGATGTCGTCGACCGAGGTGGTGAGCGCGATGGACGGCACCTATCGGTGCTGCAGTTTCCAAGGGGGTATCGCTGCGCTTGACGCGGGAACGGGCAAGCCGATTTGGCGACTGAAGACCACCGATACGCCCCGGGTTCTGGGCAAGAACGCTTTGGGAGTTGAGCGACTTGGGCCGTCTGGAGCGCCGGTCTGGTCACCTCCGACAATCGACGCCAAGCGCGGCCTGCTCTATTTCGGAACCGGAGAAAACTACTCCTCGCCGGCCAACGGCATGAGCGACGCGATCATTGCAGCCGACCTTAAGACCGGACGGGTGCTTTGGGTGCGGCAGGTGACGCGCAACGATGCCTGGAACGCGTCGTGCTTGCGCAAGGGCAAAGACGCCAACTGCCCGTCTGAAGACGGCCCGGACTTTGACTTTGGCGCTCCGCCTATCCTGGCGACACTGCCTAGTGGAAAGGAGATCCTGCTGGCTGGCCAGAAGTCTGGGATGGTCTATGCGCTCGACCCGCAGAAGGCCGGAAAGATCGTTTGGAGCCGTCGTGTCGGAATGGGCGGCTTTAATGGCGGGGTCCATTGGGGTATGGCGACGGACGGGCGGACCCTCTATGTCGGCGTGGCCGATACGCCAGGCAACAAGGGCGCTGTCGGCGCACAAAGGCCCGGGGTGCATGCGCTTGACGCTGCAACCGGACGACCCGTCTGGAGCCATCTTGAGGATCCGATCTGCGCCGAGCGAAGCTTTCGGTGTGAGACTGCGATTTCCGCCCCGGTCACGCTGACCGATGGGCTCGTGGTGGGCGGTGCGCACAATGGATTGCTGCGGGCATATTCGACCCGGGATGGAAAGCTCCTGGCAAGCATAGACACCAAACCGTCTGTCTCGACCGTCAATGGCGTGAAGGCTCAGGGCGGATCAATCGACTCCGCTGGCCCAGTCATCGCTGGACAACGCCTCATCGTGAACTCGGGCTACGACAAGTTTGGTGAGATCCCCGGCAATGTTCTGCTCGTCTACGGGCCGAAAGAGGGCAACAGCGCAAAATGACGAAGGTGGCTTGTTCCCGTGGCCTCGCCGTTCTCGCGGCGGGCTTCATGATGGCCGATGCAGCGGTGGCCGGTCCAATATCGCCTGATCCCATGCAAGGCCTCCCGGTGAAGGGTGTCCGCAACGTTGCGATCACGGTTTCGGACATTGATGCGACGGTGGCGTTCTACGCCAAGGCGGCGCCCTACCGCGTCGTGAAGCGCTATTTCGTCGAGGGTGAGCTGTTTGCGCCCCAGCTGCTTTCAAGGCCACACAAACGGGTTGAGATCGCCTTGATCGCCACGCCCACGACCTTCATTCAGCTGATGGATTTTGAACCTGGAAAGGCCCAGCCGCCATCGCCGCGGCCCGTGATCGGCCCAGGCTATACGCACATTTGCTTTCAGTCGGCGGCTGCCAATTCGGCCTACGACCGCTTCAAATCCAGCGGGCTGGCCATGATCTCGCGTGGCGATGGACCCGTGGATATCGGCGGTTACGGCATCCGCTACGCCTACGGTCGTGATCCTGACGGCATCATGATCGAAAACGAAGTCTACGATCACCCCAAGCGTCAGGAGGCGGCCTGGGTCAGCCATATCGCCAACGTCGTTCATGACCGTGATGCGATGCTGAGCTTTTACGCCAGGGTGTTTGGCGTTGGGCCGCACAGCACACGCGAGCAAGAAGACCGCAAGCCGCTCGATGACATCGCCGACATAGACAATCTGTCCATTCGGGGCGGCTGGTTCTCGCTGGGAAATTTCGAGATCGAAGTTTGGGAGTATGTTCGTCCCCGCACGCCGGCGCCTGGGGCGGACAGGACGCTCGATGAGATCGGCTACAATGCCTTCTCGCTCGAAGTGGCGGACCTGTCCTCGGAGGTCGAGCGGCTCGGCCGCCTTGGGGTTCGATTAGCCGGAAAACCGATCCGCCACGGCGGCTGGCTGATCCAGTATGCCTACGACCCCGAGGGCAATCTCTTCACCGTGCAACAAAACCTCAAAGCGGGGCGAGGGGAGTCGATAGACAACAAGGTCTGGATCGCAAGATCCCAGCGCTAGCAGGCCTGCGGGTGCGGCGACTTGGTCATCTCTCAGGCGGGACCCATTAGCATAAGTATTTTGCCTTGGTCAGCGCGGCTTTGGGCCCACCAGGCTGCACCGCGAGTGGAGCGCCTTTGCGCCTCTCAGGTCGTGGACGCGCCTTTCAGGACGTAACGGACAAGAGCCAATGAGAAACGTAATCAACTTGGTGACCGGACTTGTAGCCGCTCTGGCTGGCTTCGGGTCGGCCTTCGCTGCGCCAGCCGATCCGGCGGTTGAATGGGCTAACCTGCATGCCAAAGGGAGCCTTCACTACACCGAAGGTGTCGCCGGCCTGCCGGGACGTCGACTACACTACGTCGAAGCGGGCCAGGGGCCGCTGATCATCCTATACCACGGGTTTCCGTCGTTCTGGCTCTCTTGGTTCGACCAGATGGAGATGCTCAAAGATCGCTATCGCGTCGTGGCGGTCGACGCCCAGGGCGTAGGGTTGTCGGACAGCCCAAAGGATGTG
>Ga0187845_1000964_pt1 | contig 16745 bp, 16 predicted proteins | sample SpaLakP09_SKY_68_FD_134515 | JGI IMG/M metagenome (GOLD analysis project Ga0187845, IMG submission 134515) | Oligotrophic lake water microbial communities from Sparkling Lake, Wisconsin, USA - SP09_SKY_68 | ecosystem: Environmental > Aquatic > Freshwater > Lake | place: USA: Sparkling Lake... | reverse complement strand
GCCGTGGTGCCGCCATAGCAGAAGCCCATCACGAACACCGGGCCCTCCAGGGCGTCGATCGCGGCCTGAACACGGGGCAGGGTGCTCAGCCCCCAGCCCGTGGCCTCGCCCATGGCCATCCGCTGGTCCAGCAGGGCCGGCTCGGTATTGGCTTGCGGAAACGGTGACTCGACAGGGTCCATCAGGGCCGGGGCGATGACCTCATAGCCCTGGTCGGCCAGGCTATCGGACAGCTGCCGGATATGCGGTGTCACGCCCCAGATGGCGTGCAGCATCACGAGACCACCCCGACGGGCATCCTGCGCCGGCGCATGATAGGCCGAGACGGCCTCGCCCGTTTGGCTGGTCAGGATGATCCGCTCGCCCATCAGGCTGCGCCGTTGGCCTGGAACAGGGCCAGGGTGCGCTCGCGGGCCCGCTGGGCATCGCCTGGATCGGAGTCGGGCCGTCCGTCATTGTTGAAGCCGTGGCCGCTGGCCTCGTAGATATAGACCGGCACCTCGGGGTGGGCCTCGGCAATGGCGGCCTGCACCGCATCGGCCGGGATGTGGGCGTCCTTGCGGCCCAGATGCACGATGACCGGACAGGACAGTCTGAACTTGGCCATGCCGGCGACCTGGCCGCCGTAGTAGCTGGCCGCCGCCGACAGGCCCTGGCAGCGCGACGCCGCCAGCCAGGCCATGGTGCCGCCATAGCAGTAGCCCGTCAGGAACACCGGACCCCGCAGCGCCAGAAAGTCGATACAGGCCTGGATGTCGCCCATGGCGTTGTCCGGGCCGTTGGCCATGGCGTACTTCACCCCGGCCTCGAACCCGGCCGGGTCATGCTCGGCCGTGAAGCCCTTTTCCTGGCGGTCGAACATCGCCGGGGCCAGAACCTCAAAGCCCAGGGCCGCCCAGCGGGCCACGTCTTCGTGCACATAGCGGTCGAGCCCGAAGATCTCCTGCACCACGATCACCCCGCCCCGGCGCGGCCCCTCGGGCGGGGCGTGCAGGGCGTCAAAGGCAAAGCCGTCATGGCCGGCGGTCAGGGTGAGCGTGTCGGTCATGGCGGGCTCCTGTGAGGTCGCGCGGATCGAAACGCCTTCCCGGCCTACCGGTCAAGCCTCGCGGTCGCAGGGCGCGAAGAGGTGTGGAGCTGCGGCGCGGATGGCTTGCCTCAGCGTGGCTACCGATGACGCTTGAGATCCCGGCTCACGCCACGATCCTCACCGACGCCCCATCCCCAACCGAGTGTACCGAGGCGAGTGGACGGACCCTTCCGCGCGCAGCCCTTGCCGGATTTCAGGCTGCAGCTCAGGCCTGCCGCCTTGGCTTCGGAACAGCTGAGGGTTTGCAGCTTGGCCTTGGACCGGGGCTGGGGCGCATCAATGATGTAGCCGCCGCCATACTCGCAGGCGACCTCGTATCGTGAAATCGCCGGATCGCCGCCGCCGCCCAGATAGATCCCGTCCGATGGCTTGCACGACAGGCCCGCCTTCTGGGTCAGAGCGTCGAGCCCGGCGACAGAGCCGATATTGGCAGCCAGCCGGCAGGTCGTCAGTTTGGGGCCCCGCCCCTTGACGGCCCGCGCCGAGGTCAGCAGGGCCAGGCAGTCATAGGCGGTGATGGCCTTGTCGGTCTTGGTCACGATCCAGCCGAAGTCGTTCTTGCAGGCGATCTCGTAGCTGACCGTGCGAACGCCGGCCCGGTTGGCGTTCATGATCACGCCGGCGTCCGTCAGCGTGCAGGCAATCCCGGCCTCAGCCGCCAGTTCACCGGCCTCTTTCTGCTGCAGGGGGTTTGCCGACGGCCGGATGCCCTTGCCGGCCGCATCGGCCCCGTTGAGCTTGTTGGCGAAGTTGGGATCGGTGAACTCACGCTGGGTGTAGTTCGAGCCGGTGGGCAGGCCGGGGGCCTGCGCCATGGCCGCTCCAGCGAGGCTGGCAGCCAGGAAGAGCGACAGTCCAAAAAGCTTCATGATCTTGGTCCCGATCCGGATTTGACACGCGTCCCGGAAGCCAGGCTTTCAGGGCAGCGGGGGCGATCCTTGCGCCTGATCGGCGAGGATGCAACCCCCGGTGCCTGTCACCGGCCAGGCCTAAACGTTGAACCGGAAGTGCATCACGTCGCCGTCCTTGACGACATAGTCCTTGCCTTCGGCCCGCATCTTGCCGGCTTCCTTGGCTCCGTTCTCGCCGCCGAGCTTGACGAAGTCGTCGAAGGCGATGGTTTCGGCGCGGATGTAGCCCTTCTCGAAGTCGGTGTGGATGACGCCGGCCGCCTGCGGGCCGGTGTCGCCCACATGGATGGTCCAGGCGCGGGCTTCCTTGGGGCCGACCGTGAAATAGGTCTGCAGGTCCAGAAGCTTGTAGGCCTCGCGGATCAGGCGGTTCAGGCCCGGCTCTTCCAGACCCAGGGTTTCGAGGAACTCGGTGCGCTCCTCGGCGTCCAGCAGGGCGATCTCGCTCTCGATCTGGGCCGAGATGACTACGCTCTTGGCGTTGTCCTTGGCGGCGCGCTCGGCGACCAGGTCGCTGTATTTGTTGCCCTTGTCGGCGCTGCCTTCATCGACATTGCAGACGTACAGGGCCGGCAGCGAGGTCAGCAGTTGCAGCATGTGCCACGCCTTCTCGTCGTCGGCGTCGATCTTGGCGGCGCGGGCCGGGCGGCCTTCGCGCAGCAGGGCCAGGGCGATATTGGCCAGGCGCAGGGTGTTGGCGCTGTCCTTGTCGGCGCCGACCTTGGCGCGTTTTTCCAGGGCCGGAACCCGCTTTTCCAGGCTTTCCAGGTCGGCCAGCATCAGTTCCATCTCGATGATCTCGAGATCGCTGATGGGGTCGATGCGGCCTTCGACGTGGACGATGTCGCCGTCTTCGAAGCAGCGGGCCACGAAGGCCACGGCGTCACAGTCGCGGATATTGGCCAGGAACTGGTTGCCCAGGCCTTCGCCCTTGGACGCGCCGCGCACCAGGCCGGCGATATCGACGAAGGTGATGCGGGCCGGGATGATTTCCTTGGAGCCGGCGATCCTGGCCAGGGCGTCGAGACGCGGCTCGGGCACGGCGACTTCGCCGGTATTGGGCTCGATCGTGCAGAACGGATAGTTGGCGGCCTGGGCCGACGCCGTCTGGGTCAGGGCGTTGAACAGGGTGGACTTGCCGACATTGGGCAGGCCGACGATGGCGACTTTAAGGGCCATGGAACTCTCGTGAATTTCGTTGGCCGCGACCTAGCACGGATCTGCAGCGAACGCGAAGGGGCGGGGGCTAGAACCAACTGTAACCGCTGCCGATATTGTTCGCGAACAAGGAGCGGCGACATGAGCCTTCGACCCGTTGTGAAGATCGTGAAGGGCGTCCCGGCCTCGGACGGTGACGGTGTGCGCCTGACCCGCATGCTGGGCACGGCGGAAGCCCAGATGTTCGATCCGTTCCTGATGCTGGACTGTTTCGACAACGACCAGGCGTCTGACTATATGGGCGGCTTTCCCGACCATCCACATCGCGGCTTCGAGACCGTGACCTACATGCTGGAAGGCCGGATGCGTCATCGCGACAACACCGGGCGCGAGGGCGTGATCGGCCCCGGCGGCATCCAGTGGATGCGGGCGGGCAGAGGCATCGTCCATTCCGAGATGCCCGAGCAGTCGGAGGGGCGCATGCGCGGCTTCCAGCTGTGGGTCAATCTGCCGGCAAAGCTGAAGATGAGCGCGCCCGGCTATAGCGAGTTCGAGAGCGATGCCATCCCGGTCGAGGCCCGCGAGGGCGGCGTTTCGGTCAAGGTCATCTCGGGCGTCACTGATGGTGGCACGGTCGGTCCGATCGGCGGCGGAGCCGTCGATGCGCTCTATTTCGACGTGGTTCTGCCGGCCGGGACCCGGTTCGAGGAACCGGTCGGCTCGGACCGCAATGCCATGCTGGCCGTCTATGAGGGTCAGGTTCGCGTGGCCGGAGGCAGGATTGACGCCCTGTCCGGCGTCTTCCTCGGGGCTGGTGAGCGGGTGCTGGTCGAGGCCGTCACCGACGCGCGGGTCCTGCTGCTGGCCGGTCGTCCGATCGGCGAGCCGGTGTTCTGGCACGGTCCGTTCGTGATGAACTCCCGCGATGAAATCGTGCAGGCGTTCAACGACTTCCAGAGCGGGCGGTTCTGAACACCCCGGGTCCCACTGGACGTTGATATCTGACCTATGCTTCAAAGTGGTAAGGCCACTTGAAGGGCCAGGAGGAAACGGGATGGTCTGGCGACTGGCGGCGCTCCTGGCGTGCGCATGGGCGATCACCGTGCCTCTGGCAGCGATCGCCTCAACCCCAACCCTGACCCGCGCCGACCTGCGGGCCGGCCAGGACCTTTCGGGGCGCTGGACCTACTCCATCGACCCCTATCGCGACGGTCTGGCGGGGTTCCATCGGGAGCCGGCCGGCGAAGGCCATCGGCGTTTCGACGACACCAGTGTCGATGCGGTGACGCGGGCCCGCCCCAATGCCCTCTATGAATATGACATGGAGCGCTCGCCCGCCGCGACCCTGCCCCAGGCCTGGCTGGCTCATGACCCGGCCCTGCGCCACTATCAGGGCCTGATGTGGTACCAGCGCCGCTTCGACGCGGCCCTGAAGCCGGGCCAGCGGGCTTTTCTGCGCTTCGAGGCGGTGAACTATACCGCCCGGGTGTTCGTCAACGGCAAGGCCGCCGGTGAACACGAGGGCGGATTCACGCCCTTCTCGCTGGAGGTCACCGACCTGCTGAAATCCGGCAGCAACCAGGTCACTGTGGGCGTCGATTCCACCCCCCTGGCCGATGGCGTGCCGCCGCCGGTTACCGACTGGGAAAACTATGGCGGCATCACCCGGCCCATGCGGCTGGTCATCACCCCGACAACCTTCGTCGACGAGGCCTGGGTGCGACTCTCGAAGGATGGAAGCCTGGCCGCCACCGTCACCCTGGACGGGGCGGAAGCTGCGGGCCGTGAGGTGCGGGTCCGTGTCCCGGGCCTTGATCTGGTGATGAGCGGCAAGGCCAGCGCCGACGGCGTGGCCCAGCTCTCGGCCCCGGCTCCCAAGGGGCTGGTGCGATGGTCGCCCGAGCAGCCGAAACTCTACGATGTGGTGGTCGAGGCCGGTGAGGACCGCCTGACCGACCGGGTCGGCTTTCGCACCCTCGAGGTCCGGGGCGGCGAGATCCTTCTGAACGGCAAGCCCGTCTTCCTGCGCGGCATCTGCCTGCACGAGGAGGAGTTTGGCGAGAACCCGGCCCGAACGATCACCGAGGCCGGCGCCCGCGCCCTGCTGACCGAGGCTCGCGACGGCCTGAACGCCAATTTCGTGCGTCTGGCCCACTATCCCCACAGCGAGATCACCACCCGCCTGGCCGACGAGATGGGCCTGCTGGTCTGGAGCGAGATCCCGGTCTACTGGCTCGTCGACTTCAAGAGCCCTCGCACCCTGGCCCTGGCCCGCGGGATGCTCGCTGACAATATCCGCCGCGACCGCAACCGCGCCTCCATCGCCCTGTGGAGCGTGGCCAACGAGACCCCGGTAGGCGAGGCCCGCAACGCCTTCCTGGCTCGGCTGGTCGATGACGTGAAGGCGCTCGACGATACCCGACTGGTCACCGCTGCCCTGCTGTCGGAACGCAAGACCGTCGACGGCCATCCCGAGATGAGCCTCGCCGACCCCCTGGCCGACAGGCTCGATGTGCTCGCGGTCAACACCTATAATGGCTGGTATGGCAACGATCCGCTGGACGCTGTCCCGGCCATCAGCTGGAAGAAGACCGACAAGCCGCTGATCTTCTCCGAGTTCGGAGCCGACGCCCTCGCCGGGTTCGATGACCCCGGCCTGATGCGCAAGTTCAGCGAGACCTTCCAGGAAAAGTACTACGAGAAGACCCTGGAGATGGCCGCCAAGGCCCCCTCCGTCCGTGGCCTGTCGCCCTGGATCCTGAAGGACTTCCGCTCTCCCCGCCGGCAGCATCCGGTCTACCAGCAGGGCTGGAACCGCAAGGGTCTGGTCTCGCCGACCGGACGCCGCAAGCCGGCCTTCGAGGTGCTGGCCCGGTACTATCGCGAGCTGAAAGCCAGGGGGCGATAGGCCGCTCAGGCCGCCGCTGCGGTCGGTACGGTCGGCCGGTACTGGGCTGCGTCTGTGGTGAACTCGGCATGGCCATAGCGCGCCAGGTGGCGGCGAAGCTGGTTCACGAGAGCGCGGTCGGCCAGATCCCTGACCCCCGGAATCTTCAGGGCGAGGCCGTAGGCCGCCATGCGGGTGGTGACGATCAGGGCCACCAGGGCAAACAGGGCCCAGTCGGCAGGCGTCACGGTCACGCCCATACGCGCCGCCGCCACCCTGTCTCCGCCCAGGAACTGGCGCAGGAAAAACACCTTCGAGAAGCCACGCTCGACCGTGTTGAACAGCTGGTTGCGCCAGGAGGTATCGGGCGGCAGATAGGCGGCCAGGGTGGCCCGGACCAGGGCCCCGCAGGTGGCGTCGTCAAAGCCCTTGCGCAGGGTCTGGTTGCGGGCGGTCATGGCCTGGACGATCCCGACCGGATTGTCGGCCAGCAGGTCTTCCGGCAGGCCCAGCAGGACGCAGCGATAGCGGGCGAGCTCGACCTTGGCCCGCTCCTCGCGGGTGAAGGTCGTCCGGCCCTTCCGGAGGAGCTTGTAGCTGAGCAGGAAGATCGGGATCAGCCCGGCCGGCATCTGGTCGACCTGCGGGATCGGCACGCCATAGACCTGCGAGTCCCAGGCTCCTGTCCGGCGCAGGGCGTTGAAGCGCACCATCGAGTGCATCAGCCTGACCATGGCGGCGGCCTTGAAGCCCGGACCATGCCGATCAAGCGCGCCGGGCAGCAGGGTTGTCGTGAAGAAGCTGGCGGTCTCGTTCACGCGCCGGGCGGCGCTTTCGTTGCCGAGGGTGCCGGTCAGGGCCATGGGCAGGGCCGCATACTTGTTCATGGAGGTGGCGACAAAGGCCCCCCGAATGGCGAAGGGCGACAGGTTGGCGGCGGCATTGCGGTCCAGGCGCATGCCTTCGCGGACGAGGTCCATGTCGAGCCACTCCGGGATGTGTTCCAGGTCGCGGATAAAGGCCACGAGCTCCGGCGGCGCATCCGGAACGGCCTCCAGGCCCTGATCACAGGCCCGGGTCAGCATCGCAATCAGGGGACGGAAGCCAAACTGCGGCATCAGGCTGGCATAGGCATCGGCGACCCGGTCGCCCAGCATGGCATAGGCGCGCACCAGCGCGAAGTGATGCGGGGTCGGTTCGGCCCCGGCAATGGACCTGGGGGCCACGCTGGCGGCCGGATCGTCGGTGAAGCGCTCGGGCGGGGCCTCGAAGTCGATATCGCCATAGAGCCCCGGCAGATCGGTCTTCTGCGCGGCGACCCGGGCGCGAACCTCTGCAAGCGTGGTCATCGGTCAGCTCCACAAACGGTGGGCTCTATGGCCCTTTGCATGAGCTTATGTAAGCATTGCTCATGTTTCTACTCGCCTTGGTCGCCGGGGCCTGAGAGGCGGGCCGGAGGGCGCAAGTGCCTGAAAAGACGCGACGACAGCCAAGCCAGGCCCGGGCCGAAGCGACCGTTGAGGCCATCTTCGACGCGACCTTTCAACTTCTGGAGCGGGACGGCGTCGGGGCCCTGACCACCAATCACATCGCTCAGCGGGCCGGGGTCAGCATCGGCACCCTGTACCAGTATTTCGGCGGCAAGGCCGAGATCCTGGCGGCCATGGCCCAGCGACGGGCCGAGGCGGCGCGCAAGCAGATCGCCCGCACTGTGATCGAGGCTCCGCAACTGGGCAGCGTCCGGCCGATTGTCCGGGCTCTGATGTCGGCGTTCGAAGGATCGCCGCAGACCCGGAGGGTCCTGCTCGACGCGCTGCAGGCCCAGGGCGCGGACCAGGGGATGCTGCACCATCACCTCGCCTTTCTGGCCGATATCGATGGCCGGGCCCGGCTCAATCTGACGCTTTCGCCGGAGTCGCTGTTCGTCCTGACCCATGCGGTGGCGGGTCTGCTCAGCGCCGCGGCGGCCGCGCCGGGTCTTGGCCTGTCACCGGCGGTGCTTGAGGACGAACTGGTCCTGCTGATGGAGAGCTATCTGTCGGCACTCATCGCCCGCTCGTCGCGGACCGGGCTCTAGTCTTCCGTCTTCCTGCGCGGGTCGGCCTTGGGCGCGGGGGCGAGGCGCAGGACCTCGGCCTGATAGCGCTCGTCGTCGCCGGCGGCCGCGAAGGGCAGGGCGTCGGTGATGGCGTCCAGCATCGGGTCGAGCCACTGGTGCTCGATCTTGTGGAAGTCGCCCAGCACGTAGGGCATCACCATGGACTTGTCGCCCGGATGGCCCACGCCGATCCGGCCGCGGCGGAAGGTGTCACCGATCTGGCTGGTCACCGAGCGGATGCCGTTATTGCCGGCCGCGCCGCCGCCGGACTTCATCCGGAAGCGGCCGGGTGCGAGGTCGATCTCGTCGTGGAACACGATGACGTCGGCGGGCGTCAGCTTGAAGAACTTCATCGCCTCGCCCACGGCGCGGCCGCTCTCGTTGTAATAGGTCTTGGGCTTCAGCAGCAGCAGCTTCACCGCCCCGCCGGCGGTGCTCACCTGACCCTCGCAGGCCAGGCCCTGGAAGCGGGCGCGCCACGGGCCGGTCGACCATTTGCGGGCGATGGCATCCATGGCCATGAACCCGACATTGTGGCGGTTCTTCTCGTACTTGGCCTCGGGATTGCCGAAGCCGGCGAGGATCAGCATGGCGCGGTCCTGAAGATGTCGCGGAGGGTCTTCCCAAACGAAAACGGGCGGACCCGAAAGTCCGCCCGTCTCGTTAGCAGATCGGTGAGCCGACCCGGCCGATTAGGCCGTGGTGTCACCTTCGTTCGATTGCGAAGCAGCCGAGGCCTTGACGTTGGCGATCACGAAGTCGCGGTCAACGGCCGGACGCACGCCTTCCGGCAGCTTCACTTCCGAGATGCGGATGACGTCGCCGATGTCGTGGCCGGCCAGATCGATGACCAGTTCTTCGGGGATCTTGTCGGCGGGGCAGGCCAGCTCGACGGTGTGACGGATGATTTCCAGCGTGCCGCCCTTCTTCATGCCAACCGAGGTTTCCTGGTTCTTGAAGTGAACCGGAACTTCGATCTTGATCAGCTGGTTCTCGTCAACGCGGTACAGGTCGAAGTGGACCGGCTCGTCGGTGACGGCGTGGAACTGGATGGCCTTGGCGATGACCGACTGCTTCTCTTCGCCGTACTGCAGCGTGACCAGGTGGCCCAGCAGCTTGCCGGTATAGAGCGCCTTGCGGAATTCGTTGCTCTTGACCGCGATGTTCACGGGAGCCTTGCCGCCGCCGTACAGGACGCCGGGGACCTTGCCGGCGCGGCGGGTTTCGCGAGCGCCGCCGGTGCCGGCGCGTTCACGGATTTCAACGTTGAGAATGATCTCGGCCATGATGATTCTTTCCGGAGAGCCCTTGCTCTCCAAAGGGAGATCGCCGCACAGGACCGGATTGCCCCGCTCGGACGACGTTTTGGAAGGGGCGGTCCATACACGGAAGGGGCGTCAGATGCAATCGCCGCCCCGTCTGCGGGACGTTACTTGCGGACCGGAGCCTTGCGGGCAGCGGCGGCCTTGGCCTTTTTGGAGTTGCGGCCTGCGCCGCCGGTGGTGATCGATCGCTTTTCGGCGACGGCATGCGGCGGGGGCGGCGGTTCCACGGGCATGGGAGCCCCGGCGGCCTTGATCACGCACTGACCGGTATCCATCAGCACGTGCTGGCCCAGGCAGAACACGTCCTCATAGTGCGGCTTGGCCACGGCCAGGCACTGGTAAAGGTTCAGCTTGGCCATGCTCAGGCACGAGGTCGAGGCCGGCTCGGCCATTACGGCCTCGACCGTCGCCAGGTTCGCATCGCCCGCTGCGCCGAGCGCGGCCAGTGCCGCGACGGCCAGGCCGCGCACGGCCAGCGGCTGATAGGGTCCCGGCGCGGCGCGGGGCGTCAGACCCAGCGGCTGGGCCCCGATGGAGGCCTGCTGCAGCAGGGCGACGTCGGCCGTTTCGCCCAGGGCCGGGATCATCGACTGGGTCTTGGCGAAGGCCAGGCGGCCGTCGCGATCGGCCACAACGGCCTTGGACCACGAGGAGCGCTGGACATCGTAGGCGGCCTGTTTGACGGCCTTGCCCGCGGTGAAAACCCGCAGGCCTTCGGATCCCAGCGTATCGATGATCAGACCGGCGGCGGTGTCCGACCCCTTGAAGCCCACCGCATAGTTCGGGTCGGCGATCAGGGCATTGATCAGTTGCTGGCGCTGGGCGGGATCGACGGCAAAACTACGCACGTCCCCAACGAAGGTCGGGTCCTGCAGGGCGATCACCGCTGCATAGGCCGTGGCCCCTTGCAGCAGCTGCCTGGGCTCATAGGCCACGGCCAGCTTCAGCGACGACTGGATCTGCTCGCCGTTTTCGAAAGTCGGCTGAATGCTACCCGCCCGGGCCATGTAGCCGCGAAATGCGCTGGCCCGTTCGACGAGGACGTTCGAAAGCGTGATCGGCGGCGGCGGAGGCGGTGCGACCACGACGGGCGGCGGCGGCGGCGGGGCCGGCGGGGTTTCGCAACCGGAGAGGGTCGAGGCCAGGGCCACGGCCAGCATCAGGCCAACGGTGCGGCCCTGAAACATGGCCTGCGGCGCTCGTCGCGCGCGCGGAAAAGTAAGCATCCGTCGACTATCCAGTTGGGGCGGTGAGGCCATCGCTAACGGCGACGCCGGGCAGGATTGTGACCACTAGCCTGTTAACCGCTCGTTTACGAGCTTGGCCATGACGCTGCCTCTAGCCGACCGGGGCCGGGTCAGTGTGTCGCAGCCGCCGGGGGTGCGGCTGTCGAACGACCGAATTCCTTGGCCACACACTGTCCGGTGTCGATCACCAGGTGCTGCCCCAGACAGAAGACGTCTTCATAGCGCGGGCCGGCCACGGCGAGGCATTGAAACAGGTTCAGCTTGGCCATCCGCAGGCACTGGTCACTGTCCGGCTCGGCCATGGCATAGGTCAGCAGGGCCAGATTTTCCTCCCGGGACTGGCCCAGTGCGGTCATGGCCGCAACGGCAAGAGCCCTCAGGGTCAGCCGCGAATAGGCCTGGAGTCCGGCTGCGGGTGAGGCCGGAGCTGCGGCCGGTGTTTCCAGGAGCGTGCGAAAGGTCGCGATCTCTTCGGGCGTGGCCTTGCGGGACGTTTCCGACAGGGTCCGGGCGGTCTTCAGGATGTCGGCGTGATGCGGCGAGACTTCCTTGGACCAGGCCTGCTTCTGCATGTCGTAGGCGAACTGCTTGACGGCCGCGCCGTTGGCGGCGAGGCGCGCGGCCGGCCCCCCGACGGCATCCTCGACCCGCGCCGCGGCCGCCGGGGCCCCGGCCAGGCTGATCACCATCCAGGGATTGCGCGCGATCATGTCGGCCAGCATGGCCTTGCGGTCGTCGGGGATGGCCCTCAGGGCCTCGACGAAGGTCGGCTCGCCGAGGGCGGCTACGGCCCCGGCGACGACCGCACCGCGCATCAGTTGCTCGTGGTGATAGCCACCGGCGACTTCGAGCGCCTTTTCGATTTCCGCGCCACTCTTGAAGGTGGTGGGGATGGTCTGGGCCTCGGCCATATAGCTGCGGAATGCGGCCGCCTCTGCCATCAGAGGATCCGGGAGCGTGGGGCGAAAGGGCTCGTCAGCGCCCGCAGATCCTGCGATCAGCGCCAGAACGACCCAGCCTAGCCTTTTGAAACCTTTGCCCCGCACATCGCTTCCCCAAGCGCGGTCCCCGAAAGGGACGTCCGAAACGCTAGCGCAGGGTGGGTTAAGAAGCCATCCGCGAACTGAAGCCCAAAGGACGGCTGTCCGCTATCCGAACCCTAGTCGAACAGCTTGGAGACCGATTCCTCGTTAGCGATCCGGCGGATGGCCTCGCCGATCAGCGGTGCGCACGAGACATAGCGGATCTTGGCGCAGGCCTTGGTGGTGTCGGAGGCTTCGATCGAGTCTGTGACGACCAGTTCGGTCAGCACCGAATTGGCCACGCGATCAGCGGCGGCACCCGACAGAACGCCGTGCGTGACGTAGGCGCTGACCGAGGTCGCGCCGTTGGCGATCAGGGCCGCGGCCGCGTTGCAGAGGGTCCCGGCCGAGTCGGCGATGTCATCGAACAGGATGCAGCGGCGGCCCGACACATCGCCGATGATGTTCATCACTTCGGACTGGCCCGGACCCGAGCGGCGCTTGTCGACAATCGCCAGGTCAGCGTCGCCGAGGCGCTTGGCCAGGGCGCGGGCCCGCACCACGCCGCCGACGTCCGGCGAGACGATCATCAGGTCTTCGCCGACCTTGTAGGTGCGGCGGATGTCCTCGGCCAGCAGGCGCGAGGGCAGCAGGTTGTCGGTCGGGATGTCGAAGAAGCCCTGAATCTGGCCGGCGTGCAGGTCCATGGTCAGGACCCGGTCGGCGCCCGAGCGGGTGATCAGGTTGGCGACCAGCTTGGCCGAGATCGGCGTGCGGCCGCCGGTCTTCCGGTCCTGGCGGGCATAGCCGAAATAGGGGAGAACGGCGGTGATCCGCTTGCCCGACGCGCGCTTCAGGGCGTCGATGCAGATCAAGAGCTCCATCAGGTTGTCGTTGGCCGGATAGCTGGTCGACTGGATGACGAAGACGTCCTCGCCGCGGACATTTTCGTCGATGGTGACAAAAACCTCGAGGTCGGCGAACCGCCGCACCTGGGCGCGGGTCAGCGGCATGTCGAGATACTCGGCGATCGACTGGGACAGCGGACGGTTCGAGTTGCCGGACAGCAGCTTCATGGGGGCGCTCGGAGCAGGGGGTGTCGGGTTGCGGGGCTTCTAGCAGTCATCGGCCCGTGAGCAAGACCTTAACGGCCGGTATGACGGATCTGCGACGCTTTGTGGCTTTCGGGTCTGGCGATCAGCGACGGGTTCCGGGGGGCGAACCGTGACGGTTTGCTGGGCACTGGAGCATGGTAGGCGAGGCTCGAAGCAGCGTTTCCGTCAGCTTCGGAGCAGGTGCGGCCAGAGTATCAGAAACACACCGAGGATCATTGCTCCTATGCCGAGCAAGATGGCCAGCAAGCCCCTGACATAAAAGGTTGGCGGTTTACCCTCTACGCCTACCCCAAGTTCCTGTCGGTAAACGACCACGCATCCACAAATGAACTGAAATATGCCGAAGGCAGTATAGCCTGCTCGTGTATTAATAATTGAAGCTGCAACGCAGATCGCAAAAGCAAACGCTGCAAGTGCGGTCTGCAATTTCACGGCTCACCCCTCCAGCGCGATCGCCGACAGCAGGCGGCCATAGTCGCCCTCGCCGTTCAGGAAGGCCCGGCGGTTGGAGAAGAACAGGGCCTCTTCGGCGCGGGTGTCGTGGCCCACCCATTCGCGCTGCTCGATCCCGGCCGTGCGCAGCCGGTCCAGCACGAAGGCGGGCAGATCAAACTGGCGCTTGTCGTCGCTCACGCCGGGCCGGAAGAACCGGCCCGAGCCGGGGCAATCGGCCTCGAAGCGGTGCAGGAAGTCGACGCCTACCTCGTAGGAGTCCGGTCCGATACACGGACCGACGGCCGCAACCATCCGCTCGGGATCACCGCCCAGCGCGACCATAGCGTCGACCGCAGCCTGCACCACTCCGTCCAGGGCCCCGCGCCAGCCGGCATGGGCCGAGGCGACGATTCTGGCTTCCGGATCGACGATCAGGACCGGCGCGCAGTCGGCCGACAGGGCCCCGCAGATCACGCCGGGCGTCCGGGTCACGACTGCGTCACCCTCGGGCCGGACGTCACCCCAGGACCCGTCGGCGGTGATCGCGATGGTCGAATGGATCTGGTAGCAGGTGTTGAGGTCTTCCGGTGCAAGGCCGAACCAGCGCGCGGCGCGCGAGCGGTTCTCGATCACGTCGGCCGGATCGTCCTTGCTGCCGCGCCCGGCATTGAGGCTGTCATAGATCCCGGTCGAGACCCCGCCCTGTCGGGTGAAGAAGGCGTGGAGAATGCCGGGCACGGCGGCCAGCAGCGGCGACTGGATGGTCGGCAGGTCGATCTTGGTCATGTCGCGTCCTCGAAGAGGGGGGGCGAAAGGCCGGGCGCACTGAGGCAGACGACCTTGAAGAGTTGCCCCATCTGCGCCTGTCCGGTCAGGCGATCAAGCTGCCGTGCGATCTGGTCGGCGCGCTCGGGCCTCGCGGTGGCCAGGGCCTCGGCACGCGCCTCGATACCCAGCCCGGCCAGGAAGGCGGCCTGGCCCAGAATCGGTCCGGTTCGCGCGCCGGCCGCACGGGCCGCCTCCAGCACGGCGGGGAAATCGGCCCAGACGGTCAGGTCGGCCTGGCCGGGGCTTTCCAGCGGATCGACCTTCCGGTGCCCCTGGAGGGCCTGGAGTGTGTCGCCTAGACCCGGCGTATCGCGGCCGTAGTCGATCAGCAGCGCCGCGCCGCTGTCCGTCGCAACGCGGTGACCGATCTCGGCGGCGAGGGCCTGCTGGGCAGGGGAGGATTCGAGGACAGTGCCGGGCTTAAGGTCCTCCCCCCAGAGGGGGAGGTGGTCCCCCCGGGTCGCGCGAAGCGCGCGCCCGAGGACAGGCTCCGGGCCGGAGGGGGAAGTGATCCCCACTGGCACCTGACTTCCCCCTCCGTCCGCTGCGCGGACACCTCCCCCTCTGGGGGGAGGATTGAGTCCACGCAGCCCAAACGCCAGGCCACCCGCCTGATCCAGCCCGATCACCCGCTCGGCCCAGCCCGTATCGGTGCGGACGAACTGGCGCGCGGGTAGGCAGTCGAGCACCTCGTTGGCGACCAGGATCATCGGCGCGCCGCCGGGCACGGCGTCCAGGCGATCAGCCCATTGCGGCGCGGCGCCGGTCAGGCGCTGGGCCTGGAGCGCGCGCAACGGCGGAGAGACCTCGACCAGCCAGAGATCAGCGGCGGCCATGAAGTCCGGCGACAGTCGCGCCGCGCGCAGCAGGTCGCTGATCAGGGTCCCGTCGCCCGGGCCCATCTCGACCAGCCGGAACGGCGCGGGCCGGCCCATGCGGGTCCAGGTCTCAACAGCCCACAGGCCGATCAGTTCGCCGAACATCTGGCTGACCAGCGGCGCGGTAATGAAATCGCCGCCGGCTCCCAGTCCTGGCCGGGTGGCATAGTAGCCGTCCCGTGGGTCGTGCAGGCAGCGGGTGAAGTATTCGGCGACGCTGATCGGCCCGTCCTGGGCGATCTGCGCCTTCAGGCGATCAAGCAGGCTCATGGGCCTCGGTGACCGGTTCGCGCAGGGCCTTCCACAGCAGCCAGACGCCGACCAGGAACATCGGGGGCGACAGGATCATCCCCATGGTCAGGCCGAACGGAAAGGCGGGCATGCCGGCATCGGGATTACGCACGTTCTCCAGGACCGCGCGGAACAGGCCGTAGCCAACGAGGAAGGTCCCGGTCAGGGCCCCGCGTCGTTGCAGCCACTTCAGCCTGTGCGAGGCCAGCCACAGGATCCCGAACAGGGCGGCCCCCTCGAGTGCCGCCTCATAGAGCTGGCTGGGATGCCGCGGGTCGGGACCGGCGGGACAACGGCCGCTATTGGCGTCCTGGATCGTCCGGTTGCAGAAGATTATGCCGAACGGGTGGTCGGTGACCCGGCCCCACAGCTCACCGTTGATGAAGTTGGCCACCCGACCAAAGAACAGGCCGATCGGCGCGACCGGGGCGATCAGGTCGCCCAGCCGCAGGACGTCGATCTTCTGCTGCCGGGCAAACAGCGCCACCGCGACGCACACGCCCAGGAAGCCGCCGTGGAACGACATGCCGCCCTGCCAGATCTTGAAGGCCTCCAGCGGGTGCTGCATCAGGCCGGCGCGCTGGTCCGGATTGATCAGCATGTAGAACAGGATGTAGCCGAGCCGGCCGCCCAGGATGATGCCCAGGGTGATCCATAGCACCAGGTCATCGATCTGCAGGGGCGTCGCGATCGGGCCGCGCGAACCCCACAGGGGTGTGTTGTTCACCAGCCGCACCGCATAGCGCCAGCCCAGCAGGATGCCCGCCACATAGGCCAGGGCGTACCAGCGGATCGCCAGCGGACCGATCTGGAGCGCGATCGGGCCGAGGTGAACGACGGGGTCGATATCGGGAAAGATCACGCCGGCGCGCTCCCTTGGCGATGGGTTGTCGCAGCCATAACGCGCTTCCTCTTCGCTTTCATCCCCTCGATCCCATATAAGGGTGGAGTCTCCCGTTCCGCACACCGGATCCGCCATGCACAGCCAGAACCCTTTCCTCGACGAATTCGCCAAGCTGACCCAGGCGGCCATGGGCATCGCCCAGACGGCGGGCGAGGAAGCCAAGACGGCCATGCGCGCCCAGGCTGACCGGTTTGCCGCCGAATTCGACCTGATCCGTCGCGACGATTTCGAAGCCCTGAAGGCCGAGGTCGCGGCGCTACGGGATGAGGTTGCCGCCCTGAAGGCGAAAAAAGCGCCCGCCGCCAAAAAGGCCGTCGATACAGGCGAATAGGCGACCGTCCGTTCGCCCTCGACGTGAAGGGGCTGTGACGACGGCTCCGAAGCAGCTTAGACTCCGTCTGGCGTGAGCGATTCACGGTGGGTCTCACGCCCACCCTCGCTCACGGGACGCGCAGGATTCCCATGGACACCCAACCGGAAGACGACGACGTCCTGATGGCTATGGACCCTCTCGAAGTGGTCGAGCACGTCCTGTCGGCCGAAAACCTGACCTTCG
>Ga0187845_1000962_pt1 | contig 16766 bp, 13 predicted proteins | sample SpaLakP09_SKY_68_FD_134515 | JGI IMG/M metagenome (GOLD analysis project Ga0187845, IMG submission 134515) | Oligotrophic lake water microbial communities from Sparkling Lake, Wisconsin, USA - SP09_SKY_68 | ecosystem: Environmental > Aquatic > Freshwater > Lake | place: USA: Sparkling Lake... | reverse complement strand
CGGGACCAATGTCCAGTCTGATTGAGCATATGAAGCAGTGGGAAAGCGGAAGCAACACCGAGCAGGCCAGCACCGCTCAAGGTGGACAGCCAATCGTGGCGATTGATGCTCCGGCCGGAGCATTGCTCGGAAGTCGGGCGAATGTGTCGATCGGTGCCCAGACCAATATCGACGTGGTGAGCATTGGCAGCACCCAGATCTCCACCGGCAGGAAACTGCTCTTCCAGGCCATGGAGCATATTGGCTTGTTTGCGTACAAGCTTGGCATGAAGCTCACGGCGGCCAGCGGCAAGGTCGAGATCCAGGCGCATCAGGACAGCATCGAGCTGACCTCCGCGAAACGCATTGTGCTTACCGCATCTGAGGAAATCGTCATTGAGGCGCCAAAGGTGACATTCATCTCGCAAGGCGCTCAGTTATCACTTGGCGAAGGCGCTATCTCCCAGCAATGCACAGGTGCTTATTCGGTCCAGTCGGCCAGTGCGTCGTTCAGTGGTCCGGCAAGCGGAAAAATAGGAAAACTCGACCTTCCCACAAGCATGGTGTCCCATGATCAGCGAGTCCGGGTTGTCGACCTGACCACTGGCGAAGCACTCGCCAACCAGCTCTATCGCGTTACCGCAGAAGACGGCCAGGTCTTCGAAGGAAGGACCGACAAGCATGGCATGACGGAAGCGATGACAACATCGATTCCTTTCGGCACCTACTCCATCGAAACGCTCGATGAATAGCTTCGTTGCCACCAACCGGCCTAGTACACCAGGAGAAAATAATGGTTTTCCCCGCTGGAACCAAACTGCCAGTAAACCCTGAGCAAAAGGGAGGGCGTATTGCGCAGGGCTTTTTCACGCCGAAGGCAGATCGTATTCCACAAGTACAAAGCATTCCGCCGAAACGAGTAATTCCCATTGTCTTCTTGCCGGGAATTATGGGTTCAAACTTGCGCATGAGTCCCAAGCGCCAAGCAAAATTGGAAAAGAAGAACAACATCGCATGGCGGCCGGATAGAACACTTCAAACTTACCAGACGCGGAATGATTCGCCAGCAGAGAGGCAGTTGCGATTGGATCGTCATCAGACCGAAGTAGATGAATACGATCCTGAGAATAATCCAACAGGAGACGCCGCCGAGAGTTCGTACGAGCGCAACGATGCTGTGAGTGTTCAATTCGAATATAGGATAAATAGCGCGATTGATAGCAATGATGCGCCTTTGCTGCGAGATGACATTTACGGAACCAGTCCTCGGAAAATGCGATCTCATAAGGCACGCGAAAGGGGTTGGGGAGAAGTCTATTTCGACAGCTACCGTCGCATTCTGCGGATGTGCGAATTGCAGCTCAACACAGCATTTTATGGCGGCTCACTGGGAGAAGGATGGCAATCAATAGTCGGAGTGGATCCTGCAAAATGGCAAGCACATGCGACGCCCGCCCTTCCGGTGCTTGATGAAAAGACCTTGCGTGATGCCGTACGCGGGTGCTGGTTCCCTGTACACGCAATGGGATATAACTGGCTGCAATCAAGTCAGCTATCGGGCACCCGTGTCGCCACGCGCATTACCGCCCTGATTCAGAAGTACCATGATCAAGGATTTCAGTGTGAAAAAGTGATCATTGTCACGCACTCAATGGGTGGACTTGTCGCACGAGCAGCCATTCACCCGGAAATGGGCAAGATCCACGAAAAAGTTCTTGGGATCGTTCATGGCGTCATGCCCGCGATCGGCGCGGGCGCAGCTTATAAGCGAATACGATGTGGTTTCGAGGGTTCTCCTGACGATACGGTAAGGAAAATACTGGGCAAAACAGGGGCAGAAGTCACAGCAGTCCTTGCCAACGCACCCGGCGGTTTAGAGCTTCTGCCTTCGACAGACTACGGAAATGGTTGGCTGCAGGTCTGGCACAAAGGGAAGATGCTCATCAGTCTCCCAAAGAACGGAGACCCTTATCAAGAAATTTACACCGCACGAGACAAATGGTATCGCTTGCTACGCGAGGAATGGATCAATCCGGCGAAACAAGAAAAGGCCGGGAGCGCAAACACATTCCGGCTATTGACTGGTGCGAAGAGGTTTCACAACAAGATTTCCGAGACTTACCACGACCAAAGCTACGCTCACTATGGGGCGGCAGCAGACCGCTTGGCTTGGCACCGGGTCGTGTGGGAGATTGACTCCGACGCTCGATTTTCTGATGCAAGTGATCTCAGTGTTGAGACTGATTTTGGCGACGGCACACTGGATGCCGTCGACCCTACCTGCCATTCGCCATCAGATATGCCCGCGCCCTCTTTTCGTGTGCATCTTCGCCCTCCGACAGATGCCGGCGATCAGACCGTGCCGCTGCACTCAGCGGATCATCAACTTAGAAGCGGAAAATTCCAAGGCGTTTTTCGTCAGAGCGGCTATGAACATCAGGCCAGTTATAACAATGACGCCGCTTTGCATTCGACGCTTTACAGCATAGTGCGGATTGCGCTAACCATGAAGTGGACAAGATGATGCGCATCGACCTAGCCAGGGCCTCTGGAAAAATCGTACTTGCGATTGCAATTGGTGCTTCTGCCTGCACCCCTACCCCTGGCACATTCAAGAGACCGAATATGACTATGCTTTCGCCCCGCCTGGCACCATTGTTTGAAAAAACAAGGAAAGTTTGCTTTGGCAGATTCGTTGTGGATGTCCCCGTGAATGCCACGACAATTTTTGGTTCCGCCGAGGTCGAGGTCCCGATTGAACGCTTTAGGGGGCAAGCTCCCAACATCGAAAAATTCGTGGCGGAGCATCTCATTGAAGTGGAAAAGGATCGCCGGTTTATCGATCGAGAGAGCATGGCGGAGTTGCCACTGTTTGGCAAAGTCGAATCCGGTGTAGTTGACCGACAGAAATTCATTTTCGGCTCCAAGGATATAGTAACCTATAGCATGAGTTCCTTCTTTCCATTGGGAGATGATCTCTTTCAGCTGACGGTAGATAGCGTCGTGCCGGAATCGTCTGAAATCGAACGACTTAGCGATGTCTTCAATTCAATCGCAAAAAATATCCGTGCCCGCGCGGACATGGAAATCCCATCAGAAGAAGGCTCATGTATTGAGGGCGCGTTTGTACCACTCCCGTTGTATCGCGAGAGAGTTTCAATCGGCGTGCGACTCGCCGAATTCCCGGATGTTCACTTTTCTGTCGAAGTGCACAAAAATCTCGGCTCCATCGACGAAAAAGCAGATCTGGAATTGCTTTACAGTGGTGGTGAAAAGGCGGCGCAAGAAGAGGGATTTGGCGCGATCTATGCACGAATCAACTGGCTCCGGCGCGCCCGACGCCAATTGGGGCCATGGAACGGTTATGAAGTCCTGGCACGCCGGCCCGCCTTCAAAAATGAGACCAGCGTGCATGAATTTGAATATCAAAGTCTCGGCGGCACGAACGATCCTCTACAACCTGCACTCAATGTGCAACTGGATACCGGCGTCAACAAGAATCGCAAAGGAAGTATTGAACCGAGCATCACCGATGAGGAGGCCGTCGCATTGTGGGACAAACTCATCGGTAGCATCCGCGTCCGGCAACCAAGCGACGCGACGCCGAAGCCCGACGCAGCGCAAGCTCGAACCGTACCCTTGGGACACATTGCTCCAGCGGGTAGCGCATGCGTTCAATCGGGAACGTGGCAATGCGATCTTGAAGGAGGTGCGCTTCGACACTTCAAGGCAGGTGATCTCCTTCCAGAAATCGAACACGCGGGTAAGACCACGTTTTGGCAAATACTAAGGGGTGAAAAAAACACCCCCAAGCGGGCACGCAACTGGCGCCTGGTTGCATATGAAAGCCTGCCCTCGAGTCCAAACTAAGCAGGTCCTGCTAACGCCGCGCCCTACTTCCAATCGCCGCGCAGCGCCAGCACCTGCTGCTGCAAGTACTCCGGCGTCGCCATCTCCGGCTCCACCGGCGCGCCTACCGCCAGCGCCAGCTGCGACCGCGGCCCGCGAGCGAACGAACGTTCGAACAGGTTGGCCTTGTCGCGGGTCAGCATGCTGCCCCACAACCCGCGCAGCGCCATCGGAATCACGGGCACCTTGCTGCGCGCCAGGATCTTGGCAATCCCGCCGCGGAACTCGTTCATCTCGCCCGTGGAAGTCAGCTTCCCTTCCGGGAAAATGCATATCAGGTCACCCTCGTGCAGCGCTTTCGCGATATCGATGTAGGCCTTCTCCATCAGCCATGGGTCTTCCTTGGCCGGCGCAATCGGAATCGCGCGCGCGGTGCGGAAAATCCAGCCCATGAAAGGCGTCTTGAAGATCTTGTGGTCCATGACGAAGCGGATCGGGCGCGGGCTGGCCGCCCCAATCACCAGCGCATCGACATAGCTGACGTGGTTGCAAACCAAAATCGCCGGGCCTTCATCCGGAATGCGGTCGACGTCCACCGTCTTCACGCGGTGGATGGTATGAATCAGCATCCACGCCAGGAAGCGCATCAGGAATTCCGGCACCAGCGAGAAGATGTACAGCGCCACGATCGCGTTCAGCACGGCGGTGGCCAGGAACATCTGCGGAATGGTCCATCCCAGGCTGTGCATCAGCATGGCCGCGCCGGCCGCCACAATCATGAACAGCGCATTCATGATATTCATGCCGCCAATGGTGCGCGACAGGTGCTTGGGATCGCAGCGGGTCTGGATCAGGGCGAACAGCGGCACGATGAACAGGCCGCCGAACACGCCCAGCATGGCCACGTCGAACAGGATGCGCAGGGCGCCAGGCGTCGCGATCAGGCCAGCCATGCTCACCGCGGCCGTCCCGGTATAAGCCACGCTGGCGAAATACAGTTCAATGCCGAACAGCGACAGGCCGATCGAGCCGAAAGGCACCAGGCCGATTTCCACCTTGTGGCCGGACAGCTTTTCGCACAGCAGCGACCCGACCCCGACACCGATCGAAAACACCGTCAGCAAGCCAACGAACACCGACTGGTCGCCGTGCAGGTAATCCTTGGCGTACAGCGGAAACTGCGACAGGATCATGGCGCCGTAAAACCAGAACCACGAGTTGCCCAGCATGGACAGGAACACGGTGCGGTTGGTACGCGCGAAGGACAGGTTGCGTATGGTTTCCGAAAATGGATTCGGGTTGATCTTCAGCTCAGGCATCGGCGCCGGCGACAGCGGAATGCGCTGGCTCACCAGCAGGCCCAGGACCGCGAAGAACAGCGTGGCGCCGGCCACCATCATGATGCCGCCCGGCTGGTAGCGCACCAGCGCCGCGCCCAGTATCTGGCCCAGCAAGATGCCGACAAAGGTGCCCATTTCGACCAGGCCGTTCCCGCCCACCAGTTCTTCCTGTTTCAGCTGCTGCGGCAGGTAGGCATACTTCACCGGGCCAAACAGCGTCGAGTGAAAGCCCATGCCCACCACCGCGGCCAGCAGCAGCGGCACCGACTTGGTCATCCATCCAATCCCGGCCACGAGCATGATGGCGATCTCGATCACTTTCACGTAGCGTGCCAGCCGTCCCTTTTCCATTTTTTCGGCGATCTGGCCGGCCGTGGCCGAAAAGAACACGTAAGGCATGATGAACAGGCCCGGTATCAGCGTGGTCAGCATGGCCGGATCGGTGATCCCCCAGCTCAGCGCATCGAAGGTCAGGATCACCAGGAAGGCGGTCTTGAACACATTGTCGTTGAAGGCGCCGAGGAACTGCGTCCAGAAAAAGGGAGCAAAACGGCGCTCGCCTAACAGGGAAAACTGGCTCTGTTGACTCATGTATGGTCTCGGATCGGTAAGGTTGGACAGCTGGTTCGTACGACGAAAAATAAATCAGGGATTGCGCAGCAGCGCCTTGAATGCCGGCGGCACCCAGGGCCGCGCCGCCACGATAAAGCTGATCGCGTGGCGCTGCTCGAGCGGCAGCCGCGTTTCATGCTGGTGCTGCTGCGAAAACTCGGTGGCCACCTGCTTCAGGCGCTCCAGCAGCGCGGCGCCCGACTGCTTCGACAGCATCACGTTCACCAGCCGCAGCACCTCGTCCGGGCCGTCGAAGCGCGAATCGAGATAATCAAACGCTGCCTCGTGCCGGAAATAGCTCTGGATCGGGCCATGCGGTATCCAGCCGAAGGTGCGCGCGATCAGCAGCTTGACGCGGTTATTGGGCAACAATTCAAGGAAACCGATTTTATCGAGGCGCAGCAAGTACTTCGTCACTTCCACGGCGCTCATGTCGTAATACTGCACGATATCGTCGAAGCCGATCTGGTTCATCGCCGATACCGCCACCACCAGCAGGCGCGGGTCGCCGATGATCTCGCGCTCCTGGGCCAGGGTCAGCTGGGATATCAGCGACGGCGCGGCCTGGGCTGCCGACAGTTCGTCGAATTCGATGCCGCTGGCGCTCAGGATTTCATCCAGGCGCTGCAGGGTAAAGTTTTTCTGGGAGAACATTCGCTTCACGCTCGCTTCCGACATGTCGATCCTGCTGGCCAGTTCGCCGTAGGTAATCCCCCGCGCTTTGAGCAAGCGCTTCAAGGTGTCGACCAGTGTAATTGCGTGGGGCATGTTGTCCTTCATTTGTCGGCTGGTAGCAGATACTAATACTGTTTGCGTTTAAAAGCGATACCGTAGTAGATCTGATTGAGCATCTCCCTGATCTGGCCGATGATCCGTCCTGCCAATCCGGCATGTCAAGGAAGGAAGCATCATGAAAAAGACCCTGCTCTGCCTGCTGCTGGCCAGTGCCATCGGCGCGGCGCATGCCCATAACGATCCCAGCACCGCCATGTCGGGCGCATCCGGACTGGTGGCAGCCGGTTCGGTGATGGTGGTGGCCGGATCCATTTCCGTGGTGGCCACCTCGTCCACGCTGGTTGTCGCCAGCGTGGAAGTGGTGGGCGAATCGGTGCTGATCGTGCTCGAAGGCGCGTCGGAAGCCGCGCGCGTCACGCTCAAGCTCAGCGCCGCCGTGGCCGGCGGCGCCTCGCTGGTGGCAGGCACCACGATCAGCGTCGTCACCCTGGCCAGCGGCTATGTGCTGATCGCGGCCGGCGAAGCGATCGCCTTCATTCCGACCGAAGTTGGCAAGGCGCTGCTGCATCATTCGCGCCACGGAGGGTATTGACATGCGCCGACTGGTCCTGCTGCTGCTCGCCGTTTGCAGCATCGGCACGGCGCACGCCGGCGCCACTTGCGAGCCGCGCAAACGCAACGACGCCGGCGCCTTCGTGAAGGCCATCAAGCTGGCCGAAGCCACGCGCGCCACGCTCGACGCATCGAAAGCGCAGGTCGCCCTGGTCGGGCGCGTGGGCCGCGACCTGTCGCGCTACCACCTGCGCTATTCGCACATGGCCTACGTGTGGCGCGATCATCCGAAAGGCAAATGGATCGCGGTGCATGAATTGAACCAGTGCGGCACGGCGTCATCCGCGCTGTACGACCAGGGGCTGGCCAACTTCTTCCTCGACGACCTGTTCGCCTACGATGCGGCGATCCTGATTCCTTCGCCGGCGAGCCAGGCCCGCATCGTGGCCATGCTGGGCAGCTCGCTCCCGACAAGGCTCCATTCGCCGCGCTACAACATGCTGGCCTATCCGATGTCGACGCAATACCAGAATTCGAACGGCTGGGTGCTCGAGACCTACGCCGCCAGCAGCAGCGAGTTCCAGATCAGCGACCGCAGGCAGGCGCAGGCCTGGCTCAGGATGGCCGGCTACCGGCCCACGAATGTGCATGTGTCGGCCGGGGAGCGGCTGGGAGCGCGCCTGTTCAGCGCGAATGTGAGTTTCGACGACCATCCGTTCGGACGCCGCATGGCGGGGCATATCGATACGGTGACGGTGGAATCGGTGCTGCGCTTCGTGCGCGAACGCGATCCGGGAGCGGTGGAGAAAGTGGTCAGCGTACGCTGACCACCTGCTGACAATCAGGCCAGGTTTTCGAGACGGATCCGGGTCACCTTGCCAACCACGGTTTCCATCGCTTCGATCTTCTCGATCGCCTTGTTGATGTTTTTTTCCTGCGTCTGGTGCGTCAGCATGACGATATCGAGGCGCGTCGCGTTTTCGGCGGGCTCCTTCTGCAGCACCGCGTCGATCGAAATGCGCGCGTCGGCCAGGATGCGCGTCAAGTCGGCCATCACGCCCAGGCGGTTCTTCACGTACACGCGCAGGTAGTAGCTGGTCGTGATTTCGCCCATCGGCAAAATGGCCACGTCGGTCATCTGGTTTGGCTGGAAGGCCAGGTGCGGCACGCGGTTGCCCGGATCGGCCGTGGCCAGGCGGGTGATGTCGACCAGGTCGGCAATCACCGACGACGCGGTCGGCTCCGAGCCTGCGCCCTTGCCGTAGTAAAGCGAAGCGCCCACGGCGTCGGCCTGCACCAGCACCGCGTTCATGGCGCCTTCCACATTGGCGATCAGGCGCTTGGCCGGAATCAGGGTCGGATGCACGCGCAGTTCAATGCCTTCCACGCCGTTGACCTTGGTGCGCTTGGTAATGCCCAGCAGCTTGATGCGGTAGCCCAGCTGCTCGGCGTAGCGGATATCGATCGCCTGCAGGCTGCTGATGCCTTCCACGTGGGCTTTGTCGAACTGCACCGGAATGCCGAAGGCGATGGCCGACATGATGGTCAGCTTGTGCGCGGCATCCACGCCTTCGATGTCGAAGGTCGGATCGGCTTCGGCATAGCCGAGCGCCTGCGCCTGTTTCAGCACGGTGTCGAAGTCCAGGCCCTTGTCGCGCATTTCGGACAGGATGAAGTTGGTGGTGCCGTTGATGATGCCGGCCACCGATTCGATGCGGTTCGCGGTCAGGCCTTCGCGCAGCGCCTTGATGATGGGGATGCCGCCGGCGACAGCCGCTTCGAAGGCCACCATCACGCCCTTTTCCTGGGCCGCGGCGAAGATCTCGTTGCCATGCAGCGCCAGCAGCGCCTTGTTGGCGGTAACCACGTGCTTGCCGTTGCCGATCGCCTGCAGGACCAGGTCCTTGGACGTGCCGGTGCCGCCTATCAGTTCGACGACGATGTCGATGTCGGGATTGTTCACCACCAGGGACGGGTCGTTCACGACCTGGCAGTCGCTGCCCACGATCGCCTGGGCGCGTTCCACATTGCGCACCGCGACCATGGCGATTTCGATGCCGCGGCCGGCGCGGCGGCGGATTTCTTCCTGGTTGCGTTTGAGGACATTGAAGGTGCCGCTGCCGACGACGCCAAGGCCGATCAGGCCGATTTTGATGGGTTTCATAAGTCTTATATCAGTAAGTTATTGTCAGCCGTTGCCATGGCGGCGGCGATAGCCGTCGAGGAAGCGCGCGATGCGGCCGCAGGCGTCGGTCAGGTCGTCGGTATTGGGCAGGAACACCAGGCGGAAGTGATCCGGCGTGCCCCAGTTGAAGCCCGTTCCCTGGACCAGCAGTACTTTTTCTTCGGACAGCAGCTCCAGGCAGAACTGCTGGTCGTCCGCGATCGGATACATCACGGGGTCGAGCCTGGGGAACATGTACAGCGCAGCTTTTGGCTTCACGCAGGTCACGCCCGGAATATCGGTCAGCAGCTTGTGGGCCAGGTCGCGCTGGCGCAGCAGGCGCCCGCCGGGTCCCACCAGGTCGTTGATGCTCTGGTAGCCGCCCAGCGCCGTCTGGATCGCGAACTGGCCGGGCGCATTGGCGCACAGGCGCATCGAGGCCAGCATGTTCAAGCCATCGATGTAATCCTTGGCATGGCGCTTCTCGCCCGACACCACCATCCAGCCCGCGCGGTAGCCGCAGGAACGGTAATTCTTCGACAGGCCGTTCAGGGTAATGAACAGCACGTCGTCGGCCAGCGAGGCGATCGAATCGTGCTCGGCGCCGTCGTACAGCACCTTGTCGTAGATTTCGTCGGCCATGATGATCAGCTGGTGCTGGCGCGCCAGCTCGATAATCTCCAGCAGGATCTCGCGCGGATACAGCGCGCCGGTCGGGTTGTTCGGGTTGATGACGACGATCGCCTTGGTGTTGGGCGTGATCTTGCGCCGCATGTCGTCGATGTCGGGGAACCAGCCGGCCTGCTCGTCGCAGATATAGTGCACCGGATTGCCGCCGGACAGGCTCACGGCCGCGGTCCACAGCGGATAGTCGGGCGCCGGCACCAGCACTTCGTCGCCATTATTGAGCAGGCCGTTCATGGCCATCACGATCAGTTCCGAGGCGCCGTTGCCGAGGTAAATATCCTCGATGCCCACGCCGCTGATGTTCTTGCCCTGGGTGTAATGCATGACGGCCTTGCGCGGCGCGAACATGCCCTTCGAATCGGTGTAGCCGGCCGCGCCATGCATGTTGACGATCATGTCATGCACGATCTCGTCGGGCGGGTCGAAGCCGAAGACGGCCAGGTTGCCGATGTTCAACTTGATGATCTTGTGGCCCTCTTCCTCCATCTGCTTGGATTTCTCCAGCGCGGGGCCACGGATCTCGTAGCAGACATCATCCAGTTTGTTCGATTTCAGAATCGGTCGCAAAATCATTCCCTGTTCAGTAAGGCGTTTTTGTTGCAGTGCGAAAAATACCCATTCTGCCGAAAGAGGCCGGATTAATCAACCGCCCAGCCCGTCAAAGTAAGGGAAACAAGGCACATTTAGGCTTCTTTGACGGCAGAATCGCGAAAATTCGCGCTTTAATTCGCTTTGTGGCATGCTAACGTCCACACTCCTCCTGCCCCATTATTTCCATGAAGCTTCATGCCAGCACTACAAGACAATACCAGACTGTCACCGCTTACGATGACAGCGGGGTCGAAATCAACGCCGAGCGCTATGCCTACAGCCTGATCGTCATGCCCGAAACGGCGCCGCGCGCCTGGGACGTGGCCAGTTTCGAGGCCCTCACGGCCGCGCACTTCGAGCAGATCGAAGCCGACAAGCCCGACGTCGTCATCCTGGGCACGGGCGAGCGCCAGCGCTTCGTCCATCCGCGCCTGATCGCCAGCCTGTCGGCGCGCCATATCGGCGTCGAATCCATGGACAGCAAGGCCGCCTGCCGTACCTACAACGTCCTGATGGGCGAAGGCCGCAAGGTCACCCTGGCCCTGATCATCGAATGAACGAGCTGCACAAGTCCAGGGCCTTCCTCTGGACTGTGTTTTCCCTGTTTACCCTGGCCTGGCTGGCGGTGCTGGGCTACCGCACCCTGGTGCCCCCCGACGAAAGCCGCTACGCCGACATGGCGCTGGCCATGTGGACCAGCGGCGACTGGGTCACGCCGCGCCTGAACGGCATCATCCACGTCACCGACCCGCCCCTGCAAACCTGGATGAATGCCCTCACCTTCGGCCTGTTCGGCGCCGGCGAATGGCAGGCGCGCCTGTGGACCGGCCTGTGCGGCCTGGGCGGCATCGCCATCACCGGCCATGCGGGTTGCAAGGTCTTCGGCCAGCGCGCCGGCGTGTATGCGGCGCTGGTGCTGGCATCGTGCTTCCTGTGGGTGGGCAGCGGCCAGGTCAATTCGCTCGACATGGGCTTTGGCGGCATGCAAGCCCTGGTGCTGGGCGCCCTGCTGATCGCCCAGCACGACGGCGCCAGCGATGCGGAACGGCGCAACTGGATGCTGGTGTGCTGGACCGCCATGGCCCTTTCCCTGCTTTCGCGCGGCCCGGAAGGCGTGCTGATGCCGCTCGCGGTGCTGCTGGCCTATTCGCTGGCCGCGCGCGATCTCCGGCTGTGGCGGCGCCTGCACGCGCTCAAGGGCATCTTCATCGTGCTGGCCATCGGCGCGCCGTGGGTGCTGCTGGCCGCGCGCGCCAATCCCGGCCTGCCCCTGGGCCCCGAACGCCTGGTCGCCCTGTTCGACCCGGACGTGCGGCGCGCCGGCAGCTGGTACTACTACTTCATCATCCTGCTGCCCGGCGTGGTGCCCTGGCTCGGCGTGCTGCCGCAAAGCCTGGGGCTGGGCCTGCAACGCGAAGCGACCCGCTTTCGTCCGCGCCTGATGCTGCTGGCCTGGGTCGGCGCCATCTTCGTGTTCCTGACCCTGTCCACGGCGCGTTCGCCCGGCTACGTGCTGCCGCTGCTGCCGGCCATCGCCCTGCTCACCGGCCTGTATTTCGAGGCCGGCGAACGGCGCAGCCGCGTGTTCGCGTCCATCCTGACCGCCTGCATCGGGCTCGCGCTCCTGATCTTCGTGCCCTTCATGAGCAGCGACTACTATCCCGGCGGCGAAGCCGAACTGCTCGAAGCCTACCAGCCCTGGGTGCTGGGCGCCGGCTTCGCCGCCCTGGTCGGCGGCGGCTTCGCCATGCTGCATGCGCGCCTGCTGCGGCGCGACCTGACCGTCATGACGCTGGCCCTGGCCGGCTTCCTGATGACCGAACTGATCGTGCTCGGCTTCGAGCCCTACGGGCGCCAGCGCGCCGGCATCCCCCTGCTGCCGGCCATCCGCGCCGAGCTGACCCCGGCCACCCGCTTTTATGCCGTGGGCGCCTTCGAAGCCTCCTTCCCCTACGAACTGCGGCACAAGCTGATCCTGGTCGCCTACCGCGACGACTTCGCCTTCGGCCAGCAGCAGGAACCGGACAAGCTGATCGCCTCGCTCGACACCTTCCGCGCGCAGTGGCGGGCCGACGCCAGCGCCGGCGTCACCAGCCTGGCGCTGATGCGGGCCGAGCTGCACGCCGCGCTGGCGGCCGAAGGCTTGCCGATGCGCGTGGTGGCGCGCGACGCCCGCCGCATCGTGGTGGCCAATCGCTGAGGCTTGAAATAGAACAAGACATCCCCATCTTCCGGATAACCCTGCGCTCACTGATTCGTTTCCAAACCGGGGTCGGACCTCGGCTCGGCGCAGCGATAGGGTAAAATCAGCGTTGAATGCACTCGACTGGAGAGAACCTGTGGCTGATCGCCAACCCGCAACAACGATGGACAATTTTTCCGCGGTCATGACCGGCGGCGCGCCGTTCGAACTGGCCGGCCGCCCGGCCCGCTACACGGTGCTGTACTTTTACCCGAAAGACAACACCCCCGGCTGCACCACCGAAAGCATCGCCTTCCGCGAGCTGTACCCGCAATTCCAGGCCGCCCAGACCGACATTTTCGGGATCAGCCGCGATTCCCTGCGCTCCCACGACGGCTTCAAGGCCAAGCTGGGACTGCCGTTCGAACTCATTTCCGACCCGGAAGAAGCAGTCTGCCTGCAGTTCGGTGTCATGAAAATGAAAAATATGTATGGTAAGCAAGTTCGCGGCGTCGAGCGCAGTACGTTTGTCATTGACGCTGACGGCAAATTGGTGAAAGAATGGCGTGGCGTGAAGGTTCCGAATCACGCCGAAGAAGTGCTGGAATTTATCAAGAGCCAGCCTTGATCAACCGCTGTCAAACTTGATTGCATCAGCCATTTTGAGTCAAACAGTCCGCTCATCCGCATCACTCCAATCTGGCGGCCTGCCGGCCCGGCCACTTTGCCGACCCGACCAGCGCCCTGCCTTTCTCACAGACGCATCGACCACGTTGTTTCCAGCTAGCATAGGATCAATGATGCCGGGCTATCCCCAGACTTTTTTAGATTGAGACCCTGATGCCACTGCCAAAACTCCCCACCAAGCCTGCCGCCCTGCTGCTGGCCGCAGATTATCCGAAAGCCGGCGCCGCCAAGCCCGGCGCCCGCGCCGTGCCGCCGGCCAAGCCGAAGCTGGCCGCCGTGAGCGAGCCCGCCCCGGTCGCGGCCGCCGCAACGGTAGCTGCCCCGCTCAAGACGGCCGCCAAGTCGGCGCGCGCGAAAGCGGCAGCGCCGCTCGAAGCCCTGGCGCCTGCGCCAGCCCCGGCCGCCAAGCCGGCCGGCCGCGGCAAGGAAAAGCAACCCGTGGAAGCGCCGCATCCGGCCAAGCACAAGCCAGTCGAAGTCCAGGTCAAGTCCTCCACCAGCCGCCATGCCGACCAGTCCGGCAAGACCAAGATGTTCGTGCTCGACACCAATGTCCTGATGCACGATCCTTCGTCCCTGTTCCGTTTCGAGGAGCATGACGTCTACCTGCCGATGATGACGCTCGAAGAGCTCGACGACCATAAAAAAGGCATGTCCGAAGTGGCGCGCAATGCACGCCAGGTCTCGCGCACGCTCGACGCCCTGGTCGGCACCATCGACGACGGCGCCATCGAGAATGGCATTCCGCTGGCCAAGCTGGGCAACAAGGATGCCAAAGGCCGCCTGTTCTTCCAGACCCGCCTGCAGAACGGTCCCACCCTGCCCGAAGGCCTGCCGCAAGGCAAGGCCGACAACCAGATCCTGGGCGTGGTGCGCAACCTGGAAGCCGAAATGCCGGGCCGCGCCATCGTGCTGGTGTCGAAAGACATCAATATGCGCATCAAGGCGCGCGCGCTGGGCTTGCCGGCCGAAGATTACTTCAACGACCATGTGCTGGAAGACACCGACCTGCTGTACTCGGGCATCGTCCAGCTGCCGGACGACTTCTGGAACAAGAATGGCAAGGACATGGAGTCCTGGCAGGAAAACAAGAACGGCGCCTCGGCCACCTTCTACCGCGTGACCGGGCCCACCATTCCGACCCTGCTGGTGAACCAGTTCGTGTTCCTCGAGCCCAAGAATGGCGAAGCGCCCTTCTACGGCCAGGTCAAGCAGCTCAACGGCAAGACCGCCGTCCTGCAAACCCTGCGCGACTTCAGCCACAGCAAGAACAATGTCTGGGGCGTCACCGCGCGCAACCGCGAGCAGAATTTCGCGCTCAACCTGCTCATGAATCCGGAATGCGATTTCGTCACCCTGCTCGGCCAGGCCGGCACCGGCAAGACCCTGCTGGCGCTCGCCGCCGGCCTGGCCCAGGTGCTCGAAACGAAGCTCTACAACGAGATCATCGTCACCCGCGTCACGGTGCCGGTGGGCGAAGACATCGGCTTCCTGCCCGGTACCGAGGAAGAAAAGATGTCGCCATGGATGGGCGCCTTCGACGACAACCTGGAAGTGCTCAACAAGTCCGATTCCGACGGCGGCGAATGGGGCCGCGCGGCCACGCAAGACCTGATCCGCTCGCGCATCAAGATCAAGTCGCTCAACTTCATGCGCGGCCGCACCTTCGTCAACAAGTTCCTGATCATCGACGAAGCGCAAAACCTGACGCCCAAGCAGATCAAGACCCTGGTCACGCGCGCCGGCCCCGGCACCAAGATCCTGTGCCTTGGCAACATCGCCCAGATCGACACTCCGTACCTGACCGAAGGCTCGAGCGGCCTGACCTATGTGGTCGACCGTTTCAAGGGCTGGTCGCACAGCGGCCACGTGACCCTGGCCCGGGGCGAGCGTTCGCGCCTGGCCGACCACGCCAGCGAAGTCCTGTAAGCCGCACCGGCGTAAAAAAAAGACCCTGGGAGCCTCGCGGCGCCCAGGGTTTTTTTACGTGCCGGCAATCAGCGCACTTCGCAGTCGACCGTCGAAGGCTTGGCGCCGCTGTTCGCCCCGTTCGGGCCGGCGTTCATGGAAAAGGTCGGCGGCGGCGTGAATTTCAGGCCCGGATTGGCCGGCACCAGGATAGGCGGCGAGACCGTGTTGCGCACGTAGCCGAACTGCCCGGCGGCAAATTGCTGGCTGCCGCCCGCGTTGCTCATGAGAATCAAGCCGTCGGTGACAAAGACATGCAGGCCGGGCGCCAGTGGCGGCGCGCCGGGCGTCTGGCCACGGGGGATCCCCGGCTGATTGGGCAAGCTCATCTGCGCCAGCTGCAAGGGCGCGGCCGGCATGGGTGCACCGTCCGCCCCGGCGCTGCTGGCGAACAGGTAAGCCTGGCGCTCGGCCAGCCCTTCCGTTGGCGGCTCCACCCATTCGGCGACAAAGGTCGTGCCGCGGATGCCGATGGTGGCCGTCGGCGTCTTGAGCGCGAACTTTTCCTTGTTGCGCTTGCCCAGCAGGCCGGTGATCGAGCGCAGGCCGCCCTTGACCAGGCTGAAGCTGGCGTTGTCGGCGTCCGGCTTTTTCTCGTCATAGGCAAAGGCTTCGATCTTGAAGGTCGTGTTCGGCTTGAGCGTGACTTCGCTGTTGTCGATGAACTTGATCTGGGCGTAGGTGTTGCGTTCCGAGACCAGGGTATCGCCCTGCTCGACTTCGGAACGCAGCGCCAGCACCTTGACCGTGCCGTCGCTTTTCTTCGCCATCAGCGGACCGGACAGGTTCACCACCGTTCCGGCCACCTGGGCGGCGAACGCCAGGCTGCAAGCGCTGGCCAGCGCCAGCGCCGTCAGGGCCTTAATTGCAGTACGTCTTTTTGCGAACATCTTTATCCCCTGTTGGCTTGATTCCGGAATCGGCCTTCTCATCCTTCTTCTCTTCCTTCTTCTGGTCGACTTTGTCGGCCACTTTTTCAGCCGGTGTGCTTTGCTTGTCGGCGGCGCTGGCGCTCGCCGCATTGATCACCTGGACGGTGTTATTGACCACCTGCCCCAGCGGCGTGGTGCCGCCGGACTCCGACGTGACCGGTGGCACCACCACCACGCAACCGGGCGCGGTCGGATTGGCCACGCAGGCCGACACCGGCGGCAGCACCACGCTGCAGCCCTGCAGGGTCGGGCTGGCGGTGCACTGGGCCAGGGTCGGCAATACCACGCTGCAACCGGCCTGGGTAGGCGTGGCCGTGCACTGCGACAGGGTCGGCAGTACGCTGCTGCAGCCCGCCGCGCCAGGGTTGCTCACGCACTGGGCGAGGGACGGCAACACGGCCGAGCAGCCGGCCGTGGCCGGCGCCGCGACGCAGGCGGCCAGCGAAGGCAAGACCACGCTGCAACCGGCCACCGCCGGATTGCTGGTG
>Ga0187845_1000960_pt1 | contig 16776 bp, 9 predicted proteins | sample SpaLakP09_SKY_68_FD_134515 | JGI IMG/M metagenome (GOLD analysis project Ga0187845, IMG submission 134515) | Oligotrophic lake water microbial communities from Sparkling Lake, Wisconsin, USA - SP09_SKY_68 | ecosystem: Environmental > Aquatic > Freshwater > Lake | place: USA: Sparkling Lake... | reverse complement strand
TGGTCAGCGCGCTGACCACCGCCTGCTTGCTGGCATTCGGGATGACCACGGTCTCGTAGCCCAGCGTGCCGTCGAACAGAGTGGCGATCGACTGCGCGTCTTTCACCGCATTGCCCAGCTGCGGGATGCTCTTGTCCTGGTAGTTGTCGATGCCGATGACGACGGCGACCTTGCGCTCGATCTGCGGCAGCGCTGCGGTCTTGACCTTGCGCTTCTGGCTGACGTTCACCGTCAGGCCCTTGGGCTCGGGCAGGGCCGCGGCGGCCCTGCCAGCGTCAGGCTGCCTGGCGGGCGCCTGCATCTGCGCCAGTTCCTCGGCCACCTTGGCGGCCTGCAGCTCACGTTTCAGTTCATCGGTCAGCAGGCAATCGCCGGCCACCACATCGGCCTGCGTCTTGCAGGTGCGCAGGTCGGCCAGGGCGGCGTTCTGTTCCAGGCGTGCCGTGGCGTCAGCGAACAGCGACTTCTTGTAGCGGTCACGCGAGGCCAGCATGCCGGCCAGCGCGTCCGGCGACATATCGCCCAGGCGTATGCCCGCGAAAGACGGCGTCGCCGGCGCGCTGCCCGCGCTGCCGAGCGCGGCCGCGGCCGCTGCGGGCGCCGCCGCCGCAGCAACCGGTGAACCGGCTGCCGGGGCCTGCAGCAGATCGAGCAGGCCGCTGGCCGCGCTGCTGGGAGTGATCAGGGGCGCTGTCAACACCGTGTTGGCCGCCACGGTGCTGCCCTGATTGAGCGTGGCCGTGGGGCTGACGCCGGTGACGGTGAAGGCCGTGACGTTGCCAGGCGCCTGCGCGAAGCTGTAGTTCTGCGCACTCAGGCCGGCGCCCAGCACCGCGTAGCTGCCGGCGGCCGTCTGCACATCCACCTCGCTGCGGAAGCTCAGCACGCCGCCGGTGGCCGTCTGCTGGGTCTCGCCGCCGACAAAGCCGCTGACGCTGCCGCTCAAGGGCGGAAGGGCGTCACCGATTGCCTTGCTGACCGGCGCGGCCACATATTGCAGGCTGGCCGGCGTGATATTGGCCGCCAGGCTGGGGGCGACCGCCCGGTAGTTGCCTGCATCAGCCCCGGTCAGGATGTAGCCGCTGACCGTCACCGGCTTGGCGTTGCCGACGTTCTTGTCGCTGAAGCCGGCGCTGGCCGTACCGCCGACGCTGACGCTGTCACCGGCCAGGGCCTGCACGCTGGCACTGCCGCTCAGGCTGGCCACCAGGGTGGCGTCATAGACCTTGTTGTTGGCGCTGATGCCGCTGATGTTGAGGGTGGCCGGGGTGATGTCGGCCCGCAGCTCATCCGGCAGCGTGAGGCTGTAGTTGCCGGCATCTGCTCCGCTCAAGCTGAGGCCGCTGACGCTGACGCTCTTGCCCGTGCCGACCCGCTTGTCGCTGAAGCGGGCCACGGCCGTGCCGCTGACACTGAGCCGGTCACCCGCCAGCGCGTCGACACTGGCGCTGCCGCTGAGGCTGGCGGCGGTGCTGGCGTCGTAGACCTTGCTGTTGGCCGTCAGGCCGTTCAGCGTGACGTTGGCCGGGATGATGCTGGCGGTCAGATTGCCCGGCGCCTGCAGAAGGTAGTTGCCCGCGTCGGCACCGGCCAGTGCCAGGTTGGCCACGCTGACGCTCTTGCCGCTGCCGGCATTCTTGTTGGCAAAGCGGGCATTGGCCATGGCCATGTCGACGCTGACGATGTCGCTGCCCAATGCGCGGACACCGGCGCCGCCGGTGAGTTCGGCCGAGGTGCCACCGTCGTAGACCTTGTCGGCCGCGCCCAGGCCGCTGATGATCAGGGTGGCCGGCGTGATGCCGGCGCTCAGGCCCGCGGGTTGGGCGACGATGTAGTTGGCGGCATCGCTGCCGACGAGCGTGTAGCCGGTGACGCTGACGCTCTTGCCCGCACCGACGTTCTTGTCGCTGAAGCTGGCCATGACGCTGCCGCCGAGGCTGACGTTATCGTTTCCCAGGGCCTTGACGGCGGCGGTGCCGGCCAGTGTCGCGCTGCTGCTGGCGTCATAGACCTTGCTGTTGACCGTCAGGCCGCTGATGGTCAGCGCCGCCGGGGTGATGTTGGCGGCAAGGTTGGCGATCGGGTCCAGCCGATAGTTGCCGGCGTCGGCTCCGCCCAGGCCGAAACCGCTGAGCACGACGGTCTTGGCCGTGCCGACGTTCTTGTCGACGAAGCTGGCCGTGCCGGCGCTGAGCGTGACCACGTCGCCGCCGATCGCGTCGATCCGGGCGGTGCCGGACAGCGTGGCCGCCGTGGTGGCGTCGTAGACCTTGTTGTTCGCCGTCAGACCGCTGGCCGAGATGCTGGCCGGTGTGATGTCGGCGCGCAGGCCTCCAGAGAAGGCCACGGTGTAGTTGCCCGCGTCCGCACCGCTCAGCCCGAAGCCTTGCAGGATCACGGTCTTGTTGCGGCCGATGTTCTTGTCCGAAAAGTCGCCCGTGCCGACGGACAGCGCCACCTGATCGCCCTCGACCAGGCCGCTGACGCTGCCGCCGGTGATGGCGGCCAGGGTCTGGGCGTCATAGACCTTGTTGCTGGCGTTGACGCCGGTGAGCTGCACCGTGCGCGGCGTGATGTCGGCGAACAGAGTGAGAGGCACGACCGGGGTGTAGTTCGCGGCATCGGGGCCGGCCAGCGAGAAGGTGGTCACTGCGACCAGTTTGCCCAGGCCGGCGTTCTTGTCGGCGAACTCACCGCCGGCGCCGCTGGCAATGCTTAGCTGGTCATTGCCCATCGGTGAAAGCACCACGCCGCTGGTGTTGAGCGTTGCGACCTTGCTGCCGTCGTAGATCTTGCTGCTGGCTGCCAGGCCGCTGATGGGCAGATCGGCCTTGGTGATACCTGCCGTCAAACTCAGCGTCGGTGCAACGCTGTAGTTGCCGGCATCGGCGCCGCGCAGACTGAAGGTGCCGGGTTCGGCGCCCAGCATCGGCGTCACGGTCACCGATTTGGCGAGTCCGGCGTTCTTGTCGGCGAAGCGCGCTCCGTAGGCGGCGATCTCGCCCAGCCCGACATTGTCGCCCGGCAGCGGCGTCACGCTGGCCGTGCCGCTGACCAGGCCTGCGGTCGATGCGTTGTAGACCTTGTCGGCCACGGTCAGCCCATTGATGTTCAGGCTGAGCTTGGTGATGTCGGCGCTGAGCGCGCTCTGCAGGCTGTAGTTGCCAGCGTCGGCGCCGTTCAGCACCAGGCCGGACACTGTCACCGGCTTGGCCGCGCCGACGTTCTTGTCGGCAAAGCTGCCCACCGCCACGCCGGTCAGGAAGAGCTGGTCCTGTCCCTGCGCGGCGATCTGGGCCGTGCCCGACAGGGTGGCCGCCTTGCCGGCGTCGTAGACCTTGCTGGCGGCGGTCAAGCCGGTCAGCGCCAGCGCCGCGGACGTGATGTTGGCGTTGAGCCCGACCGGCAGCGCCAGCACATAGTTGCCTGCGTCGGCGCCGCCCAGGGTCAGGCCGCTGAGCGACACCGGCTTGGCGCTGCCCACGTTCTTGCTGTCGAAGCTGGCGCTCAAGCTGCCCTGCAGCGTGACCTCGTCGCCCCCGATCGGTGCAATGCCGGCCTGGCCCGCCAGCGGCGCCACGGTAGTCCGGTCATAGACCTTGTTCAGCGCCGTCACGCCGGTCAGCGGCAGGGTGGCCGGGGTGATGATCCCCATGATCTCCCAATGCGGATTGACGAGGGAGTAGTTGCGCGCAAGGCCGCCGTTGTTGGCGTCCGCGAGGGTCACGTCGATCAGCATCATCCGCTCGCCGACATTCTTCGACGCGTAGGTCGCCGTCGTGGGCAGCAGCACCGTCTCGCTGCCGACCAGGCCGGTCACGTCTATCGGGTCCGCGTAGGCCCGCTTCGTGCCGTCATAGACCGTGCCGTACTGGTACTGCATGGTGAAGTTGAGCGGCCGAGGCGTGATGTCGGCCGTCAGGCCCGAGGGTGGCACCAAGGTGTAGTTGAAGGAGTCCTGGCCGGTCAAGGTCAGGCCGGTGATGGCCGCCACCGGTATGGCATTGCCCGCATTCTTGTCGGCGAACTGACCCGTGGCGCTGCCCTGCAGGCCGACCACATCGCCGCCCAGCGGCGACACGGCGGGCGAGCCGCTCAGCGTGGCCGCGGTGTTGCCGTCATAGACCTTGTTGGCGGCGGTCAGGCCGGTGACGACCAGAGGTGCCGGCGTGATGTCGGCCGAGAAGCTGTTGGCCGGCTGGATGTTGTAGTTGCCGGCATCGGCACCGCCAGCACTGAAGCCGAAGTGCTGCACCGGCCGACCGGTGCCCACATGCTTGGTGAAGAAGGTGCCCGAGCCCAGGCCGGTGATCTGGACATCGTCATTGCCCAGCGCGGTATAGCTGGGCGTGCCGCTGAAGCTCGCGTTGGCATTGCCGTCATAGACCTTGTTGTCGGCCTTGATGCCGGAGACCAGCAGGGTGGCCGGCGTGATGTTGGCCGTGACGACGGAGGCCGGGGGGCCGACAGTGTAGTTGCTGGCCAGCCCGCCATTGGCGCCGCTGCCATTGAACAACTGGTAGGTCAGCGACACGTTCTTGGACGTGCCGACGTTCTTGTCGATGAAGTTGCCGCTGACGTTGAAACCGATGACTTCCGAACCCACCGTTCCGAGCAGCCCGCTCACATTGGGCGTGGCCGTGGTGCCACCGTCATAGACCTTGTTGCTGACGGTGACAATGGGTTCCAGCTCCCTTTTGAAGATGATGCCGGTGAGACCGGCCGTCGACAGCTGGTAGCCATAGACCGGCTTGCTGTTCGCATCGGTGAAGGTGTAGGGCGTGCCAGTCACCACCACGGGCACCCCGGCCGCGGCGTCCTTGGACTGGAACTGGGCCTGCAGGCCCGGCTCCAGGCTCAGGATGGCCTGGTCGCCACTGACCAGGCCCGTCAGCGCAGGATTGCTGATCTGGGCAGTGACGCCGCCGTCGTAGGCGCGGCTCGCCACCGTGCCGCTCAAGGTCGCCGTCTGGGCTTTGGAAAAGAGCAAGCCGTTGCCCGTGCCGAGCACGGTGCCGCCGCTGTAGCCGTACTGCTTGAAGGCATGGCTCAGATTGCCGGGGGCGAAGTCGGTGCCATTGGCGGGATCGACACCATGGACCAGCCAGCGCGAGCCCGGCGTGGGTGTGCGCAGCGCCTGGCTGCCCGCGTTGTTATTGCGGAACTTGGCCGCCTGCAGCCTGATGGCCGTGCCGGAAATGTCCGAGCTCAGCACCGTCGAGGTGCCCAGGGTCAGCGTGCCGGTGGCGGCGATGTCGATGGCAATGAACTGCGATGACACGTTGGTGTTCAGCAGCGTGACGTCGGCACCGCGAATGTTCAGGCCTGCGGACTTGGGCATGCTGACGTTCGAGAAGCTGACGTTGCCGCCGGCGTCGAAGAGCAGCTTGATGGTGTCGGAGGGCACCGACGAGCTGTTGGTGAAGCTGGAGTTGTTGACCGTGATGGAGCCGGCGGCGTTGACTTGCAGCGATGAGCCTCCGGTGTAGGCGCCATTGATCGTGGCTCCCTGGAAGGTGACGTTGCCGGCTTCATTGCCGGCGCCGCCGCTGATGGTCGCGATCCGGATGTGTCCGGCGCCATCGTAAGCGCCGCCCAGTGCGGCATTGATCGTCGATGACAGGATGAAGGACGGCGTGCCGGTCGATACGAAGGAGGTCTCGGTGCCGGTGCTGACGCTGAAATTGCTGTCGGAACCGCTGTCGCCGATGACGATGTCGTAGGGATCGAGCAACCAGGTGCCCGAGCTGCCCCGGGGCGCGCCGGTGCGCACCTGGACCGGTCGCGCATCCAGCCAGCCACCCGAGGTCTCGATGAAGCCACCGTTGCCGCCCTGCGCGCCGCCCATGGCGCTCAGCGTGCCGAAGGACCGGGTGGCCTTGTCGCTCCACAGGATGATGCGTCCACCGTCGCCACTGGCCGTGGCGTCGGCCCTGATGCTGGCGTCCTTGCCAAAGAACAGCGCCTCCGAGTTGGGCACGCTGGTGTCAAGCCCCTGCTGCCCGCCGCCGACCAGCACCTGGCCGCCGCCGGCAGCACCCGAGGCGCTGACCACGGCACGGTCCGTCAGGCCGACCTGCCGGCCCAGCAGCTGGATCTGGCCGCCCTTGCCTCCATCATCGCCGTCGGCCGTGGTGCGGCTGTCGGCGCTGAGCATCAGGGTCTGGCTGGCCCGCAGCACGATGTCGCCGCCCGTGCCCTGCAAGGAGTCGGCCCGCACAATACCCTGCTGGTTGACGATGGCGCCGTGGATGTCGATGCGTCCGCCGGCCGCGGCCAGGGTGCCCAGATTCAGCGCCTGGCCCTGCGGCGCCGTGACCTTGACGCTCAGATTGGGCGAGCCGGTGTCGACCAGCTCCACGCTCTGGCCCGCGGCCAGCAGAATCTGCCCGCCCGGGGCCTCGATCAGGCCCTCGTTCTTCACGCTGGCGCCAACCAGGGCGACGTGGCCGCCCAGGGTCGTGCGCAGCTCACCCTGGTTGACGATCTCCGCGCGGCTGCCACTCAGGGCCTGGAAGTTGTAGCGCCCGGCCGTCCAGTCCCTGTCGCCGAGGTTCAAGGTGCTGGTCACCAGACCGGCGACGTTGATGCGCGCGGTCTGGCCGAACAGCACGCCGTTCGGGTTCAGGAGCCAGACCCGGCCGTTGCTGCTGAGCTGGCCGAGGATGTTCGACGGGTCATTGCCCAGCACCCGGTTGAGCACCTGGCTGCTGGCATTGGCCTGCTCAAAGCGCACGGCGTTCTGCGCCCCGATCGAGAAGCTGCTCCAGTTCAGGATCGCGCCATTCGAGTTGGTCACCGTCATCTGGTTGCCGACGGTGTTGACCAGGGCCCGGCCCTGCACCACATTCAGTCCGCTGGGCAGCACCTGGGCGTCGGCCGCAGGCAGCCCCAGGGTCAGCAGCGAGCCCGCCGCCAACGCCGCGGCCAAGCGGCCTGGGGCAATGCGGCGGGTGTAGGAACGAGGGGGGTGGGGTATTGGGCGCATGGTGGACCGCATTGTTCCAGCTGCCGCGCCTGCGCGCTGCCCTATCTTGCCCTGCCCCCCTCAAACAGGGGCAGTCCCGCGCGGCTTGATGCCGGCCTGATGCGGTTCACTCGGCCCTGGGCCGGGTCTCAGGTTCGTGGCCCGGCGCCAGCAGGGACTGGCGCACCTCCGGCATGGCAAGTAGCTTGCCGAGTCCGGCGCTCAGCGCTGCGCCACGACGGGCGGCGTGCCGCGCGGTACGAAGCGGCCGCTCCTGACCAGTCCCCGGATCTGCACTTGCTGTCGGTGGCGCCCGGGCTCGCCTGGGGTCGGGCAAACATCGGGCGGCGCTCGAATCTGTCAGATACTGGCGCCACGACCAGCGCCTCTGGCCTGACCTTTCAAGAAGTCATGAACAAGAATTTCTCACTCTATCTTGACGCCACGAGGTTCCTGGCGGCGGTGTTCGTTGTGTTGTCTCACTTCCATACTTACGCCCTGTTCAACAAGGGTACGGCGGCTCTCGTTCCGGAACTTGGGCGGGAGGCGGTGATGGTGTTTTTCGTCTTGTCCGGCTACGTCATCGCCCATACCGTTGCCGACAAGCGCCAGACCCTGAGAGATTATGTCGTGGCTCGGTGCGGGCGGATCTACTCGGTGGCCTTGCCTGTGTTGCTGGCCGCGTTTGCTATGAAGTACCTGGATGAGGTCTGGTTCTTTCCGGGTTCACCGCTCTCGTACCAACTCGCGAAGGCCTATCTCTACCTTCCGCTTCACGGCTTCTTTCTGGGTGAACGCTGGAACATCTCGGAAACCCCACCGTGGCTGGTCCCGTATTGGTCACTGGGCTACGAGGCTTGGTACTACGTCTTCTTTGCGGTCGTTTTCTATCTGACCGGCTGGGCGCGCGTGCTTGTCGGCACCGTCGTCTTCATGGTCCTCGGACCCAAGGCCTGGCTGCTTTTGCCCGTGTGGTTCGCCGGAGTCCTGCTCCACCGTCAACAGATCAACACGACGCTGACGGTGCGAACCGCCCGCCTCCTGTGGTGCCTGAGCATCGTCCTGATTGTCTCCCTCAAGTACTTCGATCTGAGCGAAAGCCTGCGTCTGCTGGGAGAGCATATCTGGCCCTTTCCGTCCTTGAAATTGGGAAGCTCAAGTCGCTATCTGTCGGACTACCTCGTTTGCCTGTTCATAGTGCTGAACTTCCACGGCGCGAGGAGCGCAAATTTCTCGATGCTCGAACGCTTTGGGCCGACCATACGAGCAGTGTCGTCCTGCACGTTCACCCTCTATCTGGTCCACATGCTGGTCATCATGGAATGGCTAAGGTGGGTGAAGCACGACAGCACAGGCATGACAGACCTGCTGTGCCTGTCCGCCCTGATCGCGTTCTTCACCTACGGTGTTGCCGCGGTCACCGAGCATAGAAAGGCGTGGTTTGCGGGGGTGTTCGGCCAGATCTTCGACCAGTTGCAGCGGCGGCTGCAGTGGAGGTCCAGAGGGTTGCCGTCATCGCGCTTCTGAACACGCGCCTTGCGGCGCATTCAAAGCGTTTGGCAACGGCATGGGCACCTACTTGCCGGCCAGCGGCCGCCGGCGTCTCAACATCGAAGTCTCCGCCAGCTCGGCATGGCCCTCGCCGCCCTCGCCGTGGGTGACGTAGAGCGCGCCGCTGTCGTCAAACGCGCTGAGCTCGTTGTCCCCGAAGCTCATCTCGCCGATCACCACGTCGTCGGGCAGCACGCCCTCCTGCGGCAGCGGTATGTGCAGCAGTTGTTACTTCCAGTACCAACAGCCTGACCCGGCTGACGCCACGCGAGGTGGTGATCGCCACACGGCGCCCTGAAGGCGACAGCTTGGCCTCCAGCACCGTGGGGCGCTGAAAGAAACGCTCAAGCGTCACCGGGGTCTGGGCGGTGGGGTCAGGTGCCCCATGGGCCAGTGCCTGGGCGCAGGCGACCAGCGCAGTGACAACACCGCTCCAGCGTGCCACGCGCGGCCATGGGGAGCGCTCGCCGCTTGAGGTCTGGTTCATCGGATTCTCCCTGGACCATCTTCTTGACGGATCGAAGCAACGCCGTCGCACCGACCGCTCAAACCCCGAACAGCACAAAGCCGGCCCAGTAGCGCGGCTCGCGCCGGCCTGGGTCCGGGTGCAGCAGAAACTCGCGCTTGGTGACCTGCAGCGCCCGCGCATGCGGCACGCCGCGCGCCACGTGAACGAAGAAGCGGCCGACGAAATCAGCCGTGGCACGGTCCAGCACCGGCCACATCGTCAGCAGCGCATTCTGGTTGCCTGCAATGTTCAGTGCATAGGCGAAGCCGAACTGGCCGTCGCCGCTGCGGCCATCGCCGCGCGCGGTATTGCAGGCCGACAGCACCGCAAGCCGGCTGTTCATGCGCAGGCCGGTGATGTCACCAATGCTCAGCTCGCCGTCCTCGCTGGCGGCCGGCCCTTCGCCGCGCAGCACCAGCATCGAGGCCTGGGGGTGCTCGGGGTCGAACCAGGCATGGGTGGCCAGCAGCAGATGGCGGGCGCCGGCCAGCTCGCCCGAGTCGGAGGCCCGCCGCAGCCGGGCCTCGCTGGCCTCGCGGCCGCTCAGCACGAGGGTCGGCTGACCGCGGAACTGCGCGGCCGCCTGCTCCATCTCGAACTGGCTGGCCGGCAGCTGCGGCCAACTGCGGCCGGGCGCCGGGACGCTCTCCGCGCCGCGCTGCAGAGCGACCCAGGCGGCCGCGCGGGGCCGGGCAGAACGCAGCGTCTCGGCACCCGCGATGGCCGCAGGCGCATCCCCAAAGTCCGGGTTGCCGATGGCCAGCAGGGCCAGCCCCCCGGTCGAACCGGGTCGTGCGGCCGCACGCGTGGCCCGCAACACCGACAGCGATTGCAGCTGCGACACCGCCACCTTGGCCGCCAGATGCCGCTGGCCCGCCCAGGGCAGCACATCAAAGGGCAGCAGCCCCAGCGCCTGATCGGGTGATACCACCCAGTGGCCGTGGCGCGCCAGCCGGGCCTGCAGCGGGCGCAGCAGACGCTCGCTCAGGGCCTGACGCAACTCGTCCTGCTCGGCGCGCTGCCACACCACCCGCGCCCCTGTCGGCCGGCACGGGCCCGGTGCGGCCTCGGCCGTACACTCCGCCGCGCCGCGTGGCAGCACCCGCCAGCGCGGCCGGTCGCCGGCCTGCCAACGCACGATCTCCAGGGGCTGCCCGGCATCGCCCTGGAAGCTGGGCTTGCCTCCCTGCTGGGTGCTCCACAAACGCAGGCTTTCAATGCTGTCGGACAGACCCTGGCCCTGGCCCATGGCATGCCATTCCAGGCGGCCCTGCCCGTCCAGGGTCATCGCGCTGAGCCGCCCATCGCCCTCCAGCAGGTAGGAAATGAACAGCGCATCGCGCGGCAGCAGCCGGCCATCCCCGGCCCCAGCCAGGTCCAGACTGGACACGCGGGTGTAGCGCGGGTACTGCTCGCGCAGCGCCGCCTGCACGCGGGCGATGCCCGCACTTGCACGCTGCAGTTCATCCAGACCGAGCGCGCGCTCGACCGGTGTCTTGGCCTCGCTCAACCTGGAACCCAGCGCATGGGCCCGCTCGCGGGCGATGCGCAGCTCGTCCCATTGCGCGACCGACACCCCTGCCGCCAGGGCCGTGCCGCGCTCGGACATCTGCTCCAGCAGGCTGCGCGCCTTGCTGCGCTCCAGCATCACGAAAGCCTCATCGAGTCGGCCCAGGCCGGCCAGCACGCGCACCCGCAGCCGATAGGCCTCGCCGAACTGCTGGTTCAGCTGCTGGAGGGCGGCGTCCTCGCCGACCGGCAGCGCCGCACGCAGCGCCTCGGCATCGTCCACCAGTCGTGCCAGCAGGGCTTCAGCCTGCGCCAGCTCGCCCTGCGCCTCCAGGCAGGCCGCCAACTCGGCCGCCGCGCGAATGGTGAACGGGAAGGCCGTGCCATAAAGCCGGCTGAAGCGCGGGTGGATGTCCCGCAGCGCCGTCACCGCTTCGTCGGTGCGGCCCAGCAGCCGCAGCAGATGGGCTCGTTGCAGACCGGCGCTGAGCGTATTGAAGTGATCGACACCCGCCACTTCAAGATGGATCGCCAGCGCCGTGTCCACCTCGACCAGCGCCTCCGCCGGCCGCTTCAGCCGCTCCAGTGCCAGCGCCAGCTCAAGCCGGGTGTACTGGGCATGCCGGTGCTTGACGCCATGTGCGAGCACGCTGTCGTCGAGCAACTCACGCAGGGCGGCGTGGGCCTCGTCCAGCCGACCCAGGCCCAGCAGATCGCCGGCTAGGCCGCGGCGGCTGGTCAGGGTGCTGGTGTGGCGGCGGCCCAGGGTCTCGGTCTGCAGTTCGACGGCGCGCTGGTGCAAGGTGCGTGCCTCCTCGAAGCGCCCCAGGTACTTGAGCATGAGCGCCGTATTGCTCATCGAGACCAGCGTCGAAGGGTGGCGCTCGCCCGACTCGGCCAGACGCAGCCGCAGCACGCGTTCGTGCACTGCCAGCGCATCCGCATAGCGACCCAGCTGGCTCAGCAGATGGCCGAGACTGTTCAAGGTGGAAAGCGTCCAGCTGTGGCGCTCGCCCTGGAGCTTGATGCGCAGCGCCACGGCCTGCTCCAGCAGCGCCAGAGCCTCGTGCGGGCGGCCCGTCTCGCCGAGCACCCAGGCATAGTCGGCCAGCACGGTGACCGATTCGAGATGATCCTCGCCGACCAGCGCCGAGCGCAGCCCCAGCGCCCGCTCGAAGATCGGCAGGGCCGCCTGTGGTGACTCGATCGAAGCGATCACGTTGGCATAGTTGTTGAGGCTGCTCAGCGCGCCAAGACTGGACTCGGTGCCGGCATCGCGGTAGCGCGCCAGGATCAGCTCGAACTCGCGCCGGGCGTCGGCCAGGCGGCCCATGCGCAGCAGGGTGCCGGCGTAGTAGTCATGAACCTTCAGCGTAAAGGCCGCGCCGGCGCCGAGCTCGGATTGGCTGCGCAGCAGCACAGCTTCGATCAGCGGCAGCCCGGCCCTGAAGTCGCCCCGCATCAGCACGCCGAAAGCGGCGTCGAACCCGGCCTCCAACGCCGCGGCCCCCGGCGCAGCGGTCTGGGCCGGCAGGGTGGCCGCTTCCGCCCGGCAGGGGGATGGAGCCAACACCAGAGCCACCGTCAAGGCCGCGCCCAGGCGCAATAGCGAGTTTGCGAAATGCGGGTGAGCCATGAGACCTTTGCTGAAGCTTGCCACTCGGGCCTCCAGCATAGCCGCAGTGCCGCCAAGACCTGGCCCCGCAGGCGTCTTGTCTGCTTGGCAGCACTAACGACCCGAGTCCGCCCGAGATTGGACAGCATCCGTTTGCGGCGATGGTGCTGATGCGATTGGATTGCGCACCATCCTCACGACAGGATAGTGAAGCTCAGGCTCCCCGCGAACAAACGACAGCTTTTCCACATCGTTGAATCCAAACCGGCGGTAGAAGGACACCGAGTTCCCGGTGGCGATGACGGACAGTGGACCTTGGAAGTTCTCCGCCGCGCGCGCAAGCCCGAACTCGAACAGCATGCTGCCGATGGATAGGCCGGCTGCTTCTGGCGCAACAAAGAGCAGGGTGACTTCACCGGGCTCGGCACCAACAAAGCCGATGATGTGGCCGTTGGCTTGCGCGACCCACAGCTGCCCTGCTTGCAAGGCTGGCAGGTACATGTCTGCCGAACGACCCGAGAACCAGGTGGCCATGTGCTTTGCCGAGTAGCTCGACGCGCACAGTGCATGGACGGATCGCTGATGGACTGCGAATAGCTCGGTGGCGTCATCGAGTCTGGCTTGGCGAATGATCGCAGGCAGACCTGTCATCTCGGATGCGCAACGTCCGATTTGGGTGCTGGCCATCGGCAAGAAGCCCTCGCCCCGTAGGCCCCCTCGATGAAATCGTCAGTCTCCACTCTTTGCTCGCCGCGGCCGTTCCATGGCAACTTCCGAGACCTTGAACCCCAGCTTCTGGTAGAAGGCCTGCAGCCCAGGTCTTCCGGCCCGCAGCACCCAGGTCATGTCTTCGTCAACTACGCAAGCCCTGACAAGCGCGGCGCCAACGCCGCGGTGCCGATGCCTATCCGAGACCACCAGCATCGATATATAGCCATTCGAGATGCCGTCGGTCAATGCCCTGACGAACCCGATGACGTCGTCGCCCTCGCTGGCCACCAGCGCGACTTGAGATCTGGATACCAGTTCCGCGAACTTCGTCAAATCGGAGGCTCGCTGCTCCCATCCATTCGACGCGAGCAAGGCACGGACGGTTTCATATTCGGTGGGGCGGATAGGGCGTATGTCCATGTGCAGCGGCCGATTTGAGCCGCTGACGCCGGATTCGTCAACATCACACCGGGCCGGCCTCGCCGCGGTCTCAAGCAAGCTGCGCGAGCCGACCTACTTCGCCGCCTTGGTCGACGGCCCCGAGTGGTTGTTGACCTGACCCGCCATCGGCATGGCGACGGATTCCTCGGCGTTGGTCAGAGGCTTCTGCGGGCTGGCAACCGGGTTGGGCGGGGCCGCCTTGGCGCTGTCCTGGGCCGCAAAGACGGCGGCGGCCATGGGCACGGATGGATCGCGATCGGGGCCCTGGACGAGGGGAGCGCCGGTGACGACCGGCCGCGCGGCCGCGGGCGCTTGCGCCGTGGGTCCGCAGGCGACAAGCCCGGCGGCCAGAAGGAGCAGGACGCCGCCGACCGAGGTCCGAATGGCGGCCGGAGGGAAGTGCTGGTGTTGGATGCGTGGCATGGCGGTCTCCGTTGGCAGGGGGTGGAAATGGTTCAGGCGCCCGAGGCCTCTTTGAGCAGCCGCTGCACGGTGCTCATCTTGTCCAGCACCGCGGGGGGCAGCAGGAAGGGGTAGCTGTCACGCTGGCCCAGGCTGCGGTGCATGGCGTTGAGGAACTGCGCGACCGGCAACCATTGCCGCAGCGCCAGTTCGGCGACGGGCGGACTGGCGGTCAGGTCCTGCGCGGTCGGCGCGGCATCGGCCGGTCCGTCGAGCGACAGGCCCCAGGCCGCGGCGGTCTGCACCGCGTCGAGCACCAGCAGCAGATGGGCGCAGGTCTCGGCCCAGTCCTCCCAGGGATGGGCGCTGGCATAGGCACTGACGAAGCGCTGGGGCCAGTCGGCCGGGGGGCCATCGGCGTAGTGCCGGGCCAGGGCAGAGGCATAGTCGGCCCGCTCGTCGCCAAAGGTGGCGCGGCAGGCCTCGGCCGCGGCGCTGCCCCTCAGCCATCGGTACTGCAGATAGTGCGATGCCTCATGGCGCAGATGGCCCAGCAGGGTGCGCGTGGGTTCGGCGAATCGCACCCGCTGCAACTCGCGCTGCTCGTCGTCGGCCTCGGCCACATCGAGCGTGATGGTGCCGCAGTCATGGCCGGTGCGCACCGGTGGCTGGCCGGCCTGGCTTTCGAGCAGGAGGAAATCCAGCCCCTCGGCATCGTCCGGCCCGGTCTTGGGCTGGGGCGCCAGGCCCATGCCTAGCAGGGTGAAGATCAGCCGCCGCTTGGCCTGCTCGATGGCGCGCCAGCGATCCAGGTTGCGCTCCTCGCCCAAGGCCGGCAGGACCCGGGTCAGGCGGCAGCTGCGGCACAGCGGCGCGGGGTCATCGACATCAAGCATCCAGTTGCAGATGCCGTGCTCCGCGCGGTTGCCGCAGGCTTGCAGCGCCGGCCCACCACCGTGGGGCCGCCAGGCGGTGTCGAAGGCCAGCATCCGGCCCAGCGCCGGCACAAAGCCCAGCGCCGCGCCGCATTGCCCGCAATGGTCGTTCTCGAAAAATACCGGAGTCTCGCACCGGCTGCATCTGAAGGGCTGCATGGACGTCTGCGTGGGTGGCCAGGCGGGGCCAACGGTGACCGGCGTGGGGCCTGGGCCCACTGCCAGGTCCATTGAACCGCCGCACCCGGGGAACGCCTGTCGGCACAGACCGCGTTGCGCTGTAGGCCAACGACGGCATCACCGCCTCACCGCGAACGCGTCCGGATACTCGCGTCCGTACCAGTTCTTCACCGCCTCATGGTCCAGGCGCAGAAACGGGCGTAGTTCAGGCACGGCCAGCAGCAGCAGGCCGCTGAGCGTGAAGCCGGCGGCCATCCAGAGGTAGACGGTGGCCACCGACCCGTGCTGCAGCAGCAGGCCGGCCAGGGCCGGGCCCAGAGCGGCGGACAGCTGAGCGATGGCCAGATTGCCGGCCGTCATGCGCGAGAGAAAGTCCTCGGGCATGGCCAGCAGGCGGTGGGTCTGACCGACCATCTGCGTCACCGACAGGCAGCCGCCCACCACGGCGAACAGCAGCACCAGGGCCGGCCCCCAGTCGCACAGGCCCATCGCGCCTACGGCCACGGCGCACAGGGCCAGCGCCGCGAACATCGCCCGCACCCGGTCAAGCCGGGCGATCAAACGGTCGGCCAGACCCAGCACGCCGACCAGCAGGCCCAGCGACAGGGCCGCGCCACAGGCGCCGAACCACAGGGACGACAGACCCAGCGACTGCACGCGCAGCGGCAGCAGCATGCCGGTGGCGGGCAGCAGGAAGACCATCATCAGCGCGCCGGTGAGCGTCCACCAGCGGTCCAGCGGCACGCCCCATTTGGCGCGCAGGCCGGCATGCATGTCGCTGAACCAACCACCGGCCGGCGCGGACCGGGCCGGAAACTGCGGCTGGCCCAGGCGGAACGCGGCCGCCGCCGCGATGCCGAACATCAGCAGATTCAGTGCCAACGCCGCGGCCACGCCTCCGGCGGCCAATGCTGCGCCGCCCAGGCCCGGGCCCAGCAACCCGCCCAGCGCCTGAGCCGCGCGGCGCAGCCGGATCGCCTCGGGCAGCTGGCTCACCGCCACCAGTTCCGGCAGGATGTTGGCCTTGGCCGGCAGCAGCACCGCGTTGGCCACGATGGACAGCGCGCTGCAGCGCACAACAGTGGCAGCTGGTAGTGCCCGCTGTACGCCAGCAGCGCCAGCGCCAGGGCATCGAGCACCAGGCAGGCGGAGCCCAGGCGCACCAGCCGGCGCTTGGGCCAGCGGTCACCGAGCGGCGACATCAGCGGTGTGGCCAGCAAGGCGCAGACGGCCATCAGCGCGCCGTAGCGGGCCAGATCGGCGCCGCCGCCGTGCTGCGCGATCCACCAGGCCACGGCGACTTGGCCCGTGGCGCCGGCCAGCAGGCACAGCATCTCGCTGAGCAGTAACAGCCGCACCGCCGGCGCACAGGCCTGCAGGCGCACTTTCAGATCATTCCGCATCGCTGACTCACTCGGTTTCCTTGACGACGGCCAGTCTAGAAACGGCTCGCCACCGACGTAAGGCCCAGCGCCCCGAGCCCACATCCGATGCAGCCGAGTGCTGTAGCGATGCAAAGCGATGCCTGCTGTATCGATACAGCGCGGCCCGGGCACGCTATCGTGCCGGATCCGCAGTTCCGATTCCGCCGCCCCGTGCCCACAGCCCTGCCCCGACGCCTGCCCCGATACCGCGCCCTGGCCGCCATCCTGACCGAGGAGCTGCGCGCCGGCCGCCATCGCCCCGGTGCGCAGCTGCCCTCGGTGCGCCAGCTCTGCGCCGACCATGGCGCCAGCCTGGCCACGCTGACCCACGCGCTGCACCGGCTGGAGGACGCCGGCCTGATCGAGGCGCGGCCCAGGCGCGGCTTCTTCGTGCTCGAGTCAGCCGTGCAAGCGGCCCGGGCCGCTCCGCCCATCGACGCGATCGCACTGGCCGGACGGCGCAAGCGCCTGATCGCCCTGGCCACGACGCAGGCCGATTGCCTGTCACTGGGCCATCTGGCCATGGACGACGC
>Ga0187845_1000957_pt1 | contig 16787 bp, 14 predicted proteins | sample SpaLakP09_SKY_68_FD_134515 | JGI IMG/M metagenome (GOLD analysis project Ga0187845, IMG submission 134515) | Oligotrophic lake water microbial communities from Sparkling Lake, Wisconsin, USA - SP09_SKY_68 | ecosystem: Environmental > Aquatic > Freshwater > Lake | place: USA: Sparkling Lake... | reverse complement strand
CTCGACAAAGGCGCCGCTGTAGCAGGCGGACAGCACCACCAGCACGGGCACCTTGTTGAGCGCGCTCAACAAGGTGCCCGTGCTGGTGGTGCTGTCCGCCTGCTACAGCGGCGCCTTTGTCGAGCCTCTGAAGGCGCCAAACCGCGTGGTGATCACGGCCACGGACGCACGCCGCACCAGCTTCCAGTGCAAGTACGGCGGCAACCACACGCCTTTTACCGAAGCCTTGTTTGGCCAGGCGGGCGGCGCCAGCCTTTCGGTGACCGACTGGATGGGCGAGGCCCAAAAGTCCATCGCAGCGCAGGAAAAGCGCCGCAAGCTCCCGGCCTCCCAGCCCCTCATCTTTGTGGGTGAGGGGGCCAAGGCGTGGGCGAATCAGCCGCTCAAGCACTGGCTGCAGGCGCCATAAGCCCAACGGGGGCCCTGCCACCCAGGCAAGTGGCCTTGTTGCCGCCCTGAATACAAAAAACCTGAAGAGGCCACGCCTCTTCAGGGTTTTTTTCATACCGACGCCAGGAGACTCGGAACGTCAGAACGGCATCTTGGGCATGCCACCACCGCCCAGGCCTTTCATGCCGCCCATGCGCTTCATCATCTTCATGAGGCCGCCGCCCTTCATCTTTTTCATCATGCCCTGCATCTGCTCAAACTCCTTGAGCAAGCGGTTGACCTCTTGCACATGCACACCCGCCCCGTTGGCGATGCGCTTCTTGCGCGTGGCCTTGATGAGGTCGGGCTTGCGGCGCTCCAGCGGCGTCATGCTCTGGATGATGCCTTCCTTGCGCTTGATGTCCTTTTCGGCCTTGTCCATGTCCATGGCCCCGGCCTTGGCGGTGAGCTGCGACGGCAGCTTGTCCATCAGGCTGGAGAGGCCGCCCATCTGCTTCATCTGCTGGATCTGGCTCAGGAAGTCGTTCAGGTCAAAGCCGTCACCGCTCTTGACCTTGGCCGCGAGTTTTTGCGCGGCCTCCATGTCCACCCCGGCCGTGACCTGCTCGACCAGCGCCACGATGTCGCCCATGCCCAGGATGCGGCCCGCATGGCGCTCGGCATCGAACACCTCCAGGCCGTCGATCTTTTCCGAGACACCGGCAAACTTGATGGGCGCGCCGGTGATCTGCCGCACCGACAGCGCCGCACCGCCGCGCGAGTCGCCGTCCAGCTTGGTCAGCACGATGCCGGTGAGGGGCAGCGCCTCCTTGAAGGCCTTGGCGGTGTTGATCGCGTCCTGCCCTTGCATCGCATCGACCACGAACAAGGTTTCAACCGGGTTCAGCGTGGCGTGCAAGTCCTTGATTTCTTTCATCAAGGCTTCGTCAATGGCCAGGCGGCCGGCCGTATCAACCAGCAGCACGTCGAAGTAGTGCTTCTTGGCGTAGTCGAGCGCAGCACGCGCGATATCCAGCGGCTTCTGGTCGGGCGTGCTGGGGAACCACTCGGCGCCCGCCTGCTTGGTCACGGTCTTGAGCTGCTCGATGGCGGCCGGGCGGTACACGTCGCCCGAGACGGTCAGCACCTTTTTCTTGCGCTTTTCGATCAGGTGCTTGGCCAGCTTGGCTGTGGTGGTGGTCTTGCCCGCGCCCTGCAGGCCCGCCATCAAGATGATGGCCGGGGGCTGGGCGGCGAGGTTGATGTCGGAGATGCCCTCGCCCATAGTGGCGGCCAGCTCGCGGTTGACGATGGAGACCAGCGTCTGCCCGGGCTTGAGCGAGCCCAGCACCTCCTGGCCCAGCGCCTTGTCCTTCACGCGGGCGATGAAGTCGCGCACCACGGGCAGGGCCACGTCGGCCTCCAGCAGGGCCATGCGCACCTCGCGCAGCATGTCCTGCACGTTGGATTCGGTGATGCGGGCCTGGCCGCGCATCTCCTTGACGAGGCGCGAGAGTTTGTCGGTAAGGGCGGAGGCCATAGGGGAAGTTCCGGTGTTGCCTGCGCGCGATCAACACAAGGTCGGGGGCGGGCAGGCCCGCCAGGGCGCTGGCGGTGGGGGCAAAAGGCTAAACTGTGACCCATGATTTTAGCGAGTAGCTCCCCCATCAGCTGGCTGCTGGCCCTGGCCGCCGCGGTGGCATATGCCGTGCCAGCCGCCGCAGCCTCGCGCCTGGGCGCCACAGCCGCCCGCAACGCCCTGCTGGTGGCCTGGGTGCTGCACGGTGCGGCGCTGGTGTGGGGCCTGTGGGGCGACACCCCCCGCTTTGGTTTTGCACCAGCCCTGTCGATGACCGCCTGGCTGGTGCTCACGGTGTATGCGGTGGAGCGGCAGCTGTTTCCGCAAATGCAATCCCGCTGGGTGCTGGCGGGCCTGGGTGCTGCCGCCATCGTGCTGGCCATGGCCTTCCCGGGGCAGCCGCTGCATGTGGCTGCATCGGCCTGGCTGCCGCTGCACCTGGCCCTGGGCATTGCCTGCTATGGCCTGTTTGCGGCGGCCGTGGTGCACGCCTGGCTCATGACACGCGCCGAGCGCCACATCCGCCAGGCGGAAGACCCGCACAGCGGCATCCCCTTGCTCACCCTGGAGCGGCTGACCTTCCGCTTCGTGACCGCCGGTTTTGTGCTGCTCACCGCCACCCTGCTGGCGGGGTGGCTGTTTGGCGAGGCCCTCTATGGCCGCAGCTGGCGCTGGGACCACAAGGCCATCTTCTCCCTGCTGTCGTGGCTGACGTTTGCCACCTTGCTGCTGGGGCGCGCACGGTTTGGCTGGCGCGGGCGCAACGCGGTGCGGGTGCTGTATGCCGGGTCGGCCCTGCTGCTGCTGGCCTATGTGGGCTCGCGGTTTGTGCTGGAAGTGGTTCTGGGGCGCAGCGCATGAAGTACCTGGTCTTGTTCGTGGTCCTGGCCGTGGCCATCGGTATCTGGCGCAGCCGCCGCGCACCAGACGATGCCGCGCCCAAGCCATCGTCTCCCTCGCCACGCGCGCTGCCGCAGGACATGCTGGCCTGCGCGCATTGCGGCGTGCACATCCCCCAGGCAGAGGCCGTGATGCTCGGCAACCAGGCCTACTGCAGCACCGAACACCGGCAGCTGGGCCCGGCCTGAGCCATGCAAACCCTGCCTGCTGGCAACTACCTGGCCACGGTGGATGCGCCTTTTGTGCGCATGTGGCGTGGGTTCCTCACCGGCCGCGTCATGGTGGCGCTCGCCCTGCTGGTCCTGCAAGGCGCGGGGCAGATCATCAACCAGGTGGCCGACCCCACGGTGCTGGCACTGTGCGTGGCCTACCTGGTGGCCACCGTGGCCCTGCGCGTGCTGGCCCGGCAGGGCCCGCCTTCGCCCGGCGCGGGGCCCCAGTGGCTCCCATCCATCGGCCTCGACCTCGCTGCCATTACGGCCATGCAGCTGCTGCACGCAGGCACCATGAACTACACGCCCCTGTTCGGCCTGCCCATCCTGATGGCGGCGGTGCTGGGCACGCTCACGCTGGCGCTGGGCACCACGGCAGGCGTGACCCTGCTGCTGCTGGGCTGGGCCTGGTGGATGGGGGCACGCACGGGCGAAGACGATGCACAGCGCTACTTGCAAAGCGCACTCACCGGCACGGGCTACTTCATCGTGAGCTACCTGGTGCACCAGCTGGCAACCCGGCTGGCGCGCGAACAGGAAGTGGCGCAGCAAAGCCAGGTTGCGGCCCGCGTGCAGACCCAGGTCAGTGCCCTGGTCATCCAGAACCTGACCGATGGCGTGCTGGTGGTGGACGAGAACGATGTGGTGCGCGTCGCCAACCCGGCCGGGCTGCAGTTGCTGGCCAGTGGGGCCCTGCCCGATTTGCCGCTGACCCTGCAGTCCGCCTCCCCCTGGAAGCCCCTGCTGATCCTGGCCCGGCGCACTTTTCGCCACGAACAACCCCAGACAGCAGATGTGGACCTGCTGCACCCCGGCCAAAGCCCGACGGGCCTGCATGTGCGCACCTGGCTCACATCGACCCGGGAGGCCGCCAGCGAGGCCCACACCGAGCGGCTGTGCGTGATGTTTTTGCACGATCTGCGCGAAATGGAAGCCCGCCTGCGCACCGAAAAACTCGCAGCCATGGGCCGCATGTCGGCAGCCGTGGCCCATGAAATCCGCAACCCCCTGGCGGCCATCGTGCAGGCCAACGCGCTGCTGGAGGAAGACCTGCACGACCCGGCGCAAAAGCGCCTGGCCCACATGGTCCAGCAGAACGCAGACCGGCTGGCGCGCATTGCCGAAGAAGTGCTCGATATCGCCCGTGTCCAGCACCAGATCAGCCACGCGCCCGCGTCCACCCTGCAACTGGACGAGACCATTGCCCAGATCTGGCACGACTGGCAGGCCCAGGACCCGGTGCAGCGCCGTGCCGTGGTCATGCTGGACACCCAGGCCACACAGGTGGAGTTTGATGGCGACACCTGCGCCGCGTGCTGGTGAACCTGCTGGACAACGCCCTGCGCTACATGGGGCCGGAGCCCGACTCCCTGTGTGTTGCGACGCGCACCACCCCAGCGGGCCAGGTCAGCCTGCAGGTGTGGAGCGACGGCGCCCCCATGGACAAATCCGTGGAGCGCCACCTGTTCGAGCCCTTTTTCTCGTCCGAGAGCCGCTCCAGCGGCCTGGGCCTTTATATTTGCCGCGAACTGTGCCAACGCCATGGGGCGTCCATCAGTTACCAGCGGCTGAACCGCACCACGCTGCGGGGCGAGACCGGAGGCAACGCGTTCACCGTGGGCTTCCGCCGGACCACCCGCCCTGCCGACGCCGCGACGCTGTTTGACACCATCGTGGTCTGAACCGGATTGCCATGAACGCCCCTGCTGCCTCCATCCTCGTCGTTGATGACGAACCCGATCTGCGCACCTTGTACGAGCTGACCCTGCTGCGAGAAGGCTACCGCGTAGAGACAGCGTCCAGCGTGCAGGAGGCGCGCGACCAGCTCAAGGCCCACCGCTTCGATGCCGTGATCACCGACATGCGGCTGCCCGATGGCTTTGGCATGGAACTGCTGCAGGACCTGCGTGACCAGCAACGCCGGGAGCGCTGTGTGGTCATGACCGCCTACGGCTCCGCAGAAAACGCGGTCGAGGCGCTGCGCTCAGGCGCCTTCGACTACCTGACCAAACCGGTAGACCTGAAGCAGTTCCGCTCGGTGGTGGCCTCGGCGGTGCAAGGCAGCGGTGGGGTGCCCGCTCCCCGCGCCGCCCGCAGCCCCGGGCAGCAACGGCAAGCGGCCACGGCGGCCGAGCATACGTCGGGCAATGCGGCGCTGGACAAGCTGGTCGGCGCATCGGAAGCCATCCGCAACGTCAAGCAGCGGGTGGCCAAGGTCTCGCGCGGCATGGCGCCGGTTCTCATCCATGGCGAGTCGGGCACTGGCAAGGAGCTGGTGGCCCAGGCGCTGCATGCCAGCAGCCAGCGGGCCGACGGCCCGTTGGTGGCGGTGAACTGTGGTGCGATCCCGGAGAACCTGCTCGAAGCCGAATTTTTTGGCGCCCGCAAGGGCTCGTACACCGGCGCCAACCAGGACCGGGACGGGTACTTTCAGGCTGCACGCGGGGGCACTCTGTTCCTGGACGAAATCGGCGATCTGCCCCTGGCCATGCAGTCCAAACTGCTGCGCTCCATCCAGGAGCGCAGCGTGCGCCCCCTGGGCTCCACCCAGGAAGAAACCGTGGATGTGCGCATCGTGAGCGCCACCCACCGGGATCTGGCGGCCGATGTACAGTCCGGCCGCTTCCGGCAGGACCTGTACTACCGGCTCAATGTGATCGAGATCGTGATCCCGCCACTGCGGGAGCGGCGCGAGGACCTGCCTGCGCTCTGTACGGCACTGCTGTCCCGCATCGCCCAGGAATCCGGCATGCCCGTGCCCGCCCTCACCGACCGTGCACTTGCCGCCATCGCCGCCCACCCGCTCACGGGCAATGTGCGGGAGCTGGAGAACCTTCTGCACCGCGCAGTGGCGCTCAGCGATGGCGAGGAGCTGCATGTGGACTGGCCCACCGGTGCTACCGACCCACAGGCAGTACGCCCGGCGGCATCGCCTGGGAGCCCCCCCCAGGCGCAAGCCGCCGATGCCACCGCTTCGGCCCCGCAAAGCACCACCTGTGCCGCGCCCCTGCCCAGCGACCTGCAGGCATGGCTGGACCAGCAAGAGCGCGAGATACTGATCCGCGCGCTCAAGGAGGCCGGGTTCAACCGGACGGCCACCGCCGCGCGGCTGGGCATCAGCCTGCGCCAGATCCGCTACCGCATCGCGCGCCTGAACATCGCCGTCCCGAACGACCAGGACCCGCATGACGACATGGGATGACGCGCAGCGCGCCTCTGTCTGGGATGGCGGCTGGCACCGAGGCGCGCGCCGCCTGGAATCGCCCAACCACGGTGCACGCCCGGTAACCGCCCAGGCAGTGGATCTCATCGTGGTGCACTCCATCAGCCTGCCACCGGGAGAATTTGGCACGGGCGCCGTGCAGCAGCTGTTCACCAACACCCTGGACTGGGATGCGCATCCCTATTACCAGGGCATCCGGGGTCTGCAGGTCTCAGCCCATTTTTTCATCGACCGCCTGGGGGTGCCATGGCAGTTTGTGGACTGCGACCTGCGCGCCTGGCACGCGGGGCAGTCGTTCTACCGGGGGCGCGCCCAATGCAACGACGACTCCATCGGCATTGAGCTGGAGGGTCTGGAAGGCCTGGGCTTCGAGCCCCCTCAGTACCAGACCCTGGCCCGGCTGTGCCAGGACATCGCATTGCGCTATCCCATCGCCCATGTGGCAGGGCATGAACACATTGCCCCCGGGCGCAAGCAGGACCCTGGCCCTGGATTCGACTGGACCGCCCTGCAGAAAGAGCTGGGCTGGCCACGCCACCAGTTCCCCGAGGCCACACAGCCCCCTGCGCCTTTGCAGCACTGAAAAGCGCTGTCGCATCGGAGCGTCAGCCCGATATTTTTCTTTGTGCATTTGCACATTTTTTTTCATCCAGCCACCACGCGGCCCCGAAGGGACAATCCGCCGCCAGCACCCGCCACTGCTGGGTTTGCAGAGCCCATCGCAACACCCGCAAGGGCTTCACGCCGGGTGCTCCGCCCGTGCACCGGGGGCCTAACACAGCTTGTTTCCCTTTTTCAGGCCGGTTCAGGCGGTACACTACCGGTAGTGTCTTGAACACACATGACACACCATATATAGTGTGCGACAGACTAAAGTCCGGCGCACCACTTCCCCATCGCGGCGCCCACTTACGCCGCTCTCCCACCCCAGACAGCCCAAAGAAGAGGACACCCATGCAAGCTGCTTTGAACACGCCTTCCACCGCCCAGCCCGGCCCGGCAGACTCCAACCAATCCCAGGCCACCCCGGCGGCAACAGCCAGCAACGAGTTCGCACACCACCAGATCATTCGCCGCAATGGCGCTGTGGTGCCGTTCGAACCGCAAAAAATTGCAGTGGCGATGATGAAGGCCTTTCTGGCAGTCCACGGAACGCAGGGCGCTGCCTCCGCCAGCGTCCGCGAAGTGGTGGACACCCTGACCCATAACGTGACCCGGGCACTGGTGCGCTCGCGCCCCGGTGGCGGCACCTTCCATATTGAAGACGTGCAGGACCATGTGGAGCTGGGCCTGATGCGTGGCGGCCACCACGAAGTGGCCCGCGCTTACGTGCTGTACCGCGAACGCCGCACCCAGGAGCGCGTTCGCCAGAGCGAGCAGCAAGCCCCTGTGGCATCCGCCCCGCTGCTGCACGTGCTGGACGGCGATGCACGCATTGCCCTGGACCTGGGCCGCCTGCAGGCACTGATCGAGTCCGCCTGCGTGAACCTGGGTGCGGACGTCAAGGCCGACCCCATCGTGGCCGAGACCATGCGCAACCTGTACGACGGCGTGCCCATGGACGAGGTCTACAAGGCGTCCATCCTGGCCGCGCGCACGCTGATCGAGAAAGACCCCGACTACACCTACGCCACGGCCCGCCTGCTGCTGCACACCATCGTGCGCGAAGTGCTGGGCAAGGAAGTGACCCAGGCTGAGATGGGCCAGGCCTATCTCGAATATTTCCCTCAGTTCATCAAAAAGGGCGTGGACAACGAGCTGCTGGACGAACGCCTGCTGACGTACAACCTGCAGCGCCTGGGTGCCGCCCTCAAGGCCGACCGCGACCTGAAGTTCGACTACCTCGGCCTGCAGACGCTGTATGACCGCTACTTCCTGCACGTCAAGAAGACCCGCATCGAGCTGCCCCAGGCCTTCTTCATGCGCGTGGCCATGGGCCTGGCACTGAACGAAACCGACCGCGAAGCCCGCGCCATCGAGTTCTACGAAGTGCTGTCGTCGTTCGACTTCATGTCGAGCACGCCCACGCTGTTCAACAGCGGCACACTGCGCTCGCAGCTGTCCAGCTGCTACCTGACCACCGTGCCCGACGACCTGGACGGCATCTACGAATCCATCAAGGAAAACGCCCTGCTGTCCAAGTTTGCTGGCGGCCTGGGCAACGACTGGACCCGCGTGCGCGCCCTGGGCTCGCACATCAAGGGCACCAATGGCGAATCGCAGGGTGTGGTGCCCTTCCTCAAGGTCGTGAACGACACGGCCGTGGCGGTCAACCAGGGCGGCAAGCGCAAGGGCGCGGTCTGCACGTACCTCGAAACCTGGCACCTGGATATCGAAGAGTTCCTGGAGCTGCGCAAGAACACCGGCGATGACCGCCGCCGCACGCACGACATGAACACCGCCAACTGGATCCCCGACCTGTTCATGCGCCGCGTGATGGAAAAGGGCACCTGGACGCTGTTCTCGCCCTCCAACGTGCCTGACCTGCACGACCTGTTCGGCGCCGACTTCGAGAAGGCCTACGTAGCCTATGAAGAAAAGGCAGCGCGCGGCGAGATCAAGCCCGCCAAAACGGTGCAGGCCACCGACATGTGGCGCAAGATGCTGACCATGCTGTTCGAAACCGGCCATCCCTGGATCACGTTCAAGGACGCCTGCAACGTGCGCTCGCCCCAGCAGCACGCAGGCGTGGTGCACTCGTCCAACCTGTGCACCGAAATCACGCTGAACACCAGCGACACCGAAACCGCCGTGTGCAACCTCGGCTCGGTCAACCTGCTGCAGCACATCAAGAACGGTCAGATCGACCACGACAAGCTCAAGAAGACCATCACGGTGGCCATGCGCATGCTGGACAACGTGATCGACATCAACTACTACGCCGTGACCAAGGCGCGCGACTCCAACCTGCGCCACCGCCCGGTGGGCCTGGGCGTGATGGCCTTCCAGGACAGCCTGTACGAGCTGCGCATTCCCTACGCATCGCAGCAAGCGGTGGAGTTTGCCGACAAGTCGATGGAGGCCATCTGCTACTACGCCTACTGGGCGTCCACCGAACTGGCCAAGGAGCGCGGCAAGTATTCCAGCTACAAGGGCTCGCTGTGGGACCGCGGCATCCTGCCGTTCGACACGCTGGACATGCTCTCGCAAGCCCGGGGCGGTTATGTGGAAGTGGACCGCTCGTCCACCCTCGATTGGGACGCCCTGCGCAAGAAGATCGCACAGGACGGCATGCGCAATTCGAACTGCGTGGCCATCGCACCGACGGCCACCATCTCCAACATCATCGGAGTGGATGCATCGATCGAACCATCGTTCGGCAACCTGTCGGTCAAGTCCAACCTGTCGGGTGAGTTCACCGTCATCAACGGCGGCCTGGTGCGCGACCTCAAGCGCCTGGGCCTGTGGGATGACGTGATGATCATGGACCTCAAGCACTTCAAGGGTTCGCTGCACCCCATCGACCGCGTGCCACAGGATATCAAGGCGCTGTACTCCACCGCCTTCGAAGTCGAGCCGCAATGGCTGGTGGAAGCCGCGTCGCGCCGCCAGAAGTGGATCGACCAGGCCCAGAGCCTGAACATCTACATGGCTGGTGCATCGGGCAAGAAGCTCGACGACACCTACAAGCTGGCCTGGATCCGTGGCCTCAAGACCACGTATTACCTGCGCACGCAGAGCGCCACGCACGTCGAGATGAGCACGGTGAACACACGCCAGCTCAACGCAGTTTCCTCGGGCAACGATGGCGGCGCGTCCGCAGCATCCGCCCCCGCGCAGGCACAGCCCAGCGCACTCGAAACGGCGGCTGCCGCCGCTGCTGCGCAGTCTGCAGCGGTGCCCGCCACGGATGTGAAGTTCTGCGCCATCGACGATCCTGGCTGCGAAGCCTGCCAATAAGGACTTCGCGCACAACACCTCGGACTGATCCGAGGTGTTGTGCCGGTGCTGTGAAGCAACAAAACGTTGCTGCACAACGCTGCAGTGCTTTCCTTTTTGCAGCACTGCTTTCATAATCCGAACACTGGAAAATCTATGTTGTCCTGGGACGAAGAAGTCAAGCCCTCATCGCAAAATCAACTGGACGGTGGACTGAACAAGAGCCACCCGGCGGAACAGCCGCCCCTGTCTTTCCAGACCCCCTCCCTGCAAGCCGTGCATGCAACGATGACGGCCTCCGCCGTTGCTCCAACTGCGGCAACAGCCACCGCACATCGCCGCGTCAACGCAGCCGACAAGCGCATCATCAACGGTCAGACCGACGTCAACCAGCTGGTGCCTTTCAAGTACAAGTGGGCGTGGGAAAAGTACCTCGCCACCTGCGCCAACCACTGGATGCCCCAAGAGGTGAACATGACGCGCGACATCGCGTTGTGGAAAGACCCCAACGGCCTGACCGAAGACGAGCGTCGCATCATCAAACGCAACCTCGGCTTCTTTGTGACCGCCGACTCGCTGGCCGCCAACAACATCGTGCTGGGCACCTACCGCCACATCACCGCACCCGAGTGCCGCCAATTCCTGCTGCGCCAGGCGTTTGAAGAAGCGATCCACACGCATGCCTACCAGTACATCGTGGAGTCGCTGGGCCTGGACGAAGGCGAGATCTTCAGCGCCTACCTGGAAGTTGCTTCGATCCGCGACAAGGACGAGTTCCTGATCCCCTTCATCGAAGCGATCATGGACCCCAACTTCCACACGGGCACCTTCGAGACCGACCAGACGCTGCTCAAGTCGCTCATCGTGTTCGCCTGCCTGATGGAAGGGCTGTTCTTCTACGTGGGCTTCACACAGATCCTGGCGCTGGGCCGCCAGAACAAGATGACTGGTGCGGCCGAGCAGTACCAGTACATCCTGCGTGACGAGTCCATGCACTGCAATTTCGGCATCGACCTGATCAACCAGCTCAAACTGGAAAACCCGCACCTGTGGACCGCCGAGTTCAAGGCCGAGATCAAGGCGCTGTTCCTCAAGGCGGTTGAGCTGGAGTATCGGTACGCCGAAGACACCATGCCACGCGGCGTGCTGGGCATGAATGCCTCGATGTTCAAGGGCTACCTGCGCTACATCGCCAACCGCCGCGCTACACAGATCGGGCTGGAGACGCTGTTCCCCAACGAAGAGAACCCGTTCCCGTGGATGAGCGAGATGATCGACCTGAAGAAGGAACGCAACTTCTTCGAAACCCGGGTTATTGAATACCAGTCCGGTGGTGCGCTGTCCTGGGACTAGCGCCTTTTCGCATCACACCACCATGGATTTTTACACCACGCCCCAGACAGACAGCGCCACAGAGCGCCGCCGCCTGGAGCGTTCCCGTGTTCATGGAGATGGAGTTCTATTCCATCTCCATGGATCGCTTTCTGTCCACTGTAGACAGGAAGTGCTCTTTGCAAATTGACCCAAGGAGAACATGATGGCAACTGCGAAAAAACCTGCCGCCAAGAAGGCTGCACCCGCGAAAAAAGCTGCAACTGCGAAGCCCGTAGCAGCGAAGAAGGCTGCGCCTGCCAAGAAGGCAGCAGCACCGGCAAAGAAAGCCGCTCCAGCCAAAAAGGCCGTAGCAGCAAAGAAGGCCGCTCCCGCCAAGAAGGCCGCTCCCGCCAAGAAGGCAGCACCAGCCAAGAAGGCAGCAGCACCAGCAAAGAAAGCCGCTCCAGCCAAGAAGGCCGTAGCAGCAAAGAAGGCTGCACCCGCCAAAAAGGCAGCAGCACCAGCGAAGAAAGCCGCTCCAGCCAAGAAGGCCGTAGCAGCGAAGAAGGCCGCTCCTGCCAAGAAGGCAGCAGCACCGGCGAAGAAAGCCGCTCCAGCCAAGAAGGCCGTAGCAGCGAAGAAGGCCGCTCCTGCCAAGAAGGCAGCAGCACCTGCCAAGAAGGCCACTGCCAAGGCTCCCGCCAAGAAAGCTGCTCCTGCCAAAAAGGCCCCCAAGGCGCCTGCCCCTGCGGCCGCACCTGCAGCGCAGACCACCCTGAACCCTCAGGCTGCCTGGCCCTTCCCTACGGGCAACAAGCCTTAATTCAGGCGTATCACACGCTCAACCCGGTGCCTGTGCACCGGGTTTTTTTACGCCTGCTGCACGCCAGCCAACAAACGGAGATGCAGCATGGGCCACACCTCGCAACGGCAGCACGCATGGTCAAGTCAGCGCTGGACCGGGCTCAAACATCTGTTCAGGCCCCTTGACCCAACCCCGATCACGGCTTACTCCACCGCAAAATCCAGCGTGTAGTTCTGCGGCCCGCGCTGAGCGATCTTGAGGGCCCCCACACGGTTGCCCAGCGCCGCGCAACGTGGCAGCGCCCAGCCCCGTTCCAGGCCGAACAGCAGTGCACCACGCCAGGCATCCCCACATCCCGTGGGATCCACCACCTGCTTCGGCACCACAGCAGGCACATGGGTCTTTTCGCCTGCAACCCACACCTCGCAGCCCTCGGCCCCCAAGGTAACCACCAGCCCCTCCACCTTGCGCGAGATTTCAGCCAGGGTCCAGCCGGTGCGGTCGCTCAGCATCTTCCCTTCGTAGTCGTTGACCGTGACCCAGGATGCCTGGTCAATGAACTTCGCCAGCTCCTCACCGCTGAACATGGGCAGCCCCTGGCCAGGATCGAACACAAAAGGAATGCCCGCCGCCACGAACTGGGCCGCATGCTCCAGCATGGCATCACGCCCATCGGGCGCAATGATCCCCACACTCGCCTTGGCGCCCACATCAATGCGGTTGGCATGCGCCTGCATCATGGCCCCCGGGTGAAAGGCCGTGATCTGGTTGTTGTCGCGGTCCGTCATGATCATGGCCTGCGCGGTGTAGGTGTCCTGCACCTGGCCCACGTGGCGGCAATCGATGTCCAACGACTCCAGCCGCTGAAGGTAGTCGGCCCCATCGCTGCCCAGCATGGCCATGGGCAAAGGCTCCCCCCCCAGGAGCTTGAGGCTGTAGGCAATATTGCCCGCACACCCACCAAAATCGCGGCGCAGAGAAGGCACCAGGAACGACACATTGAGAATGTGCAACTGGTCGGGCAGGATCTGCTCGGCAAAGCGCCCCTCGAAGGTCATGATGGTGTCGAACGCCAGGGAACCACAAATGAGGGCAGCCATAGATAGTGAAACTCGGTAAGTTGTTGGGAGAAATCAGGGATAGAACGCCAGCAGCCGGTAGCCCGCCACGCGCGCGCCGCCCGTGGTCACGATCACCGATACCGAGGTGCTCCATTCGCCACGCGCTGGCAGCTCCGCTGGTGCAGCCATGTCGGTCGGCAGCAGCACCCGGCGCAACACCGGCTGGTCCTGGGCATCGGTCAAGGTCAACTCTACCGCTGGCATGGCCAATGGAATGTCCGCCTTGCTTTTCATGGCCAACGCCAGCTGGTAACTGTCGCCCCGGGCCTTGTTGAACGAAGAGCTGTCGATGACCACATCGGCAATCTGGCGCTGGGGAGCGACCTCACACCGCAAAGGCTCGCACAACTGGAGCAGCCACGGCCTTGCACGCGGGTCCGTGGCGGCAATGCGGTCGCGCTCCTGGACGGCGACCTGCAGCAACAAACCCACCGCCAAGACCAGCAACACAAGCACCAGCACTGCCCGCACCATCGGCTTGCGCCAAAAAGCCTTGCGCCGCGCAGCAACCACAAAACTGACCTCCGGCCCGGCCTCATGCGCACTCTCTTCGCCCTGCTCATCTCCATCCGCCTGGCTGGGCGCGGGCTTTCGAACGCGGGCCTGCAACACCGCAGCCGGAGAGTCATCTGCGACCAGCTCCAACGCAGCCGGTATCTCATCCACCAGAGGCCGCTGCACAAAATCCACCGACGGCAGGGGCTCAGGCACGGCCCCCAGCGTCGCAGGCACAGCAGGGGGGGCGCCATGATGGTCAGCGCCTGGCAAGCCAGAGTAAAGCGCCTCGCCATGATGCTCAAGCGCAGTCTCTGAGACCAAAACACGCCCAGTTGCCTCGACCAGGGTCTCGCTGACTCCAGCCAAGGAGCTTCCCCCTCCAGCCTTCCCCAAGATCACCAGATCGTCAAGCCCCATGGAGTCATGCGAATCGGCAGCAGGAAGCTCGTACCCACCCCGCACAACCTCCGCAGCCCCAGCCACATCGGCATCGACTACGGCTGTGGGCAGCGTCGCCGCCTCACCAGCCGCACCCGCAGCAGCATCCAACACCGGCTTTGCCACGACCTCTTCCGTGGCCGGTCCGTCAACTGCCGACCCCGACAGTGATGGGCTGGAATCAACCGCCTCTGCCGCCCACGGCGTGGGGACGGACCGCCAGGAAAACGGCACAGTCGGCGCGAGGTTCAACGTATTTGCGTCGGAAGCCGCCGCGCCTACGGCCAGGAAGGCAGGCACAGTGGGCGCAGGAATATCCAGCACAGGCATTGCCGGTGCCAGGGGGGCGGCGGCCATGGGCAGTGAAGTGTCTGCGCGATGGACTCCTGCACCTGCATGCACAGGGGGATGCGCAGCATGGGCAGCCATAGGAGCGGCCTGAGCGCCTCTCTCCAACGCTGAGGGCGAAGGCGACACGGACCCGCCCCCCCAAGCACGCTCGGCATCGCTCGCTCGAGTGGTGGGCGCCGGGGGCGGCCGTACATCGGTCAGCGACACATCGGGCAAAAGGGCTGCCGGAGCCACTGGCAGCAAATGCGCAGAGGCATCAAACACCTCCTTGCATTGGCCACACCGCACCCATCCTTCCGAGATGCGCAATTGGTCTGCCACCACCTTGAAGGAGGTGGCGCAGGACGGGCAGCGAGTGATCTGGCTCATCAGCGTTGGATTGTAGGGGCCGTGCCACCCCGGCCCAGGCGGAACACGCGCAGGCTCAGCGCTGGGCGGTCATCAATATCCAGCCGTCTTCGGCATCCGCCACTTCCAGCCGAACCCATGGTGCATAGGCTTCCTTCAGCTCATCGGCCTGGCGCTCCAGGATGCCCGCGAGCACCAGGTGTCCTCCCGGCGCCACATGGGCACACAGCAAAGGCGCCAGCACCCGCAAGGGGGTCGCGAGGATGTTGGCCAGCACCGTCTGGTACTCGCCCCGAGCCTTGTCGGGCAGCCCGGCGCTCAGTTGCACGCCATTGGCCTGCGCGTTCTGCGCCGTGGATTCCACAGCGGCAGGATCGATGTCCACCGCATCAATGTCCGTGGCGCCAAACTTGGCAGCGCCAATCGCCAGGATGCCCGAACCACAGCCATAGTCCAGCACCCGGCCCAGCGGGTTGTTGCCAGCCCCCGGCTGCACCGCCCCGTTGCGCGCAATCCAGCGCAGGCACATGCGCGTGGTGGGGTGCGTGCCCGTGCCAAAGGCCAGGCCCGGGTCCAGGCGGATGCTGCGCACCGCCTGGGCAGGCAGTTCGTGCCAGGTCGGCACAATCCAGAAATCCGGCGTGATGTCCACCGGCGCAAACTGCGACTGCGTGAGCCGCACCCAGTCTTGCTCGGCCACCTGCGCCACACCCAGCACCTGACAGCCCACAAAGAAGTCCTGCACCACCAGCAATTGCTGCGCTTCGCGCGCCGCCACTTCGGATGGGAACAACGCCACCACGCGGCTGCGCTGCCAGCCATCCTTGGGCGGCGGCATGCCCGGCTCGCCAAACAGCGCCTGCTCGGCGTCGGTCTGGGCATCGGCATCCTCGACCGACACAGAGAGCGCATCCAGCGCATCCAGCGCGTCGCTGACCGGCTCGATACAGTCCTCGGGGCACATCAGACTCAACTCAAACATAGACGCCTCTCAGAAAAATGAAATGCTGACCCTCGTTGCCAAGGGCCAGCATATGAAACCGCTAGGAGCCGTCTTCAGCGCTTGTGCTGCGACAGCCACTCTTCCAGGTAGTGGATGTTGGTGCCACCGGCCATGAACTTGGCGTCCACCATCAACTCGCGGTGCAGCGGCACATTGGTGTTGATGCCTTCGATCACGGTCTCGGACAGCGCCGTGCGCATGCGGGCCAGTGCCTGCTCGCGCGTGTCGCCGTGCACGATGATCTTGCCGATCATCGAGTCGTAGTTAGGCGGCACAAAGTAGTTGGTATAGGCATGCGAATCCACGCGCACGCCCGGGCCGCCCGGTGGGTGCCAGGTGGTGATGCGCCCCGGTGACGGGACAAACTTGTACGGGTCTTCCGCATTCACCCGGCATTCAATGGCATGGCCCCGGATCTCGATCTGGCGCTGGGTGAAGGGCAGCTTCTCGCCGGCCGCCACCATGATCTGCGTCTTGACGATGTCCACGCCCGTGATCCATTCGGTCACAGGGTGCTCCACCTGCACGCGGGTGTTCATCTCGATGAAGTAGAACTCGCCGTTCTCGTACAGGAACTCGAAGGTGCCCGCGCCCCGGTAGCCAATCTTCTTGCAGGCGGCCACGCAGCGCTCGCCGATCTTCTCGATCAACTTGCGGGGGATACCAGGGGCCGGCGCCTCTTCGATCACCTTCTGGTGGCGGCGCTGCATGGAGCAGTCGCGCTCGCCCAGATACACCGCGTTGCGG
>Ga0187845_1000956_pt1 | contig 16807 bp, 14 predicted proteins | sample SpaLakP09_SKY_68_FD_134515 | JGI IMG/M metagenome (GOLD analysis project Ga0187845, IMG submission 134515) | Oligotrophic lake water microbial communities from Sparkling Lake, Wisconsin, USA - SP09_SKY_68 | ecosystem: Environmental > Aquatic > Freshwater > Lake | place: USA: Sparkling Lake... | reverse complement strand
CTATGCGCCTGGACATCTACCGCAGAGCCGAACACGACGGCAAGTTTTCGTACCTCGCCGTCCCCGAGACCCGCAACATCCCCGAGGAAGCCACGAATACCGACTGGGAAGTGGAAGCCCGGGCTTTCGAAGTCGACGACGATGCCGGAGACCTGCCCGACTACGATATCCAGAACCTGAACGCCCAGCTGGCAGAAAAGGGTTACGCCGTCACGTCGTCCACGATGCATTGACGATACATTGACTATGTAGCGGTAGCACGATACCACGCGGCCGTACGCCATCCGTCCCGACCATCCGGGGCGGCCGGCGTACGGCCGCGTATCGCATATGGTATCCTTGCGCCTCGTTCAGTCGGAGGCGTCATGAAGTGGTTCGTAGTCGGTTTTCTCGTGCTTTCAGTGCTGCACATCCATTTCCGCGGCAAGGTCCGCCTGCCGTTCGGCCGGCAGTTGTTCGACCACTCGTCGTTCATGGCGCCGATCAACATGTTCATGCACCTGTTCTCCAGGGTGCCCAGCACGCCGTACATCCCGGTCCGTGAATTTCCGGAACTGTCTGTCCTGCAAGAAAACTGGCCGATCATCCGCGAGGAGGGTCTGCGCCTCATCGAGATGAAGAAGATCAAGGCTTCCGAGCAGAACAACGATGCCGGTTTCAATTCCTTCTTCAAGACGGGCTGGAAGCGCTTCTACCTGAAGTGGTACGACGCGAGCCACCCGTCGGCCGAGCGCCTGTGCCCGCAGACATATGCGCTGCTGCAGGGGATCCCGTCGGTGAAGGCCGCGATGTTCGCCGAGCTGCCGCCGGGCGCCAAGCTGAACCCACACCGCGACCCGTTCGCGGGCTCGATGCGCTACCACCTGGGCCTGGCCACGCCGAACGACGACCGCTGCTTCATCGAAGTCGACGGCGAGCGCTACAGCTGGCGCGACGGCCAGGGCGTCATCTTCGACGAAACCTTCATCCACTGGGCCCAGAACGCCAGCGACCAGGATCGCCTGATCCTGTTCTGCGATGTCGAGCGTCCGATGCGCTTCGGCTGGATGCAGGCGATCAACCGCTGGCTGGGCCGCACGATGATGACGGCCGCCGCCTCGCCGAACGAGAGCGGCGACCAGACGGGCCTCGTAAGCAAGCTGTTCCGCATTTCGTACGTGATGGGCCAGTACCGCCGCCGCTACAAGGCGTGGAACAAGACGGCGTACAAGGCAACCAAGGTCGCGCTGATCGTGGGCCTCGCGGCGCTCGTGTACTACATCTGATCGATCGCGCTGCAAAACGGAGGGGCTGCCATCGCAACCCCTTTTTGTTTCTCAAATTCGGGGTCAGAGCACTTTTTTGGGCAAAGTCTTGGTCGAAACATCCTTGGTTCGCGAGGCAATTGATCAAAAATGGGGTCTGACCCCGGTTTTTGGAAATGTGCTCTGACCCCGAATTAAAAAGGGCCGCAAGCGCGGCCCTGGTCGTTGGGCCGCGCCTTGCGGCCAAAGGGGATACTCAGAAGGTGAACGGCATCCTGACCATCAGCGTGACGTCCGGCGTGTCGCGCGTGAGCCCGGCGCCCACCGACACGCTCAGGGTGCGGTTGTTCTTCAACCGGTACGAGTAGCCCAGCAGCAGCGTGCCGAGCTGCACCCGCACGGAACCCGGGATCACCAGGCCGTTCTGGTGCATGCGGCCCACGGAGTTGTGGTCGTAGCCGATGCTGAACGACGCCCGCTCGTTCAGCGCGAGACCCATGCCGAAGTTGAAGCCGAACACGTCGCCCGGTTCCACCGTGCCCAGCAATTCCTTGCCGCCGTTGAGCACGGTGCGATAGACGTTGCCGCGCTTGAAGTTCTTCGTGTAGCTGAAGCCGCCGAAGAAGATGGCCGGGTCGGACGGCAGCAGCCACGTCACGCTCGGCTGCAGGGAATAAAAGCCGGAACCGGTCGGCAGGTCGAGCGGCAGGCCCGTCCCGGTCACGTTCTCGCCCAGGCAGCGGGTCTGGCAATCCGTCACGACCTGGAACGGATCGCGGCCCGTGCGCGACTTGAAGCGCAGGCCGGCGATGTAATAGGGCGTGTCGACGCCGCCGTCGTTCAGCTGGTAGCGCCAGCCCAGCTCGATGTCGCCGATGCCCTTGCCGCTCGTCTCGAACGCGCGCTCGGCCGCCGTGCCCGTGAACAGTTCGCGGCTGACGGTCGAATCGCTGCGGTAGACGTATGGAATCTTCGCCTCCAGTTCCAGCCGGTTGTCGAAGCCGTAGCGGAACGTGGCCGTGCCCGTCGTCGTGTTGCGTTTCACTTCGCGCACGTCGAGCAGGCCGATCAGCAGCGCCGGGATCACCGTGTAGCCGACGAGGGCCACGCGGTTGCTCGACGAATAGCCGTATTGCACGGACGGTTCGAACACGACTTTGCCCCGCGGCGTGAGCACGCCCGGGGTCTCGAAGATCGGTGCCACTTCCGGCGTGCGCGGCGCGGGCGGGCGGCCGACCGCGTCGCTGCCCGCCTGCGCCTGCCCTGCGCCACCCGTGCCGCGCAGCGGTTCGAGGCGGCTCGGATACACGGGATCGGCGAACGGCACGGCGAGCCTGGGTGGCGCCTCGAGCGGACCGGCCTGCACCTGCACGGGCGCGTCGGCCTGCGGCGCCGGCAGGTTGCCGGTGCCGCGCATCCGCTCCAGCTGCGACGGGGCTGCCGCCGTCGCGGAGTTCGCCGGCGGGGCTACGCCGCTCGCGCGCAACTGGCGTTCCAGTTCGTCGACGCGCGCGCGCTGCTCTTCCAGCTGTTGTCGCATGATCTTGAGCTGCTCGAGGAGGTCAGGACCGGACTGGGCACCGGCCGGGATGGCCGCGAGGGCCACGCTGACACCAATCACGCCGTACAGCGCTGGAACTTTCTGCATAGATTTTCTCCAGGTAAAAATCCGTCACCTGCCGGTGGCGGCGGTATTGAGCGCGTTCGCGAGGCTGGACTGGAAATTCATGGCCTGCAGCAGTCCGCGTGCGTTCACGCTTGCATTGATGATGGTCTGGTTGTTGATCAACTGGTTGTTCAGGCTGTTCTGGATGACGGTGCCGCCCAGGGTCGTGTCGCCCATCTGGACGTTGAACGTGCCACCGCCATTCTGGATCAGCCGGACCTGGTTCGCCGTGTCGCCGGTCAGCGAACTGCGGCCGCTGGTCAGCTGGCCGAGGTCGCCAAGTTCCAGCTGGCTGCGTTCGGCCACGTTGCCGTTGATCGTCACGATGCGCTCGATGCCGAGCGACACCGCCAGGCCGTTGTCGGTGATGAAGCCGCCGCGGTAGTCGTCCAGCGCGTCGGACGCGACGGCATTGTCGCTGCTGAACGGATTGTCCGGGCCGCCGGCGTGGCCCTGCGTCGCGATCGCGGCGCTGGCCAGCACGAGGCCGATCTGGACGGGTATGCGCATGGGGTCTCCTGTCAAAAATCGCCCGGGCCGAATTTCGGCAAGGTCGTCATGTCGATCGCGGTCCGGGCCACCCCCTCGGCCAGGGGCGCGCGCGGCGCCGCTCGCCAGTCGAGGTCGGCGTTGAACTGAGGCTTGCCGGGTGCGTCGTGGATCACGAACAGCAGCCGGGTCGGCCAGATGGATTCGAAGTGCTCGCGCGTGATCGAGCGCGTGCCGCTGGACGGATCGCCCAGCAGGATGCGTCCGTCGTCCGCGCCCTTGATCACGACGAAGTGGTTGTAGCCTTTTTCGGAAATCAGCACGATGGCGGGCAGTTTGCTGTCGAACAGCTTCTGCAACGGCACCTGGAAGCCGTCCGCCTTGAAGCCGATCTTGCCGAGATAGCGCTGCATGTCCAGCAGCGAAAAACCTTCGCGCCGGATCTTCGCCTGGTCGCCGATCTCCCACATCGCCTTGAAGGCGGTCGTTTCGTTGATCGGATAGCCGTAGTGATAGGTCAGCAGCGTGGCCACGGCGGCCGAACCGCAGCTGAAGTCGTATTGCTGGCGGGTCGTCGAGGTAAAGCGCAGTTCGCGCATGCTCTTGACCGGTACGTCGAAACGGGCGCCGCCCGCGATCGGCAGGTCGGCCGCGTCCGCGCGGGCGGCGCCCAGCAGCGCGTACAGCAGCAGGGGCAGGGCGCCGTATTTCATTTGAGCTGAAGGTTGACGATGGTGGCGTTCTGGATCAGGACGTTTGCGCCGCTGTTCTGAATGACCACCGGTATGCCTTGCATGTTGGCGAACGACCCGGCATCGATCGTGTTCGATCCCGTGACGACGTTCACCGCGCTGTTTCCGGTCACGACCCCGCCGAGATTCGCGTTGTTGTTGGTGTTGAACGTGTCCGTCCCACCGCGCGAATGCTCCAGCTTGCCCAGGTCGGCGGCGGGGCCGAACCCGAGCGAGTCCGGCGCCTTGACCGTCTTGTCGGCACCCGCGACCGGCGTGGCGGCCGGCGCGCTGTCCCGGGCGGGGACCGCGAGTTCCGGTCCTGCCCAGGCTGCGGATGCGCAGACCGCGAGCATAGCGAAGCTGCACACGCGGTTGCTGACGCTACTCTTGAGTGATGACTGCATTCTCTACCCCCGGTTGCATCGGAAAACCGCCGCGCCCGAAGGCACGGCGGTCCTTGGCATTACTTGCCGACAGCCAGGTTGCTCTGGACGTTGACACTCTGCTGGACCAGCGAGGAGAAGCCGTTGTTCTGGCTGATCACCATCACGCCCGCAGCCGACTGGCCGACACCGCTCATGTTGTTGGACATGTCGAAGGTACCGGCATTGACGGTGTTCGAACCGCCGTTGCCGCCGGTGCCCGCACCGCCCATGCCACCCGTGCCGACGCCGGCCGTGATGTTGGCCAGTGCGCCGCCGGCGCCGCCCGTGCTCGAGCCGCCATTGCCGCCGTTGCCGCCGTTGCCCGCGGTCGAATCGCCCACGGTGGCCGAACCGGTCGTGGCGCTGCCGGTCGTGGCCGAACCGCCCGCTGCACCTGCACCGGCCGTGTTCGATGCCATGCCGCTGGCCGCACCCGCACCGCCCGCTGCGCCCGAACCTGCCGCGCCCGACGATGCCGTGCCGGCAGCACCTGCGCCGCCTGCGCCGGACGTCGCCGTGCCAGCCGCACCGGCACCGCCCGCGCCGCCTGCGCCGCCGGTGTTGCCGGCAGCGTTGCCTGCCGTCGAGGTCAGGGCTGCGCCCGCACCGCCGGCCGCGCCGGTCGCTGCGCCGCCTGCCGCGCCGTTACCGCCCGTGTTCGATGCCATGGCACCGGAGCCGCCCGTACCGCCGGCTGCACCGGCAGCACCCGAGCCGCCGGCACCGCCGGCTGCACCCGCGGCGCCTGCACCGCCGGCGCCGCCGGTCGTCGTGCCTGCCGTTGCGGTCGATGCGCCGCTGGTGGTGGTGCCGCCGGTGGCTGCCGGCGAACCCGAGGTGGCGGTACCGCTGGCGCCGCCCGTGCCGCCGTCTGCCGACGACGAACCGCCGTTGCCAGACGTTGCCCAGCTGCCGCCGGCGCGGGTCATGCCGGCCGTGGCTGCGTTCGATGCGGTCGAGCCGGCATTGCCTGCCGAACCTGCGCCGCCGCCTGCACCGCCGTTGCCGCCCATGCCACCCGCTGCACCAGCGCCGCCCGCGCCGCCGGCCGCACCGGCGCCGCCGGCACCGCCCGTTGCCGCACCGGTACGGCCGCCGGCGCCGCCCAGGCCGGCCGTCGTGGCGCCGCTGGCGCCGCCATTACCGCCCGACAGGTCGCCCGACGCGCCGCCGTTGCCCCCCATCGCATTGCCGGCCATACCGCCCGCCGCACCCGCACCGCCGGTGCCGGTCGCTGCGCCGCTCGCCGCGCCTGCGCCGCCCGTTGCGCTGGCCATGCCGCTGGCGCCGCCGGCACCGCCTGCTGCACCGCGGCCGCCGTCGCCGCTCGTTGCGCCCGATGCCGTGCCACCGGCGCCGCCCATGCCAGCGGTCGCGCTGCCGATGCTGGCGCCGCCTGCGCTGGCGCCGCCGTTGGTGGCCGAGCCGCCTGCCGCGCCGCGTGCGCCGTTCGCGTTGCCGGCGCTGCCGCCTGCGCCGGTGGTGGCCGAGATACCGCCGCCGGTGCCGGCCGCGCCAGCGCCTGCCGTGCCGGCGGCGCCGTTGGCGTTACCGGTGTTGGAGGCGACGTTGCCGATGTTCGAGATGGTGTTGTTCGACACGCTGCCCGACAGGTTCGCCGTGTTGGTCGACGTCGACGTGTTGAAGCTGTTCGAGAAATTCGACGTCGCGGTGCCGCCGTTGTTCACGGCGACGGAACCGGTTGCCGATGCGGTCGAGTCGCCCGAGCTGTTGTTCTTGCCGGTGCTGTTGTCGTTGTCGCGGTTGGTCGTGGTCGTCGTCGAGTTCGAGACCGTGCGGTTGGTCGTCGTGTTGTTCGTGCTGTTGTTGCTGCTGTCGTTGTTCGAGTTACGGGTGCTGTTGTCGCTGTTGTCCGTCGACGTGTTGGTCGTCGTCGTCGTCGTGGCCGTATTGGTGCTGCGGTTGCTGGCGTCGGTCGACGTGTTGGTGCTGCGGTTGCTGTTGTCCGTCGTGCTGCGGTTGCTATTGTCGGCCGTGTTGGTGCTGCGGTTGCTGTTGTCGGTCGTGCTGCGGTTGCTGTTGTCCGTCGTGCTGCGGTTGCTGTTGTCGGCCGTGTTGGTGCTGCGGTTGCTGTTGTCGGTCGTCGTCGTCGACGTGCTGGTGTTGGTGCTCTTGTTGTTGTTCTGGTCCGAGTTCGTGGTCGCCGTGCTGGTGTTGGTACTGTTGTTGCTGCTGTCCGACATGTTGTTCGAATTACGGGTGCTGTTGTCGCTGTTGTCCGTCGTGCGGGTCGTGGTCTGCGTGACGGTGGCGCCGCCGCCGTTCGCATTGACGCTGTCCTGCGCTTGTGCGCTCAGCGAGAAGGCCAGCGAAATAGCAGTCACGAGCAAAGTCTTGTTCATTAGAGTTCCCCTCTGGGTTTGATGGTTGGTGATGGGTCGGCTGTAGCGCCGACCTCCCATCCTTTGCAGTTTCAGTGCCAGCTTCACTGTAGAGCTCGCTAACCCATTGTTTTTGTTGACTTTGTACGGATTTTCCTACACCGCTGTAAGAGAAAATCCGGCACGATTTACCGAAAATATCGAAAAACTGTTTCACTTCCGGTACAACTCTGTCCACCTACTCGCGACAACACACAAAAAAAAGTGGACACCTTGTCCACTTGTGCCACATTTGGAACATGCGTCACTCGCGCATGCCGTGCTTGCTCAGCAAACGGTACATCGTCGTGCGCGATACACCGAGGTCGCGTGCCGCCCGGCTCACGTTGTGGCCGCTGCGGTCCAGGCATTCGCGCAAGGCGCGCCGCTCGGAGCGCATGCGCGTGTCGTCCAGCGCGGCCGGCGACGGTGCCATGATCCCGCGCGTCAGTCCCAGGTCTTCCGGCATGATCAGGCGTCCATCCGACATGACCAGTGCACGCCGGACCCGGTTGATCAGTTCGCGCACATTGCCCGGCCAGTCGTGGTCGAGGATCGCCTCGATCGCCCTGTTGGAGAACCCCTTCAGGCGCGGCGATTTTTCGCTCGCGTACATGTGGAAGAAGTGCTCGGCCAGCGTGACGAGATCGTCGCGGCGTTCGCGCAGCGGCGGCACCGTCACGGGCAGCACGGCAAGGCGATAGTACAAGTCCTCGCGGAACGCGTCACTGGCGACGGCCTGCTGCAACTGGACGTGCGACGCCGCGATGACGCGCACGTCCACGCGGATATTGCGGGTGCTGCCCAGGCGGCAGATCGTCTTCTCCTGGAGGAAGCGCAGCAGGTTGGCCTGCAGGTCCTTCGGCAGGTCGCCGATCTCGTCGAGGAACAGCGTGCCGCCATCCGCCGATTCGATCAGGCCCGCCTTGCCCCGGGTGGCACCCGTGAAGGCGCCGCGTTCGTAGCCGAACAGCTCGGAGTGGATCAGGCTGGGCGCGATCGCGCCGCAGTTGATGGGGACGAACGGCCCCGCGGCCCGGTCGGATTGGGCGTGGATCGCCTGCGCCGTCAGTTCCTTGCCGCTGCCGCTTTCGCCCCAGATCAGCACGGGCGCCGCGACCTTGGCGACGCGCGACACCTGCGCCCGCAGGCGCGCGATCGCATCGCAGCCGCCGATCAGCGGCGACGCGGGATCGTCGTGCCCGTCGTTGGCACTGGGTCGCCGTCGCAGCATCGCCCAGCCGTGGGCGTGGCCCAGCGTGTGGGCCAGCCGGACCGGATCGACCGGGGCCGTGTGGTAATCGCACAGATGTTCCACGACGAGGTCGCGGCAGGGCGCGGATTCGAGATCGCGCGGGCTGAACACACCCACCCACTGCATATGGCTGTGGCGGCGCAGGAAGGTGTCCACTTCGGCCGGCCGGTGCTGCTCGCGGTCGTGCATGAGCAGGCCGACCAGGTAACGGTCGTTACGCAGTTCGCGCCCGGCATCGCCGAGATTGCTGACACTGCGGATCTCCCAGTCGTGCATTGCCTCGTCGAGCAGGGCGCGCGCGCCCTTGTCGTCGGCAGCAATGCACAGCAGGCGCTTTCGGGTCATCCATCCTCCATCGGGTAATCGGCCGGTCCTCGCAACGGCGGCAGACGAATGGGGAACCGGCATTATTTCTTGATAAGTGTAACTGGGTGTAAGCTGAGCTGCTGTTCTGTAGCCTGTTAGCAATTTCTCATTAACAGTTGATCTTTGTTTAACATTATGCCGTCTGTGGAAGATTTGTGGCGGACAATAGAACATCGACTGGTGGTTACAATTAGTCACAATCGTGTAACCGATCCGGGCGGCGGTCAAGGGAATGTTTGGCTGCCGTGTCGCTTTTTGCCGATAACGGAGGGGGAACCCCCCACCGTTGGGGGGAGTTGGACAGAAGACCGCTCAGTAACCGAACGGCATGCGGACGGTGAGGGTGACGTCCGGCGTATCGCGCGTGAGGCCGGCGCCCACGGACACGTTCACGGTGCGGTGCGCGTCGAGCCGGTACGATGCGCCAAGCAGCAGTGTGCCCAGCTGGACGCGCACGGCGCCCGGGATCACCTGGCCGTTCTGGCGCGTGCGGTCCACGGCGCTGTGGTCGTAGCCGAAGCTCAGCGACGCCTTGTCGTTCAGCGCAAGACCCATGCCGAGATTGAATCCGAGCACGTCGCCCGCCTTGATGGTGCCCAGCGGTTCACGCTGGCCCGCGAGGACCGTGCGGTAGACGTCGCGGCGCTGGAAATTCCTCGTATAACTAATGCTGCCGAAGAACACGGCCGGATCGGATGGCAGCAGCCACGTCAGGCTGGGTTGCAGCGAGCGGAATCCCGATCCGGTGGGCAGCGCCAACGGCAACCCCGTGCCGCTGACATTGTCGCCCACGCAGCGCGTCCGGCAATCCGTCACGACCTTGAACGGGTCGCGGCCCGTCCTCGATTTATAGCGCAATCCGCCGATGACATAGGCACGGTCGGGGCCGCCGGCATTTAACTGGACGCGCGCCGCCGCCTCGACGTCGCCGATCGCCTTGCCGCTCGTGTCGAACGCGCGTTCCGCCGCCGTGCCCGTGAAGACTTCACGGCTGACGGTCGAATCGGTGCGGTACACGTACGGGACCTTCGCTTCCACTTCGAAGCGGTTGCCGACGCCGTAGCGGAGAGCAACTGCGGCAGTCGTCGTGTTGCGCTTCACTTCGCGGACGTCCAGCAACCCGATCAGCAGGGCCGGGATCACCGTGTAGCCGACGAGCGCCACGCGGTTGCTGGACGAGTAGCCGTACTGGATCGACGGCTCGAACACGACGCGGCCGCGCGGCGTCAGCACGCCGGGGCTTTCGAAGATTGGCGCCATCTCGGGCGCCCGCGCGGTTGCCTGTGGCGCGGGCCCGACCGCGCGCGGGGGCGGCGCCGCTTCTGCCGCCGCCGCGTTTGTTGCCGCTCCTTTCCCGCGCACGCCGTCCAGCCGGTCCGCCCCGAGTTGCCGTTCGAGTGCGTCGATGCGGGCCTGCTGACGATCGAGTTGTTGCCGCATTGTTTTCAATTGCTCGATGAGTTGGGCCTGCCCGGCCGTCGCGGGCCCGCACGCCAGGATGAGGCTGAAGCCGATCGCGCGGGATAGCGCGGGGTTCCTTCGCATGGTCATGGTCTCCACAAGGCCGCCGTCATTTGCCGGCGGCGGCCGCGTTGATGGCATTCGCCAGTGTCGACTGGAAGTGCATGGTCTGCAGGAGACCGTGCGCGGCGACGCTGGCATGGATGATGGTGGCCGTGCCGATCGCCCGGTCGTTCAGGCTGTTCTGGACCACGGTGCTCAAGCCGCCGGCAGGGGCAAACGGTGCTGCCTGTCCGGCGACGAGCCGGCCGAGGTCGCCGAGCCGCAATTCGCTGCGCGCGACGACCTGGCCGTCGACTGTCACGATGCGTTCGATGCCGAGCGACACGGCGATCCCGGACGCGGTCGTGAAACCGCCGCGAGCGTTGTCGAGCGCCGCCGGACCGACGGCCACGGCCGCGGGAAAGGGGTTGCGGAGCGTCGCGGCCCGGACGGGCGCGACGGTGAACATCAGCACGAGGATGATGGGCAAGCGCATGGGGTCTCTTTCAGAAATCGCCCGGTCCGAACTTGGGCAGGTCGACGCCGCCCTGGCTGGTGCGCGCCACCGCGTCGGCCAGCGGTGCACGCGGCGCCGCGCGCCAGTCGTCGGCCACGTTGAAACGCGGTTCGCCTGGCGCCTGATGGATCACGAACAGCAGCCGGGTCGGCCAGATCGCTTCGAAGCGGGCGCGCGACATCGAGCGGGTACCGCTGGACGGGTCGCCCAGCAGCACGCGGCCCGCGCCGAACCCCTTGATGACGACGAAGTGGTTGTAGCCCTGTTCCGTGACGAGGACGATGGCCGGCAGCCCGGCCTCGATGAGCTTGTCAAGCGGCAGCCGGAAGCCGTCCGCCTGGAAGCCGTTCGCCGCGAGGTAGCGCTGCATGTCGAGCAGCGAAAAACCTTCGCGCCGGATCTTGTCCTGGTCGCCCTGGGCCCACATCGCTGCGAACACCGTGCTCTCGCTGACGGGGAAGCCGTAATGATGGGTCAGCAGCGTGGCGAGCGCGGCCGAGCCGCAGCTGAAGTCGTACTGCTGGTGCAATGTCGTGGCGAAGCGCAGCGCCTGCATGCTGCGCACGGGCACGTGGAAGGCGCCGCCCGCCACGGGCAGGTCGGCCGGGTGCGCAGCCGCGTGGACGGTGCCCACGGCCAGCAGGAAAACGAGCGGGCGTCTCATTTGAATTGCAGGTTGATGATGGTGGCGTTCTGGATCAGCACGTTCGCACCGCTGTTCTGGATGACCACCGGGATCCCGGCCATGTTCGCGAACGAACCGGCATCGATGCTGTTGGCGCCCGTGACGACGTTGACGGCCGTGTTCGCGGTGACCGCGCCGTCGATCCGCGCGTCGTTGTGCGTGTCGGTGCCGCCGCGCTGCCGCGCCAGGTTGACGTCCTGCCGGTCCGCCTGCGCGGCGATCGCGTTCGGGGGCCGGAACAGCGTGCGGGCGGCGGCCCTGGCATCGACGTCCGCGTCGGGACCCGCCCAGGCCGCGGACGCGAGCGACGCGAGCGCGGCGATGCCGCACGCGCGCAAGGTAAGAGCTTGAACCATGGAAGCTTGGATTGTTCGTTGCATGCTCGACTCCGGTCATGAAAAAACTGCCGTACCGGCGGGCACGGCAGTTGCACGGCGTGTCAGTGGCCTGTTCAGTGGCCGACTGCCAGGTTGGCCTGGACGTTCACACTCTGCTGGACGAGCGACGAGAGGCCGGAGTTCTGGGTGATCACGAGCACGCCCGCGGCGGATGCGCCGGTGCCGGACATCTTGTTCGACAGGTCGAACGTGCCGGCGCTGACGCTGTTCGAGCCGCCATTGCCGCCGCTCGCGCTGCCGCCGGCGCCGCCGATGCCGTAGCCGGCCGTGATCGCGTCCAGCGCGCCGCCGGCGCCGCCGGTGTTCGTACCGCCGGCACCGCCGTGGCCGCCGTTGCCGCCGTAGGTGTCGCCCACGGTGGCCGGGCCGTTTGCTGCCGCGCCGCCGGTGGCGTCGCCGCCATACGCGCCGGCACCGCCCGTGGTGGTGGCGTAGCCGCTGGCGCCGCCCGCGCCGCCCGCACCGCCATGACCGCCGGCACCCGCGGTGGCGCTGCCGCCGCCAGCGCCGCCGCCGGCACCGCCCGTGCTGGCAGCGCCATTGCCGGCAGTGCTGGTGGTCGCGCCGCCATCGCCGCCGCGACCGCCGGTTGCGCCGCCGCCCGCAGCGCCATAGGCGGCGCCCGTCGCCGCGCTGCCGCCGTCGGCGCCCCTGCCGCCGGGACCGAACAGGCCGGCGCCGCCGCTACCGCCGGCACCGCCGAGCGCCGCGCCGCTGGCACCCAGGCCGCCCGCGCCGCCCAACGCGCTGCCGCTGGGGCCGCCGATCGCGCCCAGTGTCAGGCTGGAGCCGCCATCGCCACCCGCCGACGCGCCGCCCGTGCCGCCGATGCCGCCGCCGGCCAGGCTCCCGCTCGCGCCGCCCGTACCGCCTGCCGCACCTGCGCCGCCCGGACCGGTCGCGGCGAGACCGCCTGCGCCGCCGGCCCCGCCAGGCCCGGCAAAGGCAGTACCGCCGGTCGCGGGACCGCTGACGGCACTGCCGTTGGTCGCTGCGCCGCCCGCCGCGCCGGCCGCCCCGCTGGCGCCCGTCGCGGTACCGCCGAAGCCACCCGTTGCGGTGAGCGAGCCGCCGGTGCCGGCACCGCCCGCGCCCGCGGCCGCGCCCGCGCCGTTGGCGCCGCCGTTGTTCACTGCCGTGTTGCCGACGCCGCCGATCGTATTGCCGCTCACGGTGCCGGTCAGTGTCGTGGTGGCGTTGGCCGTCGACGTGCTGGTGGTAGTGGTGGTCGTCGTCGCGGTGTTGGCGCTGTAGTCGTTCTGCGTGACGTTGGTTGTCGCGTGGTCGTACGTCGTGCTGGTATTCGTGGCGGTACCGGCGTGGGCGGTCAGCGAGTAAGCCAGCGTCAGCGCGGTGACGAGCAAAGTCTTCTTCATTCGGTTTTCCTCTCAGGTTTGGGTACGTGGTGAGCCGGTGGTCGCACCGGCATTCATGCATTCGCAGGATCGGTGCCACGTCGCGGCTGCGCGCGCCAACTCGTTGATTTGTTTAAGTCCGGTCGGACTCGTCCGAAAGGCGCGTGGGAATCCTTGGCACTGCCGCTGACATCGCTTGCCGACACGCTGTCAACGCGGTGATACAGGTGCGTCGCGCATCGGTGGGTGACGCACGCGCTCGTCTGGACAGTGCACGACCCCGCCAGGGGCACCGCACGTCACGGCTGGATGCCGTGCTTGCTCAGGAGCCGGTACATCGTCGTACGCGACACGCCCAGGTCGCGCGCGGCGCGGCTGACGTTCCTGCCGCTGCGCTGGAGGCATTCGCGCAGCGCGATCCGCTCCGTGCGGGCGCGGACGTCGTCCAGGGCCGCCGGCAGTACGAGCGGGACTTCCAGCCCGAGATCCTGCGGCGTGACGAGCCGCCGTCCGCCATCACGAGCGCGCGCCGGACCCGGTTGATGAGCTCGCGCACATTGCCTGGCCACGCGTGCTCCAGCAGTGCGGTGACGGCCCGGCTGGAGAAGCCCGTCAGCCGGGGCGAGCGCTCCTCGCCATACAGGTGGAAGACATGTTCGGCCAGCGTGACGACGTCTTCGCGCCGTTCGCGCAGCGCCGGCACCGCCACGGGTAGCACCGCGAGCCGGTAGTACAGGTCCTCGCGGAAGTCACCCGCGGCGACGGCGTGCTGCAACTGCACGTGCGACGCGGCGATCACGCGCACGTCCACGCGTGTGGCGCGCGTGCTGCCCAGGCGGCAGATGGTCTTTTCCTGCAAGAAGCGCAGCAGGTTGGCCTGCAGGTCCTTGGGGAGGTCGCCGATCTCGTCGAGGAACAGGGTGCCGCCGTGCGCCGACTCGATCAGCCCCGCCTTGGCACGCGCGGCGCCGGTGAACGCGCCCCGTTCGTAGCCGAACAGCTCGGACTGGATCAGGTTCGGCGCGATGGCGCCGCAATTGATCGGCACGAAGGGGCCGCCCGCGCGCGCCGACTGTGCGTGGATGGATTGCGCCGTCAGCTCTTTGCCGCTGCCGCTCTCGCCCCAGATCAGCACCGGCGCGTCGACCCGGGCCACGCGCGCGACCTCCGCGCGCAGGCGGACCATCGTCTCGGCGCGGCCCACGAGCAGGCCGGGGTCGTCCCGCGGCGAGGGCGGGGGCCGCAACGTGGCCCAGCCATGGGCGTGGCCGAGCGTCCAGGCCAGCCGCACGGGGTCGAGGGGTTCGGTGTGGTAGTCGTGCAGATGTTCCACCGCGAGGTCGCGGCAGGCCCTGTGCTCGATGTCGCGCGGGCCGAACACGCCGACCCATTGCGTCTCGCGGTGGCGGCGCAGGAAGCCGTCGAGGTCGGCGGCACGCAGCAACGAGCGCGCCCGCAGCAGCAGGCCGACGGGATAGCTGGCCACGCGCAGCACGCGGGCCGCATCGCCCAGGTTGTCCACGCAGCACGTGTCCCAGTCACGCATGGGGCCGGTCATGAGCGCGGCGGTGTGGGCGTCGTCGGGAGCAATGCAGAGCAGGCGCTTGCGCATCGTCCATCTCCAGGAGCATGACCGCTCCGCGCCATGGCTTACCATGGACGGACGGCGGCGAGTTTGCGTGCGCACGGATACCGTGCGACCCGTGTCTCCTGATACGGCTTGTCGAAGCGCCGTTACCGCCATCTTAACGGGACGGGCGGGCGCACCGCAGGCGGGCGCAGCCTGGAAGCGACAGGCTCGTGCGACGGCACGAGCGCGCTGGACAAAGAGGAGAAACGGTCAGCGCACGCGCCGGATCTTGGGCGAGGCGTTGGTGCCTTCGATCTCGAGGAACATGGTGCCGAACATATTGCGCACGATTTTGACCGGGGGATTGGTCACGGGTGCGAGGTCGGCGGCGCTGCCGTCGACGACTTTCCATACCTGGCCATTGGCGAGGGTGAACAGCGTGGCCGGGCCCCAGCCGGCGACATTGCCGACGATGCTGCTCTCGATCGAGCGGGCCGGTTCCTCGGGGTGCTTTTGCTCGAGGCCGAACGACTGCACGCTTGCTGCCGCCGCGGCAACGGCCGCCGGACGCCCTCTTGTGGGAATCGCGTCATAGCAGGCCAGGCGCGCGGCGCCGTCGGCCAGCTTGCGGCAGGCCACGATGGCCGCGTCGTCGGCGAGCGCGGCGTTCGCCGTGCCCAGCAGGGCCAGCAACAGAGAAGCGCGCAGGATCATCGGCGGCCTCATGCGCGCGGACGCTGGCGGTGGAACACGAGCGGGCTGTACGGAATGGCGGACGGCGGCGGCGAGCTCAGGATGCCGGGCTTCATCGCACCCATCACGTGCATCTCGCACGGCTTGCAATCGAATTTCAGCGTGTAGGTTTCGTCGCCGGACACGAGGGTCATCGGCTCCGCGCGCACCTGGCCCTGCACGCCCTGGACCCCCTTGGCCTGCTTGGGGCACAGGTTGAACGAGAAGCGCAGGCAGTGCTTGGTGATCATGAGCGACACCTCGCCCGGTTCCTCGTGCGATTCGTACGCGGCCGCGATCAGCTGCACGCCGTGCTTGTGGTAGAACGCGCGCGCCTTGTCGTTGTAGACGTTGGCGAGGTAGCTCAGCTGGGTCTCCGGATACGCGGCCGGCGGTTCGACCGGCTGTGCGCGCTCCGGACGCTGCCACGCCGCGAGGCGCGCCGCTTCCTGGGCGGCGATGGCGTCGCGGCGCAGGCCGTTGATCGCGCTCGCCGGCACGAACCACGGCTGCGACAGGGCGACGTCGATCGTACCCGCCTCGAACATCGTGTTGCCCAGCTTGGCGAGGCTCGTGCGCAGGCTGGAGAGCGCCTGGTCGGCCTGCTGGGCCGGCTGCAGCGCCAGCGCGGCTTCCGTCGTCGTCGTGATGCCGTCTTCGTCGGTGACGGTCAGGCGCAGGCCCCCGGCCGTGTCGTCCAGGCGCAGGTCCGCACGCACCTTGCGCTCGGACGATTTCTTGTTGAGGGTCGCTTCCCACTGGTGGTCGCGGTTGCGGTGGATGACGGTGCCGACCTTCAGGCCCGGCAAGGTGGCCAGGCCCTCGTTCGGGAACACGCGCCAGCGCTGGCCTTCGTCGTCCTCGGACAGCTTCTGCACGGTGTTCGCCTGGATGCCGACGGTCTCGCGCTTGTGCATGTAATTCAGGCCGTCGCCATTGGCCATCGGAGCATTCGTGACGAGATCGAAATTGTCGCCGCCGATGCGCGCGACGGTGCCCAGTTCCACGCCCACGTACTTCGGCGAGTCGAACGCGCCGATGGAATCCTGGCGGCCCTGGGCGAAATAATCCGTGTGGCCGCGGTGGAAGTTCTTGTCGACGTCCGGCGTGAACATCACTTGCGTACGGCCGCTCGACGCGCGCGCCAGTTCGGGACGGCGTTCCAGGATTTCGTCCAGCAGCAGGCGATAGTGAGCCGTGATGTTCTTCACGTAGCCCATGTCCTTGTAGCGGCCTTCGATCTTGAAGGAGCGGATGCCGGCGTCGACGAGGGCTTCCAGGTTGCGGCTCTGGTCATTGTCCTTCATCGACAGCAGGTGTTTTTCGTACGCGACGACGCGGCCCTGGCCGTCGGACAGCGTGTACGGCAGGCGGCACGCCTGCGAGCAGTCGCCGCGGTTGGCGCTGCGGCCCGTGTCCGCGTGCGAGATGTAGCACTGGCCGGAAAACGCGACGCACAGCGCGCCGTGGATGAAGTACTCCAACGG
>Ga0187845_1000955_pt1 | contig 16821 bp, 13 predicted proteins | sample SpaLakP09_SKY_68_FD_134515 | JGI IMG/M metagenome (GOLD analysis project Ga0187845, IMG submission 134515) | Oligotrophic lake water microbial communities from Sparkling Lake, Wisconsin, USA - SP09_SKY_68 | ecosystem: Environmental > Aquatic > Freshwater > Lake | place: USA: Sparkling Lake... | reverse complement strand
TCGTCTGCACGCCGGACAACCCGCTAGGCTCCTGCATGGTGTCCAGCGAAGGCGCCTGCGCCGCCCACTATCACTACGGCCGTTTCGTTCAGGGAGCCACGGCATGAGCAAGTCCTACACCCGTCCGCTCGACCTCAAGCACGGTCTGGTCAACCTGACCCACGGCAGCGGCGGCCGCGCCATGGCCCAGCTGGTGAGCGAGCTGTTTGCCGCCGAGTTCGCCAACGACTGGCTGGCCCAGGGCAATGATCAGGCCATCCTGCCGCCGCCCGGCGCACGTATTGCCATCGCCACCGACAGCCATGTCATCTCGCCCTTGTTCTTTCCCGGCGGCGACATCGGCAGCCTCGCGGTGCATGGCACGGTGAATGATCTGGCCATGGGCGGTGCCACCCCGCTATATCTGAGTGCTGGTTTCATTCTGGAAGAAGGCCTGCCGCTGGCCGATCTGGCGCGCATCGTGCGCTCCATGGCTGCCGCTGCCCGCGATGCCGGCGTGGCCATTGTCACCGGCGACACCAAGGTGGTGGAACGCGGCAAGGGTGACGGCGTGTTCATCTCCACCACCGGCGTCGGCGTGGTGGCCGATGGGGTAAACCTGTCCGGCGACCAGGCCCGGCCCGGCGATGTGATCCTGCTGTCCGGCACACTGGGCGACCACGGCATGGCGGTGATGTCGCAACGCGAGAGCCTGGGCTTTGCCAGCCCCATCCTCTCCGACAGCGCTGCCCTGCACACCCTGGCCGCCGAGCTGCTGGCCGCCTGCCCCGGCCTGCGGCTGATGCGCGACCCCACCCGTGGCGGACTGGCCACCACGCTGAATGAAATCGCCCAGCAATCCGGTGTGGGCATGCGCCTGCAGGAAAACGCCATTCCGGTGCAGGCCAGCGTGCGTGCTGCCTGCGAATTTCTCGGACTGGACCCGCTTTACATCGCCAACGAGGGTAAACTGATCGCCATCTGTCCGGCAGAACAGGCGGCAGCGGCACTAGCCGCCCTGCAAGCCCACCCGCTGGGACAGCAGGCGGCCATCATCGGCGAAGTGGTAGCCGATGCCCACCAGTTTGTCCGGGTAGCCACCGACTTTGGCGGCGAACGGCTGCTGGACTGGCTCAGCGGCGAAATGCTGCCACGCATTTGCTAGGCTGAAACAGCGGCAGCGGCCATGGCCGCCAGCCACCGACCCGGGCGACACAGTCCGGGCGAACAGACAATAACAACGCTTGACTGGGATAAGAACAATGCGCGCAAAACCCGCCATTTTGCTGGTGGATGACGAAATCCGCTCGCTGGAAGCACTGGAACGGACGCTGGAAGACGACTTCACCCTGTTTACCGCGCAGGGAGGCGCGGAAGCACTGGCCATTCTGGAATCGGAATTCATCCAGGTGGTGGTCAGCGACCAGCGCATGCCGGACATGAGCGGCGTGGAATTCCTCAAACAGGTACGCGAGCGCTGCCCGCAGGTCATCCGCATCATCCTGTCCGGCTACACCGACAACGCCGACATCATCGCCGCCGTCAACGATGCCGGCATCTACCAGTACCTGCTCAAGCCGTGGCGGCCGGAATCGCTGCTGCTGACCGTGCAGGGCGCGGTGGAGCTGTTCCGCCTGCAGCAGGAAAACGAGCTGCTCAATATCGAGCTGAAAGCCTCCGAACCCTGGCTCAAGGTCAAGGTGGACAGCAAGCGCGAACAGATGCGCGAACGCTCGGCCATGGACAATATCGTGCGGGCGCCGGACAGCAGCATGAGCAAGATCTGCGCGCTGCTGGCACGGGTGTCGCCGTTTGACATCTCGGTGCTGATCGAGGGTGAATCAGGCGTGGGCAAGGAATTGCTGGCGCGCGCCCTGCACTACGCCAGCCATCGCCGCGACCGCCCCTTCGTGGTGGAAAACTGCGCCGCCATGCCGGAACAACTGCTGGAGAGCGAGCTGTTCGGCCACAAGCGCGGGGCCTTTACCGGTGCCTATCAGGACCGCATCGGCCTGTTTCAGCAAGCCGATGGCGGCACCATTTTCCTGGATGAAATCGGCGAAACCTCACCCGCCTTCCAGGCCAAGCTGCTGCGTGTGCTGCAGGAAGGCGAAATCCGCCCGGTGGGCAGCCCACGCCCGCTGAAAGTGAATGTGCGGGTGGTATCGGCCACCAACAAGCTGCTGCCCGAGCTGGTGCGCGCCGGGCAGTTCCGCGAAGACCTCTACTACCGGCTGTCGGCCTTTACCGTCAGCGTGCCGCCGCTGCGCGAGCGGCCACAGGACATTCCGCTGATCGCCCAGGCCCTGCTGGACGAAGCCCGCCACCACTACCAGCGTCCGGCCGCGCGCTTTGGCGAGGACACCCTGCAAGCCCTGCAGGACTACCGCTGGCCGGGCAATGTGCGCCAGCTGCGCAACGAGATCAACCGCATGCTGGTGCTGAGCGACGACGACTTGCTGGGTGCCGAACTGCTGTCCGCCGAAGTGCTGCAGGCTGCTGCCGAAGAACAAGTCGCCGAGCTGGCTTTTCTCACCGGCTTGCCCGGCGACCTGAAAACCCGCATGGACGAGCTGGAAAAACAGATCCTGCGCGAAACCCTCACCCGCCAGCGCTGGAACAAGACCCGCGCAGCCGCCGAGCTGGGCCTGTCCCGCGTCGGCCTGCGCAACAAGCTGACCCGCTATGGCCTCGAAAAATAAACGCCTGCTGTGGCTGCAATCCGGTGGCTGCGGCGGCTGCACCCTGTCGCTGCTGAATGCCGATGCCCCCAGCCTGTTCACCACACTGGCAGATATCGGCATCGAGCTGATCTGGCACCCGAGCTTTGCCGAACAAAGCCTGGATGATGCCATGCAACTGCTGCAAGCGCTGGCCGATGGCAGCGAGCCGCTGGACATGCTCTGCCTGGAAGGCTCGGTGATGACCGGCGCCGCCGGCCGTTTCCATTTGCTGCCGGACGGTCAAAGCATGAGCACGCTGATCGAACAGCTGGCCCGCCGCGCCAGCCAGGTGATAGCCGTGGGCACTTGCGCTGCCTATGGCGGCATCAGCGCTGCCGGCGACAATCTCACCGGTGCGGTGGGGCTGGACTATGCCGGCAGTCATCCCGGTGGCCTGCTGGGTGGTCATTTCCACGCCGCCGGCGGCCTGCCGGTGGTGAATATTTCCGGCTGCCCCACCCACCCGGGCTGGGTGCTGGAAACCCTGGCCTTGCTGGCGGCCGACAGCCTGCAAGCCAGCGACCTCGACCCCTTGGGCCGGCCACGCTTTTACGCCGACAAGCTGGTGCACCACGGCTGCGACAAGAACGAGTTTTACGAATTCAAGGCCAGTGCCACCGCGCCGGGCCAGATGGGCTGCCTGATGGAGCATGTCGGCTGCAAGGGCACCCAGGCCCATGCCGATTGCAATAGCCGTGGCTGGAATGGCGAAGGCTCCTGCCTGACCGGCGGCTACCCCTGCATCAACTGCACCGCACCGGATTTTGCCGACCCCGGCCATGGCTTCTTCAGCACACCACAGGTAGCCGGCTTCCCGGTGGGCCTGCCCACCGACATGCCCAAGGCCTGGTTTGTCGCGCTGTCCACCCTGTCCAAATCGGCCACCCCTACCCGGGTCAGACAGAATGCCGTGCTGGACCGCCTGACTGTTCCCCCCTCGCTACCGAAAAAGGGCAAAGCATGAGCCGTCGCATTCTTGGCCCCTTCAACCGTGTCGAGGGCGACCTCAACATCACCCTGGACTTTGCCGATGGCAAGGTCAGCGCCGCCCGCGTCACCGCGCCGCTGTTTCGTGGCTTCGAGCGGATACTGCTGGGGCGCGAGCCGCTGGACGCGCTGGCCATCGTGCCGCGCATCTGTGGCATCTGCTCGGTATCGCAATCGGTAGCGGCGGCGCATGCGCTATCCCAGCTGTACGGCATCACGCCACCGGCCAATGGCCAGCGGGTGCTGAACCTGATCCACGCGGTGGAAAACATCGCCGATCACCTCAGCCATTTCTACCTGTTTTTCATGCCGGACTTTGCCCGTGCCGACTACCAGCAGCATGGCTGGCACAGTGAAACCCTGGCCCGCTTCAAGGCTCAGTCCGGTAGCGCCGTCGCTCCTATGCTGGAAGCACGCGCCATCCTGATGCGCTTCATGGGCAGCCTGGCCGGCCACTGGCCGCATACCCTGTGTCTGCAACCGGGCGGGGTGACCAAGGTGGTCAGCGCCGCCGAGCGGGTACGCTTGCAACAATGGCTGCGCAGCTTCCGCCGCTTTCTGGAGCAGCGCACTTTTGGCCAGCCACTGGAAGCCATCGCCGCACTGGATAGCCAGGCTGCGCTGGAACACTACCGCTTAGAGACACCAGCCGCAGATTTCGCCCATTTCCTGCACCTTGCCGAGCAGCTGCAATTACACAAACTGGGCCGCAGCTACGACCACTTCATCGCGGCGGCCGCCTATGCCGGCCCGGACGGCCCCTGGAGCCCGGCCGGGCTGTGGCAACAGGGCGTCAGCCAGCCGCTGCCGCTGGAGCAGATCAGCGAAGACAACCACAGCAGCTGGCTGGCCGGCGCTGGCCCGAGCGCCCCGCTGCACACCGATACCGTGCCACTGCCGGACAAGGCCGAAGGCTATAGCTGGAGCAAGGCACCACGGGTGGCTGGCCTTGCCGCAGAAACCGGCGCACTGGCGCGCGGCCTGCTGCGCGGCGAGCCGCTGCTGAACGAGATGGTAGCCAGTGCCGGCGGCAATGTACTGAGCCGGGTGGTGGCCAGACTGACCGAGGTGGCGCGCATCGTACCGCTGATGGAACACTGGCTGGCCGCACTGGAGCTGGAACAGCCCTTCCAGCAGCCCTGCCCGGCCAGCGCAGTGCACAACAGCGCCATCGGCCTGACCGAAGCCGCTCGCGGCATGCTGGGCCACTGGGTAACCCTGGATGCCGGCCGGATCAGCCGCTACCAGATCATCGCCCCCACCACCTGGAATTTTTCACCGCGCGACAGCAAGGAACTGCCCGGCCCACTGGAAAAAGCGCTGGAAGGCGTGGATGCCAGCGACCCGCAAGCCCTGCAGGTTCAGCACATTGTCAGGAGTTTCGATCCATGCCAGGTCTGCACCACGCACTGAACGCGCCGGTCTGCTTGCCGGATGACAGCATGGCCGCTGCCGGACAAGAGCTGGCCGAAGCCGCCTGGATCGACGTCATCCAGCGCATGGACGAGGTATACAGCGAGCTGGTGGCCTCGCAGGAAACGCTGGAAACCAAGCACCGCGAGCTGGCAGAAGCCCATCACTTTACCGAAGGCGTGCTGGCTGCCATGACCGATGTACTGGTGGTGTGCGATACCGTGGGCAAGGTGCGCCAGGTCAACCGCGCCATGCTGCAGCTGACCGGCCACGCGGAAAGCGAGCTGGTGGGCCGCGAACTGGCCGAGCTGGTGGAAGACAGCCAGGCACGCAGCCAGATCGCCACCTTGCTGGCGGCAGGTCGCAGCGATGTGCAGGATGTGGAAATCGCCCTACCCCGGCAGCAGGGCGAGCCGGTACCGGTCACCTGGAATGTCAGCCCGCTGTACGACGGTGAAGGCCGCTACAGCGGCTTTGTCGCTGTGGGCCGTCCGATTGGCGAACTCAAGCGCGCCTATGCCCAGCTGCAAGCGGCGCATCAGGCACTGAAATCAGCGCAGGCGCAGCTGGTGCAGGCGGAAAAGATGGCCTCGCTCGGCCGGCTGGTCGCTGGCGTGGCGCACGAGCTGAACAACCCCATCAGCTTTATCCTGGGCAATGCCCACGCCATGCAGCGCTATGCCGGCAAGCTCACCCGCTATCTCAATGCCATCCACGCCCATGACCTGAGCAGCGACAACCAGGCGCTGCGTATCGAGCTGAAAATCGACCGCCTGCTGGCCGACCTGCCCTCGCTCAGCGCCGGCCTGATGGAAGGCGCCGAGCGCAGCGGCCATATCGTGGATGCGCTGAAACGCTTTTCCGCCGTGGAAGAAAACACCCGGCAGCGGGTGGATCTGGCCGATCTCACCCAGCGCGCCGTGCACTGGGTCAGCCGGGCCGCGCCGTTTCGGGTCGAGGTCAGCAGCAGCGGGCTGGATGAGCCAGCCTGGGTGTGCGGCTCGGCCAACCAGTTGCAGCAGGTATTGGTCAACCTGATCCAGAATGCTTTCGATGCCATCGAGAAAACCCCGCAGCCCACGCTGCAGCTACGACTGGAACGCGCCGGCGACATGGTGGAACTGGTCTTGCTGGACAATGGCCCCGGCATCAGCGAAGAGGCATTACCGCTGATTTTCGACCCCTTCTTCACCACCAAGCCCATCGGCAAGGGCACCGGGCTGGGCCTGTCCATCAGCTATGGCATCGTCGAGCGCCATGGCGGCCAACTGAGCGCCGACAGCCCGCAAAGCGGCGGTGCCTGCTTTACCTTGCGCCTGCCGGCCTACCACCACTGAATCACCCCGCACCATGAAAAACGGCCTGCCCACCGGCAGACCGTTTTACTGAGCAGCGCCTGGCACATCAGGCAGACACGCGTTCGCCCCACAAGTCGTGTTCGCTGCAATCAACGATATCCACTTCGACAAACTGGCCGGCTTCCAGGCCGACCGCATCATCGACAAACACCAGGCCGTCGATTTCCGGCGCATCGGCATAGCTGCGGCAAATCGCCGTGCCTTCGTCGTCGATTTCGTCCACCAGTACGGTCAGGCGCTGACCAATGCGGGCTTCCAGCTTGCGGGCGCTAATTTCGGCCTGCACTTCCATGAAGCGTTCCTTGCGCGCTTCTTTCACCTCTTCCGGCACCTGATCCGGCAGTTCGTTGGCAGTTGCGCCTTCGACTGCGGAATAGGTGAAGCAGCCCACGCGGTCCAGCTGGGCTTCGCGCAGGAATTGCAGCAGTTCTTCGAAGTCTTCTTCGGTTTCGCCGGGGAAGCCGACGATGAAGGTGGAGCGGATCACCAGCTGCGGGCAGATCTCACGCCATTTCTTGATACGGGCCAGCACATTGTCGCTGTTGGCCGGACGCTTCATCAGCTTCAGCACTTTCTGGCTGGCATGCTGGAAGGGAATATCCAGGTAAGGCAGGATCTTGCCGTCACGCATCAGCGGAATCACTTCGTCCACGTGCGGGTAGGGATAGACATAATGCAGGCGCACCCAGATGCCGTGCTTGCCCAGTTCTTCGCACAGCTCGGTCATGCGGGTCTTCACCGGGCGGCCATCATGGAAGCCCAGCTTGTATTTGACATCCACGCCATAGGCCGAGGTGTCCTGCGAAATCACCAGCAGTTCCTTGACACCGGCACGCGCCAGGCTGGCGGCTTCGCGCAGTACATCGTGTACCGGGCGGCTTTCCAGATCACCACGCATGGACGGGATGATGCAGAAGGTGCAGCGGTGATTACAGCCTTCGGAAATCTTCAGGTAAGCGTAGTGCTTGGGGGTGAGGCGTACGCCGACATCCGGCACCAGATCGACAAAGGGGTCGTGCGGCTTGGGCAGGTAGTTGTGCACCGCCGTCATCACCTCGTCGGTGGCATGCGGGCCGGTTACCGCCAGCACCGAGGGGTGTGCGCTCTGCACCACGCCATCCTTGGCGCCCAGACAGCCGGTGACAATCACCTTGCCGTTTTCGCTCAGGGCTTCGCCAATGGCGTCCAGCGATTCGGTGACGGCCGAATCGATGAAACCACAGGTATTCACCACCACCAGGTCGGCGCCATCGTAGGAGGAGGAAATTTCATAACCTTCCGCGCGCAGGCGGGTGAGAATCTGTTCGGAATCGCTCTGGGCCTTGGGGCAGCCAAGCGAAACCATGCCGATACGAGGAGCTTTGGACATGGGGGTGTAGTGCAAAAATGAAAAACGCCAGATTATACAGCCATTTGCCACTTGATACCCAAGCATGCTTGAGAGGGAAAGGGCAACAGGGAATCGCCTGGTATCACGGCTGGCTACAGCTGCTTTTGCGCTGGGTTTCTTGAGTGCATTTTCATCCCTGCAGCAGATGGGCCTGCCATCGCTCCGCTCCCCCTGCCCTCTGCCCAGCGCTGGCTCAGCTGCTGCCAAAGCATCCTTGCTGTCTGATGCGGCAAGCAGCCCGTGCCGTATCAAGTAAACTGGCGCGATACAGATAGCCGTGTCAGCACGGCAAGAGGACGCAGCATGGAACTGAGACAATTACGCTATTTCGTCAGTGTGGTGGCGCAAGGCAGCATGGGGCGCGCCGCGCTGGAACTGGGCGTGGGGACATCGGCGCTAAGCCAGCAGATCAGCCGGCTGGAGGGCGAATTGTCCACCCGGCTATTACAGCGCACCTCCAGCGGCGTGCTGCCCACCGATGCCGGGCTGGCCTTCTGGCGGCAGGCGCAGCTGGCCATCCGCCATGCCGACGACGCCATGCGCGCCGCGCAGCTGGCGCGGCTGTCCGGCCATGTCAGCGTGGGCATGGCCCCCAGTACCACCGGCGTGCTGGGCCTGCCCTTCATGGCCGCCATGCGCGCACGTTATCCGGACATCCGCCTGCATCTGGTGGAAAACCTGTCCGGCAATCTGGCCACCATGTTGGGCGCACGCCAGCTGGACCTGGCGGTGTTGTTTCAGGAAGAGCGCACCCGGCGCTGGAGCGTGTTGCCACTGCTGGATGAAAAGCTGTTCCTGATCTGCCGCCGCGACCTGCCCGCCGCGCCCGCGCAGGACCACATCAGCCTGGCCGAGCTGGGCGACATTCCGCTGATCATGCCCAGCGGCCCGCATGGTTTGCGCGCCTTGCTCAACAATGCCAGCCACCAGGGCGCACACGCGCTGAACATCAGCGCGGAAATCGACGGCCTGCCGCTGCTGATGGATGCGGTACGGGCCGGCTACGGTGCCACCATCCAGCCCGGCGCCGCCGTTGCCCGCCTGCCGGCGGAGGAATTCCGCCTGATCGACATCACCGACGCCAGCGTCAGCCGCCCCAATCTGCTGGTGAGCCTGTCCGATGACGAGCTGTCCCCGGCCGGACTGGCCACCCGCGTGGTGCTGCAACAAGTGGCCAGCGAACTGGCCAGCAGCGGCCAGTGGCCGGGAGCCACTGCTTACAAACGCTAAACACCTGTTGCCCGATCCGCTCTGGCGGCCGGGCTGAGGGCTTTTTACAGTCTCCGCTTGTCTCAGGGAGGCTGTACCCATGTTTGACGTTCTGATCATCGGCGGCGGCAACGCCGCACTCTGCGCCGCACTGATGGCCCGCGAAGCCGGGGCCTCGGTGCTGCTGCTGGAGTCCGCCCCGCGCGCCTGGCGCGGCGGCAATTCGCAGCACACCCGCAACCTGCGCTGCATGCACGATGCCCCGCAAGACGTGCTGGTGGAGGCTTATCCGGAAGAGGAATACTGGCAGGACCTGCTGCGCGTCACCGGCGGCCAGACCGACGAAGCGCTGGCCCGGCTGGTGATTCGCGCCAGCGGCACTTGCCGCGACTGGATGCGCCGTCACGGCGTGCACTTCCAGCCTTCGCTGTCCGGCGCGCTGCATACCGCCCGTACCAATGCCTTCTTCATGGGCGGCGGCAAGGCACTGGTGAATGCCTATTACCGCAGCGCGGAAAAACTGGGCGTGGTGATTCGCTACGACAGCGCGGTTGAGCGACTGGAATTGCAGGAAGGCCGCTTTGTTGCCGCCCAGCTGGCTGGCGGCGAGCGCATCAGCGCGCGCAGCTGTGTGCTGGCGGCTGGCGGTTTCGAGTCCAACCGCGAATGGCTGCGCAGTGCATGGGGCCAGAACGAGCAGGGCGACTGGCCGGCAGACAACTTCCTCATCCGTGGTACCCGTTTCAATCAGGGTGTGCTGCTCAAGTTCATGCAGCAGGCCGGAGCCGATATGGTGGGCGACCCGTCGCAATCGCACTGTGTGGCGATTGACGCGCGTGCGCCGCTTTACGATGGCGGCATCTGCACCCGGGTGGATTGCGTGTCGCTGGGCATCATGCTCAACCGCAACGCCGAGCGCTTTTACGACGAGGGCGAGGACTTCTGGCCCAAGCGCTATGCCATCTGGGGGCGGCTGGTAGCGCAACAGCCACAGCAGATCGGCTATTCCATCATCGACTCCAAGGCCATTGGCCGCTTCATGCCGCCGGTATTCCCCGGCAACAAGGCCAATACCCTGCCGGAACTGGCGCGCCAGCTGGGGCTGGACGAGGCGCGCTTTGTCGACACCATCCAGCGCTATAACGCGGCCTGTCAGGCCGGGCAGTTCGACCACACCGTGCTGGATAACTGCCACACCAAAGATCTCACCCCGCCCAAAAGCCACTGGGCGCTGCCGCTGGATACCCCGCCTTACTACGGCTACGCGCTGCGCCCCGGCATCACCTTTACCTATCTGGGCCTGAAAACCAATGCCGATGCCGCCGTGCACTTTGCCGGTCAGCCCAGCCCCAACCTGTTTGTGGCCGGTGAAATGATGGCCGGCAATGTGCTGGGCAAGGGTTATGTGGCCGGTATCGGCATGGCCATCGGTACTGCTTTTGGTCGTATTGCCGGCAGCCGTGCCGCCCAGGCTGCCGCGGCGGCTGCAAAAGGAATCTGACATGCAACAACTCACCCGCCTGATCGACGAGGCGCAACACCTGGCCGCCGGCCAGCCAGCTTCACTGCTGAACAGTGCCGAAGCCGAAGTGGCGCGCGACCTGCAAATCTGCAATGCCTGCCGCTATTGCGAGGGCTTTTGTGCGGTGTTTCCCGCCATGACCCAACGGCTGGAATTCGGCCAGGCCGACATTCATTACCTGGCCAATCTCTGCCACAACTGCGGTGCCTGTCTGCATGCCTGCCAGTACGCGCCGCCGCATGAATTTGCCGTCAACATTCCCAAAGCCATGGCCCAGGTGCGCCAGCACAGCTATACCCGCTTTGCCTGGCCCGGCGCGCTGGGGCGGCTGTATCAGCACGCCGGGCTGACCGTAGCACTGGCACTGGCTGGCGGCCTCGCGCTATTCCTGCTGCTGTTGCAGGCACTGGCCCCCAGCGTGGACAGCGGTAATTTCTACGACTACTTCCCGCACCATCTGCTGGCCGGGCTGTTCGGCCCGGTATTCGGCTTTGCCGTGCTGGCGCTGGGCCTGGGTGTGCGCCGCTTCTGGCGTGACATCAGCCCGGTTGCCGCGGATATGCCGGCGGTGCTGGATGCCGGGCATGCGGTGGCCACGCTGAAGTATCTGGATGGCGGCCACGGCCAGGGCTGCACTAACGCCGACGATGCCACCACCCTGTGGCGGCGACGTTTTCACCACTTCACCTTCTACGGCTTCCTGTCCTGCTTTGCCGCCACCATCACCGCCACCGGCTACCACTATCTGCTGGGTCTGCCAGCCCCGTATGCGCTGGACAGCCTGCCGGTGCTGCTGGGCTGCGCCGGTGGTATCGGGCTGCTGATTGGCCCGGCCGGCCTGCTGTGGCTGAACCTGCAGCGCGACCCGCAGCATGGCGATGTACAGCAACGCCCGATGGACCGCGGCTTCATTGCCCTGTTGCTGCTCACCAGTGCCAGCGGCCTGCTGTTGCCGTTTGCCCGCCACAGCCATGTGCTGGGCAGCCTGCTGGCCGTGCATCTGGGCGTGGTGATGGCGCTGTTTATCACCCTGCCCTATGGCAAGTTTGCCCACGGTATTTTCCGCAGCGCGGCCTTGCTGAAATGGGCCATCGAGAAGCGTCAACGCCGCTGACTGTCCCTCAGTAAACATTCAGAAAAGCAATAAATACAACGCAACAGATGCAACAAAGGAGAGTACGCATGCAACAAACGCCAGAGCGCCAGCACCCCGCCCAGTCCCGACTGGGTGCGGTACTGCGCGTGACCAGTGGCAATTTTCTCGAACAGTTCGATTTCTTTCTGTTCGGTTTTTATGCCACGTATATCGGCAAGGCATTTTTCCCCACCAGCAGCGAGTTCGCCTCGCTGATGCTGACTTTTGCTGTCTTCGGTGCCGGTTTCCTAATGCGCCCGCTGGGTGCCATCGTGCTGGGCAGCTATGTGGACCGGATTGGCCGGCGGCAGGGGCTGATTGTCACCCTGGGCATCATGGCCTGTGGCACGGTGCTGATTGCCTTTGTGCCGGACTACAGCCAGATCGGGCTGGCCGCGCCCTTGCTGGTGCTGCTGGGCCGACTGCTGCAGGGCTTTTCCGCCGGGGTGGAGCTGGGAGGGGTGTCGGTATACCTGTCCGAGATTGCCACGCCGGGCCACAAGGGCTTTTACACCAGCTGGCAGTCGGCCAGCCAGCAAGTGGCCATTGTGGTGGCGGCGGCCATCGGCTATGGCATCCAGCAATGGCTGAGCCCGGCACAGATTGCCGCCTGGGGCTGGCGTGTGCCGTTTTTCATCGGCTGCCTGATCATCCCGCTGATTTTCCTGCTGCGCGGCTCGCTGCAGGAAACCGATGCCTTCCTGGCGCGTCATCACCGCCCCAGCCTGCGTGAAATCTTTGCCACCATCGGTCTGCACTGGCGCACCATTGTGGCGGGCATGTTTCTGGTTTCGCTCACCACCACGCTGTTTTACTTCATCACCGTCTACACCCCCACTTTTGGCAAGAGTGTGCTGCACCTGAGCGCGCAGGACAGCCTGATCGTCACCCTGTGCGTGGGCCTGTCCAATTTCTGCTGGCTGCCCATCGGCGGCGCACTGTCCGACCGCATTGGCCGCAAGCCCTTGCTATTGGGCATTTCGCTGCTGGCCTTGCTGACCGCCTACCCGGCCATGGCCTGGCTGGCGGATGGGCCCAGCTTTATCCGGTTGCTGACGGTATTGCTGTGGTTCTCGTTTTTCTTCGGCATGTATAACGGTGCCATGGTGGCGGCACTGACCGAAGTAATGCCGGTGTATGTGCGCACCGTGGGCTTTTCGCTGGCCTTCAGCCTGGCCACCGCCATTTTCGGCGGGCTGACGCCTGCCGTTTCAACGGCGCTGGTGGAAATGACCCACAGCAAGAGTTCACCGGCCTGGTGGCTGTTGTTTGCCGCGCTCTCTGCCACCCTGGCCACGCTGGTGCTGTTTGCCCCGCAGCGGCGACAGCCTGCCGACTGACAGGCAGGTCATTTTCTCAGACAGCTGCTCCCGCACATTCCGCGGCCAAGAATGATGGGGGAGCTGCCTTGCGGTCTACGGTATCAGCAGCGGCTACCAGGATAGGAAGCGGCGAACCGCGGCTGAAAACCGCAGGCTACAAAAGAAAAAACCCGTCTGGAAACGGGCTTTTTTCAGTGTGATGGATCAGGACTTGCCTGCATCATCCTTGCCGGGCGGCACATAGCCCGGAAAAGTGAAACCACTGAACAACTGCTTGGTTTGTTCCTGCATGCGATTCTGCATTTCCAGGAACATGCCAGTACTCTGTTCCATATAGCTGGACATGACATTCTGGATCGCCGGACCCTGCAACTTCATGAATTCGCCCCACATGGTCGTGTTGAACACTGCCTTGTCGCCGTACATGGCGCGGGTCTGTTCCTGCAGTTTCTGCTGCATCTGGCCGAACAGCTGCAGGTTCTTCTCCAGGAAGGGCCCCATCATGCCCTGCATGGCCTGACCATAAAAACGGATGAACTGTGTCAGCACTTCGTAGCTGAACATCGGCATGCCGCCATTTTCCTCCTCCAGGATGATCTGCAACAGCACGCTGCGGGTGATGTCATCCTGTGATTTGGCATCGACAACCTGGATATCCACGTTTTCGAGTACCAGCTGTTTCACGTCTCCCAATGTGATGTAGGAACTTGTCGCCGTGTCATACAGGCGGCGGTTCGGGTACTTCTTGATGACCCTTTTTTCAACACTCATGTAACACTCCCGGATTATTGTCGTTGGTGTTGTGCACCCGCAATTTATCATAAATACAACAAGCTAGAGCAAAACTTCTATCCGCCTTGCGCCGTGCATGCTACATTTCACGCCTATTGTGCAGTGCAATATAAAACAAGAAAAAAAATCTCAGTCAACACAGAGCTTGTCGGTCTTTTCTACGAAATCTAATGATGAGGGTTAAAAACATGTTCAATACCAACGATCAACTCAGCAAAATCTCCCTGTCCGGCTTTGAAGCCGCCCTGCGCGTTGCCCAGATTTCCCTGGACAGCGCCGAGCGTCTGGTCAAGCTGAACCTGGAAGCTTCCAAGCAGACCCTGGAAGAAAACGTCAAGGTTGCCAAGGCACTGGCCGGCGCCGGTGATGCTCAGGAAGCCCTGAACCAGTTCAACCAACTGGCCAGCCAATCCGTGGACAAGGCCGTTGCCAATTCCCGCAACGTATACGAAATCGTATCCGCCGCGCAAAGCGAACTGTCCAAGCTGGCTGAAGAAAACCTCGGTAGCTTCAACAAGAACCTGATTACCGCACTGGAAGGTGCTGCCAAGAACGCCCCGGCAGGTTCCGACAATGCACTGAACGCCGTCAAGACCTCGCTGGCTGCTGCCGCTGCTGCCGTAAACAGCTTCAGCAAAGCTGCCCAGCAAGTTGCCGAATTCACTGACAGCAGCATCAAGGCTGCCAGCAGCGCCACTGCCGATGCCGTAAAGACTGCCACCAAGCGCGCCTGATTCACGGCCACGCTGACTGAAAAACCCCGCTTTGGCGGGGTTTTTTGCTTTGCATGATGCAAGCAGGCCGGCGCAGGTTTACAATTATTCCTTTAGAGTTCCAGCAAAGACCACAGGTTCAACGCATGAAAATCAGCAGCAACTTTGACGCAGGCAGCATCGAAATCGTTTCCATGGAGAGTTTCGACGACATCCAGCTGCGGATTCCACATGACAATGCCTCGGACTTTGCTCAATGGTTTTATTTCCGGCTGCAAGGCGCCGCCTATCAGGCATGTACGCTGCGCTTTCTCAATGCCGGCGAATGCGCCTATCCGGAAGGATGGACTGATTACGAGCTGATGGCATCGTACGACCGCATCAACTGGTTCCGCGTACCCGCGCATTTTGATGGCCAGACCATGACGGTTGAACACGTGCCGCTGGCCAATAGCGTGTATTACGCCTACTTCGAGCCTTACTCCCATGAGCAGCACCTGAACCTGCTGGGGCAGGCACAAGGATCGGGCCTGTGCCAGATTCATGATCTGGGCTTTACCGTACAGGGCCGCGACATCAATTTGCTGACCATTGGTCATGAAGTCGAGTCTGATCTGAAAATCTGGGTCACCGCCCGCCAGCACCCCGGCGAAACCATGGCCGAGTGGTTTGTCGAAGGTTTCCTGAACCGTCTGCTCGATCCGCTGGACGCTACTTCGCGCGCCCTGCTGGATAAAGCCACCTTCTACGTGGTGCCAAACATGAACCCGGATGGCTCCATCCTGGGTAATCTGCGCACCAATGCCGCCGGTGCCAATCTCAATCGCGAATGGCTGGCACCGTCGCAGGAAACCAGTCCGGAAGTACTGGTCGTGCGTAACAAAATGCTGGAAACCGGCGTTGACCTGTTCCTCGACATCCATGGCGACGAAAAGCTGCCCTATGTCTTTGTAGCGGGAACAGAAGGTGTACCTTCCTACGACGAACGCATCCGCCAGCTGGAAGACAAGTTCAAACACTACCTGATGGTGGCCAATCCGGACTTCCAGGATGAATTCGGCTATGACAAGGATGCCCCAGGCTCGGCCAATCTGAGCCTGGCCACCAACTGGGTTGGTGAAAACTTCAAGTGCCTGGCGTTTACCCTGGAAATGCCATTCAAGGACAATGCCAACCTGCCCGACGACGACTACGGCTGGAATGGCCAGCGCAGCCTGCGCATGGGCGAGGCAGCCCTGACACCAATTTACGCGGTGATCAACGAACTGCGCTGATCTCCTCGCAGCAAACAAAAAGCCGGAATCGCGATTCCGGCTTTTTCATTTCCCGCAGCATCTGCTCACATGGCCAGCGGCAACTTGTCCAGCGCCTTCACCAGCTCGATTTCAGCCAGACACCAGTCACTTCCCTTTTCCAGCACCTTGCCCAAGGCGATCTGAAAATGCTTGCCACGCGCCGTCATGTAATACTGCCGGCCCAGGGTATACACCGAGATCGGCATGATCAGGGCATTGATACGACGCCCACCGCGATCAAAGGGTACAAACAAGGCAATATGCCCAGCCAGCCACACCATGTCGGGTGGCAAGGTGGGATCGATCAGCTTGCTGTCTGTCGGCCGGATGGAGGCGGCAACCGGTCGTGTACACAGTGTTTCCACCCCCAGATAGATGCGCTCGCGCTGATTGGCACGCTTGACCCGCCGTACCAGCCCCAGGCTCCAGTTGGCACTGTCAACATCGCGATAACCCACCAGGCTGCCCAGCGTCACCCATTCATTACCCAAGGAATCCAGTGTCACCCCAAGACCGCTCTGGCTGACATTTTCGACCGACCAGCGCAGGAACTCGTCACGCAATGGCTGGGCCGCCGGTGCGGCATCGCCAGTCATGGCCAGTGGAGCCAGCGCCAACGTACTGCGATCACGCTTGCGACTGGTAACAAAGCCATAGATGCGAATATTGGCTGCATCATCAAAACTGTCGTTGTCGGTATGCCGCGCCTGCGCCTGTATGGCCTCATCCGGCTGGCGAATAAGCCGGTGCAGGGTTGACAGGCGATGCGCCACTTCCAGATTGCGGTTTGTCACTGCAACACGCTCAGCGCGCTCGAAACGCATCGGCTTGGCCGACCATTCACGGCACAGCGTGTGCAGTAAACCGGCATCAATGCCAGGCTCGATCAATGGCTTGATTTCCGGCGGTACCCGCCCACCCACCATCACGGTGGCCCAGCTATGGATGATTTCCAACATATTGGCGGTACTCCAGAAACGGGC
>Ga0187845_1000948_pt1 | contig 16877 bp, 15 predicted proteins | sample SpaLakP09_SKY_68_FD_134515 | JGI IMG/M metagenome (GOLD analysis project Ga0187845, IMG submission 134515) | Oligotrophic lake water microbial communities from Sparkling Lake, Wisconsin, USA - SP09_SKY_68 | ecosystem: Environmental > Aquatic > Freshwater > Lake | place: USA: Sparkling Lake... | reverse complement strand
CGAGGCCTCGCGCGAAATCAAGGGCCTGATCGGAACCAGCGTAGAGCGCGTGGAAGCAGGCACCGCCCTGGTAGACCGCGCCGGGCAGACCATGAGCGAAGTGGTGGCCTCCATCCGCCGCGTCACCGACATCATGGGCGAGATCAGCGCTGCCAGCACCGAGCAGAGCCAGGGCGTGGACCAGATCAACGAGGCCGTTACCCAGATGGACCAGGCCACCCAACAGAACGCCGCCCTGGTCGAAGAGATGGCCGCTGCCGCCGCCAGCCTCAACCACCAGGCCACGGACCTGGTGAACACGGTGGCCACCTTCCGACTCTCGCCCCAGGACGAAACCGTGGCCCTGCCGCCGCCCGCCCGCGCAGAAGCCCTGGCCCACACCCAAAACACCCAGCACGCCCCACAGGCTATGCAGCCGCGCACCCCGGCCCGGCCGGTGGTGGGCAGCCACGCCACCCCACGCCACGCCCTGGGCCACCGGGCCCGCACCACCATCGCCTTGAAGCCCGCTGCCGTTGCGATGGCACCTGCAGGCGGGAGCGACGCAAGCTGGGAAAGTTTCTGACGCGTCACAAGCGCAACATGCCCTCGGTCCACAGTAGGGGGCAGCAATCTTTTTACCGAGGAGGGCGTTCACCATGAACTTCAAACAACTGAAAATTTCTACCCGCCTGTCGCTGCTGCTCGCAGCGCTGTGCCTGCTCACCACCGTGATCGGCAGCGTGGGCCTGGCGGGCATGCAACGCGCCAATGCGGGCTTGAACACCGTGTACCAGGACCGGGTGGTGCCCCTCAAGCAGATCAAGCTGGTGTCTGATGCCTACGCCGTGAACGTGGTGGACACGGCCCACAAGGTGCGGGATGGCGCCTTCACGCCCCAGCAGGGGCTGGACTCCATCGCCAAGGCCAAGAAGGAGATCAGCGACAACTGGAGCGCCTACCTGGCCACCGACCTGGTGGCCGACGAGGTGAGGCTGACCGCGCAGTTCAAAACGCTGCAGCCCCAGGCCGACGGTGCCGTGCGCACCCTGGAGGAACTGATCGGCCGCAAGGACCTGCCCGGCCTGACCGCCTACGCCGCCAAGGAGATGTACCCCGCGCTCGACCCCTTGCAGGACGTGCTGGGCGCGCTGGTGCAGGTGCAGCTGGACACGGCCCGCAAGGAATACGACCAGGCCGTGGTGTCCTACGCCAACACCCGGCTGTTTGTGGTCCTGGCCATTGCGGGCGGTGTGCTGTTTGCACTGGGTTTTGGCACCCTGGTGGCGCGCAGCATCGTGGGCGAGCTGGGCACCGAGCCCGGCACGGCTGCCGAGCTGGCACGCAGCGTGGCGCATGGCGACCTCACGGTGGCCATCCACCTCAAGCCCGGTGACACCACCAGCCTGATGGCCCAGCTCAAGCGCATGCAGGACAGCCTGGTGGCGATGGTCGCCATGGTGCACCAGAGTTCGGTCAACGTGGCCAGCGCGTCCGAGCAGATTGCCCAGGGCAACCACAGCCTGTCGTCCCGCACCGAGGAGCAAGCCAGCGCGCTGGAGGAAACCGCTGCGTCGATGGAACAGCTCAATGCCACCGTGCGGCAGAACGCCGACAGCTCGCGCCAGGCCAACCAGCTTGCACACAGCGCCACCACCATTGCCATGCAGGGCGGCGCGGTGGTGGCCGACGTGGTGCGCACCATGAAGGACATCAACGACAGCAGCAGCAAGATCACCGAGATCATCGGCGTGATCGACTCCATCGCCTTCCAGACCAACATCCTGGCGCTCAACGCAGCGGTGGAAGCCGCCCGCGCCGGGGAACAGGGCCGGGGCTTTGCCGTGGTGGCCACCGAGGTGCGGGTGCTCGCCAGCCGCTCAGCCGAAGCCTCACGCGAGATCAAGGGCCTGATCGGCAACAGTGTGGAACGCGTGGAAGCAGGCACCGCCCTGGTGGACCGCGCCGGGCAGACCATGAACGAGGTGGTGGCCTCCATCCGCCGCGTGACCGACATCATGGGCGAGATCAGCGCCGCCAGCACCGAGCAGAGCGCGGGCATGGACCAGATCAGCGAGGCCGTCACCCAGATGGACCAGGCCACCCAGCAGAACGCCGCCCTGGTCGAGGAGATGGCCGCCGCCGCCGCCAGCCTGAACCACCAGGCCGGAGAACTGGTGGACACCGTGGCCACGTTCAAGCTGCCCGAGGTGTATGAACACCGCGCCGCCCTGCCCCACCAGCCTTCGCGCCGCAACCTGCTGGGCCACGGCCCGGCGGGCATCGCTGCGGCCTGACGCGCCCCGGCGGGTGCGCCGCGCAGCGGACTTAGCCGCCTGGCTTTTTCCGGCGAGCGCGGGGGTGGGCCGCGTCGTACACCTTGGCCAGGTGCTGGAAATCAAGCCGCGTATAGACCTGCGTGGTGGTGATGTTCGCGTGGCCCAGCAGCTCCTGCACCGCGCGCAGGTCGCCGCTGCTTTGCAGCAGGTGGCTGGCAAACGAGTGGCGCAGCATGTGCGGGTGCACCGGTGTGGTCAGCCCGGCCTGCTGGCTGCGCTGGCGCAGGCGCAGCCAGATGGACTGCGCCGTGAGCCGCGCGCCGCGCTGGCCCACAAACAGCGCGGCATCGAGCCGCGCCGCGCCCTCCCCGCCAAACGGCGTGGCGCGGATGGCCAGCCAGGCCTGCAGCGCGGCCGTGGCGGCGGCGCCCACCGGCACGCTGCGGCGCTTGCTGCCCTTGCCAAACACATGGGCCTCGCCCGCCTGCAGATCGACCCAGCCGCGCCCCAGGCGATGGGTGTCGGCGTTGGCAACCGCATCCAGCCCGGCCAGCTCGCCCACGCGCAGGCCACAGCCATACAGCAGCTCGACCATGGCGGCATCGCGCGCCTCCAGCCAGGGGTCGGCGCCTGTGTTGTCAAACTCGGCCAGCCGCACGGCGTCGTCCACGCCCAGGGCCTTGGGCAGGGGCTTGGGGGCCTTGGGGGCGCGCACATCCTGCACGGGGTTGTGCGGGATCAGCCCCTGCCGCCCGGCCCAGGTGAAAAAGCCGCGCCAGCCCGAGAGGATGAGTGCAATGCCCCGCCCGCTGCGCCCCGCGCTGTGCATCTGCGCCACAAAGCGGCGGATGTGGGCGCTGGTCAACTGCAGCAGCGGCACGTTCACCGCCGCCGCCAGCTGCGCCAGCCTTTCCAGGTCCAGGGTGTAGAGCGTGAGGGTGCGCGCGGCCAGCCGCTTTTCAACCCGCACATGCTCCAGGTAGCGCAGGACGTGCGGGTCCGCGGGGATCTGCGTGGGCACCGCGTCGGGCATGGAGCACTAGCCCAGCAACGGGCGCGCCCCAGGCCAGCGCCACCGTGGAACCGGCTTCGCCGGGCCCGGGGTGGCGTCCCCCCGCAGGGGGGGAGCGGCGCAGCCGCACAGGGGGGCATCATTTCAGGCGCAGCAGCGCAGCACTGGCCAGCTCGGCCATGCGCGACAGGAAGTCGGTGCCCATGGTGGCATCAAAGCGCTGCGGGTCGTGCGATCCCAGCACCAGCAGGCCAAACGCAGGCGTGGCGCTGTCGATGGCACCGGCGCGCAGCGGCAGCAGGGCCAGCGACTGGGCGGGCTCGCCACTTTCCTGCGCCAACCAGCCTGCGGGCTCAAAGCCCAGGTTGGGGCCGCAGAACGGCATGGTCAGCGACGAGGCGAACGCGCGCGCGTCTTCGCTCGCGCCCTGGGTGAAGTCGGCATCGATGTACGGCGCGGCCACTTCCCACACCCGCACGGCCGCCTGGGGCACATCGAACAAGGTGCGCACGCCATCGACCACCGCCTGCGGCAGGTCGAACGGGTCGCGCACCTGCAGCAGGCTGCCCGTCCACTGGTGCACTTTGTGGGCGATGGCCGCGTTTTCGGTGCTGTTGCGCACCATTTCCATGATGCGCTGCTCCAGGCCCTTGATCTTCTCGCGCAGCATCTCGGCCTGGCGCTCCTGCAGGCTCACGGCGCGCGCGCCGTGGGGGCTGGTGATCTGCACGCTGGCCAGCACCTCGGCATGCCGCTCGAAGAAGCCGGGGGTGTTGGTCAGGAACTGGGCAATGTCGTCTTCAGTGATCGGTGGGATGTGGGAGGTCGTCATACGAGGGTGTCAGGAATGTCGATCTGGCCTTCGAACACCGTGGTGGCGGGGCCGGTCATGAAAACGGAATCGGCCGCCTGGCCGCTCCAGGCAATGGTGAGGCGGCCGCCGCGCGTGTCCACCTGCACCTCGGGGTCGAGCAGGCCCAGGCGGATGCCCGCCGCCACCGCCGCGCAGGCGCCGGTGCCACAGGCCAGGGTTTCGCCCACGCCGCGCTCGAACACGCGCAGCCGCACATGGGCACGGTCCACGATCTGCAGGTAGCCCGCATTCACCCGCTGCGGAAAGCGCGGGTGGCTTTCGATGAGGGGACCGGTTTCCTGCACGGGCGCGGTGTCCACGTTGTCCACCAGCTGCACGGCATGGGGGTTGCCCATGGACACAACTGCTACCAAAACGATAGCTGAAAGCGCTTTACCATCGGGCGGTAACGGCCATTTTTGGCCCAAACCTTGCGCCACGGGCACCAGGCCGGACGCATCAAAGGGCACCTTGGCCGGGTCAAACTCGGGGCGCCCCATGTCCACGGTGACGCGGCCATCGGCCGTGAGGCGCGGGGCGATCACGCCGCTTTGGGTCTGCACCCGGATCTGGTCCTTGCCGGTGAGACCCTTGTCGTGCACAAAGCGCGCAAAGCAGCGCGCGCCGTTGCCACACTGCTCCACCTCGCCGCCATCGGCGTTGTGGATCACGTATTCGAAATCAATGCCCTCTGCCGGGGAGGGCCGCACGGTGAGGATCTGGTCGGCCCCCACGCCAAAGTGGCGGTCGGCCAGGAAGCGGTACTGCGCCGCAGACAGCCCCAGGCGGCCCTGGGTTTCGTCGAGCACCACGAAATCGTTGCCCGCGCCCTGCATTTTGGTAAAGCGAATCTGCATGGGAAGGGATTATGGCCCCGGCCCTGCGCCAAACCACGAGGGGGCGTAGGCTTCGCCACTCCCTTCGTCCCCCCGGCTTTTCAGGAACCGCGCATGACCGATCTTTCCGCTTTTGCCATCACCCGCAAGTGGCCCGCCCAGCACCCCGACCGCCTGCAGCTGTACTCGCTGCCCACACCCAACGGCGTGAAGGTGTCGATTGCGCTCGAAGAGCTGGGCCTGCCCTACGAGCCCCACCTGGTGAGCTTCGAGACCAACGACCAGACCTCGCCCGAGTTCCTCTCGCTCAACCCCAACAACAAGATCCCGGCCATCCTGGACCCGAATGGCCCCGGCGGCCAGCCACTGGCGCTGTTCGAATCCGGCGCCATCCTGCTGTACCTGGCCGACAAAACCGGCCAGCTGATCCCCCAGGACGCCGCCGCGCGCTACGAAACCATCCAGTGGCTGATGTGGCAGATGGGCGGCGTGGGCCCCATGTTTGGCCAGCTCGGCTTCTTCCACAAGTTTGCGGGCAAGGACTTTGAAGACAAGCGCCCGCGCGACCGGTATGTGGCCGAATCGAAGCGCCTGCTCAAGGTACTGGACGAGCGCCTTGCGGGCCGCCCATGGGTGATGGGCGACCAGTACACCATCGCCGACATCGCCATCCTGCCCTGGGTGCGCAACCTGGTGGGCTTCTATGGCGCGGGCGACCTCGTGGAGTTTGACCAGTTCCAGGAAGTGCAGCGCGTGCTCACCGCCTTCGTGGCCCGCCCGGCCGTGGCCCGGGGGCTGGCGATTCCGGCGCGCGGCTGACGCTGGGGGCCGGGGCGGCGGGTTTCTCGTCCGCCCTTGATCTTGATCATGCCGCGCAGCCCGGCGCACGGCTGCCCCGCACCTACGATGGACCTCCCCAAAAAAACAAGGAGTGCCCCATGGGATTGACCGTTGATGTTCTGCAGGATCTGGACACCCACAACCTGCAGGCTGCTGCCCGCGCAGCACTGCAAGAGAACAATGCCATCGCGCTGATCGAGCTGCTGGAGATGATGTGGAGCTGCGAGGTCGATGGCGCCAACGCCGTCATCGACGCCGTGCTGCAGCGCCTGCAGCAGCTGCGTGCGCTGCGCTGAAGCGGCGGCACAAGCCAAGGGCCCAGCGCCAACGGCTGAAAGGGGGCCACACACAGTGCCCCGCTCCCCGTCCCCTTTCCCTTTCCCTTTCAGCCCCCCATGCGCTCCTGCAGAAAATCCAGAAAACACGCGATCCGTGCGGCCAGCTGCGTATTGCGGTAATACACCGCGTTGATCGGCTGGCGCACTTCCACCGTGTCGCGCGCCAGCACCTGCACCAGGCGGCCGCTCTCGCGGTCGGCGGCGGTCATGAAGTCGGACAAACACACCAGCCCCACATGTGCCAGCGCCAGCTGGCGCAGCGTCTCGCCGCTTGACGCCGTGAGGCTGGGCACGATGGGCCACTCGTCCCCATGCGTGCCGCGCAGCGGCCAGCGGTTGAGCGACTCCGGCTGGTTGAAGCCCAGCAGTGTGTGCCCGGCCAGGTCGGCCACGCTTTTGGGCCGGCCCGCGCGCGCCAGGTATTCCGGGCTGGCCAGCACCCGCAGGCGGCTGGTGCACAGCGGCCGCGCGTGCAGGGTCGAGTCCTGCAGCTGGCCGATGCGGATCGCCACATCCGTGCGGCGCTCCAGCAGGTCGATATAGGCCTCGTCCGTGTCCAGCTCCAGCGTGATCTGCGGGTAGGCACTGCGAAACGCCGGCACCAGCGGCACCACCGCGTGCAGCATGAAGGGCGTGGCCGCATTCACGCGCAAGCGCCCTGCGGGCTGCTGGCGGCGCGCGGCCATGTGCTCTTCTGCGTCTTCGATGGACGCCAGGATGGCGCGCGTGCGCTGCAGGAAGGCCTGACCCTCCTCCGTCAGCGCGGTGCGGCGCGTCGTGCGGCGCAGCAGTGTGGTGTCGAGCTTTTTCTCCAGCCGCGCCAGCGCCCGGCTGATGCCTGAAACCGTCTGGTCCAGGTGGTCTGCGGCAGCGGTGATGGAACCGCCGTCCACCACGGCAACAAAGGCCTGCAGCTCTTCCAAAGTGGTCTTCATGGCGCGGGGGTTGGTGGGGTCAATATCCCGAAATTATTGACTTCAAGGCAAATATTTTATGCCGATCGCCCACTTTTTCCGAAAAAGACAAGCCTCCACACTCCGGCCATCCACACATTGCCTCAGGAGTTTGCTTCCATGCCCATTGCCCTGCTCGCGCTGACGCTCAGCGCATTCGCCATCGGCACGACCGAGTTCGTGATCGTGGGCCTGCTGCCCACCGTGGCGGCAGACCTTTCCATCAGCATCCCGTCGGCGGGCCTGCTGGTGAGCCTCTATGCCCTGGGTGTTGCCATTGGCGCGCCCGTGCTCACTGCCCTTACCGGCAAGCTGCCGCGCAAGGCGCTGCTGCTGGCGCTGATGGCGCTGTTCACCACTGGCAACCTGCTGGCCTGGCAGGCCCCCAGCTACGAGACGCTGGTGGCCGCGCGCATCCTCACCGGGCTGGCGCACGGGGTGTTCTTCTCGATCGGCTCGACCATCGCCACCGGCCTGGTGCCGCGCGAGAAGGCCGCCAGCGCCATCGCGATCATGTTCACCGGCCTCACCGTGGCCTTGGTCACCGGCGTGCCACTGGGCACCTTCATCGGCCAGCATTTCGGCTGGCGCGAGACCTTTCTGGCCGTGGCGGCGCTGGGGGTGGTGTCGTTCATTGGCAGCGCCCTTTTTGTGCCGCGCAATCTGGCCCACACACCACCCGCTTCGCTGCTGCAGCAGGCCAAGGTGCTGGCCGAGCCCCGCCTGCTGCTGGTGTACGCCAAGACGGCCATCGGTTACGGCGGCACCTTCATCCCGTTCACCTTTCTCGCGCCCATCCTCACCGACCTCTCGGGCTTCAGTGCCAGCGCCGTGGGCTGGGTGATGCTGGTGTCTGGCGTATCGGTGGCCGTGGGCAACCTGTGGGGCGGCAAGCTGGCCGACCGCCTGGGCCCCATCCCGGCGCTGCGCATCATCTTTGCGCTGCTGGCGGCCGTGTTGCTGTTGCTGCAGTTCACCGCGCCCCACCCGTGGCTGGCGCTGGGCACCGTGCTGCTGTGGGGCGCCGTGGCGTTTGGCAATGTGCCGGGGCTGCAGGTGTATGTGGTCAAGCAGGCCGAACGCTTCACACCGCAGGCGGTGGACGTGGCCTCGGGCCTGAACATCGCAGCGTTCAACCTGGGCATTGCGGGCGCCGCCTGGGCCGGGGGCCTTATCGTGACGCACCTGGGTTTGCAACACACGCCGTGGATCGGTGCGGTGGTGGTGCTGGTGTCGCTGGTCCTCACGCAATGGAGTGGTGTGCTGGACCGGCGCAGCGGCATCCCCGTGCACGCCGCTGGTGGGGTGCCTGTGGGGCACTGAGCCCCCTTCAGCCCGCCATCACCCGCACAAAGGCTGGCACCACGCCCAGCAGGTTGTCGCGCCGCTGCACCGCATGCACATCGGCGCGCGGTGCCTTGGCGCCCAGGGGCTTGAACACCACGCGCGGCCCAAACAGCATGCCCAGGGACGATGGCACCAGGGCCACGCCCAGCCCGGCCGCCACCAGGCTCAGCACGGCCGCCAGCTCCACCGTGGTCTGCGCCACCCGGGGCGCGAAGCCCGCCTGCACGCAGCACTGCACCATGTGCTCGGCATGGGCCGATGAATCACGGCGCAGCATCACGAAGGGCTCGCTGCGCAGGTCTTTCAAAGCCAGCGCCTTGCGCGCTGCCAGCGGGTGGCCGGGCGGCAAAGCAGCCACCACAGGGTCGGGCCACAGCAGGGTGCTGGCGAGCTGGTCGTCATTGACCGCCGTGCGCGAGATGCCCACGTCGATGCGCTTGTCCCGCAGGGCCGCCTGCTGCAGCGAGGGCTGCATCTCGTGCAGCACCACATCCACCCCCGGGTGGCTTTGCCGGTAGCGCGCCAGCGCCGCCGGAAACGGCCCGAGGAAATGTGAGCCCGACAGCCCCACCTCGATGCGCCCCGCCTGCCCCTGGCCGATGGCCGCCACCCGCTGGCGCGCCGTATCGAGCCGCTCCAGCACCGCCCGCGCATCCACCAGATAGGCCTGGCCTGCCAGCGTCAGCTCCACGCGCCGGCTGGTGCGCACGAACAGCTGCGCACCCAGCTCCTGCTCCAGCTGGGCGATCTGCAGGCTCAGCGGTGGCTGCGAGACATGCAGGCGCTGCGCGGCGCGCGTGAAGCTCAGCTCTTCCGCCAGGGCGACGAAGTAACGCAGGTGGCGCAGTTCCATTGATACTTTTCCGATCTAGATCAAGACCAACAATATATTGGACTACAGACCCCGCCGTTTCGACAATACGCCCAGACCACAACAACCCGGCGGAGACAACCATGAAGATTCCACACAGCCTGATGGCAGCCACGCTCGCCCTTTCAGGTCTGGCCATGGCCCAGGACAACTACCCGAGCAAGGCCATCACGCTTACCGTGCCCAACCCGCCCGGTGGCGTGGTGGACACCTCGGCCCGACTGCTCAACGAACCCCTGGCGCGCGTGCTCGGCCAGCCGGTGGTGATCGACAACAAAGCCGGTGGCAGCGGCAATGTGGCCTATGGCGCCGTGGCCCGCGCCAAGGCCGACGGCTACAACCTGCTGATCTCGTACTCGGCCTACCACGTTGGCAACCCGGCGCTCACCCCCAGCCTGCCCTGGGAGGCCAAGGACTTCGCCCCCGTGGCGCTGCTCACCGTGGCCACCAACGTGATTGCGGCCCACCCCTCGGTGCCAGCCAACAACCTCAAGGAATTTATCGCCTACCTCAAAGCCAACCCGGGCAAGGTGAACTACGCCTCGCAAGGCAACGGCTCGCTCTCGCACATCGGCACCGAGATCTTCAAGCAGCAAAGCGGCACCTTCATGACCCACATCCCCTACCGTGGCTCGGGCCCGGCCGTGGCCGATGTGCTGGCGGGCCAGGTGCAGGTGTTCATCACCACGCCACCGTCGGTCATGCAGCATGTGCTCAGCGGCAAGCTCAAGGCCTTTGCCGTGACCGGCACCAAGCGCCACCCCGGCCTGCCCAACGTGCCCACCGTGGCCGAGGCCGGCATGCCCGACTTCAAGCTCGAAGCCTGGGTGGGCCTGTTCGCCCCGGCCGCCACGCCGCCCGCCGTGGTGGCCAAGCTCACAGCCGATGTGAAGAAGGCGCTGGACATGCCCGAGACGCGCCAGCGCGCCGACGCAGCGGGCATCGAACTGCGCTACCTGCCGCCCGACGCGCTCGGTGAGCTGGTGAAGACCGAAACCGCCTACTGGGCCAAGACCATCAAGGCCGCCGGTATCAAAGCCGACTGACCGGCCCACAAACATCCCCTGCGCGATCCCATTCCCGGCGCTCCGCGCGCCGGGCGGGCAGCGCTTTGCCCATTGACCCCTGAAAGACCACCATGCAACGCACCTACCGCATCGGGCAGATCGTGCCCAGCTCCAACACCACCATGGAGACCGAGATCCCGGCCATGCTGCGCGCCCGCGAGCAGATCCTGCCTGAGCGCTTTAGCTTCCACGCCAGCCGCATGCGCATGCAAAAGGTCACCCAGGAAGAGCTGGCCGCGATGGACCGCGACTCCGACCACTGCGCGCTGGAGCTGTCGGACGGCAGGATGGACGTGATGGGCTACGCCTGCCTCGTGGCCATCATGAGCATGGGACTGGGCTACCACCGCATGTCCGAGAAGCGGCTGCACGAGGTCACCGTGGCCAACGGCAAGCCCGCGCCGGTGGTATCCAGCGCAGGCGCGCTGGTCGAAGGCCTCAAGGCCATGGGCGCCAAGAAGGTCTCGGTGCTCACGCCCTATATGAAGCCGCTGACCCAGCTGGTGGTGGACTACATCGAGCACGAGGGCATTGCCGTGCACGACAGCCTGTCGCTGGAAATTGCCGACAACCTGCAGGTGGGCGCACAGGACCCGGCCGCCCCGGCCCAGCTGGTGCAACGGCTGGACACGCGTGGCGTGGACGTGGTGGTGATCTCGGCCTGCGTGCAGATGCCCTCGCTGGCATCCGTGCAGGTGGCACAGGACCAGTTGGGCATTCCTGTCGTGTCCGCTGCAGCCTGCACCACCTGGGCGATGCTCAAGCGCCTGGGGCTGGAAACGCGGGTGCCCAACGCAGGCGCGCTGCTCTCCGGCGCCTACTGATCCCTGCAGGGAGCAAAAGGCTTCGTCTTTGGCGAAAGTCGAAGGCCGAAAGCAGCCGAGCGGCAGGCTGCAGGGCAACGCCGGATAATCGCCCGATGCCCCGCTCCACCCAACAGCTTCACCCCTTCCGCGAACCCGTCGCCACCCGCCCTGCCGCCACCGTGTTGCTGCTGCGCGATGCCCCCGCAGCTGGCGGCGCGGTGGGGATCGAGGTGCTGATGACGCGGCGCTCCGACAAGGCCAGCTTTGCACCCGGTGCCTATGTGTTCCCCGGCGGCGGCATTGACGCGCTGGACGCGGCCCCCGACACCCACGCCGCCGCAGACCGCCGCCCCACGCAGAGCGACCTGCACCTGACCCAGGCCATCGCCGCCATCCGCGAGAGTTTTGAAGAGCTGGGTGTGCTGCTGGCCCGCCATGCCGACGGCCCGCGTCAGGGGCAGATGGCCGACGCGCAGGACATCGCCGCCATCGACCGCCACCAGCCCTTTGTGGCGCAATGCACCGCGCGCGGGCTGCGGCTGGCGGCAGACGGCGTCTTCTTGCTCGCGCACTGGATCACCGACCGCGACCTGCCGCGCCGCTTTGACGTGCCCTTTTTGGTGGCCCGCATGCCCGAGGGCCAGGAGCCCGTGGCCGACGAGGCCGAGCAGTTCGAGCCCGTGTGGGTGCGCCCGGCCGACGCGCTGGCGCGGCACGAGGCGGGGCAGTTCTTCATGATCTTCCCGACCATCCGCACCCTGCAACGGCTGGCCGCGTTTGGCTCCACGCAGGCGGTGTTTGATGCGCTGAAAAGCGAAGCGCCGCTGTGGACCAGCTGCCCCCGCGCGGGCACGCTGGCGGGCAAGGAAGCCCGCTACATGGAAAGCGACATGCCCTACGGCGAACTGGCCCTGGTCTGCCCCGATGGCCAGATCGTGCACCCGCTGGACTGGCAGACCGAGCGCCCCGTGCCGCTGCTGCGCAATGTGATGCGCCTCACCGCGCCCAACCCCGGCGTGATGACCGGCCCCGGCACCAACAGCTACCTGGTGGGCGACCCGGCCACGGGTTTCATCGCCATCGACCCCGGCCCGGCGGATACCGAGCACCTGGACAAGCTCTGGTGCGCTGCGGGCGGCGACATCCGCATGATTGTGTGCACGCACTCGCACCCCGACCATTCCCCCGGCGCGGCACCGCTGCAGGCGCTGTGCGTGCAGGCAGGCAAGCCCCCACCGCCCATCCTGGGCCTGCCCTCGGCCCCCACGGCGCGCGCCGCCAGCCAGTTCACGCCGGATAGGGCGCTACAAAATAATGAGCTACTCAGGCTGGATGGTGGCGCGGGAGAGGCCAAAACAACCCACACCCTACAGACCATCCACACCCCCGGCCATGCAGCCAACCACCTGTGCCTGCTGCTGGCGGAAGACTGCTTGCTCTTCAGCGGCGACCACATCCTGAACGGCAGCACCACGGTGGTGGACCCGCCGGACGGCAACATGGCCGACTACCTGGATTCGCTGGACCGGCTCGATGCCGTCTGTGCCGAGCACGGCGTGGAGTTCATCCTGCCCGCGCATGGCTATGTGCTCGGAGGCCCTGTGAACGGGGCGCGCGGCGCGATTGCCAAGCTCAAGGCCCACCGCCTGGCGCGCGAGGCCAAGGTGCTGGCCGCCATGCAGGCGCTGCCCCAGGGCAGCATGGAAGACTGGGTGCGCCACGCTTACGACGACGTACCGCCGCGCATGTGGCCGGTGGCGCAGCGATCGCTGCTGGCGCATGTCGAGCGCATCCGGGCACTGCAGCCCGGGAACAACTGACAGGAAAATAAATGCGGCCGCTTCAACCCCAAACCGTTCACGCTGAGCCTGTCGAAGCGCCGTGCAATGCTTAGACAGGCTCAGCACGAACGGATGTGCCTGATCGCCGCCTTGACCGGAACGCCCCTGCGCAAGAGGTGTTCCCCATGAACCCCACTCCACCTCCATGACTGACAAGAACCCCGACCCCACCCACATCCGCCTGGCCAAACGCGTGGCCGAACAGCTGAACTGCTCGCGCAGCACGGCCGAGCAATTCATCGAGGGCGGCTTTGTGAGCGTGGACGGCCAGATCGAGGAAGCCCCCGGCGCGCGCGTGCGCCCCGATCAGGCGGTGGCCGTGGCACCCGATGCCAGCCTGCTGGAGCTGACCCCGGTCACCTTGCTGCTGCACAAGCCCGCTGGTTTTGAAGCGGGCCTGGGCCTGCCAGGCGCCCCCACAGGGCCGGCGGCCCACGCCAGCCGCAGCCAGGGTGCGCAACAGGCGCTCACGCTGCTCAGCGCTGCAACCCACCTGCCTGAGGATGCTTCGGGCATCCGCGTGCTGCAGCGCCACTTCAAGCAGCTCGAATGCTTCACCCCCCTGCCCACCGAGGCCAGCGGGCTGGTGGTCTACACGCAGGACAAGCGCATCGCGCGCAAGCTGGCCGAAGACATCGAGGCGCTGGAGCAGGAATGCATCGTGGAGGTGAAGGGCGAGATCGCGCAGAACGGCCTGCAGCGCCTGTGCCATGGCCTGAGCTTCAACGGCCGCCCGCTGCCGCCCATCAAGGTGAGCTGGCAGAACGAGACCAAGCTGCGCTTTGCGCTCAAGGGCATCCGTCCCGGCCAGATACCGGCCATGTGTGACACCGTCGGCCTGACGGTGGTGGCCATGAAGCGCATCCGCATCGGCCGCGTGCCGCTGGCCAAGGTGCCCGAGGGGCAGTGGCGCTACCTGCAGCCGTGGGAGAAGTTCTGAGGCCGCGCCGGGCGGCGCGCCATCGCGCCCCAATTGCTCCTTAAATGATAGCTATCAAGGCATGATGGTCGAGCGCTGACGGCCTTTTTTTCATGATTCCCTTGCGCTGGGGCCGCTGCTACACTGCGCAGCACTCAGGAGGGAGTTCATGAACCAAGAAAGATCCGGTGGCGCGGCGGGGCCGATGTCCACCTTCATGCCACAGGCCATCGACGCCTACCCCGTCGAATTCACCGGCAGCGGGGGCGAGTATTTCCGGGTGTGGATCGTCAACGTGCTGCTGTCCATCGTCACGCTGGGCATCTACACCCCCTGGGCCCGGCGCCGCACCGCCCAGTATTTCTACAGCCACACCCTGGTGGCGGGCAGCCCCCTCGAATTCACCGCGCAGCAGCGCAAGATGGTGATGGGTTTTGTGATGCTGATGATGCTCACCATCGCCTACAACATCGCCGTGCGAACCGGGCAGGACACGGCCGTGGGCCTGTTCCTGCTGACCGGCGCGGCGCTGGCCCCCTTCATCTGGGCCAGTGCCATGCGCTTTCGCCTCGCGGCCACCCGCTGGCGCGGCCTGCGGCTGCAGTTCACCGCCAGCTGGAAAGAGGTCTACATCGCCAGCTGGCCCGTGTTTGCGCTGGCCCTGGTGTGGTTTGGCGTGTTCTTTGGCATGCAGATACTGTCGCCCGATCTGGCACAGGCGCTGGAAGCAGTCGAGGAAGAAAGCACCAAAGCACCCATGCCCAGCTTCACCCCCGCCATGGGCGGCTTGCTGCTGCTGGGCCTGGTGCTGTCGATCCTGTGTTTCATCCGGCTGGAATACAACTTCAAAAGCCTGCTGGTGCTCAAGGCCCAGCTGGGCGCAGAAAAGGGCCGCTGGAAGCCGGTGTACATGGACTTCGTGAAGATCTGGCTGGCCACCGTGGCCGTATTCATCCTGTGTGTGGTGGGCATCGCCGTGCTGGTCGGCGTGCTCGCGGGCAGCTCCATCGCCCTGATGGCCAGCCAGAGCGAACGCATGGGCCTGTGGATGATCGTGGTGGGCATCGTGTCGGCCGTGGTGGGTTTCTTCATGCTGATCCTGGCCTCGGCCCCCGCCCGGGCCTACCGCGAGGCGCGCATGTTCCAGCTCATGTGGGACAACATCGGCGTGAGCCATGTGGCGCGCTTCAAAAGCCGCCTCAAGAGCGGCAGCTACATCGGGCTGCGCATCAAGAACATGCTGCTCACCCTGCTGACGCTGGGCCTGTACCGCCCGTTTGCGCGGGTGAGTGAGTACCGCATGAAGGTCGAGTCTGTCACCCTGCACATCAAGGGCGGCGTGGAACAGGTGGCGGGCGCCATGGTGCGCCAGCAGCAGGGTGCGCTGGGCGATGCGCTGGCCGACGCCGCTGGTTTGGACCTCATCGGGTGAGCATGTCCGCATCTGGTGAGCACCCAGCCCTGGTCCCCGGACGCTGGTTCGATGGCCACAGCAGCAAGACCCGGCATGTGATAGTGAGCCTGCGGCCCACGCCGCAGGGCCCGTCGCTGGTGCTGCATCCGCTCTCGCAGGCCGGTGTCGATCCCGTGGTGTTTGCCTGCAAGCAGGTGGGCTGGCCCGAGGCCTGGAACGAGCGCAAGCCCCAGCCCCGCGTGGTGGTGGATCTGCGCGACCACGGCAGTGTCGAGATCGACGCCGTGGCCGACTGGCGCGCGGCACTGGCGGCTGCAGGCGAGCGCCCCGGCATCGCGCAGCGCATGCAGACCCGCTGGCCCATGTTGCTGGGCGTGACGGCCGCCGCCGTCATCGGCCTCACCCTGTTCTACCGCTACGGCACGCCCTGGGCCGCCACGCAGCTCACGCGGTTTGTGCCCCTGGGCTGGGAAACCAGCGTGGCCGAGAACGTGCTCAAGCAGATGGACGACGGCACCCTGAAGCCCAGCAAGCTGCCCCCGGAGCGGCAGGCGCAGCTCAAGGCCCGCTTTGACGTACTCGTGCAGCAGTCGCCCGCCACGCTGCACCGCTACCCCGACTACCGCCCGCCCCTGACGCTGGAGTTCCGCGCGGGCATGGGCGCCAACGCGTTCGCGCTGCCCGGTGGCAAGATCGTGATGACCGACGGCATCGTTAAAGCCGCTGCCGACAAGGGCCTGCCCGACGACGCCCTGGTGGGCGTGCTGGCCCACGAGATCGGCCACGTGGTGCACCGCCACACCACCCGCATGGTGGTGGAGCAAGGCGTGCTCAACATGGGCCTGGGCCTGGCGCTGGGGGACGTGTCGGGCATCGTCTCCACCGGCGCCTCGGTAATGACGGGCCTGGCCTACAGCCGCAGCCACGAACGCGAGGCCGACTGCTACGCCATCGCCCTCATGCGCCACACCGCGCTGCCCACGGCACCCATGGGCCAGCTGCTGCTGGCGATTGCGCGTGACGAGGAAGACGAAGAGGGCAAGGGCAAAAGCAAGGACAAGGGCAGCGACAAGGACAAAAAGGCGCCAGGCGACAACAACCCAGCCGATGCCGCCCACGCCCCCACGCCCCAATCCGCCGCCAGCGCTCCCGACACCGCGCGCAAGCGCAAACTGGGCAAGGAGGCCGAATCCCACCCGGTGTGGTCGCTGCTCAGCAGCCACCCCGAAACGGTGAAACGCGCCACCGAGCTGGAGCAGGGGCATGCGCCGCACTGCGCCAAAAGCTGAATGGATGGTGGAAAGCGGTGCCCAGGGCGAGCACCGCACCCGCGTGCCAGCGCGGGCTAGAAATAAAGTGTGAAGCACGCCGATAAGCCGGATTCTGTGCACTGCGGAAACCCTTGCGGGCTTCCGCAGCGTGACCGCCATTAATCTGGGCCGGGTGTCGCCACCACGGCTCGGTGCTACCTACCCGCCAGCTCTGCGGAACCACATCAACGCTGGCCTACTTGGTATTGCTG
>Ga0187845_1000945_pt1 | contig 16892 bp, 12 predicted proteins | sample SpaLakP09_SKY_68_FD_134515 | JGI IMG/M metagenome (GOLD analysis project Ga0187845, IMG submission 134515) | Oligotrophic lake water microbial communities from Sparkling Lake, Wisconsin, USA - SP09_SKY_68 | ecosystem: Environmental > Aquatic > Freshwater > Lake | place: USA: Sparkling Lake... | reverse complement strand
CGCTCGGCCGGCTGACCGCACCACCAGGTGGCGACATTGGGCAGTTTCAGCGGCTCGCCCAGCAGGTGGTTGCTGAGGGCCGGCAGGAAGCCGAGCAGGGCCCGGGACTCGATCAGGCCCGAACCGGGCATGTTGGACACCACCACGCCACCGGCCCGAATGGCCTCGAACAGGCCGGGCACGCCCAACTGAGAGGCGCTGTTCATTTCCAGCGGGTCGATGAAATCGGCATCGACGCGACGCCAGATGACATCCGCGCGCTTCAGGCCGGCGATGGTGCGGATATAGGCCTGGCCGTCGCGGACCACGAGGTCGTCGCCCTCGACCAGCAGCAGACCCAGATAGCGGGCCAGATGGGCCTGTTCGAAATAGGTCTCGCTGAAGGGGCCGGGGGTCAGCAGGCAGATGCGGGGATCGCTGCGATGGGCAGACGCGGCAAGCCCGGCCCGGAAGTCGCTAAAGAACGGGGCCAGACGCTGCACGTTCATGGCGTTGAACAGGTTCGGGAAGGCGCGTGACAGCACCATGCGGTTCTCGAGCGCATAGCCCGCTCCCGAGGGGGCCTGGGCGCGATCGTCGAGGACCCACCAGCGCCCGTCCGGGCCCCGGCCGAGATCGGCGGCATAGAGGTGCATGTGACGACCGCCGCTGGGCGGCACTCCGCGCAGGGCACGGACGAAGTCGGCACTGCCGGTGACGGCGGCGGCCGGCAGCCGCCCCTCGGCGACCAGCTTGCCCTCGCCATAGACGTCGTTGAGGACGGCTTCCAGCAGGGTGGCGCGCTGCTCCACCCCGGCCGCGATCCGCGCCCACTCGTCCTCACCGAGGATCAGGGGCAGGGGGCTGAGCGGCCAGGTGCGTTCGGTGTCGTCGCCATAGATGCGGTGCGAGACGCCCGAGTCGCGGATATGGCGGGTGGCGAGGGCGAAGCGGTCCTCGAACTCGCCCGACGGAAAGGCCGCCAGCGCGCCCAGGAACCGCAACCAGGCCTCCGGCGTCGTCCCGTCCGGGCGGACCAGCTCGTCGGGCACCCCGGCCAGCGGGCGATAGCCGTCGAGCCAGCCCCGCAGGCGCGCCTGCGCTCCACTATCCAGGAAGGGCTGAACTCGAAGGGCGGATCGCTCAGGGGGCAAGGGGTGTTCTCAGGTCCAGGGTCAGGGGAAACTCGCCGCTGCGGGTTTCGGTGGGGATCGTGATCGCGCCGGGCGTGTGGCCATGCTCCTGGAATCGGGCAAGCCGGCGGGCCTGGGCTTCGTAGGAGTTTACCGGGAAGGTATCGTAGTTGCGACCGCCCGGATGCGCGACGTGATAAATGCACCCACCCAGCGAGCGGCCGTTCCAGCGATCGACGATGTCGAAGGTCAGCGGGGCATTGACCGGCAGGGTCGGATGCAGGCCGCTGGCCGGCTGCCAGGCCTTGTAGCGGACCCCGGCCACGGCTTCGCCGGACACGCCGGTCGAGGTCATCGGCAGGGGGCGGCCGTTGCAGGTGATCACGTGGCGCTCTGGCGTGAAGCCGGTGGCCAGGATCTGCAGCCGCTCGACCGAGGCGTCGACGAACCGCACCGTGCCGCCCCCGGCATTTTCCTCGGCCATGACGTGCCAGGGCTCGAGCGCATGGCGCAGCTCCAGACTGACCCCGCCGTGCTCGACCCGGCCGTGGGCCGGGAAGCGGAACTCGCGCTGGGCCTCGAACCAGACCGGGTTGAAGTCATAGCCGGCCACTCTCAGGTCCTGCAGCACGCCCAGGAAATCGGCCCAGACGAAGTGGGGCAGCATGTAGCGGTCGTGCAGGGCCGTGCCCCAGCGGGCCAGGCCGCCGGTCTGGGGCTCGCGCCACAGCCAGGCGATCAGGGCCCGGATCAGCAGCTGCTGGGCGAGGCTCATCTTGGCTTCCGGCGGCATCTCGAAGCCCCGGAATTCCAGCAGGCCCAGGCGTCCGGCCGGACCGTCAGGGGAATAGAGCTTGTCGATGCAGATCTCGGTGCGGTGGGTATTGCCTCCGACATCGGCCAGCAGGTTGCGGAACAGCCGGTCAACCAGCCAGGGCGCGGGAGCCTCGCCGTCGCCCGGCTTGGGCACGGCCGCCAGCGCGATCTCCAGCTCATAAAGCCCGTCGTGGCGGGCCTCGTCGATGCGCGGCGCCTGGCTGGTCGGCCCGACGAACAGACCCGAGAACAGGTAGGACAGTGACGGATGCCGTTGCCAGTAGAGCAGCAGGCTCTTCAGCAGGTCGGGCCGGCGCAGGAACGGCGAGTCCGGGGCCTGGGCCCCGCCGACCACCACATGGTTGCCGCCGCCGGTACCGGTATGCCGGCCGTCGATCATGAACTTGTCGGCCCCGAGGCGGGTCTTGCGCGCCTCCTCATAGACGCCGGTGGTGATGTCGACGGTCTCGCGCCAGGTTTTGGCCGGCTGGACATTGACCTCGATCACGCCGGGATCGGGGGTGACCTTGATGGTGTTCAGGCGGGGATCGTCCGGCGGGCTGTAGCCCTCGATGCGGACGGTCTGGCCGCTGGCGGCCCCGACGGCCTCAACCTCGGCCACCAGTTCCAGATAGTCTTCCAGGGTCTCGACCGGCGGCATGAACACATGGAGCAGGCCGTCGCGCGGCTCGAAGCTGATCGCGGTGCGGACATAGCCGGACTTGGCCTTGATGCGGGCCTCGGTGGCAGGGCCCTTCAGGGTCTCGCCGCCGGGCTTGCGCAGGGCCTCATAGGCGGGCAGCGGATCGCGGGGCTCGAACGGGTCGCGCGGCGTCAGATAGGGATAGTCGTCGTCCGACAGCACCGGCAGGGTATTGAGCGGCAGGCGGAAGCCGACCGGCGAGTCTCCCGGAGCCAGGAACATCCGGCCGCGCCGCAGGGACCAGGCCTCGGTCAGCCAGCCGCTGTCCTCACCGGTGCGCCAGCGGCGGATCGGCAGCACATAGCCCTTGGGCCTGGTCAGGCCATGATCCAGCACCTTCAGCAGACGGGCCCGCTCGTCGGCCTCGTCCAGGTCCAGGCCCTCGGCGTCGAAATTGTCGGGCAGGGCCCCTTCCTTGCCGATCCAGAAGAGCGGATCTTCGAAGGCGGTGATCACGCAGGCGGGATCCAGGCCGAGGTTTTCGGCAAAGCGCCGGGCAAAGCGGGCGGCTTCGGGATTGCCGGCCTTCGGGCCGTCCGGCGAGGGCTCGCGCGCCAGGCCGTCAGCATCCTGCCAGACCGGCTGACCGTCGGCCCGCCAGTAGAGGGCAAAGGCCCAGCGGGGCAGGGGCTCGCCGGGATACCACTTGCCCTGGCCGTGATGCAGCAGGCCGCCCCTGCCGAACCGGTCGCGCAGGCGCCGGATCAGGTCGTCGGCCAGACCGCGCTTGGTCGGGCCGACGGCGGCGGTGTTCCACTCGGCCGACTGGAAGTCGTCGATCGAGCAGAAGGTCGGCTCGCCGCCCATGGTCAGGCGGACATCCTGCTCGACGAGGTCACGGTCGACGGCCTCACCCAGGGCGTCGAGGGCCTGCCATTTGTCATCCTCGAACGGTCTCGTGATGCGCACCGGCTCGATCAGGCGGGTCACCGTCATCTCGAAGCCGAACTCGACATTTGCAGCGCTGACAATGCCGGTGATCGGGGCGGCCGAGCGGTAGTGCGGCGTCGCGGCCAGCGGAATATGGCCCTCGCCGCACAGCAGGCCCGATGTCGCGTCCAGGCCGATCCAGCCCGCCCCCGGCAGATAGACCTCGGCCCAGGCGTGCAGGTCGCAGAAGTCGACATCGGTGCCGGTCGGGCCGTCGAGGGCGGTGATGTCGGGCTTCAGCTGGATCAGGTATCCCGACACGAACCGGGCGGCGAGGCCCAGCTTGCGCAGGATCTGCACCAGCAGCCAGGCGCTGTCGCGGCACGAGCCCGAGGCCAGCTCCAGGGTCTGTTGCGGCGTCTGGACGCCGGGGTCCATGCGCACGAGATAGCGGATCTCGCGCTGCAGGCGGGCGTTGAGGTCGACCAGGAAATTGATCGTGCTGGGCGCGCTGTCGGCGAGGGTCGCGACATAGGCGTCGAGGGCCGCACTGTCGTCATCGACGACAAGGTAGGGGGCCAGTTCCCCGGCCAGTTCGGCGGGATAGGCGAAGGGCAGGCCCTCGGCATAGGGCTCGACGAAGAAGTCGAACGGATTGATCACCGACATCTCGGCGGTCAGGTTCACCTCGACGCAGAACTCGGTGACCGTCTCGGGGAAGACCAGCCGCGCCAGCCAGTTGCCGAAGGGATCCTGCTGCCAGTTGATGAAATGCTGGGCGGGCGTGATCTTGAGGGCGTAGCTGGGAATGCGGGTGCGGGCATGCGGGGCCGGGCGCAGGCGCACCACCTGGGGCCCCAGTTCGACAGGCCGGTCATAGCTGTAGCGCGTCACATGGTGCAGGGCGGCGGTGATCGACAAGACATTCTCCGTGCCGGCCATCAGGTCGGCGCTTCATGAGGGCGATCCATGCGGCGCGATGGCGCTCCCCTTGGCCAGCTCCAGTAGGACCCTTGCCGTGCGATCGACAAGACTGCTGCTGCGGCAGGCGCTGCAAATCCGCCCGGCGTCCGAAATTCGGGCCGCCGACGCTCAGGCTACGGGTGCGTCGCGCTCGGTCGAATCGACCTCGTAGGCCCACACCCGGAAGCCATTGAGAATGTGCGGGCCAAAGGAAGTGATCATGGCGACGTCGGCAGCGTCCCGCCCGCGCGAGATCACGATCCGGCCCGTTCGGGGAATGTTGTTGCGCGGGTCAAAGGTGTGCCAGCGACCGCCCAGATAGACCTCGATCCAGGCACAGAAATCCATCGGATCGGCCCGCGGGACGCCGATGTCGGTCAGGAAGCCGTTCACATAGCGGGCGGGGATGTTCATGCAGCGGACCAGGGCCGCAGCCAGATGGGCATAGTCGCGGCAGACCCCGGTGCCTTCCTCGCAGGCCTCGAAGGCCGTGCGGGTCGAGCGGGCATTCTGGTAGTTGAAGGCGATGCGCTGGTGGGTGAAGTCGCAGATTGCCTGGACCCGCGCCCAGCCCGGCGGGGTATTGCCGAACAGGTCCCAGGCCATCTGGCTCAGGCGGTCGGTCTCGCAGTAGCGACTGCCCATCAGATACATCAGGCATTCGTCCGGCAGCTCGGCGACGTCATGTTGCACGGCGTCGGGCCAGGCGATGTCGGCCAGGCCGCTGTCCTCGATGATGGCGTCGCTCCACAGGGTCAGGTCCCCGGCCGGGGCAACGAAGCGGCGGCAGAGGTTGCCGAACGGATCGTGATAGGTCGCCGTATCGATCTCCGGCGTCGTCACGAACCGTTCCGGGGCACGTACATCGCGACGGCGGTCGTCATGGATGGCCATCTGGGTGACCATCGGGGTCGGCTGCCAGCAGTTGACCGTGATTTCGTAGCCGTGGCGGATCAGCATGGTCTTCTCGCAAGCAGGTCGGCGCGGGATCGTCGTGCCGTCGGGGGCTACAGCCTTGGTCTGTCAGATGACCGAATTCGGCGGGGATAAACAGGGCCGGAGGCAGACAATTGCGGGATTAATCCCGACCGGCGCAAGGGCATGCAGTTTGCCTGAACGCACAAAGCCGAAATCGGCTTCCGGCCGTCCTGACCGGCTCAGGCGAAGGCGGCGATGGGCTCGGCGAAGGTGAAGTCGCCTTCGGCACTGGTCACGTCGACCTCGACGTCCATGCCGATGAAGTCGGTCGGAAAACCCGACCAGGTCCCGAGCAGGGGCGAGGCCTTGCGGGGATCATTGACCACGGCGACGCGGATCAGGTCGGTATTGCCGACAATGCCGTTGGTGGGGTCGAACTCGACCCAGCCGCAGGCGGGCAGATAGACCCGCAGCCAGGCATGGGTGTGGCCGCCGCCGGTGCGGGCCGGCTGGCCCAGCTTGCGCGACGGGCTGTGGATGTAGCCCGACACGAACTGGGCGGCGAGGCCCAGGCTGCGGCAGGCCTCGATCATCAGCACGGCGAAGTCCCGGCAGGTTCCATTGCCGCTTTCGAGGGTGGTCAGCGGTGACTGGACACCGTGTTCCAGGCGCTTGCCGTATTTGAGCCCCGCATAGATCGCCTGGGTCATGTCGGCCAGAAGGTGCTGCAGACCGGTCGCGCCCCGGGCCTTGACGAAGCGCCGGGCCCAGCGGGCCAGATCACCGTTCGGATCCGCATGCTGCGGATCGATCGAGCGCTGCAGGTCGGGAAGGTCTTCGGCATCATAGGCGAACGGCCGGCCACCCGACAGGAAGCCGACACCGCCCTGCAGGTCGCCGAAGGCGGGCAGGGGCGTGTGCTCAAGGGTGATGCGGCTCTCGAAGCTGAGCTCTTCGGCGCGGCCCGCAAAGCGCGCTATGCCGACCCAGTTGCCGAACACGTCCTGGACGTCGTGCATGTGGACCGGGGTCGGCACGATCAGCAGGTTGGAGGTGACAAGCCGCTGATCGCAGCCTTCGCGCGGGCGGAACATCATGCGATGTTCGCCGAATGCGACAGGATTGCGATACCGGTAGCGCGTCAGATGGCGGACCGAGAGAACGGGCATTCGGAAAGCTTGGCTTGGATTCGTCCGCGCCGTCGACCCGGCTTCTGGTCGCAAGTGATCCGTGTCCGGTGATTGTCTCGAACGAAGGCAGCGGCAGTCCGCTGCTGTTGCTGGGCGATCATGCCGGTCGGGCGATCCCGGCGAGCCTGGACCGGCTGGGGCTGACGGACGAGGCCCTCGACCGCCACATCGCCTGGGACATCGGGGTGGCGGGGCTGGGGCGGGCCCTGTCGGCGGACCTGGGCAGCGCCTTCATCCGGCAGGCCTATTCACGGCTGGTCATCGACTGCAACCGGCGGCCCGAGGCCCCTGGCTCGATCGTTATGGTCAGTGACGGCACTGTGGTGCCGGGCAATGGCGATCTCGACGACGAGGCCCGCGCCCGGAGACTGGCCGAGATCTATCAGCCCTATCAGGCGGCCATCGGTGACTGGCTCGACGCAAATCTGGCGATGCGGCCGATCCTGGTGTCGCTGCACAGCTTTACGCCGTCGATGAACGGCCAGGACCGCCCCTGGTCGCTTGGCGTGCTGCACCGCGGCGACTCGCCGTTTTCGGATGCGGTGCTGAGCTTGCTGCGCGAGCAGCTGGGTGAGGCCGTCGGCGACAACGAGCCGTACCGCATGGACTCGACCGACAATACGGTGCCGCTGCAGGCCGACCCGCGCGGGCTGGACTATCTGGAACTCGAAGTCCGTCAGGACCTGCTGGACAACAAAAAGGCCGAGCAGGCCATGGCGGCGCTGCTCGGCCCTGTACTGTTGCAGGCTCTGGCCCAGGTCCGGCCGCAGCCGGTCTGAGCGCGGAGCGTCTGGCGGGGCCTCCCGAAGGCAGCCCCGCCGAACCGGCTACATCTTGAAGCGCGCGCCGACCATGATCGTGCGGCCGAAGTGGTTGTATTCGTAGTTCCGGTCCGCCGCGAGATCGGTGAAGCGGTCGCGGTATTCGTCCGTCAGGTTGACGCCCTCGAGCGAGAATTCGAGGTTGTCGTTCAGGCGGTAGCGCATCGAGGCATCGACGTTCATCGAGCTGTTATAGCCCTCGAAGACGTTGCCGGTGCCGCTGGTCGCATCGATGAAGCCGCTGCGATAGGCCACCGAAGCGCGAGCGCTGAACTTGTCGGCTTCGTAGTAGAGCGTGGCGTTGTAGGCCCGGCGCGACAGGTTGAAGAGTCGCTCGGTTTCCTTGCGGCTGACCAGGGTCGGGAAGGTCCCGATCGGATTGGTGGCCGCACCGGAGACCGTGTAGTCGACGTCGGAGTCGACCAGGGTCACGTTGGCGATGCCGCCGAAGTTCGACCACAGGCCCGGCAGGAAGCTGAACGGGCCCTGCACGGCGAATTCAACGCCCTGCAGCTTGCCGCCTTCACCATTGACGGTGGTGTTGATCGTCCAGGGCTGGCCTTCGGGATTGGCGGCGGCCGGCGAACTGGCCAGGATCAGCGACAGCGGCAGGCCGGTCGAGGCATAGGAGCCGGTCGTCGAGGCGGTGATCGGGAAGCTCTCGATATCCTTGCGGAACAGGGCGACCGAGAAGATCGACTCGCGGGCGAAGTACCATTCCACCGAGGCGTCATAGGCCGTGGCCCGGAACGGGTTCAGGCCCGGATTGCCCGAGGTGATGCGGTAGTTGAAGCCGTCGACCGAACCGCCGGGCGTCAGGTTGCCGAGGCTCGGGCGGGTCATGACCTTGGCGACCGCGCCGCGCAGCACAACCTTGCCCATCGGATACAGGGCCAGGTTGGCGGCCGGCAGCCAGTCTTCATACTGGCGGTCAACCGTCACCGACTGGCTGTTGTTGATGCCGGTCGAGGACTGTTCGGTCTTCACATAGCGCACGCCGGCGTTCAGGGCGTAGTCCAGGTCGCCGATCTGGCTCTTGATGTCGAACTGGATGAAGCCGCCGGTGTCCTTTTCGGTGACCGAGCGGGTGTTGCCCGCCTGGGTGATCAGCGGACGCTTGTAGAGGTTGATCAGCGCGGCAGCGGCTTGCAGGTTCGGCGCAGCCCAGCTGGTGGTCGTGCCGGCCGGGGCGTTGGCACCGGTCAGGCTGAAGTTGCTCGCCAGAGAGCCCGTGACAGGCAGGCCATAGCTCCCGGTCGAGCAGGTAAAGGCCGCGCAATAGGTGGAGTCGCGGGCCGCCTCGACGAGGTCGAAGGTGAACTCGCGATAGGCCGCGCCGGCCTTCCAGGTCAGTTCGTCTGTGATCTGGTAGTCACCGTTCAGAGCCACCGTCTGGAACTTGTTGGTGTTGTTCGACGGCCGGTCGCGGAACTCGGCGAACTGGAAGTTCGTCGGATCGGCGATGCTGGTGCCGAAGCTCAGCACCGGCTGCTTCATGTCTGTGTAGTCGTACTTGTAGCCCGTGGCGTCGCGGTCATCGAAGATGATCGTCGTTTCGTAGGGGATGTCGGCATCCGACTTCGAGAAGCCGGCCAGGCCCTGGATCTTGAACTTGTCGTTGAACTCATGGGTCAGGTTGGCGCTGAACTGGTAGAAGGTGGTGTCCAGCTCGCGCTCATAGTGCTCTAGGCGCACCCAGGCGTTGTCGAACGTGCCCTTGATCAGGTTGTTGTTGCTGTCGATCGTGTAGTCGCGAACCGTGATCGAGCGCTCGTTGGAACGGAACAGAACCTCGGCCCACTTCTCGTTGCGGATCGCGTTGTACTTCGAATAGAGGCCGTCGACCGAGAGCTTGGTGCGATCGCTCGGGGCCCACTGCACGCTGCCGGTCACGCCCAGGCGTTCGCGGTCGTGGGTCACTTCGCCATAACGCGGAATCCGGGGGTGGAAGGCCAGGGCCACCTGATTGCAGCTGGCGCTGGGCACATAGGCCCCGCCCGAGTTCTGCGTGGTGTAGCAGTTGGTGCCGGCCACCGCGTTGAAGCGGGCCTGGGCCCAGCGCACGGTATTGTTCGTGGCCTCGACCTGCTGCTGCTTGGAATAGGCCACCGACATCGATGCGGCCCAGGTGCCGCTCTCGTCGCGATAGCTGACCAGGCCGGCGAGGCGCGGGCCCAGTTCCTTGTTCAGGTCATTGTACTGGCCCTGGGCGCTCAGGGCGAGCGTCAGTCCGTCCTTGCCGGCCAGCGGGTTGCCGGTGTTCAGATCGACGACGGCCCCCAGCGAGCCTTCGTCGAGCGAGGCTTCGGCGGTCTTGTGGACGACCAGCGAGCTGAACAGTTCCGAGGCGAATACGTTGAAGTCGAAGCCGCGCTCGCGGTTGGCGCTGGCCCCGTCCGAGGTGGTGGCGATGGCTTCCATGCCGTTGACCCGAACGCGGGTGAACTGCGAGCCGAGGCCGCGAACCGTGATGGCGCGGCCTTCGCCCCCGTCGCGGACGATCGAGATGCCGGGAATACGCTGCAGCGACTCCGCGAGGTTCTGATCGGGGAACTTGGCGATGTCTTCGGCGACGATCACGTCAACGCCGGCGACCGACTGGCGCTTGACGTTGAGGGCGGCATCCAGTGAGCGGCGGAAACCGGTGACGACGACTTCTTCGACAACCGCTTCATCGGCGGCCGGAGCCGGGGCAGCCGGGGCGGTCTGTGCAGAGGCTGCGCCGGCGATGGCCAGGGCCAGGGCACCGCTCGAGACGCCGACCTTCAGCGCGAACAGGGCTTTAGTCTTGGTGGCTTGGGACAATGGTTTCTCCTCCCGTAGAACCGTTGGAACCGGTGCCGGAGCACCGTCTCGCAGGCTTCGTTCGCGCAAACTGCTGCGCGGCCGTGCCTGTGGTGTTTTTGTTGTTCGGCGACCCAGAGAGACTCTGACACCGGTAGCAATGACACCGGTAGCAAAACTGTGGACAGGCGACAAGCTGTGATTGATGGAGGCCTGACCGGGTCAACCGTGCAGACCACGGCGGTCTCGCTGCGGAGGACGCCGTTTGCGTCGTCCGGGCGTTTGATCTAGGTCAGCCGCGACAAGGGTAGCTCTCACTCAGGGGGCGTGCCCATCCTCCGACAAGCGCCGGGTATGAAGACGACAGACAGCCGATTTTCGGTCGCGCCCATGATGGACTGGACGGACCGGCACTGCCGCTCCCTGCATCGGGTGCTGAGCGGTCGCGCGCTGCTCTATTCCGAGATGGTGACCAGCGGTGCGGTCATCCACGGCGATCGCGAGCGGCTGCTGGGCTTTGATGCCGGACAGCATCCGGTCGCCCTGCAACTCGGGGGCTCAGACCCCGCCGAACTGGCGGAGGCGGCCCGGATTGGCGAGGACTTCGGCTATGACGAGATCAACCTGAATGTCGGCTGTCCGTCTGACCGGGTGCAGAGCGGGCGCTTCGGGGCCTGCCTGATGCGCGAGCCGGGGCTGGTGGCCGAATGCATGGCCGCCATCCAGGGGGCGGTCTCGGTGCCGGCGACGGTCAAGTGCCGGATCGGCGTCGATGACCAGGATCCGGAACAGAGCCTTTTCACCCTGGTTGATGCCTGCGCCGGTGCCGGCATCGGGACATTCGCGGTCCATGCCCGCAAGGCCTGGCTGAAGGGGCTGTCGCCCAAGGAGAACCGGGATATCCCGCCTCTGGACTATGAGCTCGTCTACCGGCTCAAGCGCGAGCGGCCGCACCTGACCATCGCCATCAACGGCGGGGTTGCCGATCTCGAGGCCGTCGAGATCCACCTGCAGCATGTGGACGGCGTGATGATGGGGCGGGCGGCCTATCACGAGCCCGGCCTGCTGGGCACGGTCGATCGGCGCGTGTTCGGTGTGGGCGACGACGTCACGGCCTTTGAGGCGGTCGAGCGTTATCGGCCCTATATCGCCGCGCAGCTGGCGGAGGGCGTCCATCTGGCGGCGATGAGCCGGCACATGCTGGGACTGTTTCATGGGCTGCCCGGCGCGCGGGCCTGGCGGCGGATCCTGACCGTCGAAGGGGTTGGATCCGGGGCAGGGCTCGACGTCGTTGATCGGGCTGTGGAGGCTGTACGGCAGGCCCTTGAAAGCCGGGCCCAGCGCGAGGCGGATGCAGGGCTGCGACCGGAGCAGGTCGCCGAAGCCTAGTCTTGTCCTGGGGATCGAACGCGCGGGCAGCTGTAACCCGGTGGTAGCCTGTGGCGCTGCCAACCGGCCAGCACGTTTGGCCCGGTCAGGGCGGTGCGGTTGCCCCCGTCAGGGGTGCAGGATCAGGGCCTTCTGGGTGGCTTCGAAGCTGGACAGACGGCCCAGATAGCTCATGCCCAGAAGCGATGTCTCAAGGCCCTTCTCAATGACCAGGGCATCGACATTGCGAACACGGGCACCGGCCACCGAAACACTGGCCAGCTTGACCGAGGCGGCGCGAGTCCGGCCGTCAGCGGTAATGACGCTGTAGTCGTAGTCGAGACGGGCGGTGTCGATCCCCAGGCGGCGGGCGTCGTTCAGGCTCAGCGAGACGGCCGTCGCGCCGGTGTCGACCAGGAAGCGGACGGCCTTGCCGTCCACCGAGGCTTCGGCCCAGTAGTGGCCGTCGGCGTCCTTGTTGATCTGGGCCGGACCGGTGGAGTCGAGCCGCGCCGTCGCCGCGGTGGCGGTGCGCAGTTCAGGGTGGCGCAGGTCGTCCAGGGACACCACCGCCTTGGCAGCGCCCACAGCCGACAAGGCTCCTATCAGCGCGATCGCCGCGAACTTGAACATCGAAGACACCCTGCCCATTGGCTTTTTGACCATTGTTTTGGTCGTTGGGTGAAATCTACGGGATGAAGCCTTTTCAACCCGTGAATCGGGCGGCCGATTTATTGCATATAGTTAATGATGCTATAACATGCTTCGCAATTACGCATTTTAACATTCCTAAAAGCTCTGTAATGTTCAATGTGGACGGGATTTAACTTAGGGCATCCCTGAATTGGAAGTATTCCCCGTGGTGCCAGATTTTACCTGAGGAACTACACCATGAAGACGATCCTTGTTTCCGCCCTTGCGCTGGCGGCCCTGGCTACAGGTGCCCAGGCCGGCCCCAAGGTTTCGGACATGCAGTACCTGCAAGCGGCCCGTTGCCGCGGTCTGGCGGCCTCTGAAGCCCTGGGCAAGCTGGACACGGTTGCGCTGGACAGCTTCCTGCGTGCCGAGGGGCAGGCGCGTGAACTGGCAGTACGCGCTTCGTCGGCGAGCCGTATCACCGGTGCCCTGAACGAGGCCCAGAAGGCCACCGGCGAAAAGAAAGACAAGCTTATCGCCGAGCGTAACGGCGACTGCGCCGTCTGGCTGCGCGGCGGTCAGTAGGACAGATCAGGTCCGACCGGCCATCAGGGCCGGAACCGGATACGGACGGGCGGGCAGGGCGGCGAGGATATCTGTCCGCTGCTGCTCGCTCATGCGCGACCAGCCGGCGATCTCGGCCAGGGTGCGGCGGCAGCCGACGCAATGGCCGCTGGCCCCGTCAACGGCACAAACCTTGACGCAGGGTGTTTCGATCGGTCGCGGCGGCGTGATGTCAGGGCTCATGGCCGGGCATCATCGCCGTGCGGCCGGGCCGAGGCAAGGCCGGGCGGTGCGTTACGGCAAACGAGACTTGCAATCCGGGCGGTCGGCTTCTACCCCCGCCCCATGACCGCTTCTCCCTTTGATGACATCCGGGCCCTGGCGTCTGCGCCGCCGTCGGCCGGTGCCGCGCCCGAACTCGGCCAGCAGGACCGTCTGGCCGAGATCTCCACCTGGCTGACCCGCTGGACGGGCCGGACGCCACCATCGGTCAATCGGCCGGTCGTGGCGCTGTATGCCGGAGCTAGGCAGGGCGTCGGTCCCCGGGGCTATGCCCGCGACCGGCTGGAGGCTGTCGCTTCGGGTGGTGCGACCGTCTGCCGGATCGCCGGTGTCCAGGGCGCGGGTCTTGAAGCCTTTGACCTCGCCGTGGATCGCCCGACGCCCGACGCCGTGTCCAGCGCGACGATGAGCGAAAAGGAATGCGCTGCGACCATGGCCTTCGGCATGGAGGCCCTGGCCAAGCAGCCCGACCTGCTGATCCCCGGCGTGATCGCGGCAGAGACGGACCTGGCGGCGGCCTCAGTGGCCTTTGCCCTGTTCGGTGGCGAGGTCTCGGACTGGACCGACCGTCCCGAGGCTGTCGCCCCGGCCGTCGAGCGGGCGGCGCAGGAAGATGGACTTGAGGATCCCCTGCAGGTGCTGCGACAGCTGGGTGGCCGCGAGATGGCGGCCGTCGCCGGCGCGATCCTGGCGGCCCGGGTCCAGAAGATTCCCGTCCTGCTGGACGGTTATGCGGCCTGTGCCGCAGCGGCCGTGCTCAGGGCCATTGATCCCGAGCTTGTCGACCACTGTCTTGCGGCCCATGTCAGCCCGGCGAAAGGCCATGCCCGCCTGCTTTCCGCGCTCGACAGACGGCCGCTTCTGGCGCTGGATATCGTCGAAGAAGAAGGGGTCGGCGGTGCCAGTGCCCTGGCTCTGGTGAAGCTGGCCTGCGAGGCAAGATAGGCAGCGTTTGGCCGCCTTAACTGAACGCGAGTCATATTCGCTTCCGTTGACGCTAACGTCATCTTTCCAAACGGCCGTTCGGCCTCTATCGTGCCTCCCGAAACGTAAGAACGGCCCCCTCCAACGGAGGGCCGGAACCGGGAGCCAGCCATGAATCTCGACTTTTCGCCCGAGGACGTCGCCTTCCGCGACGAAGTCCGCGCCTTCATCGCCGAAAACTATCCCGCCGGCCTGCGAGACAAGCAGGAAGAGGGTGAGGAAATGGCCAAGGAGGACTTTCTCTCCTGGCATCGCGTTCTGGCCAACAAGGGCTGGATCGCACCGGCCTGGCCGGAAAAGTTCGGCGGTCCGGGCTGGACCTCGGTCCAGCGCTACATCTGGTCGGAAGAGACCGCCCGCGCCGACTGCGTGCCGATCCTGCCGTTCGGCATCAACATGGTCGGCCCGGTGATCTACACCTTCGGGACTCCCGAGCAGAAGGAACGCTTCCTGCCGCCGACCCTGTCGGGCGACATCTGGTGGTCGCAGGGCTACAGCGAGCCGGGCGCCGGTTCTGACCTGGCCAGCCTGAAGACCAAGGCCGAACGCTTCACTGGCGATGACGGCAAGGAATACTACCTGGTCAACGGCCAGAAGACCTGGACCACCATGGCCCAGCACGGCGACTGGATCTTCTGTCTGGTCCGCACCGACCCGACCGCCAAGATCCAGGAAGGCATTTCGTTCCTGCTGATCGACATGAAGTCGCCCGGCGTGACCGTTCGCCCGATCATTACCCTGGGCGGCGAGCACGAGGTCAACGAAGTCTGGCTTGAGAACGTCAAGGTGCCGGTCGAAAACCGCATCTTCGACGAGAACAAGGGCTGGACCTGCGCCAAGTTCCTGCTGGCCCACGAGCGTTCGGGGATTGCCGGCGTCGCGCGGTCCAAGCGTGGCATCGAGCGTATCCGCCAGATCGCATCGACCGAGATGTCGGATGACGGCGAAAGCCTGCTGGCCGATCCGGCCTTCAAGCGCAAGGTCGCCGAGCTGGAGATCGATCTCACCGCCCTCGAATACACCGAGCTGCGGACCCTGGCGGGTGAAGCCGCCGGCAAGGGCCCGGGTCCGGAGTCGAGCGTCCTGAAGATCAAGGGCACCGAGATCCAGCAGCGCATCACCGAACTGGTGCTGGAAGCGGCCGGCCACTATGGCGCGCCCTATTTCCGCGGCTTCCCGAACGACGGCGACAACGCCCACCCGATCGGCCCGGACTTCAGCCACCGTGCGGCGCCGACCTATTTCAACGTCCGCAAGACGTCGATCTATGGCGGCTCGAACGAGATCCAGCGCAACATCATCGCCAAGATGGTGCTGGGGCTTTGATCCTTTTGCCTTCTCCCCTTGCGGGAGAAGGTGTCGCGAAGCGACGGATGAGGGGTTTCCCTGATCCGTCCGCTTGACCCCTCATCCGACCCCGGCCTCGGCCGGGGCCACCTTCTCCCGCAAGGGGAGAAGGATCTCGAACAAGGGCCGGCATAAGCGGCCGAACAAAAAGACGGGAAACCCTGGGATGGATTTCAACTTCACCGAAGAGCAGTCGATGGTCCGCGACACGGTCGCGAGCTTCCTGCAGGACAAGTACGACTTCGACACCCGCCGCAAGATCGTGGCCTCCGAGAGCGGCTGGCGCGCGGACTACTGGAAGGCCTTCGCTGAAGAGCTGGGCATCCTGGGGGCCTCGTTCAGCGAAGACCTCGGGGGTCTGGGCGGCGGTGCTGTCGACAACATGATCATCATGGAAGAGTTCGGCAAAGCCCTGGTCATCGAGCCCTATCTGGGCACCGTGGTCATCGGCGGCGGCTTCATGAAGCACTCGGGCTATGCCGGTGCGGCCTCGGTCATCGAGGGCATCGTCGGGGGCACGACCACCATCGCCTTCGCCTATGCTGAACCCCAGGCCCGCTACACCTGGCGTGACCTGAAGACCACCGCCAAGAAGGACGGCTCGGGCTATGTCCTGAACGGTCACAAGGCCGTCGTGGTCGGTGCGCCGTTCGCGACCCACCTGATCGTCACCGCCCGCACCGGCGGTGCCCAGCGCGACGCCGGCGGCGTTTCGGTGTTCCTGGTCGACAAGAGCCTGCCGGGCATCGTCACCCGCGACTATCCGACCGTCGACGGCGGCCGGGCTTCGGAAGTCTATTTCGAAAACGTCTCGATCCCGGCTGACGCCCTGATCGGTGGCGAGGGCGAGGGCCTGCCGCTGGTCGACAAGATCATGGACGAGGCTACGGCTGCTGTCGGGGCCGAAGCGGTGGGCGTGCTGCGCAAGCTGCACGAAAACACCCTGGACTATGCCAAGCAGCGCAAGCAGTTCGGCACGGCCATCGCCAACTTCCAGGTCCTGCAGCACCGCATGGTCGACATGTTCATCAATGTCGAGCAGTCGGTCTCGATGACCTACATGGCGACGATCAAGCTCGATGAGGACGCCGCCGCGCGCGCCCAGGCCGTTTCGGCCATGAAGGTCCAGATCGGCCGGGCCTGCAAGTTCGTGGGCCAGAACGCCATCCAGATCCATGGTGGCATGGGCATGACCGACGAACTGGCGGTCGGCCACTACTTCAAGCGGGCCTCGATCATCGAGGGCCTGTTCGGCTCGGTGGACCACCACCTGAAGCGTTACGAAGGCCTGTCGTTCGCCTCGGCGGCCTGATCAACCCCGGGACGTCTACGGACCATCGGGTAAAACCGGAACGAGCCCCCTGCGTCACGCCGACGCAGGGGGCTTTTTCTTGGCCGGAGGGACGAGACGCCGGCCGGCCGGCCGGGGCTTACGGCACGACCGTGCGGGCGACCAGCCAAGGGGTAGGCGGACAGGCATCCCCACCACCGGTCGGGTCCGCTTCCGTTCGACCTTTTGGGGCTCCCGCCGGCT